>UMGJ01069732.1_pt1 | contig 22468 bp, 21 predicted proteins | sample 1965221 | NCBI WGS metagenome assembly UMGJ01 (sample SAMEA4836067, study PRJEB28245) | human gut metagenome | biome: gut microbiome; material: fecal sample | place: Denmark | collected 2008
CCAAAGATTTGGGAAAATACCGATACGCTTCGCCTTGTGGACATCCGAGATATCAAACACATAACGGAGCTTCTTTTTTCGTGTCTCGTCAAGCAGTGCTATACCTTTTGCTCCCTGATTAACCCAGCAGTGCATCCGGGTATTCCATACCTCAATGGAAGCTACCGCTGTCGCATCCGGTCGCTGTGCATGGATAAGAAGCTGATCCTTGAATCCGTACCGATAAAGTCTTGCCGCAGTTTCCAAATATTCCGTCCAGGTATCCGCATTTTGCGTAATACGTTCGGCTACGCTACTTGCCATATCTGCAACTTTATAATATTTATCTGCCATCTGTACCTCCTACTTTTTCTTTGGAAAGTCCATATCGTATTCATACTGAAAGCCATTTTTCTCATTCCCTTTGGAATCTGTATAAGAATATGGTGCGATTCCTGTTGGTGTTAGATAAGCATCGTATACAGAACCTTTTTTACTCTTTATTCCTTTCACAAGTATTTTTTTACCAGCAAGCAAATTTTTTACCTGAGCGTCGCTTAGAGTTACTCCTAAAGCCCTACCAAAGCCCATTCCACACTTGCCTACACAATACGCCCCATATTTACCCTTAACTACATTCTTCCCACATTTTGGGCATTCTCCGAAAACTTCCTGATCTTTCTTAAACAGACTCTTATCTTCTTCACTTACACTACTGTATGTGGCTACCAGATTACCAACCATCTGGGTAATTTCCTCCATAAAAGATTCTTCCGCAACTTCACCTTTTGATACCTGTGCAAGTTCATTCTCCCAGTCCGCAGTTAATTTGGGGGATTTAACCACATCTGGTAAAATAGTAATCAGTTTTATACCATCATCTGTTGGTATCATCTGCTTTTTTTCTCGCTTCACAAATCCATCTTTAACAAGTTTCTCTATAATATCTGCTCTAGTTGCCGGAGTCCCCAGGCCTTTGCGTTCAACATCATCTGACATATTTTCACTTCCAGCTTTATCCATTGCAGCCAATAAGCTATCCTCGGTATAATGCTTTGGGGGCTGTGTATAATGCTCAGAGACTCTTGTATCTTCAACTAGAATATTCATACCTTCTGTAAGATCTGGCAGTTTATTTACATCATCTGTCTCCGTTTTTTCCTCAGTTGTCTTATATTTCTTTTTGAAAATATCATCAAAATCTTTCCATCCGTTCGAGATCACTTCTTTACCAGATACCTTAAATATATTTCCCTTGCAGTTAAACTCCGCCTTTGTTGAGTTATAAATATGTCTTGATGCTGTAGCGCACAATAGCCTGTTAGCACATAACGATAATACTTTTATTTCACCAACAGGAACCTCTTTTAAATCCTGTTTTACAATCTCAACCGTTGGAATAATGGCATGGTGGTCTGTAACTTTTTTGCTATTTAAGACCTGATCAACAGCCGGATTAAACATAATGTCCTGATCAAATAGTGTCGAATCGAAAATAGCCTCTATTACATTCTTTGCAGTCTCCTCCATATCATCCGAAAGATATTGGCTATCCGTTCTCGGATATGTAACCAACTTTCTCTCATACAGGTTCTGAGTATATTCAAGAGTCTGCTTAGCAGTAAATCCAAACAATCTATTCGCATCTCTCTGCAGCGTAGTAAGATCATATAGTCTCGGTGGAGATATCTTTTTCTCTTCCTTTACTACACTTGTAACAGTTGCCTGTTCATTTTTACATTCTTTCGCAACACTATCCGCCTGGCTTTTATCACCAATATGTTCAGATACCGCATCTATCCCATTTCCAAGAATATGTGCTATATAATAAGTCTCTTTCTTGAAATCATTAATCTTCATTTCTCGATCTACCAACATAGCAAGTGTAGGTGTCTGAACCCTTCCAACCTTCAAGAGCTTATTGTACAGTACGGTGAAAAGTCTTGTACCATTAATACCTACGAGCCAGTCTGCCTTCTGCCTTGCGAGAGCTGATTCATATAAGTGATCAAATTCTCTTCCTGGCTTAAGATTATTAAACCCTTCTCTAATTGAAGACTCTTCCATCGAAGAAATCCATAAACGTTCAAAAGGTTTCTGACAACCAACCTTGTTATAAACTAACCTAAAAATAAGCTCTCCTTCTCGCCCCGCATCCGTTGCACAAACCAGAGATTCAACATCGTCTCTCATCATCAGCTCACTTAACACCTTATACTGTTTTATTGTGTCGTTTTTCACTTCATACGAAAATGAATCTGGAATAATTGGCAACGAATCATATGTCCATTTTTCATACTGCTCACCATAACTAGCGGGTTCCGACAACTCAATCAAATGTCCAACACACCAAGAAACTATATAGCCATTTCCACTCCTATATCCATCGCCTGTCGAATCATTAGCGCCAATCACTTCAGCTATACTATTTGCAACACTTGGTTTCTCTGCTATTACCAATTTCATAGTTTTACCTCCTAAAAAAGTGGCAGTCTATCAACTGCCACCTATTGTATCTTATTGCATATTAGTTATTACTCGTCCTGATCCGGATCATCATCTGTTTCCTCTAAGTCATCTTCATCGCTAAGCCCATACATCTCGTCGTCATTTGCTTCTGGCTTTCCCTTTTTTCCAGACAACGCCTTATATCCTACAATCACTATAGCCATTACTCCAAATATAATCACATACAACCAAATGCCCAAACCTTTGCTTTCTTTCTTTTTGTCTGCATCAGCATTAGCATCCTCAGTACTCTCTTCGGTTGTCGATTCATCCATATCTGGTGTTACTGTATCTTTATCTATATTATTTCCCTGGGCTACAGAATTCTGTGGCAATGTCTGCTCACCACTATTAACAAAATTCAGCAAGTTATCATTAGATACCGAAGTAAGGAAATAAACTGTACCATTTCCGTGAGTAACATCTACACCATCATCGTCTGTATACGAAGCTGACATATCAATTACCAGAAAATACTGCTGTCCATCCCTTGTTACTATTGTATAAAACTGCTTTTTATTAACAGTCTTAGATATATCTTTTCCAGCTTCATCTGTTACTGATGTAACTGCTCCTGTTGATGGATTTGTAACAGTTGCACTACCATTATCCGGCAGGGAATCTGCAGGATTCTCCGTGTTTTCCTCACTGCTTCCTTCTTCCGTGGTTTTATCCTTATAGTAAGGATTATTTACTGTATATACCATGCTTGAATTTCCGGCATTATCAATAGCATAAATATAAAAGTATTGATATGTAGAATCAAATTTCTGCAGTCTGACGGACACAACACCATTTTCATCTGGATCAAAACTATATTCATTGATATATATTTTTTTTACTCCACTTTCTGTATCGTATGTAAGAACTGTCAACAGTCCCTCACTCACTGCTGCATTTAATGTTGGGGGCACTGTATCAAAGCATTTAATAAATCGATTCTTCTCGTATTCCTGCCCATTCATATCAGTCACTTTAACATATACTGTACAGTTCTCCGTAATCTCTATGGCTCTATCATCGGTAATATCTACCCAGCTACCTGTTGATCCAATCTTTGCCTCAATAGTATTAATTTTGAACTTACTATCTCCATAGATTTTTTCAACCTTAACATTAACCATTGCTGAATCGTTATACCAACCAGCCTTTGCAAGAGCAATTGATATTTTAACCTTATACTTGTTATCATTTGATGCCACCACTTCAGATGTAGTCTCTGAAGAGTTTGGATCCTTTGTAGATGGAGTTGTCTGTGTAGACTCAGTTGTTGCTCCTGTAGTCGTTTCTGTCGTCATCTCTGTTGTAACTTCGGATCCAGAATCATCCTGTGCATAAACGGTGTAACCTTTAAAACTTCCTAAAAGTATTCCCACCAATGCGAAAGAAAAAATTAATTTTTTTAACATCTCATTCATCCTCTTATTCATCTCCTGTTTCTAAAAAGTTGTAGCAGGAGAATTATCATCCCCTGCTACTTCAACATGCTGTGCATAGACAGTTATAAGAGTGTCTATAGCACTCTCTGGATTTCCCTCTAATCCTACCTCCTTGAGTTTTGTTTTAAAAAGGAAATATTCCGTTCTATCTATCTTATCATTTAATTCCTGCAGCTTTGCATTCTCCTTGTTAAGCCTACTTCGTACCTTTTCATATTCAACAGTAAGCTTATTCACCTTATCCTGTTGTCTATCTCTTTCTATCTTCTGCTTTGCAATTTTATCTTCGTATCTTTCCACGTTCTTGCTCCTTTTACTTATACTTAGGTCTGATAAACGATGTGATTGGGAATCCACCTGTTGTATATCTAGTCTTTAACGCTACACATCCACCATTACTTTGTGATCCACTCACGCCGTCACTTGAAGTATTACCTCCAATAGTTGTAAATGTGCCATCTCCATTATTAGACACAACAATCTCTATATGTTCATTGTTCCCAAATAGAACAATATCTCCATACTTAGCCTCAGTGCTTGTAATGAATAAACCATTATTCTGTGCCCATGTATAAACTGCTCCACATCCAGCTACTTTGCCCCCATCGTAAAAAGCATCTCCATTGCCACTCTTATTAAAGCACCACCAGACAAACACGCAACACCATGGATAAGCGTCTCCACTTACTTCCTGTCCATAATAGTCTGTGTTATAAATAACGTTATTAGATCCTATTGGATTTTCTGTAATTCCTATCTGATTTTGCGCTGTCTGCATAACTCCTGCAGCTCCATTTGCGACAACTATTGCTCCTCCTCCAACTGATGAACCACTTTTATACTTTTCAAGCCATTCTTCACCATATTCTTTATGACCATAGCTTGTCCAACCACTTTTCTTTGCCTGTTCATTTGAATACTCAGTTGAAAGTTCCAGTGTCCATTTTGTGGCATTTTTGCCCTTCATAAATCCAAGCCAACCACCACCATAATTGTATGCCTGGGCAACAATTTGTAGATTATCATAATCATCAGCTCCGTCCACCCCCCATGTTTTCATATGGGAATAAAACACACGTATACCAATGTCTATTGATTTTTGCTCAGTTGTCCAGTCAGATGGCATGGTACTGTCATCCCACAATCCACTTTCCTTACATTGCATGAGATCTCCACCACAACTTGATGAAATTCCTCCTGATTCCTGTTGAATAGTCGCAAGAATAGCATTTACATAATCATTAAGATCTATATTGCTTGATGCATCGTTATTAGCTTTACATCGTTCTGTAACCCATTCTTTCCAATCCATAACCGCACTCGGAAAACCTGTGCCTATTATAGGTTGTGATGCAGAGTTATTTGAATCGCCACCAAATGACATAAGCAATATCGGACCAGCAGCTCCAATCAGTGATATAACCAATGCGACTGCAGCAGTTGATACAATTGCTATCCTACCTAGAGGTGATGAAGCAAGCGCCTTAACAGACTCCCACAAGAATCCTGCCCCTTGCTTAATTTTGTCATACACATTTAAGCCTGTCGTATATGTAACAGTTGCCGTGCTTTTTGCTTTTTTTGCATTTTGATACTCTTTAATGGCATTTTTCATATACTTCTTTTTGACAGCCTTTTTCTGCAGATAACGATCATACATATTGCTATTTTTCCAAAGATCACTTTCTTTTGCCCTGTCAAGAGCAGTTTGGTAATTTATCTTTATAGCATTTTTGGCAATCTTATCTTCCTGTTTTATAAGCCTGGTTATATCTTTTTCCCGTCTTTGCTGACGCCAATACTTTGCCGTACTTGATACCGAATAGACTGTTGATGCCGCATCCGAAACCTTATTTGCTGCATCTGTCCAAGCATTTTGAATTCCCAGACCTTTTTCATCATTTGCCATATCATCTGTCATACGAAGTGTTCTTTTACCCAATGATGCTGCTTGTGAAATAGCTGAATATTTTGCTCCTTCATGCAGTTTACTCTCAGTACCCACTTCCACTCTAAGATCAGTCTTTAAACCTCCCTTTACAGAAGTTTTGATATTGTACTGTTGCCGGAGTTTTTTTTGTAACTTCTTTCTATGATCATGCAACTTTGTATCAGAAACACCCTCACTATGAAGTAATATTCTATTTGCTGCCTCTTGATTAGTTTCTGGGACTTTTCTTCTCCTGTTTACCAGCTTATCTCTGACTTCCCTACTCACTTCAAGCGTTGTGTGCGTGGTTTTATTTGAAAGTTTCTGTGCACTCTCCGTATTTTCACTAGATAGTTTATTACCACCATCTTCTACGTTTTTCAGAGTGTCACCTGCCATATCTGCCATCTTGCCCTTCAGATCATATCCCATCCGGCGACCTCCTTAATTCTAACCTGCCTGCTCTGAAGCAGTTTCTGTCTCTGTCTTAGTCTCTGCCGGCTTTGTCGTAAGAAGTGTATACATAAGAGTATCCTTAGGGAACCTATCAACAAAAGGCTGAACAATATCTCCAAAAAAAATGAGTCCTTCACCTTGTCCAACATTCGTCACGTATTTGATCTGATGCTGTGATATGTCAAGCTTCTGGGCAAGAATATCTCTATCGTCTGCACCCTGGTTGAGCATATACACAAAATCCGAGTTATCAAATATATTTTCGATTTCCTTTGAAGCAAGGAAATCCTTGACATTCTGTGTAATTCCTGTCGGTATTCCTCCCCACTTTCTAAATCGTTTCCAGATCTCCATCGAATAAGCCGCTGTCAGCTCGTCCTTCAAGAGTAAATGGAATTCGTCTATGTAAAATCTCGTGAACTTATGCATTTCACGGTTTACTGTTACCCTGTTCCAGACAGCATCCTGTACGACAAGCATACCGAGCTTTTTCAGTGTCTTACCAAGTGACTTGATGTCAAAGCATATGATACGATTGCTCATATCCACATTTGTACGATGGTTAAACAGGTTGTTGCTTCCCTCAACATACAGATACATACACTGTGCTATATGCTGTGAAACCAGATCTTCCTTGTGTGATAAAAGTTCATTATAAAGATCCTGAAGTATCGGCATATTCTCTGGCACCGGATTTTCAAAATACTTCGTGTAAATCCTTGATACCGCAAAGTCGATTGCCGATTTTTCTTCCGGCTTCAAACCACTTTTACCACCTACAACAAGCTCCATAAATGACAGGATAAAATCTGCTTTCAGTGATACCGGATCATCATCATCAGAATAGTTAAGGTTAATATCAAGTGGATTGATATACTGCTTCGATGACTGTCCGATTTTTATAACCTGTCCGCCTAGGTAATTCACAAGCGGGTAATACTCCGCCTCCGGATCACAGATTAAAATATCATCCGTTGTCACAAGGAATGTGTTAAGTATCTCTCTCTTGGTCGCAAATGACTTTCCGGAACCCGGTGTACCGAGTATCAGTCCGTTAGGATTTTTCAGCATTTTTCTGTCTGCCATGATCATTCCGTTTGACAGGGAGTTAAGTCCCATATAAAGGCTTTCCTTGGATTCCATGAAAAGCTCCTGTGTCGTAAATGGAACAAACACTGCGGTTGATGATGTCGTCAGATACCGGCTCTGCTTTATGAAGTTTTTTCCAAGTGGAAGTGATGATTCAAACCCCTGCTCCTGCTGATGATCCAGCTTACGAAGTACGCAGTTTGCTGACTGAATGTTGTTTGATAATGTGAACCGGAAGTCTTTCATCTTCTGAAGGTTCTCATTAAATGATGTAATAAGGAAAGTCACTTTGAAAAGTCTTTCATTTCTCGACTGCATTTCCTTCAGCAGTCCGTGTGCTTCCTCCGAATATGTCTCAATATCCGGCGGAATGATATCCATGTCATAGCCGCTTCGGATAGCTTTCTTCTGTTCCTCAATCTTCATCTTATTGATATCAGACAGCTTACCTTTAATATATTTCATAGCTTCTGTCTGATTAAGTGTATCAATATGCATTGTGACGCTTAATGCATCTTCCATATTAAGAATGTCTGCAAGCATTTCATCGGAAATCTCTGGTGCAGATATTACAAGAAAATTTGTCGTTGCAAACATATCTCCGATTTTATAGTAATCCTTCGCTCTAAAATCAAACGATGTTGGTGTAATAAAATTCTTTGGTGTAAGTCCACTTTCAACCACATCCTTAAACGACTTCATCGCAAATTTTTCCAAAGAATCCTGATTAAGGTAGTCATGCATGATACGAAGTCTCTCCAAACCATTCACTGGCACACACTTACATCCAAGCAGCTTAAACTTATTGATTACATCCGATTCAATCTTTGCCAATCTCGATACCGCCTGTTTCCTGTCACGAGCTTCAATACCGAAAACCAAGTATTTTGATTTCACGATTCCATTATTTCCTTTTTCAAGCTGATTCCTTAGATATGTCGCATATTCACGTCTTACTACATTAAATTCATCGTTCTGATCTGGAATAGATATAACTTTCTTATACTCCTCCATGTCCACTCTCTGATTAATAAAACAAAATTGGAAGTGTATTGTCTCATCAAAGTAATTCAAAAACTGGCAATACTCAGCAAATATATGTCGCTTTTCATCATTCTGTGCAAGCTGATAATTTATGTCATAAAACTGCACCATTTTAGAATAAAAGTTATCACCTATACGGCACAATCCATCTGGATATATCTGATCAAATGGTATCGTATCAATCGTATTTTCCGGCACACGACGCTTATCAAATTTCTCGACAATAATACGTGCAAGATTCGTAAGAGGATCCTTTTTCTTTGCGCCATGATACGCCGTCTGATATGTAGGAATTCTTCCATTTTCCCTTCTAGGCTCGTTACTTTTTTTGTCTGCCATGTGGACTTTTCACCCCTTTCCTTTTTGCACGTTTTTGTGCCATCATTTTTATTTCCTTTTTTCGCCGTTCATCGTAATACTCATAAATATTTTCAGCCTCTTCCACTCTTATCTGGGGATAAGCAAAGGTATGTCTGATAAAGTTAAGCATATAGACTTCAAGTGGCAATCCATCTTTTTCTACAATTCCAAACAAAAAGAATGGCGCCATAATTGCTATAAGAACATAGAATGCTGCCGTCGTCCCTATAGCGGCCCTAGCTATAAAATATCCAGGGAATCCTACAACAATACCAAGTCCAAAACATATGCACTGTCTTTTTGTAAAATGACCAATAAATTTGGTCTTGATATTTGTAAGATCCTTGGGAACATCTACGTAAGCCATGTTTTTCCTCCTTTATTTTCCTTCTGGACATTATGTCCAAAAGTTTCTACTACGAAATAGCAAATATCTGCTTTGTTATTCCCTCACATTTAAACATTGTATATACAAGCAATATTGAAATTCCAACTGTACTCCAACAAGCTTTCGTCAATAGTTTGATAGCTGTAATCCCGTTCTCAGGATCAAGCGTAATCGTATTTGGATCAAAAACATTTGCAACAAGAACTCCATAAATAGCAACACATATCATCATCAGCACTGCCTGCATTGCAAGAGCAAATACATTTTTCATATATCCGATACCAATATTAGACATATGGTGATTAGTGACTGTTGCCATGGGCAAAGGTGCCACAGCACAGTGCAGATATATTGAAATCATCCTGGAATATAAGATTATTGTGATAAGGATTCCCATAAATTTAATGATGACATCAATAAACCATGTAGATACCGTTAGACTAATAAGACCGGAAACATCTCCACTCTCCGCATCCTCGTCCTGATCTCCATAGTTATCTGATAAATATTTAAGCAGCACTGATCCTTGGGTATTATCTGTTACTTGCTGATTTAGCACCGTCGTAGTTTTACTAACCATTGATGCACCAATACCAAAAAAGCAATTACATATAGTTAAGGCGTTACTGATAAACCAAGCAGCAACTATTGTCTTTATCAACCACTTCATCAGCACCGATACAAAATCTATATCAGCAAGATTATTAGGCTGTACTAGCATAGATATAAGCTCCCATAACACGACAAAAGTGAAAACAGTTCCTGCTACGGGAAGCGCTACCTGTTCTGCGATCTTTACAATAAGTTCCCATATCGTACCTCCCTGCCAAGCATCTGGTGCGGTAGAAAGTTCAGTAGATATAGTTGCAACTTTTTCATTTAAATCAGACAACATATTACTAAGATTTGAATATGCGAGTTCATAAAAAATGTCTCTAAATCCATTCATAAGTTTCTGAACCGTACTGTCAAATAGTCCAAGAAACACCGGTAATAATTGAAACATTTTTATCTCCTTTAAATATCACAGCCACCTACTTTCGCAGATGGCTGTTTTTTATTCGTGATGTATTTTGTAAATAGAGGTGCTTATACTTAGCTAAGTGATGATGGAATCAGATCCTTGAGCTTTGGTACAAGTAATGCACCAACAAGGATAACTCCAGCTCCTGCCATGAACTGTTTCATTCCCTGTGACTTAGCTCCTGGGTTATCATTGCCATACCCCTCAAGCAGATTAACAATTCCAAGAACCGCAAGACCACCACCTACAGCTATTACAACTACCTTAAGAGCTGAAACCCCACTGTTAAGGAATGATGTATAGTCAAGCATTATAAGTAAGTTAGCAAGGAACTTGTGTGATGCGAAAAAAGATGCAACATTTGAAAGTAACTTTGATCCTGACATTGCTGCCACAATATAACTTGTTAATAAATCCATGATATAAAATCTCCTTTTAATATAAAAATTTTTAATTAGCTCCGACCATCAATCCAGCTTCTTCTATTGCAAAGCTTACCAAGTCATCAGGAAATTCTACTCCTGTAAGATCAAGATCGATAAACTTGTCTTTCTTTGAAAACTTTGGTCTGCCATATCCCGCTACATACTTTGCAATATCAAACTGGTTCTTTTTATCATAATCGGAAAGTTCACTGTACATTTCGTGCGCTGTAATATCGACCTTATCAGAAAAGAACGGACGAACGCCTCGAACCTGTAAAATACACTTACCGCCATCCATAAGAGCCAGGCGGTCTTGACTCATAAGTTCTCGTCCTAACTTTTGATAGTTCATACCGTAGGACATGGTTGTACCTCTAGTGTCAGAGGTGTTGTATGTGTCTATAGTTTCCTTGCCTAGTACATCAGCCAAATCTTTTAGTGTCGATTTCTCTTTGCCACCAAGAAACAGAAATGTATCGCAGTTACCCTCTATCGTCTCTGCATTATCCTTGTAAATTGACTTTAACTGAGCTTTAGACTGTAGGATAATTGATGCCGATATTTCTCTGCTTCGTATGGTTGCTATCAGTTTCTCGAACTTCGGAATCTGCCCGATATTTGCGAACTCATCCAAGATACATCTCACATGTACCGGTAGCTTTCCATGATACTCATCATCTGCAATCGTACAAAGCAAATTGAAAAGCTGTGTGTACATGATAGAAACCAAAAAATTAAGGGAGTCATCAGTATCTGAAATAATGACGAAAAGTGCCGTCTTTCTTCTACCGATGTCTCCCAGTTCGAGTTCATCATATGCTGTTATCTCTCTGACTTCCTTTATATCGAATGGTGCAAGTCTCGCACCACAGGAAACCAAAATACTCTTTGCTGTCTTACCCGCTGCAAGTTTATATTTATGATACTGTCTTACTGCAAAAGAATCTGGATCAGCTTCTATGCCCTCCTCTTCATTACCAAATTCTATGTCTTTAAACATAAGGTCAATGGCATTTTCAAAATCTTCGTCCTCTTCTCTTGTTTCAGACGCATCTATCATTGCAAGCAGTGATACAAAATTTCTTTCACTTTTCTTACAATACTTCACGATATATGCCACATATGCCGTAAATAAAAGCCTCTCCGCTTTAACCCAGAAATCCTCTCCGCTCTGTGCTCCTTCACCCTTTGTATTAGCAATAAGCGTATTTACAAACTTAAGCACATCCTGCTCAGTGTGAATATATGCAAAAGGATTATAATGCAAGGATTTGGCAAAATTAATTGTATTAAACACCTTAATCTTATATGGTGTCCGCTTGTAGACTACCTTACCGGCTTTGTTCTTTACAACCTTTCCATCCTTACCCACCTTCGGTACTTTATTGCCTTTGTCGTCAAGATCCCATGCGCCTTTTGCAAGCATAGTGCCAACTTCTTCAAGCACTGTTCCCTTTGGATCTGTCACAACATAAGAGCATTGCATCTGCATAAGCGATGGTTTTACAAATCCTCTCGTTTTTCCCGCTCCAGAACCTCCAACAATCAAGATATTTTTATTTCTATCATACTTGGGATGCTCTGGTCTTGTCATTCTGAGCCATTCTGTTGCCGTAAGCGGAATATTATTCCACTTAACAGGATCCGTATATGGTTCAAAGTCTTTTTCGGTTCCCCATTTAGCAGAACCATACTCCTCCCCATGTCTGAATTGTTTTGCGTTCTTCTTTCTTGCGTCCATAATTATCTTAAATATTACTCCTGCTCCAATTCCAAAGAAAAAGGGCACAGGTTTAAAAGAGGGCATAAAATAAGGGGGAATCTGAAAAATTAACGAAAAAGCATTAACACATTTATCAAGCACATCAGCCCCATTTGCATAAGATACAGCTTGAACATACTTATTTACCATATAAAAAATCACAATAAACGGAATTCCATCAATAGCAATCTTGTTGAAATTAGGCTTTCCATTTTTCATATACGGCTTAAAGATTTTTTTCGGAAGATTTTTCAAATCATCAAATATCGCCTGGGCAATATTTTTATTTCCCATAACCATACCTCCTACAAACTTGTATCTCGATTCTTTTTCTTTGACTTTTCCCTCTGCCTATTTTTATCCTGCTGTTTCTGCTGAGACTTGTCCTTTTTATCCTTGATTTTATCGGATAATGACTTGTCTTTCTTAGGGTTTTGCTTTTTAGCAGCATCCTTGAGCTGAGCCTTTGCATCCGTAGATATATCAGATTTGTCAAGCACTTCATTTCTGTTGTTCTTGATTTCATATCTTACAGCCTGATCTGCAACCTGATCGACTCCATCAAAATCTATGTCATCAGATTTAACAAAATCCACAGACATCATCTCTTTATCGTGCTCATCATAAAGAACCATTGTCTTTGTCATCTCTTTCTGTTCCTCCAGAACCTGTTCAGAAGCCATTTTCAAGAGTGACGCAACCTGATCAATGCTTTTGACTTCACAAAAAGCAGTATAAGTTGTAGATCCGTCTGCTCGTGTCACCTCATGCATATCTATTGGTATATGGCTTTTCTTACAGGCTTTCTTTAAAATCTCTGCTGTACGCTCATCATTCACATCCATATGGGTAACTTCTTTGCCCTCCCGGTTAAAACTCTTCAATGACCCATGTGTCTCATTGTAGTTTGATAACACCTTATCGACCACCTTCGTGAGCAATGTATCTTTCTGTTCAGCGTTAAGTCCTGGATTCATCTCTTCTGAGCGCTTGCAAGCCTCTGCTATAGCAGTTATCAAATCAACACTGACCATAACAACAGCTTTACCTGTTTGAAATGATTCCTGTGTCAAATCATCTACCATAATATAATCCTCCTATTATTATTGATTGTTATTTTTTTCTACGGTGAGCGTATTTTGATTGATGCTTTTTTCACAATAAACCTCCTCTTTTGTTTTCTATATGAACCTTTGGACATAATGTCCAAAAGTCATTGCCTTATATTTGTGCAATAAAAAAGAGTATCTATGTTTCTTCATAAATACTCCTAACGTTGTCAAATATGTATTCTGCAAACTATAGCTTGAATCACTCGTTAAAGTCATGTTTTCTGACCAATTCAAACATCATATTCCGTTCATCAAGCAACATAACCTGTAATACAACTACAGGAACTTTATTTCTGTTAGCATCAACATATATAGGATCATCACTCATTAACAGATTATAATTCTCTCCAAATCTAGGGAAATTAACAAAAAAGCTTTTTTTATTTGTCTTTGTCATAATCAATGGCTGTGAAATTCTGCTAAAAGTATGTGTATCAAACATTGTGTACTCTCCTTTATTTAATATATCAATTGTGCTCTTTCTTTTGATGTAAATACTTATAATTATTACTAATTCGCGTAATGAAAACCGGAACTGCAGATATAATGTAGGCTATTACTATAGCCTGAATATTCGCCTCTATTTCTCCAAGCATTTTTTTACTACATAATATATAGCCAATACTGGAAATTAATAATCCTACACATAGCCTAATACACTCTGTTTTAAATATAGTCTTTATATGCCACTTCTTATTTTTCACTCCTAACACGCAAATAAAATCAACAAACATATATATAACCGCTATAGAGGCTAATACTGTACCAAATATCAACAGCATGATAGCAACACCACTCATAATTCTTTTTCTCCTTTACTATCTTCTGTATAAATTATAACTACTTCTCCAAAATAATAAAATGTAAATATCCCTGCGCAAATAACAAAGAAAAACAAGCCTGATATTTTTAGACTCAGTACAGATATTCCGCATAAAATAAAATCTGAAATCACAAATCTTTTTAAACAACGTTTTTTCATAGCATCTTCCATATTTGTTCACCTCTTTACATATCTTTCCTGCCATAAAGATCATGATTAACCTCTGTCACATAATAGTTATTACAAGTAGTTGGGGCATTGAATAATACAGTCAATAGATAATTTTTTATATTTCTCACCTTTGTTGTATTATTGCTGACACTTTCTAATACATACTCGATAATAACACTATCAAGTTTCTCAAACCTGCTTTTCACCACTTCATATGGCATATCAAGTCCTTTTATCCTAATGGTTTCGGTTTTCATTGCTATGGTTTCAACTACCAGTTCAACGATTTCATCTATACTGGCTTTACTTGTCCTGTGTCTTTCAACAAGTTCGTCATAATCAATATTTGATTTTATATATACTCTGATGTTCTCCATCTCATCCATCACATCAGCTTTACAGCTCAAAGCTCTATTTGAATCATCAGAAGGATTGATAAGATTAGTATAGTTCTCATAAGTATTACTCTTATAAGTATAATTAGAGTCCCATAACGAAACTTCTTGAGGTATCATATTAGAACTTCTTGAAGTCTTATCCTGGGACTTCTTGAAATCCTTTTCTGGAACTTCCTGAAGTTCGATTTTGGAACTTCTGCAAATTTGATTCTGAGACTTCTTGAAGTTCGATTTTGGAACTTCTGCAAATTCGTCAGATGTCTCCCTTGCCTGTTCTGCTACAACACCAACAAAATTCTTCACATATATGATATCAGGTTTTCCTAAACCTCTTCTAATTTTTTCTATTAATCCAATCCCAGATGTGCTATCTAATTCAGCCATTACCCTTATAGCTTTTCCCCTGCCGCAGTTTAAATCCGCAGCAGCTTCATCAATAGTGTATATAATATACGTCCTATTATCGTCATCATGCCAACCATTACGCTGAGAAAGTGCCATTCTATCAAGCATTAATCCATACAAAAGTTTAGCTTCACAGGAAAGGTGTGAAAAATTAGGATCTTTAATCAGCATTCTTGGAATTCGGTAGAACGAGAACATTTCTGATTCTTTTCCAAAAAAATAATCGAATACTAATTTGTTACCCATTCTATTACCCCCGTTTCTTCCACTCGTTAAGAAGATCGACAATAATATCTGTTATCATCTCTTCTGTGTATTTCTCATCAAAATATTCGTCTAACTTATCGGCTTTGAAAGTAACCTTTCTTGATTTTTTCGCTGCAAGATCTGGCATTAAAATATCTCTCACTCCATTTTGATCAAGAGTATTTTCTCGACTAAAAGCCTTCAACCTTGCCGACTGCTGTGTGTTGGGAAATATATTCATATCAAACATTGCATCAAGAACCCACTGTTGTTCTTGCTCATTCAGGAAAGAAATATCAACCCCTTGTACCAACCCCAATTTATTTGCATCCAGCAAATCAAGTAAGCCATCATTTAATCTTGCCAGGCGGATATATCGCTGAATCTTCTTCTGATTTTCTCCAGTTTCCTCACTCATTAGCTCTAGGCTACTTCCATTTCCTTTTATACCCTGATGTTTCATTGCATAATATCTCATACTATATGCCCTGGCTCTTTCACTAGGAAGAATATCCTCCCTCTGAATATTACTATCGACCATGACAATAGTTGCTTCATCATCATTCAAGTTACGGATAAACATTGGCATTGTATCTAATCCTGCAAGCTCACAAGCTGCTTTCCGGGTATGTCCTGCAATTATTTCATATCCCCCCTGTGGACGCATTCTTGCAATTCCAGGCACTAAGACACCATGCTGTTTAACACTTTCAACCAACTCATCCAACTTTTCTTCACGCACTTTAAAAGGATGGTTCCTAAAAGTATGTAAGCTATTCAATGGAATATCCCTGATCTCTCCGCTAATGTTTTTTGCACCAACTACTTCATTTGTACCAAACAAATCTTCAAATGATTTCATCTTTATCTTTGATGCACTACTTGTCTTACTCATAATTCAGCACCTCCTTCACAAGATTCTTGTACGCCATAGCAATCTTTCCCTTCGGATCATGCTTAAATATACTCACTCCCTCGGCAGAAGTTTCAGAAGCTCGAACGGAGAACGGAATTACCGAATCAAACACTCTGACATTTTTTCCATACGAGTTTTCAACAAGTTGTTTTATTTCCCTCGCATAATTGGTTCTACTATCCATCATCGTAAAAAGAATTCCCTCTATACCCAAATCAGGATTGAGGTATTTCTTCGTCTTACTGATAGTTGTTATAAGCTGCTGCAACCCCTTAACAGATAAATAAGCTGCCTGAATTGGGATAATAATAGAATCCGCAGTTGTTAGTGCATTCATAGTCATCATTCCCAAGCTTGAGTTACAGTCAATTAAGATAAAATCATATAAGTCCCTAACTTTCTCAACATATTCACTCAATATAAATTCTCTACGCATCATGCTTACCATTGACACTTCAAGTCCAGACAATTCTATATTGCAAGGTAAGAAAGAGATACCCTCTTCATGCTTTAAAACTCCCCAGGTGTTATCAAACTCTTCGTCATTCATTATCTTTGACATTATCGTAGGTAATGTAACATTAAGCTCATCTGGCTCTGCTACACCCAAACAAGACGAAAGCGATCCTTGGCTGTCCGAATCAATTAACAATACCCTTTTTCCTTCATTTGCTAAACCTATACCTAAGTTCACGGTTGTTGTGGTTTTTGCCACACCACCTTTTTGATTTACAATTGCTATTACCTTACACATACCGTTGTTCCTTTCCTAAAAATCATATGTCATTTTCATACGAGCTTGGAGAACAGTATTCTATGAGAATTCCCCCAAAAATGTTCTTAAGCTCCGGATTTTCTTCTTTTTTGTATGCAATCAACATTGCCATTTCTTCAGCAGGACGCATGGGACACTTCCTGTCTCTCCAAGATTGTGCTACCCTCACATATCCCCCAACTCCTGGTTTTCGTTCCAATGTAATTCCTTCCACATCTTCTATGTACTCCAGATCACCAACAATTACTTTATCGCATACATCGAATTTTTCTTTAAGTTCCTTATAAGAAGTTGAGTTTACCCCAATCAAGTGCTTTTTCAGCTCATATCTTCGCATTTCTCTCTTTTTTGAATTTGCACCCAATCCGAAAACTCACCCCCCATCTTCTTATCCAAACTTTCGTACCTACCTTTCTGGCGAGTCTCCCTTTGACACTTTATTTTGCTTTTCTGTGAATTTCTGCATACACTCTCTTGTATTTGTCCGTCCCTACATTATCAAAAAATGTAGAAACATTCTGCACTTCAAATCGTTTATCTCTCTGAAACAAACGTACAAGCCAGCGTATATCATTTTTTGTCCCCTGAAGCCTTATCTTTAACATATAGACACCTCCTTGACTAGAAAAATAAAAGGCAGGGATATTCAATATTTTGTAATTAAATATCCCTGCCAAATTGGCTATTTTATTCACTTTTATTCATCAAAGAATATTGTGTCCCTCGTGTCGACTCTATAGCCGACAACGACATGAATTCTGTCCACTATCTGCTTTTTGTGCCTTTTCACATCGGTTCTGCCGAAATTGAAAAAGCTGCAAAAGTGCGTAAATTCAAGGATTTTCACGAATTTGTACGACGTAGCCCTATTATAGTCTCCACATGCCCGGTATTCACAAACTGATCCACCGCACATGCCTTTTTCACATAATATCCATGCTCCTGCAAGGTCACAAGATCTCTTGCGAGGGAGGTTGGCTTGCAACTGATATAGACGATCTCATCTACACCGTAGTTGATGATCTTAAGGAGCGCCTTTGGATTGATGCCATCTCTCGGTGGATCGAGGATGATGAGATCCGGTTTTTCCTCGATGGTGTCGATGACCTTTAAGACATCGCCTGCGATGAATTCGCAGTTATCAAGTCCGTTGCTCTTTGCATTTTCTCTTGCAGCTTCGACTGCTTCTTCCACGATCTCTACGCCGATAACCTTGGAGGCAACCGGTGATAACATCTGGGCGATCGTTCCGGTTCCGCTGTATAAGTCGAAGATCAGCTTGTCCTTGGTATCTCCGGCATATTCACGGGCTTTGCTGTACAGTCGTTCCGCGCTCTTTGTATTTGTCTGGAAAAATGAGAATGGTGAGATCTGGAAATGCAGCCCCAGCACCTCTTCCTCGATATAATCTCTTCCGTATAACAGCGTTACCTTCTCCGGCACAACAGCATCCGCCAGAGAATCATTTGCCGTATGGAGAATACCAACGATTGTTCCGTCAAGCGGAAGTGCCAGAAGCCCTTCTACATATGCATTCAGATCCAGATTCTCTAATCCGTCCGTGCTGGTTACAAGATTTACCAGAAGTCCGCCATTTGTCTTGGACTGGCGAAGCACCAGATGACGAAGCAGTCCTACATGCTGCATTTTCTTATGATAAGACAGTCCATGCGCCCTTGCGAATTCCATCGTATAAGAAACGATCCTGTTATAATCTTCGCTTACGATCACGCAGTTGCAGACAGGAACGATATCGTACATGCTGTTCTTCTTATGAAGTCCTAGTACCAGCGGACCATCCTTATATTCGTCGCCAAATGAATACTCCATCTTATTCCGGTATGCAGTTGTAACTGGCGAGCCGATGATGCCCTCCCAATCATATGGATGTGCCTCTGAATCGATCACACCGTCTAACAGCTTCTTCACCTGTCCTGCCTTTAACTCCAACTGATGCTCATAGCTCATGGTCTGGTATGCACAGCCGCCGCAAATGCCAAACTGTGGACATGGTGGTACTGTATCTTCGATCTCGGAGCGTTCCAGCACATCCAACAGACGTGCTTCTGCCTTATCCTTCCGCACCTTGGATACCATACAGGACACCTTTTGTCCGGGCAGTGCTCCCTTCACGATCACTTTTTTGCCATCCAGTTCAAAGCTTCCCTTATTTGGGAAATCATAGTCTTTTATAACACCTTCTATAATCTCTCGTTTCTTCACAGCCGACCTCTTTCTTGTCTCTAATAATCTCTACTCTTCCCGGTCGCCCCACATATCTTCAAATATGCTGCGCATCCGACGTTTCGGTTTCAGTTCATTTTCTGCAAAAAATGGTGTTCCATGCTGATCAAATTCCAGCAGCATGTATTTGCCATTCATGCCATCACGCGGATATGCCAGACTGCCCGGATTTACGATATAAGCACCGCCATATCGTTCCAGATTCTGGACATGTGTGTGTCCATACATCACAATATCGTAACCATCATATTTGACCAACTCCTGTAAGTACTCCGTTCCGTAATGTACATTGTATCTGTGTCCATGTGTGATGAACACCTTGTACCGGCCGATCATGAATTCCTCCTGCATCGGGAGATCAGAGGTCCAGTCATTATTCCCGGCAACCATGTGGATCGGGCAGGTTACATTGTCATAAATATATTCTTCATCTCCGCAGACATCCCCCAGATGGATAAACATATCGATGTCACCCACTGTATCTAAGACATCCCGGATCGTATTGGTTCTTCCATGTGTATCACTAATTATCAGTATTCTCATTTATAACTTCCTTTATCAAACGAAGTGCGTTTCCTCTATGGCTGATCGTATTCTTTTCTTCCGGTGACAGCTCTGCTGTGGACTTGCCATACTCCGGCAGGAAGAAGATAGGATCATATCCAAATCCATTCTCGCCGCGTTCTTCATATCCAATGATTCCTTCGATCGTGCCACGTCTGGTAATGGTCTTTCCATCCGGGAATGCAGCCGCGATCGCACATACGAATCTTGCGGTACGCTTCTCATCCGGAACACCGGCAAGCTTGTCAATGATCGCTTTATTCTTGATCCGGTATGAGGTGTCTTCCCCCATAAATCTTGCAGAGTAGATTCCAGGTGCTTTATCGAGATAGTCTACCTCCAGGCCGGAATCGTCCGCAAGCACCAGACAATTTGTCATCTTACGGATCGCCTCTGCCTTGATGATGGCATTTTCTTCAAATGTTTTTCCATCTTCTACGATATCAGCCTGAATTCCGGCTTCCTTCATCGACAGGATCTCATATCCACAATCCGCAAGGATCATGCGGATCTCTTTCATCTTATTCTCATTACCCGTAGCAAAAATCAATTTCTTCATCTTGTCTTCTCCTTTTCTATTTGTAACGATGCGACATTGTACTTCACCTGCCATATCTGACAAGGCACAGCAGATGATACTGTTATGCAGCAAGCCTATCCGAATGTCGGTCCTTAGTAAGCTGCCTTATGCAGCGAACTTAGTACCGCTACATGAGGATAGAGTGAGAACGCCTTGCGAAATAACATGTATCTCTGCTATACCTTGTCAGATATCGTCGCATGTTCTCAATCCCCCACATCCGTGAAGGCTTTCAAACAGACATTACAGTCATTCTCCTGCTCCGCACTCGACCACTTCGTGCCATACAGGCTGATATAGCCCTCGCCATCCGTGATATCGAAGTTCGCCGTTTTCTCGTCATTATTATATTCGATCGCGATCGGCATCGTGGAATCCTGTGTATTCACATGCACAACCACCGCAAATTTCCGATCATCCGGAAGCGGTACTGCCTCATTTAGATTGATCGTATAATAACCCTCATATTGCATTTCACCGGATGCCACCTTTGTCCGCTGCTGCAAGTCGGATGCATCGGTAAAATCCGTCACAACATACACATCATATGTCGTTTTCGGACCTGTCGCATAGAAAGAAACCGCCTTCAATGTCTCGTTCTTTCCAGCCGTATAGACATTTGCAAAATAGGCCTCCGGCTTGTCGTCAAATCCCATCGTGCCGACCTCGCCCATCAGATCTGACTGATAGATCTTGTCGTAGTTGTCACTATTTCCAAGCTTCGTATATACTACGCTGTTCATACCGATATTGGTATCATAATAAGAGATATAAAAGAATCCCTCGTCACCAAAATCCTGCCCCCAGCTATTCTTGCAGATAAATGCGCCGTCTCCCGCCGGTTCTGTATTAAAATATTCCTTCGGATAGTTGTCATCCCAGCCAACGATCACCACGTCATGATTCGGTGTCTGATCTCCATTATAATAATAGGAACTGCGGTTTCTGTTATAATAATAAGAACTACTCGTCGCATTCTTCATATCACAGTAAATAACCGTTTCCACACCGCCATATTTGTATACGGATGATTTGATCGCCTCGTAATTCTTGTCCTTCAGGATGATGGCTTCTTCCAGATGCTTTACCGCCGACAATCCATTTACCGTCTGGTTATCACCATACGGATCGTCTTCCTCAAGCACCGGTCCCTGCCATGCCGCAAGATAGGCTATACTCATATAATATTCGCCACCGTCAAACGGGCTGACATTAAAGCTGTTATTCATTGCCATATGATCAACAGAAAATACCAGATTTTCAGCCGGACGGATCGTACTTTCCAGTGCCGCAAGTGATGCAAATGCCCAGCAGGTTCCATAGATACCCTGATCTCTGACAGGAGAAACACGATCATGCTCTCTCATATCATATGCTGCCGGAAGCTTTTCTTCCTCGGCAATCTTTTTTAACACCACGGCATTTGTCTCCAGATTGATATTACAACTGTAGTTTAATGCCTCGCAGATCTCATTCACCGGCACATAGATGATATCATCCTTTTTCTCTGGCTTGTCGATTGCCTGTATTGCATTTCCATTGATATTTACCACATCCGAATCACCATAGACCTTTACCAGACTGTCTCCTTTGGAAAATGTGATCGTCCCATTTTCATATGCATTCACATGGCAATCCAGTTTATCGGTAAATGTCGCGATAGGGAGCATCAGCTGCAAATGGTCACTGAAATACGGCTGATACTCCGCTTCTGTGATCCTGCTGTCATTTATATATAATATAATGCCCTTTCCATTTGCATTCGTCACAATCTCTTTCAACATAGTTTCTGCGGCAGCACCCGCTTCTTCCGTCTTCTCAATGCTTACA
>UMGJ01027057.1_pt1 | contig 21680 bp, 19 predicted proteins | sample 1965221 | NCBI WGS metagenome assembly UMGJ01 (sample SAMEA4836067, study PRJEB28245) | human gut metagenome | biome: gut microbiome; material: fecal sample | place: Denmark | collected 2008
CTGCACAGCCCTCCACAGGGTTTGTCGGGTGCGCCCAATTTTCTTCGATTCAATATATTTTGTAAGTGTTACATATAAGATACTGTATGTACTCTTACTACCATTGCTAAAAACAATCGTATTAGCGTTATTGGGTTTTGAAGACTTGACAATAGAGAGTCCTTCGTTAAGCAACATGGTTTTTGCGAATGAAAAATCATTACAACGAACAACGGCTTCACCCATTTGAACTACAGATGACTGCGCCCAAGAGAATACGCTATACAAGGTGATGATTACCGATAACAATAATCTCTTCATATCTGCTTCTCCTATCTTCCAAGAAAGAAATTCCAAATCATTTGGTCATGTACAGCCTTTGCAGCGTTCCAACCATACCATGCGTTAAGCCCAAGCCAAATAAGGGCAACAACAAGCATAACATAAGAAAGCGTATCACTTTCTTTGTAGTCTAAATCCTCATCGTATTCAAGCGTTTCAGAACAAGCAAGCGGCAGTAGTCCTAAAAGACCACAACAAAAACAGATAAAAGTCCAAAGAACCATGTTCCTGTTCTTTCTCTTAGCAAGGACACAGCCACTTATAGCCACGAATGTGGTACCCATAGCTGACAATCCCAATACAAGAAATAAATTACTCATAATGGCGAATTTTACAAGAGTTCTCCTCAGACAGCCAGCTTGGAGGATTTACAATGTTTATTGTTAAAGAAAGTGGGCTGCCCACCGTGTTCTCTTGTAGGTATCGCCAAACACCTGAATATACAACACGGATAGGCAGCCCACGTATATGAGCTGCTCCGTGCCTTGTATATTCTTTGTAGAGATTTGGCGATTTTACAAGAAGTAAGGCACTTTCTTTTATTCCACGAAAGCGCTTCACGGCGGAGAATAAGCGTTGCAATCTATGAGCTATGGCGTTATTTCAGCAATTTTCGCGTGCTGGAGTCTTCACTTTCCAATACGCTCATTTGATGGATGGCTATCTGATTGAGCCTTACCAATCTTTCGCCTTGCGAAAGCCCTTGCTCAATCAACACGGCGTTTATATTCTCCATGTTAGATAGGCAGATAAGCTCGTTTATAGAGGCATAGTCTCTGATGTTGCCTTTGAGAGTTGGATTTGACTCTCTCCATTGCTTTGCCGTTTGACCGAACATTGCCACGTTCAATACGTCTGCTTCATTGGCGTATATTAGACTTGCTTGGCTTCTTGTTACTTCTGAAGGAATCAAATTTTGTTTTATAGCATCGGTGTGTATGCGGTAGTTGATTTTTGACAATTCTCTTTTGGCTGACCATCCGAGTTGCTTTTGCTCCTCTTCTTTGAGACGTTGGAATTCCTTGACTATGTATATTTTGAATTTGGGGCTAATCCACATTGCAAACTCGAAAGCAATATCTTGATGTGCATATGTGCCGCCATATCGTCCAGCTTTAGCTTGAAGGCTTATGGCATTTGTCTTTGCCACAAATTCCTTTACGCTTATTTTGAAGCTGTTGAGGCCTGCTTGGCTTTTAATTATGGCGAATTCGCCATAATTAAAATTGGGATTGTACACATTCTCCCAAATTCCTATGTATTCCAGAGTGTTGCGGTTGCGTAACCAGTCGGTGATGAAAAAATCACCGTCTTTTGCGCGGAGCATATCGGTAAGGCAAATATAGTCATTCCCATTTACATTGATGAGATTGATAACGGTGTCCTGTACGGTCAGTTTAGTCATGGGTCTCTAAAATTGAAGTGACAATGCAAATTTACAAAATTTTTCAGTGGAATAGCTTGTTGACAAACGACATTAATCAAATTTGCGATTATGGACGATTCTAAAGTGTGTTTTTATAGTTTCTCTTTCAGAAAGCGCTCCACGGCGGAGAACGACACGTCGGAAGCCACGACCTCGTGTGCGGCGTCGAGCACAAAATATGCAGGGACGGTCTCAAACTCCAGCGCGTCGCCTTCCATCAGCTCGTCGTAGGCGTCGCTGCAGTGTTTCCACGAGTCGGGAAATGTCGCGGCCTTGCGTTTCCAACCGTCGCCGTCTTCAAACATTGCCACGCTCACCACCTTCAGCTTTTTTGCCGTCGTCAGAGAGTTGACCGTAGCCGACTTTTCAATCTGCGCCGCACCTTTGCGGCATGCGTCGCAGTCGGAATTGTAAAGAAACACGAGTGTCAGCTCCGTTTTCACCTGTGCGATGCGGAAGTCGTCGCCGTTGAAGTCGCGCAGACGGAAATCGACAGCGTAAGCCGTTGCTCCGATGACTGTTGCCAGTAGAAATGTAATGAAAATTCTCATGTGGCAAAGGTAAGAAAAAATCGTGAAAACGGAAGCCGTATGGCCTTTTTGAATGCATAATAGGTAATGGCTGAAAAAAAATTGCTAATTTTGCATTATATTTATTAACAGTCAGCAAAATGGAAAGAAAAGTCAGAGTACGCTTTGCACCGTCGCCAACGGGTCCTCTCCACATTGGAGGAGTCCGCACGGCATTGTTTAACTACCTGTTTGCCCGCCGTCATGGCGGCGACATCATACTTCGCATCGAAGACACCGACTCCAATCGCTTTGTGCCTGGAGCGGAAGATTATATAAACGAGGCATTCGCCTGGTTGGGAATAAAATTTGACGAGGGAGTCCGCGAGGGCGGCAATTTCGGTCCCTACCGCCAGTCGGAGCGCCGCGACATCTATAGGAAGTATGTCAAGCAGCTGCTCGACGACGGCAAGGCTTATGTGGCTTTCGACACTCCGGAGGAACTGGAGGCGAAGCGTGCGGAAATCAAGAATTTCCAGTACGACGCGCATACCCGCATGCAGATGCGCAACTCGCTGACGCTGCCTGCCGAAGATGTGAAGCGCATGATTGACGGCGGAGAAAAGTATGTGGTGCGTTTCCTTGTCGAGCCAAACCGTGACGTGAAAGTCAACGACCTTGTGCGCGGCGAAGTGGTGATCAACTCTTCGATTCTTGACGACAAGGTGCTCTATAAGTCGGCGGACGATCTGCCAACCTACCATCTTGCCAATATCGTCGACGACCATCTGATGGAAATCACCCACGTGATCCGTGGCGAGGAGTGGTTGCCGTCGGCGCCGCTTCACGTGCTTCTCTACGAGGCGTTTGGATGGGCTGACACTATGCCGTCGTTCGTTCACCTTCCGCTGTTGCTCAAGCCCGACGGCAAGGGCAAACTGTCGAAACGCGACGGCGACCGTCTCGGTTTCCCAGTGTTTCCGTTGGAATGGAAAGACCCTAAGACGGGTGAGATTTCTTCAGGCTACCGCGAGTCGGGCTATCTTCCTGAGGCTGTAATCAATTTCCTTGCTCTTCTCGGATGGAATCCGGGCAATGACCAGGAAATCCTGTCGATGGACGAGCTTATCAGCCTGTTCTCGTTCGAGCACTGCTCGAAGAGTGGCGCAAAGTTCGACTTTGAAAAGGGTAAGTGGTTCAACCATAAATACTTGCAGGAGATGAGCGACGCCGATTTGGCGAAGCTCTATATGCCAATTCTTTCCGAACACGGGCATGCCGACGCCGATGCCGCCTACGTGGCTCGTGTGGTGGCTCTCGTGAAAGGCCGCATCAACTTTGTGCGCGATTTGTGGGAGCAGTCACGTTTCTTCTTCGAGGCTCCGACAACCTATGCCGAGAAGGACGTGCGCAAACGTTGGAAAGACGGTATGGCACAATTGATGGAACAACTTATCGGCGTGCTTGAGGGAATCAGTGACTTCACATCGGCACCGTCGGAAGAGATTGTGCTTAAATGGATCACCGACAACGGCTACCATATGGGCAATGTGATGAACGCTTTCCGCCTCACGGTGGTTGGTGAATGTAAAGGTCCGCACATGTTTGACATCACAGAGTTGCTCGGCAAGGAGGAGACAATCCGCCGTATCCGTCGCGGCATAGAGAACATAAAGCAACCGGAATAAACGATTTTTCAATCAACGCCTTGTGCAGTGTTTGGCTGCGCAAGGCGTTGTTGTTATATACACACAACTTACACCAAAAGGCATGAATCTATTTTACAATCTCGGCATCTCGCTCTATTCCGCAGCCGTGGGGATTGCGGCGACGCGAAACAACAAGGCACGGCTGATGAAGGCCGGTCAGGCGCAGACCTTCGGCTTCCTTGCCGAAAAGGTCGACACGTCGGCGTCCTACATCTGGATTCACGTGTCGTCGCTCGGCGAGTTCGAGCAAGGCAGACCGCTGATGGAAATGATAAAAAAGCATACGCCGGAAAAGAAGATTCTGCTCACGTTCTTCTCGCCGTCGGGCTATGAGGTGCGCAAGGACTATCCTCTCGCCGATGTGGTGTGCTATCTGCCGATGGACAAGCCGTCGCTCGTGCGCCGTTTCCTTGACGCGGTAAAGATAGAGAAGGCGTTTTTTGTGAAGTATGAGTTTTGGGGCAATTATCTCTCGGAGTTGAAGTGCCGGGGCATCCCGACATATATCATTTCAGCCATTTTCCGTCCCACCCAGGCGTTCTTCAAATGGTATGGAGCGACATTCCGCCGCATGCTTGGCTGCTACGACATGCTTTTTGTGCAGGACGAGGAGTCGCGCGCGCTGCTCGCTGGGATAGGAGTTGACAATGTGGTTGTTGCTGGCGACACGCGTTTCGACCGTGTGACCGACATCCTTGAGGACCACACCGACCTGCCGGTCGTGGAATCGTTCTCCCGCGGTGCGTTCACGCTGTTTGTCGGAAGTTCGTGGCAGCCTGATGAGGATTTCATTATCCCATACTTCAACAAGCATCCGGAAATGAAGATGGTGCTGGCTCCGCATGAGATTTCAGAGGACCGCATATCCGGCATTCTGACTGGGTTGAAACGTCCCGCCGTGCGCTACACCAAGACCACGCCCGAAGAGGCAGCCGAAGCTGATTGCCTGATTATCGACTGCTATGGCATCCTGTCGAAGAGCTATCGTTTTGCCACGGTGGCGTATGTCGGCGGAGGATTCGGTGTGGGCATCCACAACATCAACGAGGCTGCGGTCTACGGTATTCCGGTGGTGTTCGGACCGAAGTACGGCAAGTTTAAGGAGGCACGCGATTTGATAGCCCTTGAGGGCGCGTTTACGGTGTCGGGAGGCGATGAATACGCGTTGGTGATGAACCGCCTGCTTTCCGACGGCGAATACCTTAAGAAGCATGGTGAGATTGCCGGCGGATATATCCGCGACAATCTTGGCGCCACACGCCGCATCTATGACGCTATTTTTAAATAACAACTTATAGAGCCGACTGTGTGTTGTGGTCAATGCGCGGTCTGTATAAATATTTGAGAATGAAAAAAATCTGTTGTATCGGACATATAACGCTCGACAAGATCATCACGCCGAAATCGGAGGTGGAGATGCCGGGCGGCACATCGTTTTATTTTGCCCACGGCATCCACAATCTCAACCCTGACGCCAATTTCCAACTCGTCACGGCGGTGGCGCAGTCGGAGATGAAGTCGGTCGACGACATCCGCGCTCTCGGAGTCGATGTGGTGGCGCTGCCCACTCGCCACACCGTGTTTTTTGAAAACAAATACGGCGAGAACCAAAACAACCGCACCCAGCGGGTGCTCGCCAAGGCCGACCCGTTCACGGCGCAGTCGCTTCAGGGAATAGAGGCCGACATCTATCATCTCGGCTCCTTGCTCGCCGACGACTTCTCGCTCGACGTGTTCGAGATGCTGTCGGCAAAAGGCACGCTGTCGGTCGATGCCCAGGGCTATCTGCGCGAAGTGCGCGGCGAGAAGGTGTATCCAATCGACTGGAAGAACAAGCGTGACTATCTGCGCTATGTCGACATCCTTAAAGTGAACGAGTATGAGATTGAGTCACTCACGGGGCATACCGACGTGAAGGCGGCGGCGCTCACGCTTGCGGAGTGGGGCGTGAAGGAAGTGTGCATCACGCTCGGCAGTTATGGCTCTGTGATTTATGACGGCACCGAATTTGCTATTGTTCCGGCATTCCCGACGCGGGAGGTGGTCGATGCAACCGGTTGTGGCGACACGTATTCCACAGGTTATCTCTACAAGCGTGCTTGTGGGGCTTCGATAGCCGATGCCGGATGCTTCGCAGCCGCGATGTCGTCGCTCAAATTGGAGCATTCCGGACCATTCAGCCGTACGGAGGCAGATATAGAGAATCTGTTGAAAACGAGCGGGTTGACGGCGCGGATTGAAAAATAGTTTGAAAAAACTTGCTGAAAAATTTGCACAATAGAAAAAACGGTATTACCTTTGCACTCGCAATCAGGAAACTGATTGACGTTAGAGGGAGATTCGCTAGCTCAGCTGGTAGAGCACATCCCTTTTAAGGATGGGGTCCTGGGTTCGAACCCCAGGCGGATCACAGAACAAATCGGCAAGATGCCGCAAATCGCTGAAACTAAAACAGTTTCAGCGATTTTTGTAATACCCCTATCCGGCAGAATAGTGAACATTGTGAGGTGTGGCGGTGTGCAATTCGTGAACAGTTTTGTTGGGTCAGTAGAAATTTATCCCCACTAAATTTCTACTGACCCGTATTTTCTTATTCTAATCAACATACATCTTTTTTATTGGATAAAAAACGCACTATTTTATCCAGTACAGTGAATTTATTGGATAAAATTGATTATCTTTGCAGTCTAATACGACTGCGGAATGAAAAATATAATCCTCAATCAAAGGGCTGAGCGTGATGAGCTGATGGCACGTCCCTATCAGCAGCGAGACACCAGATATAATTTTGATGAATTGCTCTCAAATCCGTTAATCAAATTGATTACGGGTCCTCGTCGCGTCGGTAAGTCTGTGTTTGCATTGCTCATGTTGCAGGGTAGGAACTTCGCCTATCTCAATTTTGATGATAATCTTCTGCTTGAAAACTGGGACGAGGATTTGGTAATGCAGATGCTTGATGATGTCTATCCGGGCTATGAATACCTGTTGCTTGATGAAATCCAGAACCTGCCTGATTGGGATTTATGGGTCAATAAGCTGTATCGCCGAGGTAAAAATTTGATTATTACCGGTAGCAACGCCAAGATGTTGAGCAGTGAGATGGCAACGGTATTGACAGGTCGGTATCTCCAGATTGAGATGCTGCCGTTCAGCCTTGAGGAAACGATGCGCTGGAGGAATGTCAACCCCAATCTTGAAGAGCAGTCGGCACAGGCTGTTGTCGTTGCTGACGATTATATGCGTAACGGTGGTTATCCCGAAACTATTCAGTCTCGCAACATTACTAAAAGCTACCTGTCAACTCTTTTCGACTCCATATTGCTGAAAGACGTTGCCAAACGCCATAAGGTCAGGAACACGACTGATTTGTATAATCTTGCCACGTACCTTCTCTCTAACTTCTGTAATCCGATTTCGGCGAATGAACTTGCTACGGAGTTGGGACTGTCAAGCGTAACGACAACTAAAAAATTCTGTGATTATCTGGCAGAGCCGTATCTGTTCTTCTATCTTCCACGTTTCAACAACAAGATGAAGTTGATGAAGAAAGCACCAAGTAAGGTTTATGTCATTGACAACGGCTTTGTGCAAAGCACGGCTTTCAACCTCAGTGAAAACCTCGGCAGACTGTTGGAGAACCAAGTGTTTGTAGAGTTGCTTCGTCGCGGATATATTCCAGGCAAAACTCTATTTTACTACCGCACACGCAACGACAAAGAGATTGATTTCGTCACCCGAAAAGGCTCAAAAGTAGAACAACTCATACAAGTCTGCTACGATATGTCCTCCGAGAAAACCCGAAAACGCGAACTCGATGCCCTCGTCGAAGCTGCCGAAGAACTCCACTGCGACAACCTCCTCGTCATCACCAACTCCCAAGAAGAAAAAATCGAGTGGAAGAACAAAACATTTGAGGTTATTACTTATAATAAATTTTGGCGACTATTTACGACAATACCCCTAACATAGGGGTAGTCAAGTATGTAAACTTTGTTCAATTCCGTTTCGTGGCGGATAAAATTGAACAAGGTTTATTCGTATATAAAGGACTGAGGTGCGAAGCTCATTCATACAAACTACTCTTCGATGTAATATGTAACCCACTCAAAGTAGCCCTGAGCGTCACATTCCAATCGAGAGAAAACGGCAACAGAATAATATTTCTTATTTGTCATATCTTTCCGATTTTTGAGCATTTAGAGTGCTCTTGTATAAGTGAAGTAGTCGTTGTATAATAGTAGCACCTCAGTCCTTGGTTTGGTGAGGGCGTACTTTTTAGCCCCAAATTCTAACAAGAGAATAAATACAACAAAAGTGGCGGTAACAAGATTTAGTTCGATTATCTAAGAAAATGCCGTTTGTACACGGCAAAGACCTTATCACCTTTCTCAGTTCTCACAACGTAAGAGTAAAGGAAGACATCAATAAATCTTCTGTTCATATGGCAACACCTCCTTTCTTCAAAATTTAGGTTGGAGAGAAATTCGGGATTGCATTAGAACATCACCGCCACTTTTTTATAAACATTCCAAATTACCTAAATGCAATAACACATTTGCATCTGTAATCTTTTCCACTTCTTCCATTCCCAAGTATAGACGAGTATAGTCGGGAGCGGTAAGTGCTAATCTGTTGCCGATAATTTCTCTTACGGAAAATGGCTTGGTCTTGTCTCCAAGGGTATAGACCCAATCTAATAGATTTATTTTCATATATTTCGGTTTTTATGAATTTGCTATTTTCCTTCGTCCACAGGTATCGTTACTACCTGTGGACTTTATTGTATAAGCAAAAATAGTGCCTTCTTTTACGATGACAGAGTTTATCGAAGAAAACTTTAGAACTATGGCAGATACAAAGATTACAATCATCTATAAGGAAAACGAAGACCACATTACAGACATAAGTCTTACGGCAGAACGGAATTACACTCCAATCTTTACGGAAGCATTCTCCACACAGGAAAAGCCATTAAGTGTACATCTTATCAAAGATAAAGATATACTCAGCGAGAATGCTGCTAAAAGTGGTGCAGAGCAAATCCTATCTAATCTTACTGAACTTATCCGTAACAGCCTAAAGATGAGAGCACGGGTATTTACCCAAGAAGAATTGGATTTGAAGTCGCAAATCAAGGACTTGCCTATCATAGAAAAGTTCCAAGAGATTATAGGCTATGAGTTTGATTGGAGTAAGTTCCGTAACCGCAGAGAGTTTAAGGAGTATTTTTGGAATTGGATTAACAAGTAACGAATATGGAAGACCACATTTCATTTACGGAAATGAGAAAAGTTCTAAGAAAGAACGGAGTATCAGAAAAGGTGTTTTATCGGAGATTGGTGAGGTTAGATAATGGAACTTCACCAACGGAGTTATTGAAACTCATTACTAATCATTTGTATCATTCTGAGGAGGAAGAACTGTATGCCCCACCTCATCTTCGCAGTCTTCAACCTCTGAAACAATGCCCTGAATAGCAGCCATCTTACTGCTCATATCTATACAACCGCATACAAGACATTTCTTGTATGCTCCAAAATCTTGCCACTTATGATTACAACCTTTGCTCATTTTTGTAGTATTTTATTTGCAAAGGTACACATTTTCAATGAAACATAGAAAGTTATGCTCAAAAAGTCGTATCTTTGCAAAGCCATTTCGGTGGCAAAGTTTTTTTCATCGAAACTATAAAAACCTACTTTTAGACTACCTTTTAAATCCCCGCCACAGGATTTTTTTATGTAACTTCGCAGAAAATTATTCACTATATGAGAAAACTGATTTTCACCATATTGATTGCAGCGGGATGCCTGCAGGCTGCCGCCGAGAGAACTGTACCGTTTTTCGACACGTCGCGCCCCGACAAAGTGATTGCGCTCGGTCTGCGTGCCGGCATGAACTCATCGGGTGTGGCGACCAACTATATGGACAAGCAGCCTGAACTCATACAGAGCAATTTTTATTGGCACTCAGGCGTGCAAGTTGGCGCCATCGCCGACCTAAGCATCCGAAAGTTTCTTGCCATAGAGGTGGGCTTGTTCTGGGAACGACACGGATACGACGCGGCGATGATGGCTGCGACTGCCGAGGAGGACTATATGGGCAGCCAGTTCACGCGCGTGCGCTACAACGATATCCACATACCGGTGCTTATGTCGTGGCGTTTCAACATTCTGCCACAGGCTGTATGGTCGGTCGACTTAGGTCCGTATTTCAGCTACGGTTTGTCGGGAACAAAGAAAGCCGACTCCTACATTGCATTCGGCGAGGAGGACGGACAACTGGTGTTTGACCACAACATCAGCAATCAAAAATATTTCAAAGCCGACCCGAAAGACTTCCTTGCCGTCAACCGCTTCGACGCCGGCTTGAAAGTGGGAACGGGTCTGGCGTTTTTCAGCCACTACACAATCAGCGTATATTACCAACGCAGCGTTAAAAACAATGCCAAGTACTTCAACGGAGGCGCCGACTACCGCCTGCGCAACTGCTCTTGGAGCGTAAACATCGGATACAATTTCTGACAACACTCTTTTTTCAACAAGAAAATTTATCTAAACCGGCACATCCTTTTCGGAATAATTTTCTACCGTTTTTCGTATGATAATTCATAACTTTGCCGATGAAAACAATAAAAATCCATTTCAATGGCTAAGATTTATGAAGATTTGACCAAGTTGGTGGGACACACTCCCCTCGTTGAACTTGGACACGTGGAAAAAGCGGAAAACTTGAAAGCCCGTCTGGTGGCTAAAGTGGAATATTTCAACCCCGGCGGCAGCGTAAAAGACCGTATCGCGCTGGCTATGATCGAGGCGGCTGAGGCCGACGGATCGCTCAAGCCTGGCGCTCAGATTATCGAGCCTACAAGCGGCAACACTGGCATCGGATTGGCATGGGTGGCTTCGGTGAAAGGTTATCGGCTGACACTGACAATGCCCGAGACGATGAGCGACGAGCGCAAAAAGCTGCTGCGCGCCCTCGGTGCAACCCTGGTGCTGACTCCGGGCGCTGACGGAATGAACGGCGCCATCAAGAAAGCCGAGGAGCTGCGCAATGCCAACCCCGGATCGGTGATACTTCAACAATTTGAGAACGATGCCAACCCCGCAGCGCACCGACGCACAACGGGCGAGGAAATCTGGACGGACACCGACGGAGAAGTCGACATCTTCGTTGCCGGAGTAGGGACAGGCGGCACCGTAAGCGGCGTGGCAGAAGCTCTGAAAGCCCACAAGCCGGAGGTGAGAGCTGTGGCTGTGGAGCCTGAATCGTCGCCGGTGCTGTCGGGTGGCAAGCCGGGCCCTCACAAAATCCAGGGCATCGGCGCCGGTTTCAAACCCAAAAACTATCACAGCGACGCCATCGACACCGTCATCCCCGTCTCAAACGAAGACGCTTTCAGCGGTGCGCGCCAGTTGGCTAAACAGGAAGGTCTGCTCGTGGGCATATCTTCAGGAGCTGCATTCTCTGCAGCTTTGGAACTCGCCAAGCAGCCCGAAAACGAAGGAAAGACAATCGTAGTGCTGCTCCCCGACACCGGCGAGCGCTATCTGTCGACACCACTGTTCGTAACCGAATAGCAGCGGCCTCAACAACTCACCACAGAAACAAAATCGGGCAGACCAAAGTCTGCCCGATTTTGTTTCTGTTTTCAACGATATTATCGCTTCACAAACTTCATCACATTTTGTCCTGCCTTCACGAAGTAGACTCCTGTAGGCAGACCGCTGACGTCGATGCTTTGGTTTTTGTCGGCTGTCGTGCTGACAACCACTGCTCCTGTAGCCGACATCACTGTCACGCCCGACGTCTCTTCCAATCCAAGGATTCTGAACGACTCTGTCGCCGGATTAGGATATACGCGGAGCGAAACGCCCTTGACTGCCGACACCGACGACTCTCCGACACCGATGCGATAGCCCAGCGGCGAGCCGTTAGGCGCAGTCACATACGTTGTGCCTACCTTCTCGGATGCTACCGACTGCTGCGAAGTGGCGTTCATCTGCATTGTATAGACACCATTCTCAGGGAATGTGACAGGCACCGCTACCGTCGCGCTCTCGCCTGCCTTGATTGTCACGCCAGGAATCTCCACTTCAATATATTTTCCACTCTTCTCACAGTAGAACGAAGCCTTGACAGCCCCCTTGAAATCAGCCGTCGCAGTGTTGGTCATCGGCACGTTGAGCGTCTGCTGCTCGCCTTTCGGCAGATATTCCGAATTTGGCAGCTGCGTCTCGGTTGCTGCTATTTTGGGTATGTTGGCATATTCCGTAGGCAGAATCGTGATTATCTGTCTCTCCGCATCCGGGTTGAGCAAACCGCGCTCGCCGTCGGGAGTGGCGTAGCGCATCGACAGTTCGTAAGCGCCCTCCAACGGATAGAGGCTGTTGGGCACATAGAAATAATATTTATCGTCAGACGGCACCGGCACATCGGCAAACGTGCAGAGGCGCACCTCCTCGCCTGTCTCGACCGACTTTGCATAGACGCTCATATTGACATTGCCGTCCATCTTGTTGACCGAATTTCTTGCTGCATTGTTCCACAGCCACACTTTAGAGCCCCAATAATACGTAGTGCTCTTTTCGGAATACAAATCCTTGGCGCTGTCGAGAATCGGATAATCCACCGCCGGCTTCACATCAATTTGAAACTCATTGGCATACGTATATTCACGGCTGTTGTCGTTCTCTACCCGGACTTTATATGTACCGCCAGGCAACATGAAGCCCTTTTCATTCGTTGCTTTTATGCAGAACGTCTTCTGCTCCAGAAGGTCGGAATAATATCCGTCAAACGCATATATGCTGCCACCGGCTTCGTAGACAGCCCCTGTCTCCGTGTCGGTAAATGTAAAACCAAGCGCTCTCTTTACGCCGGGAAGACGATGCGAATCGTCCTGTACGGCTACCGTAAGATAAAGCGGAGCCTTGCCTATGAGTTCTGCCGCCGGCTCTATGGAAAGAATTTTTCCCGACTGCACGGAATACTTTTCAAGCATCGGAGCCGTGCATGTCCATTCGCCGCCATTTAGATTCATTATTGTGCGCATACCCTCGCGGGCAGGCAGCGCCGTCCACGGATTCTCCGTGTCGCGCTCCTTGTAATAGAGCGTCAGCTCATAGTCGCCGTCGGCAAATGTCGGGTTTTCATTGCCGGCAGCGTCGGTCCAGTCTCCGTACTCTTTACCGCTGTTCATATAAGGATAGCAACCCAACTTGTCATATTCGTAATCCTTACGGATATATTTTGTCACGCCGTTCTGCATCAGTCCAATCGTGAACGTATAGCTCTTGTCTGACTCATAGTAGTTGGTCGTGACTGTCCCGTAGCTGTTGCCCTGGTTGAAGCCTATCAGCTTTATGCCCTCCGCATACGGAGCGTCGGCTGCCGTGCGCGGACGCAGCCCCACGAGCATCTGTTGCTGACAATAATAGCCTCGAGTCTCGTCGGGAGCCTTGCAGTAGGTCACGTCGTAATAGCCGTCGGCATCGCCGCTCCATCCCCAGTTGATATGCACATTGTTCTCGGCGTCGATGCCGTCAATCACGAAGGCATGGCCCGAAGCACCGTTGTATCCGGAATAAAGTATCGGACGTCCGGCCGTAAGCTCTTCCTGTATGACAGTCATCCAATGCTTTGTGGGAACATATTCGCGCACCCAAATCTCGCAATTGTAGTCGTAATAGCGGTTGAAGCCAACGTATGGGATAGCGGCGCTCGTCGCACCCGTCCCCGACCATGTCACATCGTATTTCGCCTTGCACGACACTCCTGCCTCATACATCAGCTGCGCCACGGCGTCGGCCTGTGCGTCGGTATAGGAGCCGTCCTCATAAACATCGAGCATATTGGCCCAGTCGTAACTTATTTTTGTGAAATCAACAGAGATTTCCTTGTTGCCAACACCCTCGTTGACATATTCCAACACATCATAGCCCTTAGAGTTCGACTTGTAGTAGTTAAGAATCTGAGCCATCGCGGTGGCGGTGCAGCCCGTGAGCATAGGATTGCCGTTGTATTTCGGACATTTGCGGTTGAACGGAGCGCCCTGTCCCCATTTTGTCTTCAGCAACGGAGCCACCGGAGCCACTGTAGGCGTAGGATAAGAGTTGCTGAAATCAGAAGAGGCTGTGGCTGCCTTGTAAGCCACCATCCATTCCTGCAACGCTTCCGGCATATTGTCGAACGACAGCCCGGCATCGGTGGAGTAGCCCATCACCCGCAAATCGTCGCCGTTGGCCGACATAAGCACGAAACCGCCTTGCGGAGCGTTATAGGCATAGAACTCTGCCTTTTTCAGCGATTTGGTCTTTTTCACAGCCTTGTCGGATGTCGACATGACAGCCGCCGTCAGCGAGCCGCCATCGGCGGTCTTTCCGCCCATTTTCTGGGAGAGAAACTGCTCTGCCATAGCCGCTGCCTCTTCGGGCAGACTTGCAGCCGACGCGCCAGCCCCTATCGCAAGCGACGCCAACAAGATGTATTGAATCTTTTTCATGCAATTATTGTTTTTTACAATTATTTCGTAAAGGTAATGCAAATTTTTTCAACTTTCACAAGATATTATCGTTTTTATCTATAAAAGAACTCTTTTTTTTGCTTTTGAACCACAAACCACACGCAAAGCGGTAATCCATAGAGCCGTAGCTTGCATCCAAGGTGCGATTTTTCAATTCGGATGTGAGTCTGCGCAAGCTGCATCTAAGGCTGCCGAAAATCCGCATAACATAGAAAAGCGACCGCTCCGCATACTGTTAGTCAGCACACGGAGCGGTCATTATTTTTATCGGCAACCTTCTTGTTACTGCGGAATCTTCAGCGACTGTCCAATCTGGATGTTGTTGCCCTTGATGCCGTTGGCTTTTTTAAGTTTTGAAAGTCCGACACCGTATTTTTCTGCAATCTCTCCAAGCGTTTCGCCTCTCTTCACCTTGTGGGTTTTCTGCTTTTTCTTGCTCGTCTTGTCGGTTTTATCTGTCTTTCTGTCCACTTTCTTGTCGGAGTAGACCTTCAAATTCTGACCTGCGGCAATATTATTGCCCTTGATGTTGTTCCATTTGCGCAGATCGTCGACCGTCACGCCATATTTCGTAGCAATCTGCCCGAGTGTCTCGCCTTTCTTCACCTTGTGGGTCTGCTCTGCCGCTTCATTGTCGCGGCTGCGCGATGATGTAGAGGTTTTGCCGTCGGCTTTGAGTTTCAGCTTGTCGCCCACACGGATATTGTCCGACTTCAAGTCGTTCCATTCGCGAAGGTTGGCAACCGAGACACCATATTTATCGGCGATAGCCGACAGATTCTCACCCGACTTCACTGTGTGGACTGCAGGAGCGGCAGGCGTGTCGTTTTTCTTCTTGACAGCCTTCTTGGCATCAACCACAAGCACCTGTCCAGCCATAATGTTGTCCGACTTCAAGTCGTTCCACTCACGGATATCGGCGATTGTCACGCCATACTGTCCAGCAATCGAAGCCAACGTCTCGCCACGCTGCACCTTGTGACGCTCAGGATTGCGCGGAGCTGTTGTCGTGGTCTTTGTTTCTTTCTTTTTCTTCTCAGGAGCTGCCACCGGAGTTGTTTCAGCCACAACGGTTTCCTCTACGTCAACCGTTTCTTCCTCTTCGGTTTCGGGCTGCTCAACACGCACCTTCTTGTAGGTGTTGATTTTCAGCGTCTGTCCGCGTTTCAGCCTGCTGCTGCGCAGACCGTTCCATTTCTTTATCGACGACACCGACACGCCGTATTTGCGCGCCACCATCGAGATTGTCTCGTTGCGTCTCACCTTGTGATACTTCACCACAAGCTTCGTTGTCGTCTCGCCATCGTCGTTGCTGACTGTCGACGGATCGACAGGCACCACCACATCACGGCGGGCATAGAGCGCAGCATTGTGGGCCACGATGCTGTCCTCGCTGACGATGTAGCTGTAGATTTGCTGCGACGGCAGTGTAAGCGCATACGGACGGATGTCGCCCGGAATCTCATCCTTGCGGTATTGGGGGTTGAGCACGCGGAGCTCCTCCATCGGGATGTTGAGCACCGCCGATATCTGCTCGAAATGCACTCGCTTGTTCACGTGGATTGTGTCGGTAAGAATAGGCCGACGTGCAAGCGACTTTCCGAGGTTGTGGTCCTTGTAATAAGTCATCACATAGTTTGCCGCGATAAACGCAGGCACATATCCGCGCGTTTCCTGCGGCAGATAGAAATATATGTCCCAGAAATCCTTCTTCTTGTCGGCAGTTCCTCCGGCGCGGCGCAAAGCCTTGTTCACATTGCCCGGACCGCAGTTGTAGGAAGCGATGGCAAGCGACCAGTCACCATAGATGTTGTAAAGTTGCTTAAGGTATTTTGCAGCCATTTCCGATGAGCGGATAGGGTCGCGACGCTCGTCGATGATGGAGTTCACCTCCAGCCCCAAGCCCTTGGCGGTGGTCAGCATAAACTGCCACAGACCGGTGGCGCCCACGCGCGACACAGCATCTGGATTCAGCGCCGACTCAATCACCGGCAGATATTTCAGTTCCAAAGGGACACCCTCTTTCTCGAGTGCCTGCTCGAAAAACGGCATATAATAGAGGCTCAGTCCGAGCATCTCCTCCACCAGCTGGCGACGGCGCTGCGTGTACATATTGATGTAGCTGCGCACCACTCCGTTGTATGGCATCTCAATGACTGTGGGCATCTTCTGTAGCCTGGCAATGAAATCTTTGTCAGACGTAGGCACATCGCTGAGGTTGGCACCCGAACGGTCAACCACTGCGTAGTTCTGAAGATACCAGTTTTTCATCAGTTCCTGAGTGTCGGTCTCAAAACTTTGTGGATAGACGATAGTGCTGTCCTGAATGTTCTCCTTCAGCGAAAGCACGGTAGGCCGGGCGAACGACGTCAACGCCGCGCCGGCAATCAGGCACAATGCCAATATTTGTTTCTTCATCTGTTTCCTTTCCGTTTTAGCGGTTCAACTTTTAAAAAGTGAAAGCACAGCCCACTCCAAAAGAAGGTTTCGTGTCGTTCTGCTCAATCGACGGGTAAATGCTCATCGAGAGGTCAGGCGAAATGTCGAAATGCGACAGCGAAGCGTCGACGTAGGCATCAATAATGCAGACGGCATAAAGTCCGACCATACCGATGATACACAAGTCGCGGTTACGGCGATAGAAGTCTTTTTTCGACTTCAGAGCCTTCGTAAGCCACGTTTTGTCGATGTCCTCCTCCTTTGTGGTGGATGGATAGAAATCCATATAACTTTTTGTGTTCGGATCGCTGTCCATGATGTCTCTATAAGCTTTCGTATAGTCAGAGAGCATCCTGTTGTTCCAAGATGTGGCGTATGCCAGACCGACGTATCCACCCACCACTATCGGCACTTTCCAATAGCGGCGGTTGTAAATCTGCCCCAGACCCGGACAAAGGACAGAAAGCCACAGCGCGCGGTTGGGGTCGGGATTGAATATGCGCTTCACGCCTATCGGCGATGGCACGGAGTCGGCGGCTGCCACAAGAGTGGAGTCAGCAGCCATGTCAGTGCGGACAAGAGGCTCGGCTATCGACATCGAGTCGACAGCAACCACAGCGTCGGGAGTATCCGTCCCATCAACGGGCGCCATCCCTTGACCATCCGGCTGACTTTCATCAGCAAAGATAGGAAATGAGAATGAGAAAGCCAAGCATAGCGCCAATGCTATACTTTTTTTTAATATTTCGTTGCCTGTGAACGCGGCTTTTGACAAAAATTTCAATTTTGTTACTAAATTTTCTAATCCAAGTTACCTTTTACGCGGTCAAAGATAGTAATTAATCTGGCAAGTTCTTCCTCATTTTTGAAAGGAAATGCTATTTTTCCCTTGCCTTGCTTGTCGCAGGAGAACTGCACTTTGGTCTGGAACGCCGACGACAGGTGTTTCTTCAGGCTTTCAAACTCCTTTGAGATGCTTGCCGAAGCCGCCTTCTTCGGCGCTTCTGTCGCCGAGGCCTCGTTGTATTCCTTTGCAAGCTCCTCAACCTGGCGCACCGACAATCCTTTCTTCAGGATTTCATTGTAAAGGCGCAGTTGCAGTTTCGGGTTCTCCACCGCCAGAAGCGCACGTGCATGACCCATGTCAACGCGGCGGTCGCGCAGACCGAGCTGCACCTCTGCCGGCAGTTTGAGCAGACGCAGGAAGTTGGCTATCGTGGCGCGTTTCTTGCCTATACGCGTCGACAGCTGCTCCTGTGTGAGCCGATATTGGTCGATGAGTTTTTTAAACGTCAGCGCCACCTCTATGGCATTCAGGTCCTCGCGCTGAATGTTTTCGATGAGCGCCATCTCTGTCAGCTCGCTGTCGTTTGCCGTACGGATATATGCCGGCACCGTTGTCAGTCCGGCTTTCTTGGCGGCGCGGTAACGGCGTTCGCCCGAAATTATCTGATATTGGTCTGCTCCGAGTTTGCGCAGCGTGAGCGGCTGTATGATTCCAAGCTCGCGTATCGAAGAGGCAAGCTCTTCAAGCGACTCCTCGTCAAACCATGCACGCGGCTGTTCGGGGTTTGGAGAAATCTGCGACAGTTCAATCTCATTGATAGCCGACGAACCGCTGGTCTGGATGTTATCCATCGAAATCAGCGAGTCGAGTCCACGGCCGAGTCCCATAAGTTTCTTTGACATAGCGGTTACTGTTTGTTGCGTTTGAGTAATTCTTTGGCGAGCTGCATGTGGCTTGTGGCGCCACGGCTTGTCGAATCATAAAGGATGGCTGGAAGCCCGTGGCTCGGAGCCTCCGACAGACGGGTGTTGCGTGGAATCACAGTGTCAAACACCATATCGCCGAAATGCCCTTTCAGCTCGTCGAAAATCTGGTTGGCGAGGCGCAGACGCGCGTCGTACATCGTCAGAAGGAAGCCCTCGATTTCCAGTTGCGGATTGAGCTTCGACTTGATGATGCGTATCGTGTTGAGCAGTTTGCTGATGCCTTCCAATGCGAAATATTCCGCCTGCACGGGAATTATCACCGAGTCTGACGCCGTGAGCGCGTTGACCGTGATGAGTCCGAGCGACGGAGAACAGTCGATGATCAGGTAGTCGTAGTTGTCTCTCACCTCTTCGAGCAGTCCCTTGAGCACCCGCTCGCGGTTCTGCTTGTTGATGAGTTCAAGCTCCGCGCCCACAAGGTCGATGCGCGAGCCCACAAGGTCGAGTTTGTCCACACACGTGCTGCATTCGGCGCCGCGCAGAGGATAGCCGTCGACAAGACACTCATAAATCGATGAAGACATTTGTTTCGGATCAACGCCCAGTCCCGACGTGGCATTGGCCTGCGGGTCGGCATCGATGATGAGCACCCGCTTGCCAAGCGTGGCGAGCGAGGCTGCAAGATTGATGGATGTGGTTGTTTTTCCGACGCCACCTTTCTGGTTGGCGATAGCAATAATTTTACCCATAGTCTATTCGTTTTACGAATGCAAAGGAATTACTTTTCATTTCAACGGCAAAACGAAAAACGGAAAAACTGCCGGAATTGTTGATAACTTGGCCTTTTTGTTAATAACTCCATTGTTCCACGCATTATCGGACAAGTTGTTAACAAGTTATGCCATGTGGAACATTTTCTAAACACCGCTAAAAAAAGCAATACGCTCTACAGTTCAGAGCCGTCGATTTTCACTGCAACATACTCCACCAGGCGTTCCACGCCGCCGCAACTCCATAATGCAGCCGTCGCTATGGCAAGCAGCATTTTCCCTAAAAGATTTTTAATCATAGATATTAGTTTTTGAGTTTATATTAGATTCGTTTATTTGTTTTTCAGCTAAGTTCCTACAGCATAAGGATGAGCAGCTGCGCGATAATCACGCGCACAAACATGCCCAAAGGATAGACGGTGGCATAGCTCACCGCCGGCGCGTCGCCCTTGATGTTGTCGGAGGCATAAGTGAGCGCCATCGGGTTGGCCATGGCGCCGCAAAGCATGCCGCACGTCTCCCCGAAGTTGAATTTGAACCACCGCATCGCCATTATGCCTACGATGATTGTCGGCACAACGGTAAGCACTGCTCCGAGCGAAATCCAGGCAAGTCCCTGCGGTCCGACAAGCGTGTCGAAGAAATGTGCACCGGAGTCAAGGCCGAGACAGGCAAGATACATCGACAAGCCTATGCCGCGGAGCATCAGATTGGCAGAACGCGTGGTATAGGTGACCATATGCAGACGCGGTCCGTATCGGCCCATCAGCAGTCCTGCCACAATCGGTCCGCCGGCAAGTCCGAGACGCACAGGCACGTCGGTCGACGGCAGGCTGATTGGAATCATTCCCAATGCGAGTCCGAGGAAGATGCCCACAAAAATCACCGCAAGGTTCGGCTCATTGAGCGAGCCGGCACGGTTGCCTATAAGTTTCTCGGCATTCTCTATGTCGGAAGCGTTGCCCACCATCGTGAGCCGGTCGCCCATCTGCAACACGAGGTCGGGGGTGGCAAGAAGCATCACGCCGCTGCGCAGCACACGCGACACCGTGACGCCGAACGTGTTGCGCAAACGCAATGAGCCAAGACGCTTGCCGTTGATTTCCGGACGCGACACGATGATGTGGCGCGACACGAACTGACGGTCAAGCTTGTTCCAATTCACGTGGTGGTTCCAATCGCGGCTCTCGCGTTCTCCGAAAAGGATTGTGAGTGCCTCCACGTCTTTCTCCGTAGTGACAACGAGTATGCGGTCGCCTTCCTCAAGGGTGACACGCGACGTGGGCATTATCAGCTCTTTGGCGCGCCACAGACGGGAAATGATGAACTGCGATGTCGACGACCGCTGCACATCACCGATTGCATAGTGGAAAATTGCCGGATTCTTGATTACGAATGTGGCGATAAACGTATGGTCGGAATGATTTGCCTCGCGCTCTTTCAAGTCGCCGGGACGGGTGAAGAACTTGCGCAGAACGATGATGGCGAAAATCACGCCCACCACACCGAGCGGATAGGTGACGGCACAACCGAGGGCTGCTGTTTCTGCCGGAAGCCCAAGCTGCACAAGCGTCTGCTGGGCAGCGGCAAGCGCGGGGGTATTGGTCGTGGCTCCGCACAGCACGCCTGTCATGTCGCCGATGCCGTATCCAAGTCCGAGGCTCATCGCCACGGCGGTGAGCGTGCCGAGCAGAATCAGCACCAGTCCGGCGAGGTTCATCTTCAGTCCGCCTTGCTGGAACGCGCTGAAGAAACCCGGTCCCACTTGCAGACCGAGGGCGTAGACAAACAACACCAATCCGAAACTTTCTGCATAGTTGAGCATCTGATGGTCGATCGACAAGCCGAGATAACCGGCGAAAATGCCCATAAAAAACACGAATGTGACACCGAGCGAAATACCAGCCACACGAATGCGGCCGAGCGCCAGTCCTGAGAATATGATAAGAGCCATCACGACAACAGCCTGTATTGCCGAATGCTCAAAAAGCACACTGTTTATCCATTCCATGCCACAAAGGTACGACAATTCATCCAATTTGTAATAATTATTTAGACTCGGAGAGTCGCAGACTCCTTAATTATTGTGTGGCGGGCGAACGTTTTGGAGAAAGATTCATCGTTTGGAAGGGCTGCGACCGCGCCAATGAATGCCAGACATATATAAAAAAATAATCCGACTAATCTCTCGATCCGTCGGATTCCTTAACCTATGATTCAGGCGCACCCGACAAACCCTGTGGAGGGCTGTGCAGATGCTAA
>UMGJ01048298.1_pt1 | contig 21351 bp, 18 predicted proteins | sample 1965221 | NCBI WGS metagenome assembly UMGJ01 (sample SAMEA4836067, study PRJEB28245) | human gut metagenome | biome: gut microbiome; material: fecal sample | place: Denmark | collected 2008
AGCATCTGCACAGCCCTCCACAGGGTTTGTCGGGTGCGCCTAGATTTTGCAGTATTTACCTTTTGTTGCAAAACAACGCCTATTTGCTGCTTCTCAGCGGGATATTTGGGCTCTTGAACCATTCCGCTGTCTGAAGTCATCGAAGTACCGTCTTCCTTAAATTCCCCCGTTGGATTACTTGAAACAGATTCTTGTACAAAATCTTCGTCATTCTCGTCGACGTCTGTTGGAATATATAGATATTGCTCCAAATCTTTTATCGTATCTTCTGACGAGTTTGAAGATGCAAAAAGTTCATCGACTTTTTCTCTCACAAAAATGAATATCTGTTCCAGGTATTTTGATATTTGCTTTGCAGTATTCTTATCGCCGTCATAATTATCTTTATCCCATTCATTATGAGCGGGGTTTTCTATTGAGCGTAACAATGTATCCCAAAATCCACCTGTACAAACAAACAAGCCGTAGTAGCCTCTGTGGGTTCTTTTAGTTTTATGTTCAACAAGCATTCTTGGAGAACGCATATATAATATGCGGTCATTCGCTGTTTTTTTCTTATGAAGATATAAAACACATCTACTATCAGGGTCAACACTTCCTGCTTCCAAAATATATTTTTTGTAATTCTTTTCCGCTTGCTCAGCATTGATAACCATTTGTAAGTATGGAAGTGGATTATATTCAGTTATTCTTTTTGAGCTATCATCAGGACTTTCTGAAAAATACTTGTTCATTACCGACAAGATGTTTTCCCGATTAATAATGTTTTCTCCGATTGTCACGGATAACATGCCCTCAAATATTGCCATCCAAAAGTTTCTCAATACAGCCAATGTCATTTCAGTATATATATTCTGAATAGCTTGTTCTATAGGCATTGAACAATCGTATCTTAAACCCATGATAAAAATATCGGTACCTGGACCAATTGGATTACCTTCTTTGTCTATTCTGCGGAATCTACGAGGAATGGATTCTAAATCAGTGATTGGAAAACCATCCCTTGAATCATAATACCCAATATGCATCTTCCTTACGCCATTGCATTCGTGAGTGCATAAAGATGACACACCTTCAAAGTAGCACTTGTTATCCTTCGTATATGTTGAAACAAGTATTGTACGTATTGGTGAAAGGTAAAAGTAAGCAGCCTTGCCGAATCCAAAAGAGCCGCCAGCATTTGCGCTACTCTTAGTGGACAATCCTGCTGAGCGTACAAATGCGACAAATGGACTATTGGCATCGAATTGATTGCTTTCGTTGAAAGGCATACCATTCGCATTATAATCAGAAACTTGAATATAATATAGTTCTTTTGACGGACTATCTATGACTTCTTTTATATACTCAACCATTGGAGAATAAGTATCAGACGCTTTGTCGGAAAGATTTTTGCATCCAATGAGGTGTTGATGAATTTCCCTAAAATTTGGAAACCGTTCAAGGCTTAGCTTTTTTATAGAAAAATTCATTTCAAGAGGCTTGGTTTTGTCCAACCTTTCATCAAGAGAATTCTGTATTGCTTCTCTAACAAGAGATGCGTATGGTGTTTTTTTGAAGTTTTCTGTCATAGGCTCATTAGGGCCAACGATACTCCCATTATCTGGCATATCAGGAAAACTCCACTTGCAATTCAACTCATAGTTCCAAGTGTCCATAATTATTTATTAAAAGAAAAACCGACTTTTGTTGTCTTTGACAATTCATTACTGTAAGCGTTTCTTGCATCTTTTAGTGCTTTCTGAATTTCAGAAAACATATATTCAACATCTTCTTCGGTGTACTCATAATTGTTTCGGTTAGAACAATTTTGTAGTAAATTCAAGAAATCCAGGATTTTTTGAACACGATTTGATGCAACTTTTTCAAATCTTTGTCTTTTTAACGACTTTTCCATAAATATATTTTTCAAAGTTCAGCCGCAAAGTTAATTACCATTATTTAGATATGCAAATAAAATATAATTATATTTCTCATTATAACTACATTTTATTTTTATAGTACTTATTTAATATCTATATGCTATATGTTTTTTTACAGCGCACAGCGCTATCCTTATTGGTGGACTCCAAAACTTTCTCTCCAAAAAGAAAGTTTTTCTCAGGATTTATTCGCATCTTTGTTATGCCTGTAGTTTAATTTTCCTGTCAGCGTTACGCAACGCAGAGACAAGAGAATTATTCCAGCATGGCGAGTTGCCAACCAACAGTTACAAAAAAAAACGATATTGAATGATCAACAGCTTCCAAGACGCAAAAAGACTTCTCCTCACAGCGGAAAAAGCTTTCAACGACAAGGCTTATCAACAGTCTGCCGAAATCGTTGAAGACGTGGCACGCTACGCCGCCTATCAAAGCGACGAGCTCACAGCCGGACAGAAAGCCGAACTCACACAGATTGTAAAACAAGCCATCGGCCGCTTCACGTTTTGCCCCGACGAATGCGTTTGGGAAGAAACCAGCGCCCTTATGGACCTATTCAGAGATTAACTATGGGATATCTTGTAATTTGCCCTACATGCGGCGGAAAAATGAGTGTAAATGCCGACCGATGCCCTCATTGCGGCGAGACCGAATTCTTCAAATATGCAGCCCGCACCCGCGTAGTCGGCTCCAAGCCGTGCAAGCACTGCGGGGCTACTGGACTCGTCTGGCGATATGACGCCACAGCAATGTCTTACAATCCCGGAGGAATGCATGGCGCATATAACGTGCTCCCCGGACAATTCAAAATAAAAATAGGCAATGACACATTCGTTATCGAGGACGTCAAGCCAGAGATGCGCAGCAGATTTGAGACATGCATCCGCAACCATGACTACGAAATAACGTTCATACGAAAAGCTCTCCACTCCATAAAATACGACCAGGACGCCTGCCCCGAATGCAACGGCAATGGAAAAATCAACGATGTGGCCAAAGAATATTCGCGTATCGACCTCCGCAAAAAAGCATAAAAATGTTCATGATTGCCCCCATATACCCAAAATGCGGCACTGCCGCTATATAGAAATCTTCTTTTATCCGTTGGGGGATTCTAAAAGACATTTGAGAAACGTGAAAGCGTGCCCCAGGACTCAGCCCAGGGCACGCTTTCACTATATAAATTATTATGTTTTAGCCGAATATCAGCACAACAAGCTGCGCCGTGATGACACGCATGAACATCGACAACGGATAGACCGTAGAGTATGCCACAGCAGGCGCGTCGTTGTTTGCCACCTTGTTGGAGTATGCCAATGCAGGAGGATCGGTATAGCTTCCCGACATTATACCAAGAATCGACAGGTAGTTGAACTTGAACTTGGCGCGGGCAATGAAGCTCATAATAATCTGCGGAATCACCGTTATAAGGAATCCCCAGAACACCCACATCAAGCCTTGAGCGTTAAACACCGTCTCGGCAAATTTCTCACCTGCGCCCAATCCCACTGACGCAAGGAATAGGCAGATGCCCACTTCTCGCAGCATGAGGCTCGCGCTTGTCGATGTGTAGGTGACGAGTTTGAATTTATATCCGAAACGGCTCAACAGAATAGCCACCACCAGCGGACCTCCGGCAAGACCGAGCTTCATCGACGCCGACATTCCCGGGATGGCGATAGGAATTGAACCGACAATTATACCGATGAATATTCCGATAAACATTGTCACCATATTCGGTTCGTGCAGGCGTTTCATCGAGTTGCCAAGTCGTGTGGCAAGACGCTCGATGTGGCTCGGGTCGCCCACCACGGTGATGCGGTCGCCCACCTGCAGTTTCAAGTTGGGATTGGCAAGGAGGTCGAGACCGGCACGGTTTACGCGCGTTGCGTTGAGGTTGTAGCCGTTGTGCAGACGGAGCGAGCCGAGCGTGCGGCCGTTGTAGTGGCTTTTTGTCACGAGTATGCGTCGCGAAACCACATTGCTCTGCGACTCTGCCGCCCATTCCATGTCGACTACCGGACCGATTACCATCTGGAATGCCGACTCGTCTTGTATTGAGCATACAGTGAGCAGAAGGTCGCCCTTTGACACCACTGTTTTCGATGTAGGAATAATCACTTCGCCAGTTTCTTTCACCTTCATTCGCGACACAACGAAGTCATGGTCGATAACCATGTGCAACTCACCAATGGTTTTTCCCTCTATACGATGGTTCTCAACTTGGAATGTCACGACATAAGGTTTCAAAGTGCTGTCTTCGTTCTCGTCCTCAATTTCTTTCTGCTCTTTCTCAATCTTCACGCGGAACACCGCCTTCAGCAGAATCATTGACAGGATGATGCCTACAACACCCAGCGGATAAGCGGCGGCATAACCCATCGAGAGGTCTTCTGCCGTGCCTGCCGTTGCGGGGTCGAGCGTGCCGAGCGCCTGCTGCGCCGCACCAAGACCTGGAGTGTTGGTCACCGCACCAGAAAGGATACCCACGATCTGCGCGATTTTCACGTCGCAAGTGTAGTAAATCACCAATGCCACTACCACGTTGAGCAGCACCACCATCACCGCAAGCATATTCATCTGAACTCCGCCTTTCTTGAACGAGGAGAAGAAACCAGGGCCCACCTGCATACCGATTGAGAACACAAACAATATCAATCCGAAATCACGGATGAAATTGAGCAGTGTCGCATTGGCTATTGAGAAGCCGAAATGCGACATCACGATGCCTACAAACAGAACGAATGTGACACCCAAGGAAATCCCGAAGAACTTAATCTTACCCAGCAGCACGCCCAACGCTATCACCAGCGAATAGACCACCACATCATGGGCAATCGAGCTTTCCGTAAACAACGATACTATCCAATCCATCTATCTTTTTTTTGGTTTACTATTTTCAAGTTGCAAAATTACTGCTTTTTTTCCATATTCATTCCCTTTTCATCCACTTTTGTTGCTCTACAACATAATTTTTGAGCAAATTTATTACACACTTCAGCAAAATCTGTGTAATTTTATAGCATTTTCCGTGATTTTTCTATCAAAATATCACAAAATATGCCTTTTTAGTAAAAAATATTTGGTTATTTCAGATATTCTCAATACATTTGCAATCGAAAACAAAGAAAGAATTATGATATATAAGAACAACATATCAGCGGTCGGACTAATTTGCCTATCTTCAGTCGTCATTATTTGCAAAGCAAATGAGGAGCGGTAGCCGACGCGTTGTTGTTTTTATATAACCAACTTACAGCGACCTTTCCTCAACATGAAGAAAGGTCGATTTTTTTATATAAAGATTATGAGCAAACCATTGAGAAGTGCGCAGTGCACACAGGGACGCCGCATGGCGGGAGCAAGGGCTTTGTGGAGAGCCAACGGAATGAAGGAGGAGCAGATAGGCAAGCCCGTGATTGCCGTTGTCAACTCGTTCACCCAGTTTGTGCCCGGGCACACGCACCTGCACGAAATCGGACAGTTTGTAAAACAAGAGATTGAGAAACTTGGATGTTTCGCAGCCGAGTTCAACACGATAGCCATCGACGACGGCATCGCCATGGGACATGACGGAATGCTCTACTCCCTGCCGTCGCGCGACTTGATAGCCGACAGCGTTGAATATATGGTCAATGCCCACAAGGCCGACGCGATGGTGTGTATCAGCAACTGCGACAAGATAACTCCGGGAATGCTCATGGCAGCCATGCGGTTGAACATCCCTGCGATATTCGTGTCGGGAGGTCCGATGGAGGCAGGCCACCTCGGCAACCGTCCGCTCGACCTGATTGACGTGATGATCGACTCCGCCGACACCACGGTCGACGACGCGACGGTCACCCACCTTGAGCAATTCGGATGTCCAACATGCGGATCGTGCTCCGGCATGTTTACAGCCAACTCGATGAACTGCCTCAACGAGGCCATCGGACTCGCGCTGCCCGGCAACGGCACAATCCTCGCCACCCACACCAACCGCAAGGAGCTGTTCAGGCGGGCGGCGGCACAGATAGTGGAAAACTGCCGGGCCTACTACTTTGACGACGATGCCAGCGTGCTTCCACGCTCAATAGCCACACGCCAGGCGATGCTCAACGCCATGACGCTCGACATAGCCATGGGCGGCAGCACCAACACCGTGCTCCACCTGCTTGCCGTTGCCAACGAGGCCGGCGTTGATTTCACGATGAACGACATCGACGTTCTGTCGAGGAAAACACCGGTGCTTTGCAAAGTGGCACCCAACTCAAAATACCACATCGAGGACGTAAACCGGGCAGGCGGCATTCCTTCAATCATGGGCATTCTTGCCGACAACGGCCTTGTCGACACATCGTGCCGACGCGTTGACGGACTTACACTCGGCGAGGAAATCGAGAAATACGCAATCGGAGGAAAGGCATTCGGCGCAGATGCCGAAGCGTTGTGGAAGAGCGCGCCGTGCGACAAGCGAACCACCGAGCTCGGCTGCCAAAGCTCCACCTATTCCTCACTCGACGACGACCGCGCCAACGGATGTATCCGAGATTTCGCCCACGCCTACGTGAAAGACGGCGGACTTGCCGTGCTTACCGGCAACATTGCCTCCGACGGCTGCGTGGTGAAAACCGCAGGCGTAGATGAGAGCATCTTCCACTTCAAAGGCAAAGCCAAAGTGTTTCAGTCGCAGGAAGAGGCAGTCGACGGCATCCTTGCCGGCAATGTAGCTGCGGGCGATGTGGTGGTGATAACCTACGAAGGGCCCAAGGGCGGTCCGGGGATGCAGGAGATGCTCTATCCCACATCATACATCAAGTCGCGCCATCTCGGCAGAGAGTGCGCCCTCATCACCGACGGACGCTTCTCCGGCGGCACTTCGGGGCTGTCGATAGGCCACATCTCTCCGGAAGCGGCGGCAGGCGGCGCCATAGGGCTGGTGCGCGACGGCGACGCCATAGAAATCGACATTCCCCGCCGCACCATCAACGTGCTGCTCTCCGCCAGCCAGCTGGCAGAGCGACGCAAGGAAGAGGAGTCGCGCGGCAAAGCGGCATTCACCCCGACGAAGCGCCACCGCGAAGTGTCGAAAGCACTGCGGGCATACGCCGCCATGGTGTCGAGCGCCGACAAAGGCGGCGTTAGAATCATTGACTGACATGACAACCTATTGGGCAATCTACAACAAAAAAGCATAATATGAACGGAAACAAAATATCTGGAGCGGAAGCCATCATAAAATCCTTCTTGAGCGAGGGTGTCGACACAGTGTTCGGCTATCCCGGAGGCGCCATCATCCCCGTCTACGACGTGCTTTACGGCTATAAGAAAGAGCTGCGCCACATTCTTGTGCGCCACGAGCAGGCAGCCATCCACGCAGCGCAAGGCTATGCACGCGTTACGGGACGCACCGGCGTGGCGATGGTCACATCCGGCCCAGGCGCAACCAACATAATCACAGGCATCACCGACGCCCTCATCGACAGCACTCCGCTTGTCGTAATCACCGGACAGGTAGGCAACAGCGGCTTAGGCACCGACGCCTTCCAGGAAACCGACGTGATGGGCATCACCCAGCCTGTGACAAAATGGAGCTGCCAGGTGCGCCGTGCCGAGGACATCCCCGAAGCCATAGCACGCGCCTTCCACATCGCGTCGACCGGGCGTCCGGGTCCAGTGGTGCTCGACATCACCAAAGACGCACAGGTGCGCACAATGGAATGGCATTATGAGAAATGCAACTTCATCCGCAGTTACATACCCTACCCCGACATCAGCGATGAAGCTGTGGCACAGGCTGCCGAACTCATAAACAACGCCGAGCGTCCGATGATCATAGCCGGACATGGCGTGATGATTTCCGGTGCGGAAAAAGAATTGGCAGAAATGGCTGAGAAAGCCGACATCCCCGTTGTCTGCACTTTGCTCGGACTGTCTTCGATACCGTCAAGCCATCCACTCTACAAAGGCATGGCAGGCATGCACGGGAACATCGGACCGAATGTCAACACCAACAAGTGCGATGTGCTGATAGCCATAGGCATGCGGTTTGACGACCGCGTCACGGGCGACACGTCGAAATATGCCCCACAGGCAAAGATTGTGCATATCGACATCGACCCGTCGGAATTCAACAAAAACATACGCGCCACAGTGCCTGTGCTCGGCGATGCGAAAACGGTGCTCGGCAAACTCATCCCGATGCTCCGCAAAAACGGGCATAAGGAATGGCTCTCCACGTTCAACCGTCCGGAGGCCGTGGAATATGAGAAAGTGATCAAGCCAGAGACCGAGCCTTCCGAAGGAATGATGAACATGGGAGAAGTGGCGCGAAGAGTGTCGGAGGCCACCAACAACGACGCCATTCTCGTAACCGATGTGGGACAGAACCAAATGCTCTCCGCCCGATATTTCAAATTCTCTCGTCCCGACAGCATTGTCACGTCGGGCGGACTCGGCACCATGGGATTCGGACTTCCGGCTGCCATCGGTGCGAAAATTGGGCAACCCGGCCGTCAGGTGTGCCTTTTTGTGGGCGACGGAGGTCTGCAGATGACAATACAGGAACTCGGCACAATTTTTGAGTATAAAGTTCCTGTAAAAATCATACTGCTCAACAACAACTTCCTCGGGATGGTGCGGCAATGGCAGGAACTGTTCTTCCACAAGCACTACAGCGAGACACCGATGGTCAATCCCGACTTCGTGGCACTCTGCAAGGCTTACGGCATCAATGGCGAGGACGTTGTGGAGCGCAAAGACCTCGGACAGGCAATCAAACGCATGCTCGACTCCGACGAAGCCTACCTGCTCAACGTGTGCATCCAGCCCTACAATATGGTGTTTCCGATGACCCCGGCAGGCAGCAACGTAGACAACATTATGCTCAACGCAACGGAGCATTACATTTAACGACGACAGAAAGATATGGAACAGTTATACACATTCACCGTTTTCACCGAAAACCGCGTCGGTCTGCTCAACCAGATTTCGATTATCTTCACGCGCCGCAGCGTGAACATTGAAAGTCTGTCGGTGTCGCCGTCGTCGATTCCTGGCATACATAAATTCACCATCACCGCCAACTGCGACACCGACATGGCGCAGAAAATCGTGATGCAGATTGAAAAGCGCATCGATGTGCTGAAGGCATTTGTCTACACCGACGCCGACCTTGTCTACCAAGAGATTGCCCTCTACAAAGTGCCGACCGACAAACTTGTCGCCGAGCGCGACCTTGAGACAATAATCCGCGCCCACAACGCACGCATTCTTGAAATCGACAAGGAGTTTACCGTAATCGAAAAGGCCGGTCACTACAACGAGACCGAGGCGCTGTTCAACGAACTCAAAAAATATGGCATACTGCAATTTGCAAGAAGCGGCCGTGTGGCTGTGACAAAAATCAACGACGAGCCTCTTAACCGCTACCTCGACGAGCAACAGAAAAGACATAAGACAACGATATATGACAACTGACAGTAAAATTTATTCAAAATCATGGCTTCTCACTCCCGGCGAATGCAACTGTGAGAAAGAGATGCCAGTGTGGCTAATGACCGAACGCATCATCGACGTAGCCACCGAACACGCCAATTCGTGGGGCGTGGGCTATGCCCGCCTTATTCTCGACAATCAGGCATGGGTGCTGTCGAGAGTGGCGATAGAGATGAAACGCTGGCCGAAAGTCAACGAGACCTACACCCTGTCGACATGGGTGGAAGACTACAACCGGCACTTCTCCGAACGCAACATCGAGGTGACCGACACCGACGGCAACGTAATCGGCCACGCACGCACCGTCTGGGTGGTGATCGACCTAACGACACGACAAAGCTGCGACATTTCATCGCTCGACTATATACGCAACAACCTCTGCGAGAAGGAGTGCCCCATTGCCAAGCACACACGCATACGCAGTGTCGACGCGGCAAGGACTTCGGAATACACTTTCCAATATTCCGACATCGACTTCAACCAGCACGTCAACAGCCTGCGCTACATCCGCCTGCTGCTTGACCAATGGACGGCAGATTTCCACAACGAGCACGTTGTGAAGCGGTTTGAGATAGCTTATATGAACGAAGGGCTTCCCGAACAGACGGTGCAGATAAGCGTCGACGACCGGTCAGACGACTGTACATTGGAAATCAGCCACGACAGCGAACCGTTGTGCCGCACGAGAATCGTGTTTGACAATAGATAACAACTCAAATTTATAATCATTTTTAATATATAAGTATTATGGCAAAGATTAATTTTGGCGGAGTAGAAGAAACAGTGGTTACCCGCGAGGAATTTCCTTTGGAAAAGGCAAAAGAAGTATTGAAAAACGAGACAATCGCCGTAATCGGCTATGGCATCCAGGGTCCAGGCCAGGGTCTGAACCTCCGCGACAACGGCTTCAACGTAATCGTTGGACAACGCAAGGAGTCAAAGACATGGGACAAGGCTGTTGCCGACGGATGGATTCCGGGCGAGACTCTCTTCGACATCGAGGAGGCCGCCGAGCGTGCTACAATCATCGAATACCTTCTGTCGGACGCCGCACAGATTGAAGTGTGGCCACGCCTGAAGAAACACCTCACAGCAGGCAAGGCCCTCTATTTCTCGCATGGCTTCGCCATCACCTACAAAGAGCGCACCGGCATTGTGCCTCCCGCCGATGTCGACGTAATCATGGTTGCGCCCAAAGGCTCCGGAACATCGTTGCGCCGCCTCTTCGTGCAGGGACGAGGCATCAACTCGAGCTTCGCAGTGTTTCAGGATGCCACAGGACGCGCAAAAGAGCGTTGCCTTGCATTGGGCATCGGCATCGGCTCAGGATATATGTTTGAGACCGACTTCAAGCGCGAGGTCTACAGCGACCTCACCGGCGAGCGCGGCACGCTGATGGGCGCAATCCAAGGCATCTTCGCCGCCCAATACGACACGCTCCGCGCCCACGGGCACACCCCATCAGAGGCGTTCAACGAGTCGATTGAAGAGCTGACACAGTCGCTCATGCCGCTCATCTCCGAGAACGGAATGGACTGGATGTATGCCAACTGCTCCACCACAGCGCAACGCGGCGCCCTTGACTGGTGGAAGAAATTCCGCGACGCTACCCGCCCTGTGTTCGAGAATCTGTACAACGAAGTGGAATCGGGCAACGAGGCACAACGCTCAATCGACTCCAACAGCAAGCCCGGCTACCGCGAAGGCTTGCAGAAAGAGCTGCAGGAACTGCACGACAGCGAGATGTGGCGCACAGGAGATGTTGTCCGCAAACTTCGCCCTGAAAACGATTAGTCAACCCAACAAAACGGGATGTCACGGCTCTTGCCATGGCATCCCGTTTCGTTTTTTTTGTGCTTTTTTGTTTTCGTGCCACAAAGATTGTATCTTTACACCCATAAAATTCTTTATACAATGAAATACTACTTTTATTCACTTATTGTTATTGCGCTGCTGCTCGCTGCAAGCGTCAGTATCCACGCCTCAAAAGAATTAAAAGGAGAGGCATCATGCCGCACCACCAACACAGAGACAATTCTCCACGCCTGGTGCTGGTCGTTCAACACAATCCGCGAAAATATGAAAAGTATTGCCGACGCAGGGTTCACTATGGTGCAGACATCGCCGGCCAACCACTGCTTTATCGGCGACGGCGGCGGCAAGCAGATTATGGGCAACGGCAAATGGTACTACCACTATCAGCCGTTGGATTGGACCATCGGCAACTATCAGATGGGCACACGCGATGAATTCATCGCAATGTGTGCCGAGGCAAAAAAATACGGAGTGCGCGTGATTGTCGATGTGCTGCCAAACCACACGGCATTCGACACATCGGCTGTGGCGCAGGGTTTGCGCGATGCCGTCGGTGGCATCGACAACCTCTACCATGCCAACGGCCTTGTTGAAATAAAAGACTACAACGACCGTCTGCAATGCACCACCAGCGGAGTCGGAGGCCTACCAGACGTAAACACAGAAAATCCTGATTTCCAATACTACTATATGCAGTATGTAGCCGACCTTATCCGCTGCGGCGCAGGCGGTTTCCGCTACGACACGGCAAAACATATCGGACTGCCGTCAGACCCTCTCGACCCGAAGTCGAAGAAAAACGATTTCTGGCCAGTGGCTATGGGCATGAAGTCGGTGAAGGGCTTCCGTCTGGAGAACCGCGACCAACTGTTTATCTACGGCGAAGTGCTGCAGGACCGCAACGTAAAGGAAAAGGAATACGGCAAATATATGGGCTTGACCGCCAGCAACTACGGTCATGAAATCCGTCAGATTATCAGCAAACGCAAGGCGACAAGCGCGGAAGTGGCCGATTGGCAGCATTCTGTCAGCGCGACGAAACTCACCACTTGGGTAGAGTCGCACGACACATATTGCAACGCCAACGAGTCGGCAACGCTTACCGACACACAGATCAGACTTGGATGGGTGATTATCACCGCCCGACAGAACGGCACGCCCCTCTTCTTCTCTCGCCCAGACGGCAGCACCCGTGAAAACTTTTGGGGCAACAACCTTATCGGGCCTAAAGGCAACGATGAGTTCCGCAACCCGGAGGTTGTGGCTGTCAACAAATTCCGCAAAGAAATGGACGGAGAGAAGGAATATATCGGCACTGCCGCCGACGGCTCTGTCGTGGCTATAGGCCGCGGAGACAAGGGTATGGCCATCGTCAACCTATCGCAGCAGGAAGTGGCGCTCAGCATTGCCACAAAGATGGCTGACGGCACCTACACCGACGCTGTCCATGGCACCGTGTTCACAGCAGCCGACGGCATCCTTACAGCCACACTCGCTCCGGAAACATCGTATGTGATTAAATAATACAACACAAATACGGCAAAAAGGCAAGGTTGCGGGACGAAACCCGCAACCTTGCCTTTTTACCGCCCATAGATGCTATGTCTGGACACGCGCCTGAGTAAAAATGCAGGCATTGACGACTGCCGCCAAGCGCTTTTTTCTCATCCAAACAGCCCAAAGCGTTTTTATGGCAACGTTTCCGACTTTTCAAACACAACGTCGCGCCACCACACATATTTTTGCCGAACCGGAAAATTATGTGTAATTTTACGGCTGAAAACAATCAATAATAGAGGAAATGAAAGGAATAGTTCTCGCAGGTGGTTCTGGCACACGCCTTTACCCGATTACAAAAGGTGTCAGCAAGCAATTGCTGCCGGTCTACGACAAACCGATGATTTATTACCCCATTTCGGTGCTGATGCTTGCCGGCATCCGCGACATCCTTATCATCTCCACCCCAGCCGACCTACCGTCGTTCCGGCGTCTGCTCGGCGACGGCAGCGATTTCGGTGTCAGATTTGAATATGCGGAGCAACCGTCGCCCGACGGTCTGGCACAGGCTTTCATCATCGGCGAACAGTTTATCGGAAACGACTCGGTGTGCCTCGTGCTCGGCGACAATATTTTTCAAGGAAGCGGATTCTCAGGAGTGCTGCAAGAGGCTGTGCAAAACGTGGAACGCGATGGCAACGCGACGGTGTTCGGCTATTGGGTCGACGATCCGGAACGCTACGGCGTGGCAGAATTCGACGCCGACGGCCGTTGCCTCTCAATCGAGGAAAAACCAGAGCATCCGAAGTCGAACTATGCCATTGTGGGACTCTACTTCTACCCCAACGACGTGGTGCGCATAGCCAAAAACATAAAGCCTTCGGCTCGCGGCGAACTTGAAATAACATCTGTCAACCAAGCGTTTCTCGAAAGCGGGCTGCTGAAAGTGCAGACCCTTGAGCGCGGATTCGCATGGCTCGACACCGGCACCCACGACTCGCTTGCCGACGCCTCCATCTTCGTAGAAGTGATTGAAAAACGCCAGGGTCTGAAAATCGGATGTCTGGAGGGCATCGCGCTGCGCAAAGGCTGGATTACTGCAGAAAAGATGCGGCAGCTGGCACAACCGATGATCAAGAACCAATACGGGCAATATCTGCTGAAAGTAATCAAAGAATTAGGTTTAGAATAAAATTATATGGAAGTAATAAAGACTGCTATTGACGGCGTGGTGATTATAGAGCCACGGATTTTTGCCGACGACCGCGGTTATTTTTTCGAATCATTCTCCGAACGCGACTTCAATGCGCAGGTGCGCACCGTGCACTTTGTGCAGGACAACGAGAGCCGCTCATGCTACGGCGTGCTGCGCGGACTGCATTTCCAGAAGCCGCCCTACGCACAGTCGAAACTGGTAAGAGTGGTGAAAGGCGCCGTGCTCGATGTGGCTGTCGACATACGCCGCGGCTCGCCTACGTTCGGACAGCACGTTGCCGTCGAGCTTTCGGCTGAAAACCACCGGCAGTTCTTCATCCCACGCGGATTCGCCCACGGATTCAGCGTGCTCACCGACGATGTGGTTTTCCAATACAAATGCGACAATTTCTATGCGCCGCAAAGCGAAGGAGCGATTGCCTGGGACGACGCCGCTCTCGCCATCGACTGGCGCATACCTGCCGACAAGGTCATTCTGTCGGAAAAAGACAAGTGCCACCCGCTGCTGAAAGATGCAGAATGGCTTTTTGACTACAACGATAATCTCTACGAATAATGAATATACTCGTGACTGGCGCCAACGGACAGCTTGGCAACGAAATGCGCCGCGTCGCAGCTGAAAGCAGCGACAACTACACATTTACCGACGTGGCAGAACTTGACATCACCGACATTGACGCCGTCTGTGCCAAAGTGAAGAAAACGAAAGCCGACGTAATCGTGAACTGTGCCGCCTACACCAACGTAGACAAGGCTGAGGACGACGTCGCACGCGCCGACCTCATCAACAATCAGGCGGCTGGAAATCTTGCCTACGCCGCCAAAGAGGCTGGAGCAACGCTTATTCACGTGTCGACCGACTATGTGTTTGACGGATCGTCGTCAATACCATATATCGAGACCGACGACACCTGCCCTACCGGCGTCTACGGCAAGACAAAGCTTGCCGGAGAGATGGCTGTCATTGCCACTGGATGTCGCTCGATAATCATCCGCACGGCTTGGCTGTACTCCCGCTGGGGCAACAATTTCGTGAAAACAATGCGCCGCCTGACGGCTGAACGCGACTCGATAAACGTAGTGTTTGACCAGGTTGGCTCACCGACGTTTGCCGGCGACCTCGCCGATGCCATCAGCCACATAATCGAAAACCAGCTGACCGACAGAACGGGAGTCTACCACTTCACCGACGAGGGTGTCTGCTCATGGTATGACTTCACTGTTGCCATCGCAGAGGCGTCGGGCAACTGCTGCGACATCCACCCGATCCACTCCTACGAGTACCCAAGCAAGGTGGAACGTCCGCACTATTCCGTGCTCGACAAATCGAAATTCCGCAACACGTTCGGCTTTGCCATTCCTCATTGGCACGCATCTCTGAAAAAATGCATAACACAACTGGAATCTGACAAATGAGCAATTATAAACGCAACATAATCGTGACCGGTGGAGCCGGATTTATCGGATCGCACGTGGTACGCCTGATGGTAAACAAATATCCCGACTACCGCATCATCAATCTCGACAAACTGACGTATGCCGGAAACCTCGCCAACCTGCACGACGTGGAGGACAAGCCAAACTATGTCTTTGTCCATGCCGACATCTGCGACTTCGAGACTATCCAGAAGATTTTAGCCGACTATAACGTAGACGGCATTATCCATCTTGCCGCCGAGAGCCACGTTGACCGGTCAATCAAGGACCCGTTCACGTTTGCCAGAACCAACGTGATGGGAACTCTGTCGCTGCTGCAGGCCGCCAAAGAGTATTGGGAAAGCCTTCCCGAAGGCTACGAAGGCAAACGCTTCTACCACATCTCGACCGATGAAGTCTATGGCGCGCTGGAGATAACCGACTCCGAAGGCATCGAGTCGCCGTTTACCACCAAAGCGTCGTCGGAGCATCACCATGCCTACGGAAAGGACTTTTTCCTTGAGACAACGAACTACAATCCGCACTCGCCTTATTCGGCATCGAAGGCGTCGAGCGACCATTTTGTGCGCGCATTTCACGACACCTACGGGATGCCTACAATCGTGACCAACTGCTCCAACAACTATGGTCCATACCAATTTCCAGAGAAGCTGATTCCGCTGTTTATCAACAACATCCGCCACCGCCGACAGCTGCCTGTATACGGAAAAGGCGAAAACGTGCGCGACTGGCTATATGTCGAAGACCACGCCCGTGCCATCGACCTTATTTTCCATCAAGGGAAAGTGGCTGACACATACAACATCGGCGGTTTCAACGAGTGGAAAAACATCGACATCGTGCGGGTGCTGATCAAGACCGTCGACCGACTGCTCGGCAACCCCGAAGGCGCGTCGCTCGACCTGATTACACACGTGACCGACCGCAAGGGGCATGATATGCGCTACGCAATCGACAGCCGCAAGCTGCAGCGTGAGCTCGGTTGGGAACCGAGTCTGCAGTTCGAGGAGGGCATCGAGCGCACTGTGCGCTGGTATCTCGACAATCAGGAGTGGATGGACAACGTCACCTCCGGCGCATATCAGCACTACTACGACGATATGTATAAAAACCGGTAACAGCAACCGTAAGACAACGACAAGAAATCTAAATCTTTTATATTGCTGCCCGGGAGAATTTACAGGACAGCAATATAAAGGTAACCATCCGAAACAAGCCGTCTTATGTATGAAAAAAGAGGGTATATGTCAAAATAGGCGCATCCTCTTATGTAAATGCTTATTGTAATACTGTGCGAATAACGCCAGCTATTTCATTTAGGCCATTTACTATATCATCAAAAGGTGTTCTATAATACCAGATAAGATATTTGTAGTGCTTATAATCTTCAGAATCTTTGATCTGATTATCATATAACTCCCAAAGCTCCTTATCCGCTTCTTTATCTTTCCAGTTTAAAGACACATCTCCTTTCTTATTTAATGGAAATCCTTGCTCTTTTAAATGCTTTTGATATGAATCAATGCTTGTTTTATCTTCAGAAACCGAACGATGGCTCAATTCGTTTCGAACTTTTCTCAGATTTTCGCACATTTCACACAAGTTCCAATTAATTTTATGTTCCTTATTAAATGCCCACAATTTAACATTATAAGATATAGAGCCTATTGATTTAGCATCGTCAAGACCTTTTGCTTTAGGATTATAATATTTTATTTGTCCCTTTATTGAATTTAAATCCGATTTATTAGCAATGTCATAATAATAATTCAAAAGCATTTCTATTTGGAAATGAGCATATCTACAAAACTCAGCAAAGTCTATTTCATGGTATCTTGTTCCATACCGAAATCGCATCATTTCACGATTGTCAGAAATGAGTTGTGCTTTTACATCTGGGAGTTTAATAAAAGAATAATCAACATTTGATGTCTTCGTATCAACATAAAAATCAAGTCCTAAATACTTTTCGATTCGCGCAATCCGTTCTTCATCATATACGGATTTTGCGGAGGAAGTTATATCTAACCTCTTCCGCAATTCTGCGTCAAACTCTGGATTTTGTTTGCTCAGTCGTACTATTTTATCTATTGTTGATTTCAGTTTTTCGTCCATAAGCACTAATTTAATAGTTTATCCAAATCATCATTCAATTCATCGATGTCAACGGGTTTAGCTGGCGGAACAGTTACCTTATCTGAACGATGAACGAGCCAGAAGAGTTTTCCTTTTGCATCTCGGCAATTGGATATTGATAATAAATCTTTCTGGGTTTCTTCTTCCTTTTTCAGCGACTTGTTCACTGATGCCTTTTGCATTCTTCCACCTAATTTAAAGGATGCATAGCGATGAGGAATGAAATTCTCAGAAATACTCTTTTGTGTATCTTCTGTCGCCTCTTGGTTTTTCTGTACGATGTAGAATTCTTTGGGCTTCGTTGTCATTATAGCAATTGTCGTGTTATTCTTCCTCTCAAACTCCAACACTGGCAATGTTTCAACGTATGTAATTCCTTGTTGAGTTGTTTTTGTGTCATCATGGAGCGAGTTGCACAATTCGTCAAATTGCGCTTTTAGCCTTATATATACGCTATCGTTTTCGCCCTTTACCATTTTCAGATACATAAATTTACCATCCAATACATTCACCATATCTGGATTACCCTTCTTTACATGTCCTTTAGCCTCTTTATATTTAGGGAAGAATTTATTGTATGCGGTGTCATAGCCATATTTACGCCATATATAGAGAATGTTGCGAATGTCACGAACATACTTTTGTGACACATTGAGTTTGTCGCTAACTATAATACCTGTAACTTCCTGACGAGAGCCTAACTTCTGTAGCCTCGTCTTGTCTTCGTTCATAACAAAGCCTTGCCCCTCGACAATCCGTCTTAATTCTTTTCTAAACTCTCCTGAAGAATGGTAAACATTATGCATTGAACTGAATGTGATGTCATCTGCATATCTTGAATACACAACGCCAAATCGTTTTGCCAATCCTGACAATCTGCGGTCAAGGTTGTCACAAATCATGTTTGTTATGACAGGTGATGTTGGCGCGCCTTGGGGTAAAACATACCTAATGCTGCCATCTTCAGCTTTCTCTTTCATGGAGCACAGACCTGCAAGAATATTGGCTATAGGTTGTTTGAAAAACAGAGGCTTCAGTTGTAACCTCTTCCATACTCTCGCTTGATGGATGCTTGGAAAGAAATCCTTCAAGTCGATGTTGAGAATATAGTTGTGTCCTTTGTGCATATTGGCATTGGTCACAACGGAACGTCCTTCGGTAAATCCCATTGCATAATCAGAAGGAGTGTATACAGCCTTGAATATCTCATTGACATATCGTAATATCAACATGAAACTTTGATTTCTCGGTGCTGTTATCAACCTAAAATCTCCTGATTTCTTTTTTATCTTGAATTGCTTATATCGATGAAAAGAATTGTTGGGGTTGCAATAATAATTCAGATGTTTTATCGTGAATGGATAGAACTTATCGGACATACCACATTCTGTCATCTCATCCTGCTTTATTTGGTTGAGAAGATGAAGGAGATCCTCTTTCGTCTCCAATTGTTGTGTGGCTTTTGCTATACTATTCTTATCCATACTTTTTTTATATTTAAGAGGGAGACATCGGAAACGACAGACGTTCATTTCTTTATATAAGAAAAAATATAAAAATAAAAACAACATAACACAATAGAAAACATACTACGTATGTATGCAGTCTACGTTAACGTGATAACATTGTTATCTCAACACCCGTGAAGGCGGTGAGACATCATGCGAATGTGCCTCCAAAGAGACATGGCTTTCGCCCGCAAGACGAGTTCAAATTTATATCTGTCGCTCCGATTATCAAAGACCTCTTTTATTTTCTGATGCAAAGTTAATACATTGTTGCGAACTCTTTGGTCGTAGCTATGTACAATTTGCATTTTTACTGATAAAATAATATTAGTATTAGTTTTTTATGGGTCACTAATTTACTAATGATGGCAAATCGTCAATTTGGACTGACTATATATTTAAAGTAGATTCAAAAGCCTGTGTGACAATTTTCATACAAATTGCTATCACCAATCTTCAGGAACATATTCTCCGTCTAAGATGGCATCTTCAAGCCTGTCATAGTCAAAGTTCCCTTCATAATCGTAACAATCATTAATGTTGAAACAATTGTTGTCATAATCGTTCTCATCAAAATACGAAGACCATTTTTTAGTGTTTGCAGGCATAGGTATAGAAGAATTTAAATTATGAAAATAGATTTCATATTCAACTCCATCTTTAACAACTTTTGTGGACAGACGATTTTTGCCATAGAATTTCCATATTTCATCATATTCTGTAGGCAATACCTCCTTACCGGTTTCGTCTATGATGCCCCATTTTGCATATTTTTCGGGATGTTTCATGCGATACTCGGCCTCTTTTTCTTCAATGATTTTTCTATCCGTAATTTCATTCCAATCATCGTCAAATATGGCTGTAATATTTTTTGTATAGCCAGTGAGTCCATGAGTGCGAACACGAGAAAGTCCATGATCAAACCCTTCAATCCATTCATATTTCCCAAATGGTACAATAAATCCCGCATTGCATTTTATACCGAATCTACTTTTTGTTAACTCAATTATTGTTAAGTTCCCATATTCTTTTTCTGAGCGAACATCTCCTGAAGCCTTTGCTTCGAGATATTCCATTTCGCTTTGTTTCAACAATTCTTTTTCCGTCAATGCATTAGCTGCTTGTTCGACTGTTGCATTGCACTCTTCTTCCTTTTGGGTAAGAATGTCTGCAAACTCGTGAAGTTTTTCCATATCCATATTGTTTTCTTTTAAGTTCCACTTTATGAGTTATTTACTCTGTTCGTTTTATTTGACAGTGCAAAGTTAACATCAGGTAGCGAACTCTATGTTCGTATATTTTAAAAACTGTATTTTGCAAACTATCTACCTGATCAATGATTATTCTTGCATATATCTTGGCGAAAGCACTACAAGTTCTTGATCGTAATTTACATGTTCACATATCTGTTCGCAGTTCTCCTTGCATACGATATGAAAGAGTCTTACTAATCAATATTCCAATAAGCGTCAGGATCGCCATCAAAAGCATCATCTATCACATCGTCACTATATTCTTCCACATCTTGGGCATACGAGCCAGCGTATTCACCAAAGTTTGTACCATAATCATTGACATCGTTGTTATCTGAGTGATTGTCATTTTCTTGGGTTTTATCCTTGCCTAATAGTTCAGAAAGAATGACATTATGGGCAACATTACCTTTTACAACCTTGGTTGTAACACGTTTCTTACCATAAAAAGTCCATATGCAATCATACTCTAAAGGGAGTATTTCCTTGCCATTTTCATCAACCAATCCCCACTTATTGCCATTTTCATTTTGTCCATTTGTCACATTTCCAATTCTCACCCTAGCAAGGCCTTTGTCAAATCCATCAATCCAACTGTATTTACCAAAAGGAACAACTTCTGTTCCATCTATATTTAAAACTGCATATTCAAAATGATTATTTTGGACAGTATATAGTTTCTTGTTTCCAATAGCTGGTAGCAAACTATAAAATGATGGTTCGAAGATAGTTTCGCCTTTATAATTAATAAGTCCATACATCGGACGCTTATACGTAGCAACCCTTCCTCCACTGCGAGAAAATCCATATAGGTAATCAACGGCAACTCTTATATTGTCACTTTCGTCATAACAATCACCATAGTACATGGTGAATTGCGGCTTTACGACAATGGCACCTTCTTTGTCTACAAAGCCAATTTTGTCGCCACTTGTAAAAGGAATAAGAAGCCTGTTGTCATCTTGCATATTATATGAAGATGCTGGCACCAAAAATTTAGTATACTGATCAACTGATAAAATTTCTTCCTTTTCCATATTATGTCATTTTACGGCGCACCCGACAAACCCTGTGGAGGGCTGTGCAGATGCT
>UMGJ01066911.1_pt1 | contig 21274 bp, 20 predicted proteins | sample 1965221 | NCBI WGS metagenome assembly UMGJ01 (sample SAMEA4836067, study PRJEB28245) | human gut metagenome | biome: gut microbiome; material: fecal sample | place: Denmark | collected 2008
CCGAAGCGCTTGCCAATACGCACCAGATGTTTGTCCGAAGCGTTCGGGTTGAACAGCGGGCGATGCAGCATTTGGCTGCCGCAGCGTTTCCTTTGTCGGACAGCCGGATTACAGCACGGCATTTTCCCAGCGGTATTTTTCGTATCTGGCAGCGGCCAGTCAGCTGCCGGTTGAGACGCCGGATGATATGTTGATTGGCAGACCCGACAAGGAGATGAACGAGCTGATTGCCGAGCTGACACAGCGCATGACCGAGCTGCTGTACGACAAGACGAGCGAGCCGGTTCGGCTGCTCATTCAGCCGCGCCTGATACCCGGCGCATCGGTTCAGCACGCATAACAAAAAGCTCTCGCCAAATGCTGGGTGCCCATAATACAGGAAGCAACAAATTTTCAATGATTATGGCATCTGGCAGTCGAAGTTAGCAAAAAAGAAAATGAGCGATACTTGGTTTGAATGACCAGGTATCGCTCATTTGTGTATGCGACAAACTTCCCTTTTCCTGTTCCATCCAGTACAATCTAAATGAAAACAGCAGATTGATTGGAGGTGCGATTATGGCTCAGAACTTAACTTATACCCAATGCGGTGATTACTATTTCCCTGACATCAGATTGGCACACACGGAAACACAGTCTCTTGGCAAATATGGCAGGATGCGTAGAATATTCCTTGAACAGAATAAACCGATACTTTTCAACGATATGATCTTGAACGAAACGCTGTCTCTGCATCTGTGGGAAGTACAGCAGACCTGTGTAAAGCGAATGGAGTTGCTGGCGAATAATCCTGCTCCAGACAAGGTAACACAGCAGCTTGTATGGGTAGCACATATGAATAGTATGAAAGCACAGGCGGAAGAAAGCGTCCTCCGGGAACTGGTCTATGAGGAGGACATCGTATGAAAATTCTTGAAGAATTTTGGTACGGCAATATTGAGCCTACCGACTACGATACTTCTTCCTGTAAAGAGTATAAGAAATTACAGGAACTGATTTGCCGGAATGAAGAAAAACTCCGAGTAGCTATGACGGACGAACAGAAAACATTGTTCGAGAAATACACGGATTGTGTCCGAGAACATCAAACCATTACGGAGTGCCTGATATTCCAGAACAGCTTTAAGCTGGGTGCCAGAATGATGTTGGAAATCATGGAAGAATAAAGAACATAGACGATTTGATGCCACCCGTAGGAGCGATCCTTCGGGTGGCATTTTGTATCTATCAAAATGCAAAAAATATTTTCCGTCTGTCCAAAATCGGTGTTTTCAATCGTTATTATAGTTAAACGAATATGAGAGGGGATATGTTGCCCGAGAAATTATTGAAACAGGTGGCAGAGGAATTTGCTCTTGCAATGAATGAGAGTTTACCGAAACCGGAACAATGTCAGCATCAATTCTCCGAAGAGTTTGAGCGCAAAATGCAGCGTCTCCTGTCCGCTGTTCCAATCAATACGCAAATAGCAGTGGTTGTTCCTGAACTGAGTTACAACCAAACCTATGAATTGCAATGGAGGCTGGTCTATTGGGTCAGCCTTTACTCTGTGGATTCACAATTCAAGAACTGTGAAAATCACAATGTAATAATACTGATTATAGTGATACTGATCCTTTCCGTTCCGGAAGAGAATTGACGGTAAATGACTATTTATTAATAATCACAAAAACAAAGCTCATATCGCATATATTTGCGAATGTATCTTGAAAATTGCGACAAGATTTGCTATTATTATACACAGTAAGCGTGAAAGCAGAAACAGGAGGTAGACGCATGGCTATTTCATATAACCGAATGTGGAAACTGCTTGTCGATAAGAAAATGAGTAAAGCAGATTTACGAAAAGCGGCAGATATTGCTCCCAATACAATGACAAAGCTTCGCAGAGATGAACCGGTCAATCTTGCAATCCTTGGCAGGATTTGTGACGTGTTGAACTGCGATTACGGTGATTTAATGCAATATGTGCCGGAGGAGAATGCAAATGACTAACAAACAGTTGAAAAAATTAAAAGATACATTGTGGACGACTGCCGATCAGCTACGTGCTAATTCTGGCTTGAAGTCCACGGAATACGCCGAACCTATTCTCGGCTTGATTTTCCTGCGATTTGCAGATGTAAAATATAGCAAGTTCGAGCCTGAGATCAAGGCAGAGTTTAATTCTACCAAAGGTACTCGTATGGAGCGCCCTATCCACGAAATTGCTATTGAAAAATGCGGTTTTTATTTGCCGGAAGAAGCCAGATATGATTGGCTATTGAATTTGCCGGAAAGTGAAGATCTTGCCAAGAAGGTTAAAGAAGCTATGGAAGCGGTTGAAAAATACACCGCTGAATTGGAAGATACTCTTCCAAAGGATATTTATTACAGCGTTAACAGCGAAGATGATCCGCTCGTATTGGCAAAGCTCTTGAAGAACTTTAAGGATATTCCTGCGGATGTAGAGCTTGACATCTTCGGTGAGATTTATGAATACTTTCTGGGCGAATTTGCGCTGGCTGAAGGTCAGGGCGGCGGTGAGTTCTTCACACCTGCATCCGTTGTCCGTTATATGGTTGAAGTCCTTGCGCCTACTGAGGGTAGGATTCTCGACCCAGCTTGCGGTAGTGGTGGTATGTTTGTTCAGACCGCCCATTATATTGAAAAGCACAAAGCGCAGGGCAAGCATATGAACCTGCGTGCTTATGGCGTAGAAAAGACGGGCGCAACCGTTCGACTGGCAAAGATGAACCTTGTCCTTAACAATGTCCGTGGCACCATTACCCACGCAAACTCCTATTATCGTGATCCTTATGATAGCTTTGGTAATTTCGACTATGTTATGGCTAATCCGCCTTTCAATGTGGATGGCGTAGAGCTGGATCAGGTTAAGGATCAGCCTCGTTTTAATACCTACGGCGTGCCTCAGAATAAAACCAAAAACAAAAAGAAAGATGCCAAGGAAACCGTTCCTAACGGCAACTACCTTTGGATCAATCAGTTTGCAACTGCGCTGAATGATACCGGTCGTGCTGCTCTGGTTATGGCAAACTCTGCATCGGATGCAGGTAAAAGTGAAAAGGATATTCGTATAAAGCTGATTGAAAGCGGTACTATCAGCCAGATGGTAACTCTGCCGTCCAATATGTTTACCTCTGTTACGCTGCCTGCTACCTTGTGGTTCTTCGATAAGGCGAAGGTAAAGAAGGATGAAATTCTGTTTATTGATGCCAGAAATATTTTCACTCAAATTGACCGTGCGCACCGCAAATTCTCCGATGAGCAGATCCGAAACCTCGGTATCATCACCAGACTGTATGAGGGCAAGATCGAGGAATTCGAAGCCCTGCTGGCCGATTATCGTGCAAAACTGGCGGATGCACCGGAGCTCTCTGATGATGAAGATATTATGCCTAAGAGCTACTGGCAGTCCAATATTGACTGGCTGACAGAACGCTTCCCGGAAGGGAAATACAGAGACGTCGTTGGTCTGTGTAAGGTGGCAACAATCGGCAAGATTTATGATGACAAGGGGAAGTTTGTTGGCTATGAGGATGACAGTATCGGTGATCAGGACTTCTCTCTGAATCCTGGCCGCTATGTCGGTGTTGTGATCGAGGACGACGGCTTAACACAGGACGAGTTCAAGGAGCGGATGATGGCATATTATACGGATCTTTCCAAACTAAACGAAGAAGCGCAAGGTTTGGAAGATAAAATTGCAACCAATTTACAGGAGTTATTCCAATGAGCCAAATAAAGAAAAAACATATTCGGTCTAAAACAATTTGGCAGATATTTTTGATGTTCATTGAGATTGCCGTTATAGTCGGTGGACTGACATGGGGCAGTGGCCTTTTATGGGAATTTGAATCGGGACTGGATGTTTTAGAACGCATAGGTTTATTCTATGGTTTTTATCAAATTCTTACTTATATCATTCTGTCGAATCTGAATGATATAAAAGCAGATGAATTTCTTGCGCTGAGAAATACGGCATCCATTGCGTTGAAAGCCTGCGAATATAACGATGAAGTCTGGAAAGGTATTACCAAAGATCAAATTGATAAGCAGTTAGATAATGGCGTTTTCAATGATATGCTGGTTCGCAAGAACTACGGCGTACTGAAACAGTGCATAGATGAGAATGAAGTAAAAAACATCGAATATATGATTATCTGGGCAGAACATTGTGCTGAAGAAAGTCAGTTGCTCTGGAGATTCTCTTTTCTGCTCAGACTGGTTAAATAGAGGAACGGGGGAGAAAAAAGAGGATGAGTGTGACGAGAACAAGGCTTTCAGATTTAATCGTAATAAAAAACGGAAAAAATCATCAAGCCCTTTCCAAAGGACCGTATCCTGTTTATGGTAGTGGAGGTGTTATGAGATATGTTTCTGAATATCTGTATGATGGCGAAGCTGTTCTGTTGCCCCGAAAAGGCACACTTTCCAATATTCAATATGCAAAAGGAAAGTTTTGGACAGTGGATACTACCTACTACGCTATTGTCAACAAAGACAAAGCCGATACCTATTTTTTGTATTATCTTTTGAATCATCTGGATTTAAGCGGACTTGATTCCGGTACAAGTATACCAAGTATGACTGCGAGGACATATTATGCAATCAAGATTGACCTTCCTGATTTAACCACACAAAAGCGTATTGCTAATATTCTGTCTGTCTATGACGATCTAATTGAAGCAAACAACCGCAGAATTGAGCTGTTGGAGCAGACAGCGCAAGAACTATACAAGGAATGGTTTGTCCGTTTCCGCTTCCCTGGGCATGAAAATGCCAAGTTTGAGGATCGGTTACCGGAGAATTGGAGTTATGTCCGTTTTGGAAAGGCCATCGAAATTATTGATGGTGATCGAGGAGTAAATTATCCCAAACAAGAAGAGTTCTACCCAGAGGGAGATTGCTTATTTCTGAATGCAGGCAATGTTACTGCAAAGGGTTTCGATTTTTCAAGTTGCTCCTACATCACCAAAGAAAAAGACGATATTCTTCGTAAGGGTAAATTACAGCATGGTGATGTTGTTCTCACAACCAGGGGAACGGTTGGTAATGTTGCTTTTTATAATGAAACCATGACGTTTTCTGAAATGCGAATCAATTCTGGTATGGTTATTCTTCGTAATCTGGGTGTAGTTTCTACGGAATATATCTACACAGCATTGCGTCATGAGTATCTTCAAAAACTTATGACTTTGTATGCTTCTGGTTCCGCTCAGCCGCAGCTACCGATTAAGGATATGAAACGTATGAAGATTATCAAACCTGATGCAAAGACAATGGAGCGGTTTACAGAAATGGGTGCTGATATATACAATCAGATTTCTTTGCTCATCATGAAAAATCAAACCCTTGCCAAGCAACGTGATATGCTGCTTCCTCGCTTGATGAGCGGCAAACTGGAGGTGTAAAGTGGAGGATATTATCAAAACTTTGCAAAAAGTGAATGATCTTAAAGCATTGTTGACAGTGAATCCAGGAACATCAAAAGGATTCCCTGCAGTTAAAACCATATATAACAAGCCGGAATTCTTGGCATGGAAGGAGAGAACACTATTGCTGCTCCGTTCGCTAAAGCCAGAACCAACAATCATGGATACTATTGCTTTGTTAAACGATGGGTTTAAGTCAGGCTGGGAGGATGAGACAAACTTTAGAGAGTTACAAGCAAAAATTGGCACAATTATTGATAATATAGAGCTGTTTTTACCCGATAAAGAAGGTGATGTATCGGTGACAACCGAAAAATTAAAAAAGAACACCGTAGTAAAAACCGCCTTTGATGAATATACCCTAATTAAACAGGTAGGCTCTGGCGGAAATGGCCGTGTCTTCTCAGCATCAAATGGTGCAGGTGAACAGTTTGCAATTAAGTTCCTTGAACGAAATATCGGTGGCGACAAATTAAAACGATTCAAGAATGAAATTGCTTTTTGTGAACAACACCAGCATAAGAATATAGTTTCAATTTTGGATCGTGGCTATGCGTATTTGGACGAAAAAGATTATGTATTTTATGTGATGCCCCTATTTGAGGAGACATTGAAAAGTAAAATTAAGGAAGGAATTATACCTGATGATGCAGTAAGTATTTTTGTGGGAATATTAGAAGGCTTAAAATATGCTCATGATCATAATGCGATACATCGAGATATAAAGCCAGAGAATGTTCTATTCGCTGCAGGAAGTACAGAACCTGTTATCTGTGATTTTGGTATTGCACATTTTGCAGAAGAAGATCTTTTAACTGCTATAGAAACCAAACCCGGAGATCGCATGGCAAACTTTTATTATGCGGCTCCAGAGCAGTATAGGCGTGGTGTTGTTACAACACCTCAGACTGATGTTTATTCTGCAGCTTTGATTCTGAACGAGATGTTTACTGGTGAAATACCGCAGGCGGCAGGATATACGAAAATCGCAGACGTAAATGCTGATTATGGATACCTCGATGATGTGTTTGAGCAATTATATAGACAAGATCCTGCTGAACGCTTATATCCGGAAGAACGTATTATCATAGAAATGAAGTTGCTTGCCGAAAGAAACAAACGAGAAAGAGAAAAGGCGATTCTTCAAAGTGTTGTTAATGAACTTGTCGACCCCGGAGAGTTTGAAGCAAAAATCGTTAAGAAAGAGTATAGAGATGGAAAGCTTGTCTTTACTTTCGACATAGTTTTACCTGATGATTGGTATCAGTTTATTGCCTTCGGATCATACGCATGCTCTTCTATGATGGGATATGAACATGAAAAACTCAAGAAAATAGCTAAGAATGAGTTAGCAATGCCACTGCGAAAAACAGAGAGTGAAAGCAATCTAAAAACAATAATCGGAAACATAGAGGATTGGGTTCGAACTGCTAATCGTACTTATAGCCAGACGCAAAAACGAAATGCATTAGCTGAACAGCAGCGAAAAGAAGCAGTAAGAAAAGCAGAAATTGAGCGTATCGAAAAAGAAGATGCTTTTGCATCGATGATTTCAAATCTGTTATAACACAGTGAAAGGAGGGCATTTATGCCGAAAATCATAACGGAAGATATGATTGAGCAAGCTGCCATTAAGGCTTTGCAGGAGCGGCATAATTATACTGTTCTGAATTGTATGACAGAAGAGCCGGATACACTTCCTGACGGAACCGGACGTAAAGATAAGAAACAAGTTGTTCTGCCGGATGTGATGTTGGAGAGCCTGTGCAGGATCAATCCGGATATCCCGGAACAAACTGTTCGCACTGTGGTGGACGAGCTGTGTCGTACTCCAGTTTCAGGAGATCTAATGCTGACCAACTACCAGAACTATCAGAAAATCCGCAACGGCATTACGGTGGAATACAATAAGAACGGCAAGAAAACTTCCAATATTCTGCGTTTGTTGGCCTATAATGACACTTTGAGCAATACCTTTACGGTTGCTTCTCAGATGTGGATTAAGGGTGAAACACATTGGCGCAGACCGGATTTGATCATTTTCATCAATGGATTCCCGATGGTTTTCATTGAACTGAAAAACAGCAATATCCCGGTGAAGAATGCCTATGACATTAATCTGAAGAATTATCTGAAGGATATACCGTATCTATTCAACTACAACCAGATTTGCGTTCTGTCTAATGGTATGGAAACTCGTCTGGGAAGCTTTGCCGCAGGGTATGAGTTTTTCTTTGAATGGTTGAAGGTGGAGAACGAAAAGGAAAACCCGGACAGAAAAGCCATCCGAGAGAACTGTACCAGTTTGGAGTATTTTATTGCCGGTCTTTGTGAACCGAAAATTCTGCTGGATTACATAGAAAACTTCATTCTTTACGATCGCCGCAGAACAAAGATCATTGCAAAGAATCATCAGTTCTTTGGCGTGAACAATGCCTACAATGCTTTCCTGCGTCGTGAGGAATTGAAGGGTAAGCTGGGTGTGTTCTGGCATACCCAAGGCAGCGGTAAGAGCTATTCCATGGTTATGCTTGCCCGAAAGATTAAGCATAAATGTACTGGCAATTTTACCTTTCTTATCGTTACAGACCGTGAAGATTTGGATGCGCAGATTTATAAGAACTTCTTGCGTACCGAATTTATTACCGATAAGGACAAGGTACAGCCTGCCAACAGCAAGCAGTTGCGTGAAGAACTGAAAACCAACAAATCTATTCTGTTCACGTTGATTCATAAGTTCAGATATGACAAGGGAAAGAAATATCCTGTTTTGTCTGAGCGTGACGATATTATTGTTATCGTTGACGAGGCTCACCGTACTCAGTACAAAGATTTGGCAGAGAATATGCGCACCGGCTTGCCGAACGCACAGTTCCTGGCATTTACAGGGACACCTCTGCTTGGAGCAAAGCGACTGACCAATGCGTGGTTTGGTGATTATGTCAGCGAATACAATTTCGCAGAATCTATCAAGGATAACGCTACCGTACCGCTCTACTATGTGAAGCGTGTACCTGAAGTAGAATTGCAGAACGATTTCCTTGATTCTGATTTTGCGGAAATTCTGGAAGAAGAAAACCTGACGGATGCAGAACAGCGCCGTCTGGAAAATCACTATGCAAAGGAACTGGAAGTCATCAAGCGTGATGATCGTCTGGATGCCATTGCTCAGCACATAGTTTACCATTTCCCTCGCCGTGGTTTCCGAGGAAAGGGCATGGTTATTTCCGTAGACAAGTTTACTGCCGTGAAGATGTACGATAAAGTAAGCTACTACTGGAAAGAAGAAATTAAAAAGTTAAATGCGCAGATCACCAAAACCAAGGATGCTGCTGAGAAACTCCGTCTGAAAGATCTTGTGGACTATATGCGCAAAGTGGAAATGGCTGTTGTCATCAGTGAAGATGCCGACGAAGAAGCTAAATTTGCAGCGGAAGGATTGTCGATAAAACCGCATCGTGATCGCATGAACAAAGTTGATGAAAACGGTTTTGATATTGAGGATAATTTCAAAGACCCCAACAATCCGTTACAATTGGTTTTTGTCTGCGCTATGTGGCTAACAGGATTTGATGCACCGTCTGTCTCCACCTTGTATTTGGATAAGCCGATGAAAGGTCATACGCTGATGCAGACCATTGCCCGTGCCAACCGTGTATATAACGGCAAGAAATGTGGTTTAATCATCGACTATTTGGATGTGTTCAAGTATCTGAAAAGTGCTCTGGCTGATTATGCGTCTGATGACGGTGGCTTAATGCCAGTAAAAGACGTGGACAAGCTTTTGGGGCAGCTGCACGAAGCAATCGACCTGACCAAAACTTTCTGCATGAGTCATAATGTGGATCTTGGAAAAGTCGTTGAAGATGGTGATACCTTCAAGAATCTATCGATCTTTGAGGATTACGCCAATATTATTGTAGGTAACGATGATGTGAAGAATGAGTTTTCTGTGTTGGCAAATACTGTCGATGGCCTGTACGAGTCGCTTAGACCAGATATTTTCAAGATGGATTTCGAGCCAGCATACAAAGATGCCATCCTCTATTTGAAGGGAATCATTGATGGCAAAATCCGTCCGGAAAAGATTGAAGCAGCACAAGCCAGAATCAACGAACTGTTAGATCAGAGTGTTATTACTGCCGCTGATGCGAGAAAATATACCATCACAGAAGCGGGAAAAGAACTTGATCTGTCTAAGCTGGATATTGATGAACTCCGATCTCAATTCAAAAAGCTGAAGAATAAGAATCTTGAAATTGCAAATCTTCGTAAATACATCGAAGAAAAGCTTCAGAAAATGCTGCGGCACAACATAACCCGCACAAAATTTGCGGAGCGTTTTAGAAACATCATTGACGAGTACAACGCTGGGGGCTCTCAAAACGATGATTTTTATGAGAAACTTCTGAAGTTGATGGGAGAACTTCGTGCCGAAGAAGAACGTCATATTAAGGAAGAATTGTCGGAGGCTGAATTGGAGTTGTTTGACCTTCTTAGAAAAGAACAGCTTACTGTCGATGAAGAAAAGCGTGTAAAGTTGACAGCAAAAGAACTCTACAACACACTTACAGAAAAACGCAATGAGTTGTTCATTGTCGGATGGCAAAATGATCCGCAGCCAAAGGAGCGAGTAAAAGGCGAGATTGTCTATATCCTAAATAAGTTCTTGCCAGAAAGCTACGACAGAGAAGTTTTCTTGAGAAAAAGCACACTTGTATTCGATCATATCGTTGATCAGGCAACGACCGGCTATAACTGGATAGCATAGTATAAAAATTATATGAAATGACTTCGTCTCAATTTGGGACGAAGTCATTTTTCTGCAACGATACAATATTTCTTTGGACCAAGTTGGTCTGAAGTTACCATACAGCTTCCCGACAACTCGTCGGGAATAAAAATAACTTCTCGCCAAATTGGCGAGAGGTACGGTTCCTGCTCTTTGACCTGTTCCCAATTTGGAAACAGGTCCGATCGTGAGAACTCTTAATTTCACTTGTACTCAAGTTGGGCACAAGTTCAAATATGGGAAAAGAGTATTTCGGCTTGTGGACGAATTGGCCAGAAGTAACATGATAAAAAATAACTTCTGTGAAACTTGCACCGAAGTGAAAAATGTTTTTCCGGCACTCCTCGACATACTTGTTTTTTCTACAATTATCCAGTAGAATAAACGCAGAAAATTGAATATCGGTTCGAGATTGATTTTATAGTTTTGCGGGATTACCCGATTTGAAGTCCGACATATTTGTGAAGGGACGAGTCCTTCTTCACGTTGGCTGTTACATAGAACCATCAGATAAGTGCAAGTGTTCTTGTGCTTGTTTCTTGATGCCTATGTGACAGCTTTTTTGTTTTAACTTCTGCCCAACTTGGGCGGAAGTAAACAGGCAACACACGAAGGAGAAAATAAATGACCAACGAATTTAATTTTGATGTAAAGCACGAAGATTACAAGGAATGGCTCAACCAGATTGAACAGGTTTCGGATGCTGATTGCTCACTACTTTCTGAGCCAGACCCTTACACTAAATGTGTACGTTCGCCAGAAATTCAGAAAAGTGCTGCCGCAAAGATGGATGCCAACGGAAATATCCATGCAGGCAATATCTCTGCATACTGGATACCGCAGAGCACGCTCCAAAGGGAAATTGGGGGGGACAGTCTATACCGTCACCGGATATTACGAAGGGAAAACTGATTTCCTCCGTAAACTGGAACGAATGACCGTTGACAGAATGCGCAGAGCCATGGAGGACGACATCGATGACAAATAATAAAACCTTTGATACAATATCCTTGACTAACCAAGAACTGTCAGTTGTCCCTATGAAGGAGGAAACAGAAATGTTAAGGGCAACAGACAAAATTACCGCTTTATATTGCAGACTTTCTCAGGAGGATGCACTGGCTGGCGATAGCAACAGCTAAAAATAGAAAGTGATGAAAAGATACAGGCATGGAGAAAGCAGCTGACACAGGCTGAAAAACGTATTGCTGAGTTGGACAGACTGTTCGTGAAGATTTATAAAGCAAAACACTATCAGGATCTGAATTCTCTGACTCCTGATGCGCTGCGAGATATGGTCAGTGCCATCTATGTAGGTGCGCCGGGCAAGTCTTCCGGCAAACGTCAGCAGAAAATCGAAATTTACTACGATGGTGCAGGATTTATTCCGCTAAACTTATTGATGCAAAGAGAAACGGCGTGACCGAAGTCACGCCGTACTCTCCCTGAAAATCGGGACTTTTAATTTTTTCCTGTTTTACGGGCACTGCCCGAAGTGCGGGTGCTTTTTGTTATATAGGTTTCATTATATAAATTATGTGCAATATCGAAAGGTCTTGTCGGTGACAATGCGGGCGAAGATGAGCCCGAGCGGCAGCGCCGCGATGATGAGCAGGGCGGAGGTCATCCAAACTGCCGCATCGCTCAGCGACATAATGCCGAGATTGTAAATGGCTTTGTACAGATACAGCCCCGGCACCATGATGACGATGGACGGCACGGTAATCGACACGCGCGGATAGCCCACATAGGCTTTGAGCAGCGAGGCGAGCAGTCCCGCGGTCAGCGCGCCGAGAAAGGCGGCGATGGCAGGCGGACACGTGCTCAAATCCACCAGCTCCAGCCGCAGGGTGTTGGAAACGGCGCCGATGGCGGCAGCTGTCGCGGCGATTTTTACCGGACTGTTGAACATGACCGAGAAGCCGAACACGCCGCAAAAGCTAAACAGCAGACGCAGCACAAGATACTGCGTGGTGTCGAGATGCAGATTCATAAAATCAACCGGCGTCAGGTGCAGCAGCAGCGCCATCATCCAAGCGGCAAGCGTCGCGACCATGACGACAAGAACCGCATAGGCGAGCCGCTCCAAGCCCGAGCGCATGTCCAGCTTGGCGAGGTCAATGCCGCTCGTGATAAACGGAAAACCGGGAACGATAAACAGCATGGAACAGATATAACCGGCTTCGTGCTGAGAGGAAATGCCCAAAAACATCTCTGCCAGCCGCAGACAGCCGGCGTATATCAGGCACGCCGCCGCAACCGAGGTGACGATGCACAAAAACAGCGTGAAGTGATGCTTGGTCAGCTTGCAGCGAATCGTGTTGCCGACACCTGCGCCGAGAAAGGCAAAGCACATTTCCCACAAACCGCCGCCGAGCAAAAACGTAAATGCGCCGCACGCGAGCGCGGCGGCAAGGCCCAGCGCGAGCGGGGAGTACAGGCCGTGAATTTGTTCGATGTCATCCAGTCTGCTGTGCAGCTGTTCGCCGGTGAGCGACAGCCCTTTTTCGGGAAAATCCGCGACAAAACGCTCCAACCGGTTTAATTTCGACGTGTTGACGCCGGTGTTGGTCAGACACAGCGACTGGGAAAAGCTCTCCGTGCCGTCAAAGCAGGTGTATTCGACCGACATCAGCCCGATGTCCGCAGAGCACACCACACCCAAGCATTCGGAAATGGTATTCATAGAACTGCGTACGCGCCATGCGCCCGTGCCGCACGACAGCAGCATCAGCCCGATGCGTCCAATCACGGACGCCTTTTCACTCAGGGACGCCTGCGTGATGGGCAGTTGTTTTTGCTGAATGTAATCATGCCACGGAATCGCCATGTGATTGCGCTTGATGGTCTGCTGCGGCATAGAAAATCCCTTCTTTCTACTATCTTATTGTAGTACCAGAGAGAAAAAAGTCAAGCAAATACCCGTGCATTGGACATAGAAAGAATCAATATATGGCGTCTTTACATCATTCGCCAATCGGCGTATAATGGGGGCAGAAAAGAGGGATCGAATATGAGCAGTATTTTCCCGAGAGAACAGCGGGTAGAACAGTTATTTGACCGGATTTTACGCGATCCGCGCGCGTGCCGGCGGCTCAAGGAAACCTTTTATGAGAGCTGTCCGGAAACCGACTTGATGGACGCGGACAGCGTGGAGGCATCCGACAAGATTTTCGCCAACGCCTTGATTCGCGCCTATCAGAACCAAGACCTTTCTGCCTTTTTGATGGCAATTTGCGGCAACAGCATGTTTGACCTGCTGCGCAATTCGTTTTTGATTCCGCTGCGTTTTAACGACAAGGACGTAGAAAATCCGGTGATTCTGACCGATGAAACCGGCGCTTTGCGCGACAATCTGCCGGTTGCCGTGCCCGACAAAAAATACAAGATTTTTTGCGATTTATATCGAGAAAAACCGGAAATTCGAGATTTTCAAATGTGTCTTGCCTACGGCTTCCGCGAGCGGCATTTTTACAATGAGGATTTGCAGGTACAGACCGATAAAATCGGCGAGCATCTGGGCGTGCTGCTGCTGTATCAGCTGCCGAAGGACATCGAGAACCACGCGGCAGACGCGGAAATTTATGCGACCGTCTGGAACTACATGATGCAGCTGGAGGAGACGCTGCCGCGCGCCTTCATGTATTATGGAAAGATGGAAGAAGACGGAAAAGAGCTGGAGAGCGACCGCATCGGCATTTTCCTGCCGTTCCACCACTTTGAGAGCCGCATGAAAAAGTACATGGAAATGGCAAACGGCATCGGGCTTGCCTGCCGCGGAAACATCGTGGATATGCTCCGAAAGAAATCTTAACAGCACAAACGCAAACAATAGATAGAAGACCCCCATGCAGGTTTATCATCCTGCATGGGGGTCTTGCTGTGTCAAAAGAATTTTCGTATGACTTTGACGAAGAACAGTACGGTAATCTTCTGGTACATCGTCGGCGATAAGATATTGAAACGCATCAAGCTCTGCGACAGGATACATGGCGATCTGACCAAATTTATGATGATCTGCCATCAAATACCAAGAACGCGCGATGGACGGCAAATTGCGATAAATATGCGTGGAAACAATAGAGTGTACGGTGAGACCGGCCTGCAGATCAATGCCTGAAATGCTTGTGAATGCCTTTGAAACAAAAACATGATTTGTAAAAGTATTTGGATTTTCGGGACTGGAAAATAGGGTGTGAGCATCTGTAGAAGTTACTTCACCACCGAGGAGATATACGCGGGAATCTGTCTTTAACAGATCGCTGAGCGCGGTAATATTATTGGTTACTATCGACAGGTTGTGAAAACGTTCGAGAAGTTTGGCCAAATAGCAACAGGTTTGTCCGGAGCCCAAAAAGATACTGTCGCCATCTTGGATCTCCTCGCAAGCGCGTTCGGCTAAGGCAATCCGTGTTCGATCCTTCACATTAGATAGAGACGAAGGCAAAGCATAATCGGCAAGCACTGCACCACCGTAAACGCGCTTGGCAATGCCCTCATCTTCCAACTGCTGCAAATCCTTTCGAATGCTCACACGGCTCACATCAAACTGGGCACTTAAATCGTTAACCAGTACCTTTTTTTGTATAAAAAGCAGCTTTCTTATTTCTTCAATGCGGCTAATCATAGTACACGCTCCTTTCAATTGTCAGTATAAACGAAACAAAGCGAAATGTCAATGCGAAATAAATGAAAACGAAAAGAAACGAAACTTGAAATAAAAGCACCACAATGATATGATGAACTCAACAAAAGAGAAAGTGAACGTCAAAAGGAGGAATACATCATGAAACATACACGAGATCGAAACATCGAGTTGTTATTAACAGGACGTGCGGGAATAGATATAAACACGACAAAAGCAGGCTGCACGTTTGCAGATATTCCGGCATTCACAAAATCGGTAGGCGGCTCGCCCGCAAACATTGTGCAGGGAGCAGCCCGCTTAGGACTGAAAACGGGATTTCTTGGAAAAGTAGCGCATGATGGTATGGGCGAATATATTCTATCCTCTTTGCAGGCACAAGGCATTGAAACCAAAGGAATTGCGGTCGATCGAACGGGAGCCCGCAACTGCATTGCGGTAACGGAAATCATCAGTCCGGAACAGAGCGGCGGATATGCGACCGGCGGAGATGCATTCCACCATGGAACGTATCTGTATCGGCAGGGAACAGCCGATATACTGTATTCTCCAGAGGACGTAGACGGCGATATGATTGCCGCGGCAAAATGCGTGATGCTTTCGGGAACTGCGTTCTCCCAATCTCCATCGCGCGAAGCTATGTTTAAAATATTGCAGTTGGCACGAGACCATGGAACGATGACGGTTTTAGATATTGATTACAGACCGTTCGGCTGGACTTCAAGGGATGAGACGGCACGTTGCTACGCACGTGTTATGAAACAGTGCGACATTGTGATTGGCAACCGCGAAGAGTTCGATGCCGTCGAATATCTCAGCATGCCGGGCAACAAAGACAATGAGAAATCGGCGCGGGCACTGTTGGATGTCGGCGTAAAGCTGGTCATTGTAAAGGACGGTGCGAACGGATCGACAGCATACACGTCCGACGGCAGCGTATTGCGCTGCGGCATCATTCCTACAGCAGCCATCAAGACGTTTGGTTCGGGCGATGCGTATGCAGCAGGACTGATGTACGGCATTCTGCGAGAGCGCGGTCTGGCATATGCGATGCAGCTCGGCACAGCCTGCGCTTCCCTGGCGCTGACAACCATCAGCTGCGGAGATGCAATGCCTGATCTGCAAGCCGCAGAACGTCATCGTGCACAGCACGAAAAGGAGATGATGCCATGAAATGGGAACAGGATTATGTCGCGCAGGCGGCACAGCGGCAGCGTATCGTTGCGGGATTTAATGTGTTTGGGTACGAAGATGCACAAGCTGTTATTCGCGCCGCAGAACGCGCCGACGCGCCGGTTTTGCTCATGCTCAATCGTGACGCGCGTGCAGTTATGGCGATTGAACATTGGGCGGCGCTGCTGAATTCCCTGGCTGAGTCCTCGCGTGTGCCGGTCGGCATTCATCTGGATCACTGCACGGAAATAAAAACGATTATTCGCGCGATCGACGCCGGCTTTACTTCGGTGATGTTTGACGGCTCGCATTTTCCGATAACGGAAAATTTAAAGATAACCCAAGAGGTAGCACAACATGCGCACAAGAAAAATATATTTCTGGAAGCTGAGCTGGGCACGGTGCCGTACAGCGACATCGGAGAAACCGAGATCAATTTGACGGATCCGGAAGAAGCGCGGAACATGCAGGAGCAGACACAAGTAGACTGGCTTGCAGTTTCGGTTGGAAATATCCACCGTCTGGCGACTCGTAAGGTTTCGATTCAATTTCCTGTTTTGCAGCAGATTGAGGATTCCTGCCAGCTGCCGCTGGTAATTCATGGAGCGAGCGGCGTGAAAGACGAGGAAATTTCACAGCTCAAAAAAACGCGCGTTGGAAAAATGAACTTTGGAACGGTCTTACGCAAGACGTTTGGTGACTGCCTGCGTTCCGAGATGCGGGAGAAGCCGGACGAATTCGATCGTCTCCGCCTATTCCGCGATCCGGTTGCGCAAGTAGAAGAACAAGCATTTCACATCATTCACATGCTATGGCAGGAGGAAAAATAACATGAGAATTCATCAACAGGAGCCTTTTTCGACGGGGTATCACGCAATTACAGAACGAAATGGCAAACACAGTGAGATGCTGATGGATTTCGGTATCTTGAAATTGTCCGCAGATATGGAATTTGAGGATAATGAACCGCTCGAACGTGTCTTTGTTCTGCTTTACGGCGAAATCGAAATTGAGTTTAACGGGAAAACCGTAAGAGGTATTCGGCCCACCTACACAAATGACACGATCTGGAGTGTCAATTTACCAAGGAATATCCCTATCAGATTGCGCGGCATTGCGGAGGAAAGTGAGATTGCGGTTATTCGCACCGAAAACAACCGTGATTTCACGCCAGTGATCCGCGCGCAAGAAGACATCGTGGAGGAAGTACGTGGAAAGGGATTTATGAATGAAGCCGGTACTCGTATTGTGCGAACAGCGCAGGATGTAAAGCTCTCGCCGGAATCCAACATCATGTTCGGAGAGGATATGCACTATCCCGGAAAATGGTCCGGCTTCCCGTCGCATTCTCATGCACAACCGGAAATTTATTTTTATAAATTTTATCCTCAGAACGGCTTTGGCCTGCTGCGACTGGGAGATGAAGGCGTTTTGCTGGAACACAACGACACCGTTTTGATTGAACCAAATAAAGTACATCCGCAGGTTGCCGCTCCTGGCTATGCCATGTATTACCTTTGGGTTATCCGGCATCTGGATGGCAATCCGTATATCAAACCGGATTTTGATCCGCAGTACCTGTGGGTAGAACAGCCCGGTGCAAAATACTGGCCCGACTCCTGTGAAGAGTAAGCGTTAAGGGAGTATCTATGATGGGAAAAGCACTGCATACAAAATCCATTTGGAAAAGCAATCTAATGACCGATATCCGTCTTGCCAGCGAAGCCGGATTTGGCGCAATGGAAGTTGCCGCAGAGACCAGCCGGCTTCTTGACAAATATGTACTGGGCAAATAAAACGAAAGAAGCGGATTGCTCTACGAATAAAGATTGTTATTATACCTACAAATCGGGATACGATTACCGTTGAAAGGAGTAGAACATGAACACAACGAGATTGACAATGGCACAGGCGCTGGTACGCTTTCTTGACATGCAGTACGTCTGCGTCGATGGAAAAGAAGAAAAGTTTGTACGCGGCATCATGGGAATTTTCGGTCACGGCAATGTAGTCGGACTGGGTCAGGCATTGGAGCAATATGCCGATAAGATGCCGTTCATTCAGGGTAAAAACGAGCAGGAAATCGCCCATGTGTGCGTGGCATTTGCCAAACAAATGCGCCGGCGCGCGATCTATGCCTGCACTGCGTCGATTGGCCCTGGATCGCTGAACATGGTGACTGCAGCCGGAACGGCTTCAGTCAACCGTATTCCTGTACTGCTGCTGCCGTCCGATACCTATGCAGATCGTCAGCCGGATCCTGTTTTACAGCAGTTTGAGCATGAAGAGGATTATTCGGTTTCTGTGAATGACGCTTTCAAATCGGTCAGCCGCTACTGGGATCGCGTGCAGCGTCCGGAACAGCTTATGACGGCTATGCTCAACGCCATGCGTGTTCTGACGGATCCTGCCAAAACCGGTGCTGTCACTGTCTGCCTTCCTCAGGATGTGCAGGGAGAAGCCTATGATTACCCTGAAGAATTCTTTAGAAAACGCGTCTGGTATTTGGATCGCCAGCCCGCGAGTGCCGAGGCAGTGGATCGGGCAGCAGAACTGCTGATGAGCAGCAAGAAACCGATGATTGTATCGGGCGGCGGCGTACGCTACAGTGATGCAGGCGAAGCAGTTCTGGCTCTTGCCGAAGAATTTGGCATTCCGGTTGCAGAGACCCAAGCCGGCAAGGGAGAGGTCAACTGCGAAAGTGATTGGTATCTGGGCTGCGCAGGTATCTGCGGCACGCTGTCTGCCAACGTAATCGCTAAGCAAGCCGATTTGATTCTTGCGATTGGTACCAAACTTAATGATTTTGTTACCAATTCTAAAAATGGTTTTGCAGCCGATGCCCGTTTTGTTTCTATCAATACCAGCCGTATGGATGCGCTCAAATTGGATGCAGAATCGGTAGTTGCCGATGCTCGTGAGGGTATAGAAGAACTGCAATCTGCTTTACAGGCGCGTGGATGGCACACCGAATGGAGCAATGAAGTTCCGGATGCTAAGCGTTTGTGGCAGACCGAGCTGACCCGTCTGACACAGTTGGAGTCTCCGGAAGCCAAAGCACTGAATCAGACACGCGTGCTGATGGAGTTAAATGAACTGCTGCGCGAGGACAATATCGTTGCGGCTTCGGGAAGCCTGCCGTCTGATTTGGAGCGAGTTTGGACCGCTCGCCGTCCGGGTGCATATCATCTGGAATATGGTTTCTCCTGCATGGGATATGAGGTTTCCGGCGCGCTTGGTGTCAAGCTGGCGGATCCGGAACGCGAAGTCTACACGTTTGTCGGCGATGGAGGCTTCTTAATGGGACATTCCGACCTGCTGACCAGCATACAGGAAGGACACAAAATCAACGTTCTGCTCTTCAACAACAGCGGTCATCAGTGCATTCATAATCTGGAGCGTTCGCAGGGCATGGGTACCTTCGGCACGGAATTCCGCTTCCGCGAACAGTTTACCGGCGGATTGACCGGCGGCTATGTTCCGGTAAACTACTCTGCACTGGCTTCCGCCTATGGTGCAAAAACTTGGCGCGTTACCACGCTCGCCGAGCTTCATGCCGCTGTCGAAGCGAGTAAGCAGGCCGAGGTCTCAACGCTGATCGAAATCATGGTGCTGCCCGGCACAATGACGGAAGGTTATGAGAACTTCTGGCGTGTTGGCACTGCGGCCGTTTCCGAAAAGGAATCCGTGCGAAAAGCGTACAAAAAGCTCAACGATGTCGTCAAAAATCTGCGGAAATATTAAGGAGAATACATATGAAAGTACAATTTGGCTGTGCGCCGATCAACTGGACAAACGATGATCTGCCCTCTCTGGGCGGTGAACTGACCTATCAGCAGTGCCTGAGCGAGATGGCACTGGCTGGATACAAGGGCAGCGAGGGTGGCTGCAAGTATCCAAAGGATTTTGATGTGCTCAAGAAAGCGCTCGATCTGCGCGGTCTGCAAATTTGCAATATGTGGTTTTCGAGCTTTTTCACTACATTCGAGAACGACCGCACGTATGATGCATTTGAAAAGCATATGGACTTCACATATGGACTGGGTGCGCGTGTAATCGGCGTTGGCGAATGCGGCGTGACTGTGCATGGACAGGAAGAAACCCCTCTTTTCCCGAACGCTCCGATTCTGACTGAAGAACAGATGAAAAATCTGGCTGAGGGATTGAATGAATTGGGCCGCCGCGCGCAGAAAAAGGGCATGAAGGTCGGATTCCACCCACATGTCGGGACCGGCATTCAATCGCTGGAGGAAATCGATCGTCTGATGGAGCTGACCGATCCGGAGCTGGTTGGTCTGCTGTTTGACACCGGACATTCGACAATTGCAGGCGAAGATCCGGTGGCAATTCTCAAGAAGTATATCGACCGTGTTGTACATATCCATGTTAAGGACGTTCGGCGCGAAGTGTTTGAGCAGGTCAAGGCTGGAAATCATAGTTTCCTTTGGGGTGTAAAGAACGGTATGTTTACTGTACCGGGCGATGGCAGCTGTGTGGACTGGGATTCGATTTTCTCGATTCTGAAGGGAAGTGACTATGAAGGCTGGATCGTTGTAGAGGCAGAACAGGATCCTGCCAAGGCTGATCCGCTGGAATACGCACAAAAGGCACGGGCATTTATGCGGGAGAAGCTCGGCGTATAATTAGAGAAGAGGATATACTATGAAGAAACGACTTTCCGCGAAGCAGGCCGTTGAACGCATTCCGGATGGCGCGGTCATTATGTGCGGCGGCTTTCTGGGATGCGGCACGGCACATCGGCTCATGGATGCGTTGGCAGCCAGCCAGAAGAAAAATCTTACCATTATTTGCAACGATGCGGGACTATTGGAAGGACCGAATGGAGAAGCATACTATGGTGTGGCAAAGCTGATTCATAACCGTCAGGTGAGTCATTTGATTGCCACGCATATTGGCTTGAACGCAGAGGCGATAGAGCAAATGAATGCAGGTACCATGCGCATTGATCTGCTGCCGCAGGGCTCCTTGGCGGAAATGATTCGGGCAGGCGGTGCCGGTCTGGGCGGCATTTTAATAAAAACCGGTGTGGGAACATTGGTTGAGGAAGCAAAAGACTATGTGGTTGGAAGACAGACGGTTGACGGTGCAGATTATTTGTTGATGCGCCCGTTGAAAGCGGACGTTGCACTGCTTTGCGGGCAGCAGGTTGATGAAGAAGGAAATGTTTGGTATGAGGGCAGCGCACGCAATTTCAATCAGGTGATGGCA
>UMGJ01046608.1_pt1 | contig 20504 bp, 17 predicted proteins | sample 1965221 | NCBI WGS metagenome assembly UMGJ01 (sample SAMEA4836067, study PRJEB28245) | human gut metagenome | biome: gut microbiome; material: fecal sample | place: Denmark | collected 2008
GATTTCAGCATCTGTTTTTCGGAACATCTAACTGAACACCCTACCTATTAACCGCAAAATTATTATTTATTTCTATCAAAAGCAACTATTTTAGAGTATTTTAATAACCTCGAGCATTCCCGTCGTGTTTCTGGCGCGGGAATTTATGATATGCCAGACGGCAAGAAAGTTTGCAGTAAAAGCGAGTTTGTTTTGGAAAATTGCGGAAAAATGCCGAATATTGCAAATTGAATATGGAAAGTACAAGACAAGCAAAGATTGCACGACTGCTGCAAAAGGAATTGAGTGAATTGTTCCGTCGCCAGACCGCCGCTATGGGCGGAGTGTTGGTGTCGGTCAGTGGAGTTAGAGTGTCGCCCGATTTGAGCGTTGCCCGCGGATATCTGAGCATATTCCCTTCGGACAAGGCTCAGGACATCTTGGCGAATATCAATAAAAGTGCGAAAAGCATCCGTTATGAGCTGGCAAAGACGTTGCGCTATCAGTTGCGCAAGACCCCGGAGTTGTCGTTTTTCATCGATGACTCACTCGACTATATAGAGCATATCGACAACATCCTGAAACAAGACACCGCCCTTCACCGCAACGAAGGAGGCGAAGAAGAGGAATAATCAGGAATGAGACTGCTGCCGCTGAGAATAGCATTGCGCTACCTTGTGTCGAAGAAGTCGCACACGGCGGTCAGTGTGATATCCACCATTGCCGTGTGTGCCGTGGCAGTCACAGCACTGGCGATGATTTGTGTGTTGTCGGTGTTCAACGGCTTTCACCAGCTTGTCGACAGCAAGATGTCGAGCATGGAGCCGGCAGTCAAGGTTTCGGCAAAGCGGGGTGTGATAGTCGACGCATCGGCGTTGATAGGGAAGATACAGAAGGTTGAAGGCGTTGAAGTCGCCGTGCCGACGGTTACTGAGAGCGCACTCGTGATTTATGGCAACCGTCAGATACCGATAGTGCTTAAAGGCATCACCGACGACTATGACCGTCTGACAAATCTGAAAAAACTGATAAAGCCCGACGGCAGGTTTCTGCTGACTGACGGCAACAGCGACTATTGCATAATGAGCATCGGAGCCGCCTTGACGCTCGACGCCCGACCAGGGTTCGAACCGATATGCTATATCTATGCTCCACGGCGTGTTGGGGCAGTCAATGTGGCGAATCCCGCCACAGCGTTCCAGCGCGTGCCCACATTTGTCAGCGGAGTGTTTGAGGTGCGCCAGGGAGCCTACGACCAGAATTATGTGTTCACGTCGCTTGCCGCCGCCCGAACGCTGCTCGACTATACCACCGAGGCGACAGCCATTGAGGTGGGTCTGCGTCAAGGCGCAGATGAAGGGACCGTCATGTCGGCGATAAGCAAAGCCGTAGGCGACGGCTACAAGGTTGAAAACCGGCTAATGCAGCACAGTCAGTCGCTGAAGATGATCAACGTTGAGAAATGGATTTCGCTGCTGTTGCTGTCGCTCATCCTTGTTGTTGCGTCGTTCAACGTCATCAGCACGCTCGCCATCCTCATACTTGAGAAAGACGAGAGCATCCGTACGCTTCACAGCCTTGGCGCCGACAACCGTATGGTGGAACAGATATTTGTGGCGGAGGGATGGCTGATATCGATAGTCGGCGCCGTTGCCGGATTGGCAGTCGGAGTCGTCTTGTGCGTACTGCAACAGCATTTCGGGTTTATCCGGCTGAGTGCCGATGCGAGCAACCTTGTAGTCAACACCTATCCGGTTGCCGTCAGCGTTGGCGATGTCGCGATGATTCTCGGCATAGTGGCAGTTGTCGGACTTCTTGCCTCGTTGGCTACGACAAGGGCGATGCGCGGATATCTGTACAGAAAATAGTGGTATGGGCATTGATGTTGCCCATGCAGGTTAATTAAGACTTATGTGAAGCATTTTGTGTGGCGGATTTTGTAGAGTAGATGAAACAATCCGTACATTTGCAATGTGTTTTTCATGGTATTAGATTTAAGGTTAACAAGATTGGTTGTCGTGAGACAATCAATTTTTTTTATCCTTAGTGGGATTTTTGGAATTTTATATATTTGCAGATAGGAGGGTGTGCAAAAATAGGCGCATCCTCTTTTTTTCAGCGTGTTGTAAAAACAGAAAACAAAGCCCTAACTTTGAAGTGCACCCCAAAAGTTAGACACAAAACTTTTGGGGTCACTTCACATTGTTATTCATAAATTTTTTGACGTTCTTGAACTTCTTGCAAATGTCTGCTTGATGCATCCCGTTCAATCTTGTTTATTATACCATCACAATATGATTTATTATACCTTACAAATCCTGCGAAATCGTCAATAAAATAAACCTTAGCTAAATTCGACGTGACATCAACATATTTAAAATCAGGGTCTGACTCTAATGAACTCATACCACCGCTCCACTTATCTATGTAAGCTGCATCATAAAAATATGATGATAAAGAATGCCCATGTGGCTCAGCAAGTTCCCACATTTCTTCATATGATAAAGGCCCTCCTGTTGTCAAATCAATCTCACCATTGCTATTAACCCGACGATGAAGAACGCGTTTGTGTTTTCTCCGATTTTTTGGGTCTTCAAAACTATAATATTTCTGAACAACCATATTGTGAAGATCAGCATTTTTAAGTTGTTCCGTTAGTGGCGTCTTGGGGTCAAAATAGACTGGAACCTTTATTTGAGTTGTGGTATTATCTAAATTTTCTTCTTCCACAACAGCAAGAGTATCAGCAGCAAGAGTATCTTCTGCAGCGCCTTCCCATCCATAGTTATTGCTATTATTTTGACACCCTAAAACAATAAGGAACAATATCGGAGTAAATTTAAATATAAGCTTCATTTGATTTTTTTGTAAAGTTACTCATTTCCCGTGGATTTTGCGTCTTTTACCCTCCTTATTTATAGCGGTAACTTCGTGGCATAACTCAGATTCGCCATGTCTAAGACCGCATACAACATCTCACTCAAAGGCTACGTCGGAGGGTATGACTTCGACCGCTCCACCGTCGACCGCGAACTCGCCAAAAACGATGGAAAGCAGGTCAATGTCCTCATTGACTCCCTCGGCGGCTCTCTCGCCACCGGCCTTTCCATCTCTGCCGCGTTCAAGAACCACGGTCAGGTAAATGTGCATTTCGTCGGGCTCAATGCCTCCGCCGGCACGTCGTGCGGATGAGGTTATGATGTTGTAATGTGCCTCTGGCGCATCGTCGACATGCTGGATAAAAATGATTGCTACCTGAATTCTATAGAGGAAGTTTGTGGATGATTGTGAGTCCGTCGCGAAGAGGTATTATAACCTTTTCCACACGCTCGTCGGCAGCAACGAAATCGTTGAACTCAAGTATTCCCGCTGTCTGAGCGTCGAGTTTCTTTCCGTAGTCGACCACCTTTCCGTCCCACAGCGTGTTGTCGGCAATAATGAACCCGTCGGGGTTCACATAGTCGAACACCAAGTTGTAGTATTCCAGATACTGTCTTTTATTGGCATCCATAAACACGAGGTCGAACTTTCCACCCACCAGAGGTATTATGTCGCGGGCGTCGCCGATGTGCAGGTGGATGTTTTTCCCCTGTTGCGCCTGGCATAAATGCTCTCTGATGAAATCCTCCAGCTCGTCGTCGATTTCGATTGTGTGCAGCTCCGCCCCCGGCACCAGACCTTCCGCCATTGCCAAGGCGGAATATCCGGTAAACGTGCCGAGCTCGAGAATCCGCTTAGGGCGGATCATTCTTACGAACATCTTCAGCAGTTTTCCCTGCAGGTGTCCGGAACACATCCTCGGTCGCAGATGGTATAGGTGAGTCTCCCGGTCGAGCCGGCTCAGCGTTTCGCCCTCCTTGTCGATGTGGCGCAGGATATATTCTTCAAGTTCTTCGGTCATTATTTCTCTGGGTTTTCGAGGTTTGGCAAGTCGTAATGGTCATAGTTTTCGAGCACGTCAGCCACACGGTTGATTTCAAGGAATGTGGTGCCCTTACCCTCGCCGAAACCACCGCCGAGGTATGCGATTTTGTCGTCGGGCGTAATGATGTTCAGTTCGATGAGGTGCTCCAGCCCGTTGTACAGATACGCGCGCGACGACGTTTCCTTTTTCTGATACATAGGGTACACACCGTAGCTCAACGCCAACAGTCGCGGCACGTTCGGGCGGTAGCATATAGCGAGCGTAGGCGATATGCCACGGAAAGAAGCAATGTAGCGCGCTGTGCGTCCGGTGTAGCTGTCGGTCACGATAGCCTTCGCCCCGATTTCGTATTGCGCGTCGACGGCACCGTGGGCAAGGAAAGTTGTCACATCGGCAGTGTCGCGGCAGAACAGCGTGTGGTTTACCGCGTCTTTCCGGCTTGACAGCGACATCTCCGTCTCCTTTATGATTTTCGACATTGTTGAAATCGCCTCCACGGGATATTTTCCATAAGCAGTCTCACCGCTGAGCATCAGAGCGTCAGCCCTTTGAAACACCGCGTTTGCGATGTCGGACACCTCCGCGCGAGTAGGGCGCGGGTTGCTGATCATCGTGTGGAGCATCTGAGTAGCGACAATGACCGGCTTGTGAGCGTTTACACACTTGCTAATCAGCTGTCGTTGCAGCACCGGGATTCTCTCCGCCGGCACTTCAATTCCGAGGTCGCCACGAGCAATCATGATTCCGTAAGACACCTCGAGAATCTCGTCGATATTGTCGATACCCTCCTGGTTTTCGATTTTAGATATGATTTTAATCGGGCTGTTGTTAGCGTCGAGAATTTTCTGGATGTCGAGCACGTCCTGTCTTGATCGGACAAACGAGTGAGCGATGAAGTCGACCCCCATCTCGATAGCATATCCGATGTTCTGAATGTCGCGTTGTGTCAGCGACGGCAGTTTGATGCTTGCGCCAGGGATGTTCACGCTCTTTCTCGAACCGAGTTCGCCATCGTTCAATGCCGTGCAACGCAGCGTTTTCCCGTCGATGCTGTCGATTAAGAAGTCGAGCTCGCCATCGTCGATGAGCAGGTGCATGCCCGCTTTGACGTCATTGGCAATGTCGGGGTATGACAGATGTATGTTCTGCTTGTCGCTAAGTTCGTCGGGCGCTCCGGTCACACAGACCTTGTCTCCGGCAGAGAACGACAGGTTTTCGTCGTCGACATTAGTCGTTGTTCTGATTTCCGGACCCTTTGTGTCCATAAGGATTCCTATTCTGTCGCTGACCGCGCGCACGTTGTTGACAATTCTTTGGAAACCTTCGCGTTGAATGTGTGCAGAGTTCATGCGCACCACGTTCAAGCCGTTTTCCGCCAACTGTTTTATAAAGTCCACGTCACAACGACGATCGGAGACAGTTGCGACAATTTTCGTAAATTTAGTCTTCATCTTGTACTTTTGGGCTTATAAAAATATATCTGTTTTTTTGTAAGACAGTGAATCTCAAGCGTTCATCAGAGCCATAACCGCCAGGCGGTAACTGTTGAGACCGAATCCGGCAATCACACCCCAGCATGCCCCGGCAATCATTGACACGTGGCGGTATTCCTCACGAGCGTGCACGTTTGAGATGTGGACCTCCACCACCGGCGCTTTCACCGCACGGATAGCGTCGCCGATAGCGATTGACGTGTGGGTGTAAGCACCCGCGTTGAGGACAATGCCGTCCACGTCGAACCCCCGGTCGTGGATTTTATCGATAATCGCACCTTCGTGGTTGCTTTGGAAATATTCAAATTCTATGTCGGGGAAATCCGCAGTCAGCGTGTTGAAGAAAGTCTCAAACGAAGAATCGCCATAAATGCTTTTCTCTCTGACTCCCAACAAATTCAAATTTGGTCCGTTGATAATAAGAATTTTCATAATCGCTTAGTCTTGGGGTTATCGAGGTTTTTCCGGCGGAATTGCTTACCTTTGTTGCAGCAGGATTCTCCCGGAACATCTGCAAAATTAATAAAACTATCCGTATTTTTCAACACCGCTATGACAGAATTACCCGACAACGCGACATTGGTAGAACTTTTCAACGCCCATTTGTCGTTGGAGAAAGGCTTGTCGGCCAACACGGTGGCATCGTATGACAACGATGTCCAGAAACTGCTGCAGTTTTTGGACGAGAAAAACGAGAGACTGCCGTCGGTCACCGAGCCGTTGCTCCATGAGTTTCTCTCCGTGCTCCACGACATCGGCATCCATCCCCGGTCGCAGGCACGCATCGTGTCGGGCATCCGAGTGTTTTTCCAGTTTCTGAAAACGAGTGGATACACCGACCACAATCCCGCCACACTGCTTGAGTTGCCCCGTCTCGGGCGTCAGCTGCCCGACATCCTGACCGTAGATGAGATCGACGCCATGGAGGCAGCGTGCGATGATTCGACCTATGAGGGCTGCCGCAACCGCGCCATCATCGAAACCACGTATTGCTGCGGACTTCGCGTGTCGGAACTTGTCGGACTGCAGATGTCGAAGGTGGACATCGACGAAGGGTATGTCACCGTAGACGGAAAAGGCAGCAAACAGCGCATCGTCCCCATCGCCTCATCGGCAGTCGACGCCATCCGCGCCTATCTGCCCCTTCGGTCAAACCTGACGCCCAAACGCGGCAGCGAGGACATCCTTTTCCTCAACCGCCGCGGCGGGCAGCTAACCCGCACAATGATATTCTACATCGTAAAGAAACTCTGCGGCGAGTGCGGCATAAAGAAAAACATCAGTCCGCACACCCTCCGTCATTCCTTTGCCACGCATCTTCTCGAGGGCGGCGCCAATCTGCGCGCCATACAGGAAATGCTCGGACATGAGAGCATCACAACGACAGAAATCTATGTGCATATAGACCGCTCGTTTCTTCGACAGGAAGTGGCAAACTGCCATCCCCGCAGCAGGAAGAAATAGGAAAAATCATTACCTTTGCAAAAATAAGCAGACACATTATGGCAAAAAGCAAGATATACGTTGTGTACGTTGGGCGTCAGCCAGGACTTTATGAGACATGGGATGAATGTCGAGCCGAGGTAGAAGGCTACCCCGGCGCCCGCTACAAATCGTTTTATTCCAAGGAAGAAGCCGTAATGTCGATGCGAGAGAGCGACGCATCGGCATCGATGGCGTTGCGCCAGATAGCCCGTCACCTTCAGGAGGACACCCCCGAGGTTGTAGCACCCCGCACCAAAAAAGCGTCGCCGTCGGTCTATCCCCCCGATGTGATACTCAACAGTCTTGCTGTAGACGCCGGCTGTATGGGCAATCCAGGGATAATGGAGTATCGCGGCGTTTATGTCCAGACCGGACAGGAAGTATTCAAAGTGGGGCCCTATCACGACGGCACCAACAATATCGGAGAGTTTCTCGCCATTGTCCACGGACTGGCGTTGTTGAAGCAAAAAGGCAGCAACATCCCCATCTACAGCGACAGCAAGATAGCCCAGAAATGGGTGCGCGACGGCAAATGCCGCACCACGCTCGCCCCCACATCCCACAACGCCGAGCTGCTCGGGCTCGTGGCGCGCGCCGAGAAGTGGCTTGCCACCAACACTTATACGAATCCCATCATCAAGTGGGAAACCAAGCAGTGGGGCGAGATACCAGCCGACTTCGGCAGAAAAGGATAGTCACACTGAAGATTTTCCGGCAAAAAAGAACCAACGCAGGTGTCTTTTTCCCTTTTTTACGGGAATCCAGACACGCTGCGTTTTATTTTTGCGGAAAAACACAAAAGCAATGAAAAACACAAAAAAGATTGAATTCAAGCCATTGACACCAATTGATGGCAACCGGTCAGAGGCCGTCAACGTGCGCCGCTGCGGAGACTGGATGGAAGTGACCGGCACCCCCGCCGCCGTGTGCCCGAAAACCACCGACGACCGTTTTCTCGGCGCCGACCGTCGCGGCAGCCGCACATACTACTTCATGCAGCGCAACGGAAAAGACGTAATAATGTCAGGCTACAGGCAGGACGGAACGTTTACCGCCGTTCAGCGCACCCTGTTTGCCGACGGCGGCAGCGTGACAGGATTTGCCGTCAGCGGAGAGTTTGTAGTGATGTCCACATCCGCCGGACTCCGCTATCTGCATTTCAACGGATTGGGCTACGACAGCCTTGGCGGTATGGTAGAGATGCCGGAATTTGCGTTCGGCACTATCATGTCGGCAACGATAAGCACCGACATGGCAGACATCACCCTCAAGGGGTCGTATCCGCAATGGAAGGGCACGTTGGCAGCATCCGACCGCAGTGGCGTGGAGCGCGCGTTCCGGTCAGCCATAAGCGAGTTGCAGACCGTCGCTTCGGCGGGAGGCTGCTGCCTGCAGCCAGTCGTGCTTCGCGTGGCATTGCGCTTGTGGGACGACAGTCTGCTCTGGAGCGGCGCAGCGGCATGCGTAGGCCATGCGTGGCAGCCCGAAACCCTTGCCGATGCAACGCCCGGCACCGTCAGCACCATAGACGGCACCACCCTCAGCGCAACGATGTGGCAGCCTACGCTGCACCTTGTCTCGTCGGGACTCGGACACTGGCAGCCGTTTGTCAAAGCCGTTGAAATCTATGCCACCGAAGAGGTCGGCGACTTCTCCACAATGCGCTTCCGCTGCGAGCAGAGCCAGACCGGTCAGAAAACCTACCATCTGCGAATGCGGGCAGAGAACGACACCTCCGCACAGCTCCGCCAATCAGCCGAGGCACAGGAAATGCGCCTTGTGGCATCTATCACCGACACGAAAGCACTACAGGGAGGCACAGTGGCAGGCAGCAACCTCACAGATATAGGCGGCGGCAAGGTGGCAGTGGCAGTGATCCGCCAATCGACAGCCGTAGCCTGGCAGCCAACACCATCCAGATTCACGGCAAACACCCTCGACACCGTAGGCACCAGCCTGTTTGCCGGCAACCTTGTGCGCCATCTGCCCGCCGCACCCCACTTCCTTTCCGTGGTCGACGCCACAACACTCAAGAACGGAGTGGCAAGCACCTATGTCAGTGTCGACATCGCCACCGAAGCCGGAAATGCAACCATCACCCGTTCAGCCCTGTTGGAACAATACAGCCTTCAGACCACCAACCTTGTGTCCTATCCCGACAGCCGAGCCCGCCGGCTGACACTGATTGTCGTGGCGGGCGGACAACGCTACAGCCGAACCATTCCCCTCACGCCGTCGGCCACCAGCAACTATGCCTACGCCACGCGTCAAGGCGGCTTCGCCATCCAGCCCGATACCTCCTCCTCTGTTCCGCCGACCACCGCCCGCTCCGTCGCCCAGCCAACCACACTGCTCCACAGCACCGGCAACCCACTGCAATGGACAGAATGCACTCGCGCCGACAATGCAGGAGTGCGCGGCGTGATGCCAACGCTGCGCTACGGCGCGACGTGGATTATCGGCAGATCGCCAGTGTGTCTTCTCAGCGCCGACGGCATCCGCCTGCTGTCGTTTGACACCTCCGGACGTTGCACCGCCTCCACCCGAATCTCCCAACGGATTGTAGCCTCGTCGCGTCTTGCCGCCGTCACAGAAAACGGATTGGCATTTATCGACAGCAACGGACAGCTCTGCCGCTATGAAGGCACGCGCGTCACGTCGACCGGCGTCACAGTCCCGTCGGCAGAAGGTCTTGTCTATTCCGCCAGCCACGGCGAGTTGCTCGTGTATGGCGGCGGCAAGACAATGGCAGTAGCCCCCGACAACACCTTCACCCATCGCACGTCACGCTACCAAAGCCACGCCTCCGGACTCCTGAGCGACAGCGACAACGTGTATGATCCCGACATAGAAGAGAAAAGCACGCAAGCCGTCGACCTGCGCACCGACCAGACAGAATTGCCGTTCCGTCTGCGTCTGGCACAGTGGCATATAGACGCGTCTGACGCCGACGTAAGGCTCACCGTCTATGCCGAAAACGGCTACAGCTGCCACGGCGAGATGGTGTCAAGCCAGCGGTTGCGCGGCGCCGTCAGAGCCGTTGTCAGACAGCGCGTAGCCATGCCACGCAGCCGCACCGTCAGGTTCGGGCTTCAAGGCACGTTGCCTTCAGGAACAAGAATCTGCAATATAAATATGTCGTAAAACATATTTTGGGGTCGTGAATAAAAAAAATTGCGTGTCGGCGTAAAAAAAATGAAGAAAAATAGTTGAAAAAAAATGAAACAATTTATCTTTGCGTGTATCTAACAAAGAATCATAATTCAATCTGTGTAAAAAACAAGGAAATGAAAAAACACAGCGACAATAACCCAAACCAGGAAACACAGAGACCGCCTCTGTGGGTTGTCATAATTGTGATAGCCAGCATCCTGCCGGTATTGCTTTGGCCGGTGTACATGTCGCGTTATGGTCTTCAACAAGGAGGTCAGACCGCCTTTCTTGCCACCGCCTTTCCGATTTATATAGTGCTGTGCGGATACCTTGCATATAAATGCTATCAGTATAGAAGAGAAGTCACCTACGTGCTTCTCGTGATAATGTGGCTCTCCTACGGCGCCGCAGTTTTCCTATAAAAACCCTAATCTTAATAAAAAATACAAGACTATGATTATTGGAATTCCTAAAGAAATTAAGAACAACGAAAGCCGCGTGTCGATGACCCCGGCAGGTGTTCACGAGTTGGTTAAGCACGGTCATACAGTGTATGTGCAGAAAACGGCAGGCGAAGGCAGCGGATTCAGCGATGCCGACTACGAAGCCGTAGGCGCGGTGATGAGTCCAACGATAGAGGATGTCTACGCCAAGGCGGAGATGATAATCAAAGTAAAGGAACCAATAGAACCTGAGTACAAATTGGTGCGCAAGGGACAGTTGCTGTTCACGTATCTACACTTTGCCAGCAGCGAGCCTCTGACCAAAGCAATGGTAGAGAGCGGCGCCGTCTGCCTTGCTTACGAAACCGTCCGTATGTCCGACAACTCGTTGCCGTTGCTGATACCGATGTCGGAGGTGGCAGGACGAATGTCGGTACAAGAAGGAATGTATTTTCTTGAGCGTCCGCACGGAGGCAAAGGCGTGCTTCTCGGCGGCGTTCCAGGCGTAAAGCCGGCGAAAGTGTTTGTGATAGGAGGAGGCGTTGTCGGCACAGCTGCCGCAATGACCGCCGCCGGCACAGGCGCCGATGTTACAATCTGCGACATCTCGATACGTCGCCTCGCGTATCTTGCGGATGTTATGCCCAAGAACATCAAGACGCTAATGAGCAATGAATACAATATCCGTCAGGAGCTTGCTGACGCCGATCTTGTTATCGGATCAGTGCTTATCCCAGGCGCCAAAGCGCCTAAACTCGTCACCCGCGATATGCTGAAGCTGATGAAGAAAGGCACAGTGCTTGTAGACGTGGCTATCGACCAGGGCGGCTGCTTCGAGACCTCGCATCCTACTACCCATCAGGATCCAGTGTATGAGATTGACGGCATAGTTCACTATGCTGTGGCAAATATCCCGGGAGCCGTGGCACGCACATCGACGTTCGCGCTCACCAACGCCACAATTCCTTATGCGCTGAAACTTGCCGACAAGGGCTGGAAACAGGCATGCAAGGAAAATCACGACCTTCTTGAGGGCTTGAACATTGTTGACGGCAAGGTGGTGTATAAGGGCGTTGCCGACGCATGGGGCTTGCCTTACACACCGGTTGAGGAAGTGTTGTAGAGAAACACATATAGATAAGAAGACAGGCGCGTTTCGTAAATGCGCCTGTCTTTTTTTTGAGATGTTGAAGTGGCGTAGGCAAGTACCCATCAGGACAGCGATAGTTGGATTTATTCCTTAAACAAATCAGGCATTGTGACAACTGCTTGGATTACATCGGAATAGGCGTTTCTCTTTAGCCCTTTAGTCGTTACAAGAACAACGTGGATAGCCTTGTCAGTGCCAGTTTCTTCTCGCAAGCGCAAGATGCGGTTGTTGATTTTATTTGCCTCATTTTCATCCATAACAAACTCGTCTGCATAATATTTCATTTCGCAAATATCAATAACGTCATCGTTACGGTCAATCAACAAGTCAATCTGTGCCCCTTTGATTGACGTATCGTCGGTTTTGTTGTTTGCTGACACCCATGATGCTTCGCTGCTTTGAACACCGCCAATACTCAAAGCTGACTTTATTTGATTGACATGAAGCAGACAGACCCTTTCGAACGCCAACCCACACCAAGAGTTGTGCATGGGGGAGTTCAGACTCTTTGACCAGAATTGCATGTCTCCATGTTTGTTATTTTGAATATATTTGAAATAGAAAAGAGTGTAAAAGTCGGTAAGTTGAAATATGGTTCCTTTCACTTTCTTTCCAAACTGTTGATATTTTCTGATGAAACCACAATATTCCAAATCTTCCAAGGCTCGTGTCAACTTGCCGTTCTCTTGAAGATTGCCCTCACGCGCAAGTTCCTCTCGGGTCATGCCCGCTTTCTTCATACCAAGAGTGGTTACGATGATGATATATGTTTCAGGTTCGCGGAATAGCGAAGAATATAACTCATCAAATTCGCCTTTCAAAGCGGCATCCTCGTCAAAGAAAATTGAGTCAATGTTCTGGGCAAGTCCGAGTCGTCTGTTTAAGAAAGACCAATAAAAAGGCACTCCTCCCATTATCATGTAGCACTCAAGTATTTGGCGTTGAGTCATTCCCAACTTTAAATTGTCGGCATATTGTTGGCATTCGTTAAGGGAGAACTGCTTTAGGTGCACTTTGTAGGTTACACGATTATGCAGTCCACCATAATTCTTTATTACCTTATTTATAATCCAGCTGGTTGCACTGCCACAAATAATTAGAAGAACATCCTTTCGACCGCTTGCCCATCCGTTCCAGAAATATTCGAGCGCAGGAATAAATTCAGAACGCTTCGTGTCCATCCAAGGCATTTCGTCAATAAAGATGACTTTCTTAGATTCTGATGAATTGCGAATCAGGTCTTTCAGCATGTCGAATGCCTCAATCCAACTCTTAGGTACAGCCCCTACTTTATGTCCAGCATCAGCCAATGAAGATTTCCATGCAATGAGCTGCTTCCGCATATTTGATTTGGCTAAACCTGCATGTTGAAATGTAAAGTTGTAATCAAAGGCTTCCCTAACGAGAAATGTCTTTCCAACACGTCTCCTTCCATATACTGCTACAAATTCAGAATATTCTGATTCATAGGCATCTCGCAACTGGGCAAGTTCTTTTTTTCTACCGATAATCATGTTCTTCAAGAGTAAAGTTTACGATGCAAAGCTAATAAAAAAAGCCGTATAATCAGCTAAATCCATCAAAAAAAGACACATTTAGCTGAATAAAGCGTAGTTTTTCGAAGGAGTGGCGTACCTCCGGCACGCTGATGGCGGATGCTGGCAGAGATCCCGGCACGCTGCGCTGCGCTCCGCGTGCCGGGTTACTGCAGAGTGTCGTCGCTCCGCGACGGAATGCGTTGGTGTGGGTTAGTAGCGCATCTTCGAAGCGCGAGAGCAGCGACGAGTGTCTGTCTTCATGCGCCTTCCGCTGACGCGTCGTGCGAATGGGATTATTATTGAGTAATGCGCCGCTGGCGCAAATCTGCTGACACAAAACGGCTTACTGCGCTCCGCGGCGAAGGGAATGTCGCTATGTCGGCCAGCAAAACTGCCGTATAATCAGCTAAATCTATCAAAAAAAGACACATTTAGCTGAATAAAGCGTAGTTTTCGGGGGAGTGGCGTTCCTCTGGCACGCTGATGGCGGATGCTGGCAGAGATCCCGGCACGCTCCGCTGCGCTCCGCGTACCGGGTTACTGCAGAGTGTCGTCGCCCCGCGACGAAGGGGGATAAAAAAAACAGGCGTGGTTTAGAAGCACGCCTGTTCTTATTGATATGGGGTCTGTTCTATTTCACTTCCCAAGTTTCACCAGCCATAATCATGTCGCGCAGCGAACCGAAATGTTTGCGCTCCTCGACATTGTGAGTCTGTTTGTCGACCTCTTCCTCATAGACCGGTGCTTCGACGTCGCGTATAACGCCGATTGCCAAAGGCAACGACTTTCCGTCCATCATAGCAAGCTGCTGATGGAGGAAGTTGGACTGGCAGTGAGCATCGTGAGTAAGCACGTCGTCGATAGTGTATCCGTCCTCACCGATTGTCACCGCCTTCAAAAGGAATCCGTCTTGAACCAACCCCTTGTTCATCTCCTTGCCGAAGAGCATTTTCTCGCCGTGGCGCAAGTGGATGGTGTGGTCAGGGCGCAATTCGCGGTCGCTGACAAAGCTGTAGATGCCTTGATTGAAGATTACGCAGTTTTGGAGCATTTCAACAACCGACGCGCCGCGATGGCGTGCGGCTGCAACCAAGACCTCTTGCGACGTTTTCAGTTCAACGTCGAGGCTTCTGCCGAAGAAAGTGCCTCTCGCTCCAAACACGAGTTCAGCCGGGATGAACGGATCCTCCGTAGTGCCGTAAGGCGAAGACTTAGATACGAATCCTCGTTCAGACGTAGGCGAATACTGACCCTTTGTCAAACCGTAGATACGGTTGTTGAGCAGAATCATATTCATGTTTACGTTTCGTCTGACAGCGTGGATGAAGTGGTTTCCGCCGATAGCCAGACCGTCGCCGTCGCCGGAGATTTGCCAAACGGTCATGTCGGGGCGTGCCACTTTGAAACCAGTGGCGATAGCCGCCGCACGTCCGTGGATGGTGTGGAAACCGTAAGTGTTCATATAGTAAGGCAGACGCGAGCTGCAGCCGATACCAGAAATCACGGCAGTTTTTTCAGGAGCAACGCCGAGTTCCGCCATTGCTTTGTGCAGCACGTTCAGGATGGCGTGGTCGCCGCAACCGGGACACCAGCGCACGTATTGGTCGCTCTTGAAATCAGAGGCTTGATATTTCTTTTCTTCCATGATTCTTATTCCTCCATAATTTTAGTTACACCATCGACAAGCTCCTGCACAAGGAACGGTTGTCCCTGCACCTTGTTGATGCGTCTTATCAGAACGTTCGGGAATTTTGCCTGCAGGAAGTCTGCAAACTGTCCGAGGTTGAGTTCGGCAACGACAACGTGTTTGTATCTGGCGAGCACCTCCCCGGTGTTTTTAGGCAGCGGGTTGATGTAGCGGAAATGAGCCATAGCCACTTTTTTGCCGGCAGCCCTCAGATCGTCGACAGCCTCATGGATATGACCGAATGTGCCGCCCCATCCGATGACAAGCGTATCAGCGTCAGCATCGCCGTAAGGCTCTACGTCGGGGATGTCGAAAGCCACGCGGTCTACTTTCTCCTGTCGCAGGAGCACCATTTTCTCGTGGTTTTCCGGGTCGGTCGAGATGGCACCAGTTTTGGAATCCTTCTCCAAGCCACCGAGGCGGTGAGTCAGACCAGGAGTTCCTGGAATAGCCCAGTAGCGCGCTTTGGTATTCTCGTCGCGGTCGTAAGGATGCCAGTCGGATTTGCCTTCCGGCACGAAACGCGGTTTGATTTCAGGATATTCACCCTCTTCCGGCAGTCTGAACGCCGACGAACCGTTTCCGATGAAAGCGTCGGATAGAAGCACAACCGGCGTCATGTGCTCGATTGCAATTCTTGCGGCTTCGAAAGCCATGTGGAAGCAGTCGACAGGAGAAGCGGCAGCCAAAACCACGATAGGGCATTCGCCGTTGCGGCCGTAGATAGCCTGACGAAGGTCGGTCTGTTCGGTTTTTGTAGGCAGACCCGTAGACGGACCACCACGCTGCACGTCGACGATTACAAGCGGAAGTTCAGCCATCACAGCCAGACCTATACCCTCGCTCTTCAACGCCAAACCCGGTCCTGATGTTGTCGTCACCGCCAAATCGCCGGCAAAAGCCGCGCCGATAGCAGAGCATACGCCTGCAATCTCGTCCTCCATCTGGCAAGCCTTCACCCCGAGGTCCTTGCGTTTTGCAAGTTCGTGAAGGATGTCGGTGGCAGGAGTGATAGGATAGCTTCCGAGATACAATGGTCGTCCAGACTTTTCAGAAGCGTATATAAGTCCCCAAGCAGTGGCCGTGTTTCCGTTTACATCGGTGTATGTTCCAGGACGAGTGTCGCCGGTTTCGATGCGGTATGTAGAAACAGAAGCATGGATATTGTGTCCATAGTCGTATCCAGCGTTGAGCACTTTAGCGTTAGCCTCGTAAACAGCAGGCTTTTTTGCGAATTTGTTTTTCAGGAGGTGCAAAGCGGATTCAAGCGGGCGGTCGAACAGCCAGCAAACCAATCCGAGCGCGAAGATGTTGCGGCATCGCAGCATTGACTTCAGGTCGAGTCCAGATTCGGCGAGCGCGTTTTTCACCATTGAAGTCACCGGCACTTCAACGATTTGTGCAGTGTTGTCGATTCCGATCTCGTGGAAAGGCTCGTTGGTTTCGTAGAGCGCTTTTCTGAGGTCAGACTCCTTGAATGAGTCGATGTCGACGATTGCGACACCTCCTTTTTTCAGGAAGCAGGCATGGCGTTTCAGCGCCGCAGGGTTCATAGCCACCAGGACGTCGGCGAGGTCGCCCGGCGTATGCACGCCCTTGCCAATGTGCACTTGAAATCCAGAGACACCGCTCAGAGTGCCTTGCGGAGCGCGGATTTCAGCAGGATAGTCGGGGAAAGTGGAGATTTGGTCGCCCACGCCCGCCGACACGTTAGAGAAAATGTTGCCGGCGAGCTGCATACCGTCGCCAGAGTCGCCCGAAAAGCGGACCACTACATTCTCCAAGGTCTTAACGTTTGTCTTTTCTAACATTTTTATTTAGGTTTGTTTTGCTAACAGCAAATTATGTTGTTTTCACGTCACAAATGTAGTGTTTTTTCCAAACTTAACGCCTCTGCCAATCAAAAAAATGCTAAAAATTTGAATATAACATTCAAATCGTTGGGTTTCTCCGTTACGTTGTCAAAATCCGGCAGACTCAATACTTCGGAAACGGGCCAATCTCTTTAATCACGTCGATGGTTTGGCTGTCGGAAGTGTAGCATCCGACGATACCAACTCCGCCGTCGACGTTGCTGAATATTTTGACAGGGTCTGCCAATCCGAGGTCAATGAGTCCGCCTTGTATGCCTTTGTTGTCGGTGCGGTTTATTATAGAGCTGACAAGATAGTCGTAGTATGGCTTCGAGATTGCATACAGCCAGAACTTGCGCGCCATCCGTTTTTGCCGCCAAGTGCCTGGCGACAGTTGTATAATCTCTCTCACTTCGATGGTGCGCTTTTGCCCGTCGAAACCCTTGTCGGAGAAAGGCAGGCCGTATGGCGAATATGGCTTCCAACCAGGCAACGTAGAATGAATCTGGTTGGCAAGCTGTTGGAATACGTATTCGTGCGTGAAGTTGCGTTCGCCCATCGAGAAGCCTCGGAGGCCATCGGCGTTGTCCCATTGCAGGAAGTAGTAGCTGTCGCCGGGCTTGTCGGTGAACGTCAGATTGTAGTAGACCACGCAGTCGGCGTCGGTGTAGATTTGCATCGGACCTTGTCGGCTTACGGAGATTCCTTCGATGACGACAGGCTCCGGCATCACGTCGGTTGCCTTGACTGTCTTGTCGCGGTAGCGGGTGCTGACGGTGACGCTCTCGCCGGGAATCACTTTCGTGTTGGAGACGTAGAGGTGTCGGTTGGCGTCATACGTCATATGCTCTTTTTCCTCGCCGTTTATGCTTACGGCAATGTCGAGGTCGGTCACGAACGTGCGGCCTTTATGCACGTCGGAGAAGAAGTAGGGCTTTGTGGCGGCCACCTGCACTGTCGAATCCGCGCTGACCAACGAGTTGAGCGTTAGCATGTTCGACAGCTCGTCGTTTCTGTATCGGTCGAGGTCCTGCTCCCGATAGCATGAGGCGAGGACAAAGATTAGGAGCGTTGCCAGAATGTATTTTCGGAGATGCATAAGCTTAGAAATAATAAGTGTAAGAAAAAGAAGGAATAATAGGGATGAGACTCAGCGTTTTGAATGTCCGGTGCCAATTCTCTTTATCAGGATTGAAGAACACATCGTTGATGTTATCCTTCTTTATCGTGATGGCGTTCATATGGCAGTAAGCATTGTAAATGCTGATGTTCCACATCCCGGCATGCCCGTTCTTGTGGCGGACGTGTATCGTCATTCCGAGATCGAGTCTATGGTTTGCGGGTAGGCGTACGTTGTTGCGTGACGAGTATAAATCCACGCCTTCCACTTCGTCGTCGTCTCCCCACCCTGGAGGTCCAGGCGACGGTGCGTCGGGAAACATTGTGCCCGGCACGTCGTAGTTGTAGGTCGAGAGGGTCATGCGGTTGCCGGTGGTGAATGTCCATCCGGCGTTGAACTCTATCTTTTCGTTGAGCTTGTAGGATGCGTTGATGTTGATTTTATGGCGGTTGTCGAATTTAGCCGGGAATTTCACTCCCTGGTTGAGGTCGTCAAATTTGCGCCAGTTCCACAGCAAGCCGTAGCCGACCGTTCCCGTGATTTTGCCTACTTCGCGAGTGACGCTCAGGTCCACACCGTAGGACCATCCTTTGCCCGATGTGAGTTTGTCCTCCCATGCGAGGTCGGGATTGAGCACGGAGACGCCCTCGCGGTACTCCAACAGGTTATCCATATCCTTATACCATCCTTCAACAGAGAAGTACATATTCCATGGCAGATTGCCATAAACGCCAATTGAATATAGGTCGCTTTGCAGAGGCTTGAATCTGGCGGAAACAGGTTGCCAAAGGTCGGTTGGCAGGTCGATGTAGTTGGTTGATACTTGCTGTACGTACTGATGGATTCTTGCATACCCGGCCTTGACGCTGAAGTTGTCGCCCAAAGCGACTTTCAGCGACGCGCGCGGTTCAATGTCGGCAAACGTAGTGCCCTGCACTCTGTTGACCACGCCTCTGACGCCTACGCTGAAGGCAACTTTGTCGTTGAAGTTAAGAGTGTTGTCGACGTAGGCTGCAACCTCGTTCGACGTGACGTGGGGGCTGTTGTTGTTCTCGACAGTTTCGATGCCGTCGGTGAGAAAACTGTTTACAAGCCCCTCCGGCAGGTAGTTGTGGTTTGCGTAGTCAAGTCCGGCACGCAACGTGTAGACATTGCTGAAGTCGGCCATATAGCTCACCTTCGCACCGATGTCGGCTATCGAATTTGACGTATGGCTTTTGCTGTATTCGTAGGTTGATGGGTCGCTCGTGTCGGTTTGATATTCCCGTTCTTGCCGATAATTGGAGGAATATTTTGAATAGTAGACCGCGGCACGGAGAATACCGCGATTCAGTCTATAATCGTAGTTGCCAATCACGCCCCAATTTCCCCAAGCCAAACGGTTTGAGTTCTCGTCGAAGAAGTGCGTATCCGATTCTGTCGTAGAGCCGTAGCTTTTGGCATCAAATTCGCGAAGTCCTAATTTAAGGCGGTCGTAGCCATAATATCCCACAATCTGGAGCGACATGTCACGATTGATTTTATGGTCGAGCCTCAAGTTCATGTCAGTGAAACTGTATCCAAGTATATGCTTTTTGCCATTCTTTTTGGTGATGGCGTTTACGATGGCAAGTGTAGGTGCCGACAGCAAGTCGATCCACGAGCGGCGCAGGCCGGCTGAAAATGCCGTGCGTCCTTTGATGATAGGCCCTGTCACGTAGACGTTGGCGTTGAGAAGCCCGACCGACACTTTCCCGCCAAACTTGTTGAAGTCAGGCTCGCGCATTGCAATGTCGGTGATTGACGATATCCTGCCGCCATATCTTGCTGGAAACGATGCTTTGTAGAAGTCAACGCGGTCTACTGTCTCAACGTTGAACGACGAGAATATGCCTCCAAGATGGCTTACGTGGTAGAGCGGTAGCCCTTGATACAGAAAGAGATTCTGGTCGTTGTCGCCGCCTCTGACGTATAGCCCAGTGAAGCCCTCCATTCCTTGCGATACGCCAGGAAGAGTCTGTAAAGCCTTAACGATGTCAGGCTCGCCAAACATCACGGGCAGGTTGGCGATCATATTGCTGCTTAGGCTCACTCTGCCCATTTCCGGGGCTTTAAGATTTCGCTCGGCGCCATAGCCTCTCACCACGACCTCCTTCAGCCGGTTTACCGTCTTGAGAGTGTCGCTTTGCGCAGAGGCATTCTGTCCAAGCAAAATGGCGGGAGAAAATGTTACCCCTGCCATTATTAGTAATGTCTTTAAATTCATCGAGAAATCAGTTGGAGTTCTAACCCTTGAAATTCGTGACGGTCAAGAGGACTGCCAGTAAACTTTCCAAAGCAATCATAATACTCGGGATATATATTAATACATCCTCTCAATTTATCTACACTGGAAATTGCGGGTATGGTGATGCGGTCTTTCTTACCTGGAAAACCTTTGATTATAACGTTGGTGACATAAATCGGATTTAAGTAGTGTTTCTTTAGAGTTTCCGAGTAAAGGGTGTCATTGCCAACTTGGCGAGAGCTAATCGTAACAGAATTTACCGTGCGGGGTTCTCCATCTACTGTAAATGTCAGATTGTCGCCTGAATATACACCATCGCGATAATTTGGGATGTTGATAGTGGTTAATTCTTCAAATTCTTCATTGCATGACGGCGCACCCGACAAACCCTGTGGAGTAGGCCGTGCAGATG
>UMGJ01009187.1_pt1 | contig 20476 bp, 18 predicted proteins | sample 1965221 | NCBI WGS metagenome assembly UMGJ01 (sample SAMEA4836067, study PRJEB28245) | human gut metagenome | biome: gut microbiome; material: fecal sample | place: Denmark | collected 2008
GGAAATCCGAGGGACAGAGAATACCGGAAAAAGAAATCGCTAAACAGAAATTTGTTAGGAACTGAATAAAAAATGGAAAAAGCAATATTTATAATCATTGTTATTTTTGGAATTATGTTTTTAACTGGAATAATAATGTCAATTTTTACGCAGGGCCTTTTATTTTAATAAGCACAAGTTCCATACCATTTTAACTGTTCTATTTTCAATACTCCTTTTAACGTTAATATACCTTCCAATGATTCATACTATAGGTTTTATATCTCAATTTGTCCTTATATTGCTAACACCATATAGTATATGGATGGTTGTTTGGAGAATAAGAAATAGAATTATAAAAAACAAATAAATTCCAGTTTATCAAGCAGTTAACACACCCAAGGAGCACCCTCTACGGCTGCTCCTTTTTTCATACCTAGAGCCAAACGGCTCTTTTTTATGCCATAAATTCCATTAAACTGCTAAATCTTTTTTGATTCGACAATATAAACCTGATTATTTCCGTTGACATTTTAGCTAAAATGTGATATACTAATAGTAGCTAAAATAATGGAGGTGCTATTTATGATCACGGCAACTGCAACGGATGTACAGAATAATTTTGGTCACTTTCTTCAGGCTGTTCAGTCGGGAGATGAGATAGTTATTTTAAAAAATGGAAAAGAAGTTGCAAGACTGATCTCTCACGAATCCAGCGTTTCATTTTTGACAGATTCACTCACAGGTGTCCTAAAAAATGACTACGATGATAAGGCAGTTCGTGCAGAAAGGATAGAATCACATGAAAGTATTGATTGACACAAATGTGATACTAGACGTTCTCTGCAATAGAGTTGATTTTGCAGAAGCTTCATCGAAGGTGTGGAAATACTGCGAAGTGGATAAGCTGGAGGGATATATTTCAGCCCTTTCGATTCCAAATATAGTATATATTCTGAGAAAAGAACTTACTCCGGAAAAAACACAGCAGATCATTCAGCAGATAATGATGATTTTTCATGTGGTAGATCTAAGAGCATCAGACTTGAAAAATGCGGCTGAAATGCTTTCAAATGATTTTGAAGACGCCGTTCAGATGTGCTGTGCAAGCAGAATAAAAGCGGACTATATTGTTACAAGAAATATTCGTGACTTTCAAAACAGCAAGGTTATCGCTTTAAAACCGTCTGAATTGTTGGAAAGAATATGAGTTTGTTTTAAATATTTACTCAAAGGAGCACCCTCTACGGCTGCTCCTTTTTTCATACCTAGAGCCAAACGGCTCTTTTTTTTATGCCCATTTCAAGGAGGTGAAACCAAATGTCAGACAAACTAGGCGTAAAGCTGGGACTAGAGGGCGAAAAGGACTTCAAGAAAGCACTGGCGGATATAAACTTATCATTCAAAGTGCTGGGTTCGGAAATGAAACTTGCTCAGTCGCAGTTTGGCAAGAATGACAACAGCGTGTCGGCTCTGACTGCCAAAAATGAAGTGCTCAACAAGCAGATAACTCAGCAGAAAGAAAAGGTCGAAGTGCTGAAAAATGCCCTCGATAATGCGTCAAAGTCATTCGGCGAAACGGACAAGCGTACTCAGAACTGGCAGATAAAGCTGAATAACGCTGAGGCAGCGCTCAACAATATGGAGCGTGAACTGGACGGCAATAAAAAGGCTCTGAATGATGCCGCAAATGCCATGGATAATGCCGGCGACAACGCAGATAAGCTTGCCGACGATATGGAGAACGTGGGCGAGGAAACTGAGAACTCATCGGGTCACTTCGAGAAATTTGGTTCTGTTGTGAAAACCATAGGTGCAGCAGCTGCCGCCTCAATAGCCGCCATAGGTGCTGCCGCAGCAGCCGCCGGCAAGGAGATAGTCAGTATGGTCAACGACACAGCCGCCGCAGGCGATGAGATCGACAAAGCAAGTCAGGCGGCAGGAATGGGTTCTACTGCATTTCAGGAGTGGAGCTACGTCCTTGACCGAAACGGAGCAAGTGCAGATTCGCTCTCAACTTGGATGAAAAAGCTTAACAACAACGTTGATGATGCGGCAGGCGGCAGTGCAACTGCTGTCGAAAAGTTCAGCCGTTTGGGTATCTCCATAGAGGACTTGCAGAATAAATCAAGAGAAGATGTTTTCGCAGAGGTCATCGCAGGTCTGCAAAATATGGACAACGAATCAGAACGTGCCGCAGTCGCTAATGACCTGCTTGGCGGTTCGGCTACTGCTTTGGGAGCGTTGCTAAATTCAACCGCTGAAGATACAAACGCTTTACGCCAAAATGCACACGACTTGGGTCTTGTAATGAGCGAGGACGCAGTAAAGGCATCTGCAAATTATGAGGACGCTTTGACTGATTTAAAGGGTGCATTCACTGGCGTTAAAAACTCTATCTCGTCAGAACTTTTACCCGGTTTTACAGACGTTATGCACGGACTTACCGGCCTTATCACAGGCGAGGAAAACGCCGCAGAAACTTTGAAGAGTGGTATGTCTGACATAATCGACAGCGTTTCAAGTGCTGTTCCAAAATTCTTAGATCTGCTGTCTAATATCATCTTATCTGTTTCAGCCAGTGCACCCGAGATCATAACAAGCCTTGTAAGCGGAATAACCGATAATCTGCCAATGCTCATAACTACGGCACAGCAGATCTTGTCTGCACTCATTGATGGCATAATTCAAGCACTGCCGGCTTTAACAGACGGAGCAGTTCAGCTGATACTTGCACTCACAAACGGCATTGTAGAGAACCTGCCTGCCATTACAGAGGCGGCAGTTCAGATGATTGTCACCCTTGCCGCAGGACTTGGAGAGGCTCTTCCCGAACTCATCCCCGCCATAGTAGAGTGTATTGTCACCATAGTTCAGACTTTGCTTGAAAATATGGATCAGATATTAGAGGCGGCGCTCTTGCTAATTCAAGGTCTAGCGGACGGCATAATTCAAGCTTTGCCGGTCCTCATAGATGCTCTACCGCAGATAATTCAAAGCATTGTGGAGTTTGTCATAAATAATCTGCCGCTGATACTTGACACAGCAGTTCAGATAATGCTTGCCATAGTCGAAGGCCTTTTGCAGACACTTCCGCAGTTGGTGGAGATAATTCCGCAGATATTAGAGGCAATAACCGAACCGCTCAGCGGATTGGTTGACTTTTTCTCAGAATTGTGGAATATTATCACTGACGCTACCTCAAAAGCTTGGAACGCAATAAAGGCATTTTTCGTCGACCTATGGAAAAGCATCGCAAGCAGTGTGAGATCGGCTTGGAACGGCATTTGGGACTTTCTTACGAACATTGTATCTTCGCTCATTTCTGCGATTATGGATATTTTCTCGCCTATCGTGAACTTTTTGGGCGACCTTTGGAGCAATGTTTCATCGGGTGTTACGAGTGCTTGGAGCAGCATAAAGTCAAGTTTGTCAAGCACAGTTTCAAGCATATTTTCCAACATCACAAGCGTTTTCAGCGGACTGCCTGCAAAGATTGTCAGTGTATTTACAAACATTTTTGGCAAGATAAAGGACTTCGGAAGCAACGCAATTTCTTCTATCAAGTCGAATATGCAAAGCTTCGCAAGCACTGCGATAAACGCTCTTTCAGACCTGCCGAGCAAGTTTTGGGACATCGGCAAGAACATAGTCAGCGGCGTTTGGAACGGCATACAGAGTATGGCGGGATATTTTCGTGACCAGGTCGAGGGGTTCTTTTCTGGCATTGTTGACGGAGTTAAGGACTTTCTCGGGATACACTCGCCGTCAAAGGTGTTTGCTGAGATAGGCGGATATATGGGTCTTGGTTTGGAAAAGGGTATGACCGATTCACTTGATGACGCACGAAAGAGCATGAACATGGCGTTCAAAAGCATTACGAATGACGCTATGAATGTACAGACTAGGTTTGAGTTTGCCGATAGGAGTCCGTCAGATAATAACTTCGGCTTTAGTGTAAATGTTCCGCTCTACCTTGACGGACGTGAGATAACCGCCGCATCTAGCCATATCCAAAGCGGCAGAAATCAAAGCTGTAAACGAGCATTGGGGGTGACATAATTGGCTGAGATAATTCTTAGGACTGCGGATAATACGCACATTGCCGACATTAGGAAAGTGCTGTCCTGCACGGCTGAGGAAAAGCTTACCACTGAGAAAACGCTTAGTTTTGAAGTTCTCCTACGTGGCGATGTGGCAAGTGTAAGCGACAAATTGAAGTATGTCACTGAGTTTGATGGTGACTTTTACGATGTCACAAGCATTAAGAAAAGCCTGCAAAACGGAATTTATCAAGCGGCATTTGATTGCGAGCATATCTCATATCGCCTTACGGACTGCAAGCTTGCGTACTTTGCCAACAACGGAACTTTGCGTGAAGCCCTCACAAAGCTATTAGGCGGCACAGGCTTTTCCTGCGGAGATATTCCGGATACTGAGGTAAGAGCCTTCTCTATCCCGAGTACATCAACGGTTCGTGCAGTGGTGCTTGACCTTGCTGAACTTTTTGGCTACGAAGTCGAGTTTCATCAATATTATGTGTCTATGAAAAAGCACAGAGGGAGTGAGGAAATTCGTCCCCTTACCGACAGCAATGTTGTGTCTGTTTCAAAAACTACTGACTGCACCAGTGCTGAAAATTCCTACTCCTGCACGCTCTATCAGCCCGATAATATTGCTCTTGGTGATGAGGTGCAGTTTGATTTTGCAAGGCTTGATATACACGAAAGTGTGCGTATCATAGGCATTAAGCGACAGCCGTTTTCGTCAAGAAACGTGGAGTTGGAAGTTGATAATCCTGCTAAAAGCTTAGAGCAGGACGAAGTGCAAAATGCAGAGAACACTGTTTCGCAAAACAAGAGATATTACGGCGTTCGTCTTGGTGCGGAGGATGGACTGTCTGTTACTCGCTCAGACGGTGGTGCAAAGGTGGTCTTAAACGCTGATGAGTTTTCGATGAAATCAGCAGATGAAAACGGAAATCTTACTGACCGAATATATTTTGACCCCATAACAAGCGACTACAAATTTGTCGGAAACGTCACCATTGACGGCGGAAAGATAGATATTGGCGGAAACTTTAAGGTCGATGAGTACGGCAATGTGTATATGACCGGCGATTCTACGATATATGGCGGCAGATATTATGCCGGCACGCCTGAGAGCATTGACGGATACAGCGAGATGACCAGCCGTGGCTTTGATGTGTTCAACAGTTCCGGAGAGCTTAAACTTAGGTTCGGCTACACAACAAGCGGCGAGGATTATCCTTTCATTCAGTTGGGTTCGGGTTCGGGCAAAGACGCTGACTATGGTTTAGTCAAAAAGTTCACAGACGGCTTGTGGATAGGCAATTCCGACCCCGCCAACGAGAGCGGAGAGTTTCGTGCAAAGCAAGGCTACAACGGCATTTTCTTCAAGTTCTCCGACAACACGGCATACATTGTCCGCAACACCACGCAGAAGAATATTTACACAGGTGCGTCTATCGCGAAGTTTGGGTAGGTGGCTGAGATGATAAAACCTTGGACTTGGGAAGAGTCAAACGGCAGTGCGGCTTACTGGCAAATGAAAGCGGCTGTCGAGGTGCTTTCAAACTGCGGCACAACGGCGGGCTTTTTCCACCCGGTGTGGAATGACTTGGTCGATAAGGTCAGCGAAGTTGCCAATGCTCTCCGTCGCGGCTGGTGCAATGCTCCGATGAAAGTTGATGAACTGAAAATAGCTGAGGCATATCGTCCTTTGACCGCAAAGATGTTCAACACGCTAGTGTACAATACTCATTATCCTGTATGGAGCTGGCAGGCTGAACTCGGCAGGACAGAATTTCACGGAGTTGAAACTCACGGCGAGGCGGGTGCGGATATTGTTTACGGCAGGTATTTTTATGAGCTGACGGAGCGTTTGAATCTTGTTATCACTATACTAAATGACACGGCTGACAGCATTAAGTTAAGGCTTGCGTACAAGATCTTGACGGATATTTCTGTTGAATTAAATGCTCTCCGATCAGAATATTTACGAACTCACGAAAAGCACAAGCTTACGGCCATTTGCGTTCTAACGCAGGAAAAACTTGACACTTGGCGGCTTCATTACAACATTCCGACAGCTGAGTTCACGGCTATTCTCCAAAACGGCGACTTTGCTGAGTGCAGAGGTCAGCTTGAAAGTTATCTGAACATAAAGCGAAAGGCGAATGTTTTTCCAAGCGGTGTGCTTGCGGTCAAGCCGCATTCGGCTGATGTGCTTGGGACTTATGCCGAGATAATTGATGTTAAACCGCAGACATTTTGTGCTGAAAATGTTGAAACGGCTCAGAACTTTTCAAAGCTAAACAGACTTCATTCCGTAACCTTTGATAGCAATAACCTTGCTAAGTTGGGAATTAAGTCGACTGCAAGAACTTCAAAAACTCAGTCTGTCAAATGGTCGCCGCTGTCGGAAATGCTCACTTTCGGAGCAAAGGCCTCAATGGACAAGCTGAATTTCATCGGTGCGGCACATTGGGATTCTGCTCACAAAGGCTATTCTAAACTTGATATGCGTAAGTCAGGTCAGGTTTTAGTTGATCTTAGCGACAAAATCACTGTTTTTGCCGCTCTTGAACAAGCTGATCTTTTTATCGGTTTTTCGGCTGATACAGAGCACAAAATTGCAAATTCAGCCGATATTTCATACAACACCTCAGCAAACACTTCAGCCGAGTCCAAATTTGGGCTTAGTGCAAAGGCTGATGCAGGAGTGATACGCTATGCAAAGGCTAATGCCAAAATTTCAGTAAACGTTGCAGACTTCACTAACCTTGAAACCTCCGGCAGTTGGAGTTATCCAGTGCAGGAGGGCGAAAACCTTAACATTTCGCAGGTATATGAGATCGAGCAGAACAATGAACATCTGTTCTTTGATTTTGGAGTTATGGTCGGCAAGACAGCATTTGAAATATCATCACACGCAAATATTGACTGGCAGCTTAAATGGGAGTATCCTGTGCAGAGTGGTGACATTCTGTTTATCCCGCAAAGCGTGCTGGCAAGGCAATTTACAAGCAAACTGGAGGTGGATTGATGCCTGATATTTTACTAAAAACCGAAACGGGCAAGCAAAAAGAATACTATGGGATAGAAACGATAACAGTCCAGCGAGTGGGCGGCGGAACGGCGGCTTACTCCTTCGGCTATCCCGCACCTACCGAGCATTGGGAGCAGATGACGGAGTTTTTGTCGCAGAATACATACACGAAGTACACCGCCAATGTGCAGTTCGGAAAGCTTGTCAGTTCGGATATTACCGACTTCGGGCTGTGGTATCTGAGCAATTATGATGCGATAAAGCTGCTCGAAAAGACAAGCTGGTCAAATTTTCAGAATGTAAATGGCGGTGCACTTTTATCCAATAACTACTCATCAAGCGAAGGACTTTACCTATTTGACAGCAAAGAAATGACTGCACGGCAAGTTTATCCCTATGGTTACGGTTGGTCTGTGTTTCAGAAGGTTGATTGCGGTTATCTTGTTTCTGGAGCAGGCACGGGGTTGCTTTTCTATGATGAAAATGCAAAAACTGCCGTTCAGATATATTCCAAAGGCACATACTGGAGCAGATTTATCGAGGTGGCAGGCGGCTATCTTGTTTCAAGCACAAGCAGTAAATCAAGTTCTTACGGCATACTTTTTGTTGACACTCAGAAACGTACGGCAGTTCAAATTTACACGCAGGGCTACAACTGGAGTTACGGCATCAAGACAGATGGAGGGTTACTGCTTTCATCAAATTCAAGTTCATACGGCATAGTCTATTTTGATGAAAAGAAACGGACTGCCGAGCAGAAATATACCGCAGGCTATCAGTGGCAGTATTCCTGCGATGTTGAGGGCGGCACGCTCATTTCAAGCTACCGAAGTGGCACGGGTCTGCTGTTTTTTGACAATACCACTAAGGCTATCATGCAGGTTTCAAACCTATCATACCGCTGGCAATATTTCTGCAAAACGGACGGGGGTGCTGTATGCTCTTCGAGCGTTTCGGGAACAGGTATTATGTACTTTGATTCTGAAAGCAAGACCGTTCAGCGTGTGTACAACACTGGATATGGCTTTTCATACTTGACCGCTGTAAAAGGCGGCTGTTTGTGCTCATCATCACAAAGCAGTTATGGGCTTGTTTATGTTGACGACAGCGGCACGGCAAAGGCACTTGTGACCACCGGCTACTGGTCTATGATGAAACGTGTGGGTGATAATTGCCTTGTTTCAGGAACATCATCTGATTGCGGATTAAGGCTTTTTGACAGCGAAAGCAAAACGCTTACTTCGCTCTACGGCTCTTACTATTGGAACTGCTTTCAAGAGGTCGAAGGCGGCTGTCTTATCGGAAGTTCAAACTCGTCAACGCAGGGACTTTTGTATTACGATAATTCTGCTAAGACCTGCACTTTGCTATTGAGCGGCACTTACTGGCAGCACTTTAAACTTACCGCTAAGGGCTGTCTTGTATCCGCAGACAGTTCAACAAACCTCGGCATTTACTACTTCAAGAACTCGTCAAAAGAGCTTGTCAAGCTTATGGACGCGGGTTACTGTTGGTACAGCTGGGTGGATACCGATGGCGGAGTGCTTATCTCCAGTGCTTCAAGCTATTACGGCATTTACTGGTTTGATGAGATTGCGGAAACTGTCACGCAGAAATACACAGCAGGCTACAACTGGAGAAATGTTCACGAGGTTGACGGTGGGAAACTTATCTATTCAAACAGCACAAGTACCGGCATAGTTTACTGGAACGAGGGTGCTAAAACCATAAGCTGTTTGTACAACAGCGGATGTTCATACAGCATTATCCACAAAGTCCGTGACGGTTATCTGCTTGCGGCGAACAGTTCAAGCTATCCCGGTATCGTCTATGTCGAGCCGTCAACTGAAAGCGGCAAAAAGGTATGGACTACCAGTTACAACTGGAGCGATTTTGAGGACACTGACAGTGGCTGTCGGATAAATCAGAAGTACACACATTTTGTTAAGTCGCTTTTTTGGAGCGATGAGGACAAGGCAATAACTGAAACATAAAGAAAGGGTTGATTTTATGGCATTTACAAACACAGGAAGTACGGCAATTTTAAACGGACTTATCGGAAAATCGAGCAGCGGCCCGCTTTCAAGCTGTTACTTGGCACTCAGTTCGACCACGCCGAATCAGGACGGAACGAACTTCACAGAACCGTCAAGCACAGCAGGATATGCTCGTGCGGTAGTTGGACTTTCGAGCCAGTCGGCAACGCAGGTGATGAACCCGCCTGTCAACGGAACTACACAGAACAAGGAGATAATCTTCTTTCCCGAAGCCTCCGCAAGCTGGGGAACGCTTACTCATTTCGGGCTGTACTCTGCGGCGAACGGCGGAAATCTCATTCTTTACGGGGCGTTGTCATCGCCTATTACAGTTGCGGCGAATTACGTTCCGCTGTTTCGTGCGGGTAATTTCTCGCTGACGTTGACGTAAAAAGTGGGGTGATATTATGCCAAAATATATTGAACTTTCGGCTCAGACAGAGGTAAATTTGTCTGAGCTGTTTTCATTTAACAAACCAAAAGAAGATGATAAAAAATCAGATAAAGGAGATGAAGAGAAATGAAAGAATTATGGAACACATTTCAAGCCGTAATAGCGGCATTGGGCGGTTGGCTGGGGTATTTTCTTGGCGGGTGTGACGGTTTGCTGTATGCACTGATAGTCTTTGTGGTGCTGGACTACATCACGGGGGTGCTTTGTGCGATAGCAGACCGCAGGCTTTCCAGTGCAGTTGGGTTCAAGGGCATCTGCCGAAAGGTGCTTATCTTCGCACTTGTCGGCATTGCGAACATTCTTGACGTTCACGTTATAGGTACTGGCTGCGTTGTGAGAACGGCTACAATTTTCTTTTACATATCCAACGAGGGTGTGTCGATATTGGAGAATGCGGCGAACCTCGGTTTGCCGGTGCCGAAAAAGGTAAAGGAAGTTTTGAAACAGCTCCACGAGGGAGCAGAAAGTGAGGACGAAAATGAGAGGGATTGATATTTCGCAGTTTCAGGGGAACGTAAATTTCAGCAAAGTTAAGAAATCGGGCATTGAATTTGTGATGATCCGTGCAGGTTTCGGGCGTTATGAAAATCAGCGTGATCCGTATTTTGAGAGGAACTACAAGGCGGCTAAGGTGGCAGGACTTCACGTCGGTGCGTACTGGTACAGTTATGCTCAGTCTGCGGCAGACGCTGTAAAAGAGGCTCAGACCTGTATGAAGATCATCAAGGGCAAGCAGTTTGATTTTCCTATCTTCTTCGACCTTGAAGAGCGTTCGCAGTTTGCCAAAGGAAGAGATCACTGCGACGGTTTAGTCAAGGCTTTCTGCGGAAAGCTTGAGAAGAACGGCTGGTTTGCAGGCCTTTACATAAGCCGTTCACCGCTTCAGACTTACATTTCACCTGCCGTTGCAAAGAGGTATGCTCTTTGGGTTGCTGAGTACGGTTCACGCTGTAACTATGGCGGCTCTTACGGCATTTGGCAGTATTCGTCTACCGGCAGAGTTTCGGGCATCAGCGGAAATGTTGACCTTGATGTATCCACTGTGGACTATCCATCAGTTATCCGCAAGGGCGGGTTTAATGGGTATGCTAAAGGCTCTGACAAAAAGTCTGTTGACACGCTTGCTCGTGAAGTTATATCCGGCAAGTGGGGTAACGGGGCTGAGAGGAAGAAGAGGCTGACAGCGGCAGGATATGATTACAAAGCTGTACAGAAGAGAGTCAATGAACTGCTCAGATAACTGAATATGTTTAGTTGATACGCCCATCGGGATTTTTTTCTCGGTGGGCAATTTTTTTTATCCTTCGTTATAAAAAGAGGGAAGAAATGTCCTTAATATAGTAGGAAGCATTGTGCTTATTGTACAGCTTTCACGGAAGAATACCGACTTATGATCGTGTAGTATATATCTGCACATTTGCTTGAATAATATCGCTTTTAGAGGTAATATTTATAGTATATATAAGTTGGATAATATTAGTATTTATAAAGGAGATGTATTTCATGAAAACTGAAAATCCGGATCTGATGCTCAAAAAACAGACCCTCGCCGCTTGGACAAAACTGCTGCTCGATAAAGGCGACATCGACCTCAGAAAATACAACAGAATGCTCGTTCTTATCGAAAGACTTACGGCTTGAACAAGCATATGTTTAACGCTTTGATAACTAATTTAGAAATGTTTTCCCTCCCGTTGACTTGTGTTGTTCGGTATGGTATAATCATTAGCAATGATACCAAAGCAAACCGATCGGGCTAAGGCATTAAATCTAAATCGAAGGAGCGATCTATAATGGATATTTACGCAGCCGCTGACATTATGAAACGCGAGCGCAAAACGATTTTTGACCTTGAGATGAATGTTACATTCTACGCACGAGTTTCCACTACCCGTGATGAGCAGGAAAATTCGATAGAAAACCAGATAAACTTTTTTACCGAGATGATAAAGTCGAATCCTAACTGGACTTACGTTGACGGCTACATCGACAGGGTGAGGGGAGAGCACGCCGAAAACCGTGCAGAGTTTATGAGAATGATCGAGGACGGAAAGGGCGGCAGGTTCGACCTGGTGCTTACAAAAGAGGTAAGCCGTTTCGCCCGAAACACTATCGACAGCCTTACTTACACCCGTGACCTGCTTCGTGCAGGCGTGGGCGTTTATTTTCAGAACGATAATATCTGCACCATTGACTCTGACAGCGAAATGCGGCTTACCATTATGTCGAGTATCGCCGCAGACGAAGTAAGAAAGCTTTCAGAACGTGTGCGCTGGGGACATAAGCGCGCTATCGAGGGCGGAAACGTTTTGGGAAACAGCCGCATTTTCGGTTACGATAAAGACGACTGCAAGCTCATTATAAACGAATCGGAAGCGGAAATGGTTCGCATGATCTTTGAGCTTTATTCGACAGGCGATATGAGCGTTCGCAAGATAGAGCGTATACTTTACGATAAAGGATACCGCGGACGCAGCGGAACACGCATACAGCACAACACGATCTCGAGCATTATACAAAATCCGAAATATAAAGGCTATTACTGCGGAAACAAGGTCAAGATAGTTGACTACCGCACAAAGGAACAGCGATTTCTGCCAAAGGAAGAATGGGTAATGTACAAGGACGAGACCGGCGAGGTAGTGCCAGCCATTGTTTCGGAAGAGATATGGGAAAAGTGCAACATGATATTTGAACAGCGCAGTACGGTGATAAAGAGCCGTGAGCACTCTTTCAAAGACAAGAGCGTTTTTACGGGCAAGATATGGTGCGGCGCACATGACAGACCTTATTGGCGAACAAGCTATTCAAACAGCGTTTCGCTCGGCAAGCCTGTCTACCAGTGGATATGTTCAGAGAAAAAGAAAATGGGTGCAAAGACCTGCTCATCTTTTGCGATAATGGAGAGCGAGCTTTACACGATGCTTTCAGAGTTTTTCGTTGACATTGCAGAAAATCTTGAGGACTACGTTGAAACTTTTTTGAAGATATACAAAGAATCTGACCGCTCGGCAGAGGCGGTAAAACAGCTCAACAGGGTAAAGGTACAGCTGGAAAAAGAAAACCGCAAGCGCGACAAACTGCTGGAGCTTTACATGGAAGAAACGATAACCAAAGCGGAATTTACAAAACGCAATACCGAATGCGGCGTCATCATTTCAGACTTGGAGGAAGAGGTACACCGCATTGAGAAAAAGATAGCGGGAGATGACGACTACGCAGACCGCTTGAAAAAGATAGAAAAGTACTTCCGCAAGATGTACGACCCTAACGCAGAAATGAACAAGGAACAGGTAGATGCAATGGCAAAGGCGGTCATCGACCGCATAACGGTAGTGCCGATAAGCGAGAACAAAATGAAGCTTGAGGTAAAGCTGAAAACAGGGGAGTCAGAGCCGATGACCTATATAAGAAATGGGGAAAGGTACGGTCGGCGTTCCGGACTCACGAGCAAGAAGATGATCGACGCTTATAAGACCGGCAATAAGCAGTAATTTGCTTTCGCCATACGCGGGCCGCTGCGCCCGCGCTACATATTTTTTTGTGTAATATCTGTTGACAAACTGTGTATATTGTGATATAATTTTTTTGCGGCGCGCACCTTTGGGTTTAGTCTGCCCAACTCGCCGCTGATTATGTGATTTACTGTAAATATGAATATCGGGAGTTTTTTTTGATGGATAAGAGTAACCGCGCCGATGTTAAAGCAGTCTGCGTTATCGCGGGGCTGGTCGGCACAGTGATACTGCTTTGTCAGCTTTTTACACTCGTTACTTGGAAAAGCACTACCGCTACGGTGGACGCTGTCAACCGCATGGGGCATACCCGCCGCGGCGGCGTTGCCGGCTATGAGATGTACTATACATACGAGGTGGACGGGCAAGTCTACTCCGGCGAAAGTACCGTGCTGAACGCTATCTCGCGCGAGGGCGACCGCGTAAGGGTCTTTTATAAGCGCTCAGACGTCGCGCGCTCTACCGCTTTGCAAAGCATAGTGCGCAAGCTTTTCTTTGGCGTCGTGCTTTTCGCGATGGGGCTTACAATCGTCGCACCCAACGCTTTCAAACGTCTGCACAAACGCAATATTTAAGGCAAAACTGCACAAGGACCGCCTAGCGGCTTTGCACGCAATCTGCTTGCATATTTTCCGTCATATTGCACAGAAACTCCTTACCATACGCTAGTATGCCTGCGTCGTTTCTATACAATCTGACGAAAAATCTGACTGCGCATCTTACGCGCAATCCTTGTGCGGTTTTGCCTTAAAATAAGACAAAAATAAAGGGGAGCAGTTTTTGTGAACTGCTCCCGCTTTTTTCTGCGCGAAATTATTCTTCCGACATCTTGCGCAGAAACGCTTTCGTGCGCTCGTTGTTCGGGTTGTCTATAACGTCTGCGGGCGCGCCCTGCTCTACTACTAAGCCGTCCGCCATGAAGATCACGCGGTCTGATACGCTGCGCGCAAAGTCGATCTCGTGCGTTACTATCACCATCGTCATCTTCTCAGCCGCCAGCGCCCTCAGAACTTTCAGTATCTCAGCCGTAAGCTCGGGGTCGAGCGCGGAGGTCGGTTCGTCGAAGAAAAGTATCTCGGGCTTCATGGCGAGCGCGCGTGCTATCGCTACTCGCTGCTGCTGTCCGCCGCTGAGCTGGTAGGGGTAGTAGTCGCCCTTGTCGCTAAGCCCCATCTTCTTCAGCAGCGCCGCCGCTTCTGCCATTACCTCCTGCTTGTCGCGCTTCTGAACGTGTATCGGCGCGTCGGTGATGTTCTGCAAAGCAGTGTAGTGCGGAAAGAGGTTGAAGTTCTGGAAAACCAGCCCGAAATACCCCTGTATCCGCCGCAGATCGGACTTTGCCGCGTAGCATACCGTTCCGTTCTCGCTCGTTACCGCCGTTTCGCCGCAGTAAGCTATGCTGCCGCCGTCTATCTTTTCCAGCATGGTAAGGCAGCGCAGAAAAGTCGATTTTCCCGAGCCGGAAGGGCCGATTATCGAGATAACTTCGCTTTGTTCGACCTCCATACTTATGTCTTTCAGTACGCGGAGGTCGCCGAAGCTTTTGCTCAGATTTTTTACCTCCAGCAGAGTTTTTTTGCTTATCTCAGCCATTTGCATAGACCTCCTGTTTTATCTGTAATAATTCAGCTTTTTCTCGATGCGCTCCATCACGAATGCTACCACGAAATTGAATATGTAGTAGAATACGCCCGCGATGAAAAGCGGCATTATGGTAGTCTGCGCGGCGGCTATCTGCTTCGCCAGCGTGAACATTTCGGTGAATGATACCGCAAACGCCAGCGAGGTATCCTTTACCAGCGTGATGACCTCGTTCGTTACCGAGGGTATGATGTTCTTTATCATCTGCGGGAAGATTATCTTTACGTTCGTCTGCATACGTGTGTAGCCCAGTACCTCTGCCGCTTCGTACTGTCCGCGCGGTACTGCCTGTATGCCTGAACGGTATATCTCGGCGAAGTACGCCGCGTAGTTCAGCGTGAAGCCGATTATTACTGCCGCAAAACGGTAGTTTGGCGGGGTGTGCACATTGAATAGGTAGTAAGGACCGAAGAATACTACCAGCAGTTGCAGCATAAGCGGCGTGCCGCGCGCTATGGATATGTAAAGCTTTATCAGCCAGCGCAGGGGAGCGAATTTCGACATCCTGCCCGCCATTACCAGCAGACCAAGCGGCATCGAAAGGATTATCGTAAGCACGAATATCAGCGCCGAAGCCAGCAGACCGCGCAGCAGCTGCGAGGATATGTTGACGAATTTTTCGCCGAAGCCGGGCTTCTTGTCTTTCGCGACCGCGCTGTCGCTGACGTTGCCGTTTTCGGTAACTTCGTCGCGCGAAAGGCATACGCTTTCCTCAAGCCCCCAGTCCTTAGCTATCTTCTCGAAAGTTCCGTCGTCAAGCATATCGAAAAGAGTGTTCTGCACGGCGTCGCGCAGCTCGGTGTTGCCGAGCAGGAAGCCCACTCCGTACTCCTCGGCAGAGAGGTGGTCGTCAAGCATTTTAAATCCGCCGCCGCGCGAGTTCATCTCGTAGCTTGCTACGCCTATATCCATCGCGATGGCGTCTACCGCGCCGGAATCGAGGTTCATGAAAGCGCTGTTGTAGTCGCCTACCTGCTGTAAGTCTTTGAAGCTTTTCGCCAGCGCAAGGTTTTCTTCGGTAGCGTCCTCGCCCGTGAGCGCCGCCAGCGCCGAGCTGTCAGCCTGTACCGCTACTATCTTGCCCGCAAGGTCGTCAAGCTCGTTTATGCCCGAGTTGTCCTTTACTATGACCACCTGCGAGTTGTCAACATAAGGCACGCTCCAGGTGTACTTGCTCTCGCGGCCGTTCATCGTGAAGCCGTTCCATAGGCAGTCGATAGTGCCGTTTTTCAGCTCCATGTCTTTCGAGTTCCACTCTATCGGCTGTTTTTTCAGCGTCCAGCCGTTTCTGTCGCAGACCTCCTGCGCGAGGTCTAGGTCGAAGCCGACGTATTCGCCGTTGTCGTCCTTGTAGCCGTAGGGCGGGAATTCGGCGTCGAAGCCTACTATAAATTCCTTGTCCTCCAGCGTGTTTGCAGAGGCGCTCATAGTCAGCTCGGCGGGCGATATGTACACCGCCGCCGCTGTCATAACGGCCGCCGCCGCAAAGCTTATCAGCTTTTTCAGTATCAAGTTCAGTACCCTCATTTCGTATTATTTTATCATCATATTATCGTGTTGACACATTCACACGTTCGCACGTTCACACGCTTTTCTTTTAGCGCACTAAAGCGCAGCAGGCAGGGCGGGGAAGTGACCGCCGCCTGTATCATGTTCAGTATGCTTAGTTCGCTCAGTCAGCCGTGTATGCCAGACCCAGTACCGAGAAGTAGCGGTCGTCTTCGCCGTCCGCCATGGTTATCTCTATCTCGTACTCTGCGTTTTTAGCCGACATGCCTATGCACTTTGTCTGCGGATTTCCCCAGCCGCTCTTGTCAACGGGGTCGAGGTCGAATTCGTCGTAAACTTCGCCGTCTTTAGTAACGGTTATGTGCGCCTTGCCGTAGTCGCCCCAGTTGTTTTCCTCGTAGATGAGGTAAACGAATCTGCCCGTCAGCGTGAATTTCAGCGTGCCGTTTTTATCGCCGTACTTGTGCGTCCAGCCTTCGTTGAAATGCGCGATGGTCGAGCCTTCCTCCCAGTTCTCCATCTCGGGCTTGCAGTTGGTATTGTCAAGCATCTGCGCGCCGTACTCGTGGATAGAGTTTATCGGCTCGGTGGGGTAGGTGTACTCCTCAGCCTTCTGATCCATCACGGTGTCGAAATAGTTGTCGATCATCTCAGCCACCAGCGTGTGGCCGTACTCGTTCGGGTGCGACTGGTCGTCAGAAAAGTCCTGCCATACCATCTTGCCGTTATCGAACATATACTTTATCGCGTCGCTGTAAGAGATCATCGGCAGGCCGTAGTACTCGCCCTGCTGCTGCATATATTCCTGACAGGTGTGGCCGTTTTCCGTGCGCGCGAACACCAGCACCACCGCCACGTCGTTCTCGATCAGCGTGCGGATTATTGACTCGTAAGCGCTCTGATAATCGCTTTCCATGCCGTCATTTACCGCAAATTCCACGAAGCATATGTCGGGGTCGGTCGAGAGCACATCTCTTTGCAGGCGCAGTATGCCCAGCTTTGAGGGTGTGCCGCTTATGCCCGCGTTGTTGTAATTGACGTTTTCGCCCGTGCCAAATTTCTCAGCGATGTGGTCGTAGGTCAGTTTAGCCCAGCAGGTATCGGGCGTAGCGCCCACGCCCTCTGTTATCGAGCCGCCGAGGTACGAGATATTCAGCTTTTCGCCCGCCTGCGCCGCTTTCAGCTTTTCCTGCATCTTGCTGACGTTGCCGTAAGAGGTCAGCGATTTGTTTATCATTGCCGTGTGCCATTCCTCATCGGTCTCTGGCAGCTTTTCCTCTTCGCTTGAGGTATCAGCCGCGCTTGCGGCGCTTTCGGCAGTGCTTTCCGCCGACTTATCTCCGCAGCCCGTCAGCCCCGCCGCGCAGGTACTGAGCATCGCCAGAGCCGCCGCAGCCGCTACGATCTTCTTTGCTATCATATATTTTTCCCTTCTCAAAAACTCAGCCCCTCCTCCAAATAGCGAAGGAAGGGCTGAATGCTTATTTTTCAGATGTGATCTATTGACCGTATGAGCTTACAAGCCTATCAGTTGATAACGCTCTTCTCGGTCTCCTTATCGAAGATATGGATCCTGTTAGGATCAAGAGCAACCTGGATCTCGTCCTGAGGACGTGCGGTAGATCTGGGCGATACTCTTGCAGTCAGAGGAATACCTTCGCAGGTGAGGTACAGGTATGTCTCTGCACCCATCATTTCGGTTACTTCAACGGTGGTGTTGATAACGCCGGTCTTAGCGTTAGAGATGAACATTTCTTCATCGTGGATGCACTCAGGACGAATACCGAGTACAACTTCGCGGTCTACCAGCGGCTCAAGAGCCTCAGCGTCAGCCTTGCCCTCGGGTACTTCTACGGTGTACTTTACACCTCTGCTGGTCTTGGTATCTTCAGAGCCGAACTCTACGAGATACTTGCCGTCTTTCTTTATCAGCTTAGCGTCGATGAAGTTCATCTGGGGAGATCCGATGAAGCCTGCAACGAACTGGTTTACAGGGTACTGATAGAGGTTCTGAGGAGTATCGATCTGCTGGATGTAACCGTCCTTCATAACTACGATACGGTCACCCATCGTCATAGCCTCGGTCTGGTCATGGGTTACATAGATGAATGTAGTACCCAGCTTCTTATGCAGCTTCGAGATCTCAGTTCTCATCTGCGCACGCAGCTTAGCGTCGAGGTTGGAAAGAGGCTCGTCGAGCAGGAATACCTGAGGCTCACGAACTATTGCACGACCCAGCGCAACACGCTGTCTCTGACCACCCGAAAGAGCCTTAGGCTTTCTGTCGAGCAGGTGAGCGATGTCGAGAACTCTTGCAGCTTCTTCTACCTTCTTAGCTATCTCGTCCTTAGGAACCTTGCGGAGCTTCAGACCGAAAGCCATGTTCTCGAATACTGTCATGTGAGGATACAGAGCGTAGTTCTGGAAAACCATTGCAATATCTCTGTCCTTAGGTGCGATGTCGTTTACGAGTCTGTCGCCGATGTACAGCTCGCCTTCGCTGATCTCTTCAAGACCTGCGATCATACGCAGGGTAGTAGACTTACCGCAGCCGGAAGGGCCAACGAGGATTATGAACTCCTTGTCCTTGATCTCGATGTTAAAGTCGGAAACCGCAATAACGCCGCCGGGGTACTTCTTATAGATCTCTCTTAATGATACACTTGCCATTTAAATAGGACCTCCCTAATTTTGATTTTGCTTGATTTACATTAATTAAGAATCAGGGCTTAGCCAACTATATGAGCGCTCCGGCTGAGTAAGATCCTGCCATATATAGCGCCATAGCTGCACCCTTTTTGCTATAATAATATCATAACAAATTTTTCATATAGTGACAAGAGTTTTTTTTACTAAACTTTCGCGGCGGTCTTTATAAATATTGACGAAAAATCATAAGAGATTTACATATACTGTCAATTGCTATCGCTGCGGCACAAAAGTTTTTCAACATCTTTGTGCATAAGTTCCAAACAGCCGCCGAGCGGCAAATTTGGGTCTAAAGCCAGCCCGCCGATGCTTATCCTCTTTAAATATACCACCCTGTTTCCCGCCGCTTCAAACATTCTTTTCACCTGATGAAATTTGCCCTCGTGCAGGGTAAGGGCGCAGGCGTGCGGGTCGTCCCCGTCGGCGCAGCACTCGGCAGGCAGACACACCTCGCCGCCGTCGATAGTTATGCCCTCGGCGAACAGCGCTTCGCAGGCGGGGTCGTATGGCTTTTCCAGCCGCACATAGTATGTCTTGGGTACATGGCGAGAGGGAGCAAGCATATTGTGCGCCAGCTCCCCGTCGTCAGTTATAAGCACGAACCCCTCGGTGTCCTTATCCAGCCTGCCCGCGGGAAAAAGTCCGCGGCGGCGCAGCTCTTCGGGCACAAGCTCCAGCACAGTAGGCGTTCTGCCCGCCCGCGTAGAGCATATGCAGCCCTGCGGCTTGTTGAGCATTATGTATATGTGCTCTTTGTAGCCGACGATCTCGCCGCAGACCTCTACAGTATCGGCGGGGTCTACGTTCATCTCGGGCTTTTTCGCCGCCGTGCCGTTTACCTCCACCTTGCCCGCGCGCACCAGCTTTTTCACATCGCTGCGCGAGAGGTCGATGCGCTGCGATGAAATGTATTTGTCTAACCTCATTATTATATACACGTCCCTTAACGTCAAGCGCCTTATTTCTTGTTTGTGCTCATAAGTCCCTGCATAAAGCCGTCAAGCTCCGAACAGCTGACGTCGCCGCCGATGAGCCTGCCCTCGCAGCCGATGATGGTGAGGGTCATGCAGTCCTTATGTCCTTTATAATTATACACCGGATACGAATAAATTTCAACCTTTTTTCCTTTATATTTTGTCAGATCAAAGCCCTGCTGCTTCTGAAGCTCGTTGTAGGCGGAGTACACCTCGTCAAATTCGGCAGGTATCTCGGCCGTCTTGTGCTCAGAGGGCTTCTCAGAGGTCTTCCACCCCAGTTCGGCTATCAGCGTTTGGCGCTGCTGCTCGGTCTTTACGGCGTATGTCTTGCCGCCGCCCGCTGCGCGAACCACGCAGAGCACTATCAGCAGCACCAAAGCGGCGCACACCGCGGCGGCAGCGGCTATCGCCGCAGTCTTTTTCACTTTCAGAGTCTTTACAAACATAAGTATCCTACCTTTCGTTTTGTCAGAATTTGCTTTTGATTGATATATATGCCCTGCGGCCGAGATGTAGAACAAGCGCTGACAAGTTTTCCGTTGTTTAAGGCAACACCGCACAACTACCGCCTAGCGGCTTTGTGCA
>UMGJ01038198.1_pt1 | contig 20415 bp, 6 predicted proteins | sample 1965221 | NCBI WGS metagenome assembly UMGJ01 (sample SAMEA4836067, study PRJEB28245) | human gut metagenome | biome: gut microbiome; material: fecal sample | place: Denmark | collected 2008
AATATGCTAAAATATTCACGAGGGAAACCTTGGACGTCAGGCGACCGGGTGCCCCGGTTCTCTGTTCCGCCTTTTAACAACATAATGTATGCTACACTTTTTTTGACGGCGGATTTAAATGTCGAAACTATAAAAAAGCAGCCCTATCTCCCGAAGTGCGAAAGCACTTTGAAAGGAGGTGAAGCTGTGTACATAACGCTAAGTGATTTAACACAGATAGGAATATTTCTTACTGCTTTCACAGTTATGATATTCACAATCATTTCTTTTAATAAAAAGAAATAACCGCCCATGTCTCTCCAAACTGTGTGCGGTTATTCATCGTAATCAGGGAGCGACCGTCTGTCGTTTCCCTCTTTTTGTATCTATAATATAACATAAAATCAAGCCGGTGTCAAGTGCATCGCCCTGCATAATCCGAAGAACCGCCCCGATTAAAAGGCGGTTCTGCGTTTATACGGTTTTCCTCACAGGTCTTATATACTTCCAGTATCTCCTGCAGTCGTGATAGAAGTAGAACACCCTGCCCTGCGTTTTGTCAAGCTCATAGCCCGACTTTTCATAGTCAAAGTCCTTCATAGCCTGTTCTATCTTTGCTTCAACCGCACTGTTTTCGGTCTGAAAGTCAAATGGTCCGTGTTCAAATACGATATACTCGCCCTCAGGCACGTCTATGATCTGCATCTGCCTTGGTATCTCTCCGCTGTAGTCGGCAGGAAGCCTTACACCGTAAGCCTCAGCCAGCGGAATGCCCCAGCTGCATATTCTTCCCTCAGGCTCATTAATGAATGCCATCACCTGACCGCTTCCGCTGTTCGCCTCATCGCCGCCCATATCGTCGAGCTTGCCCTTGATACTGTCAAGCAGTCCGCATATAGTTGCACAATCCTGTCCTGGAATACGGCTCTGCTTTTCCCAGAAGTCGTAATACTCTATACTCTCGTAGTTTCTGATATGCAGGAATTTATGAGCCGGTATCGCTACGAAATACGCCTTAATATCACCGTTTGTCTGTGCCATACCTGTTCCTCCTATGCCTAAAAGATAGCAGTCGAAAGGCCTTATAGCCGTGCGGAGAATTACAGGTACAGGGTGTAAGCGGTAAGCGCTCGGAGTAATTCCGTATGCCGCTTTGAATGCCCTTGTGAACGCCTCGTGAGATGTAAAGCCATAGTCAAGAGCTATATCAAGTATGCCCTTGTTGGTATCTCTCAGCTCCCTCAACGCAAAAGCAAGCCTGCGGTATCTCATATAATCCCTGAGCTTCATTCCGGATATTTCGCCGAATTTCCTTGAAACATAGTATTCCGAGTAGCCAAGCGTCTGCGACAGCCTGCCGAGTGTCAGCCTTTCGTCCTCGCCGCTTTTTATACACCTGTCTATGTCGTCAACAATATTCTGAATATTCATATACCATTCGTTTATCCCACTCATCTGTTTTCCCCCTTACAGCCTTCTTCCATCTTTTCGACTGTATTCATTTTATCACAAACGAGAAAGCCGAAACTTGATACGGCTTGCTGTTTTTACTGAAGGCAACACAGTATTTTCATATCAGATCAAGATAAGTCTTGAGATCGCCGACAAACTGATTTCCGCACCGTGCAAGCTCACCGAGCACTCGATCGGTTCCTTTTTCGGTCGTATACCAGTTTTCTTTGGTGATGTTATAGCAATGTACGGGGCAGACCGTCATATCAACATTTGGGAAAGCCATTTGATACAGCATTAAGCATCGGCGAGCATGAAAGGCTTTACAAACAATTATACCGCTTTTTATCATTATGCCCTTTTCATCAACGGCTTTACGAGAGAGAAATGCGTTATCACGGGTATGCCCCGACTTGCTTTCTTCAATGATCGCAGTCTGCGGAACGCCGTTTTTTACGAGTACATCTGTAAAAAACTCGCAGTCTGACCGGTAATCGCCACTATAAATTTCCGCTTTTGAGCGGACGCCGTGCCATTTTTCCTCTTTAACGCTTACTCCTCCTGACGGGACTATCCAATCAGTCAAACCTTGTCGGTATAATTCTGCGGCATATTCGGGCTGTTCAGGGTGTGAGCCGCCCGGCAGAAAAATCGCATCGACCTTTTGAGGTTCTCCTGACACAAAGATATAATCTGAAATATCTGTGATGATCCGGTTTGGCATAGGGGTTCTCCTCTTAGTTTTTTTGTAAAAGAAAAATGCGTGATCGATACAGCTTGCTGTTTTTACTACTCTTCCGGCGTAAAGAACACATTCCCGTCATCGTCTGTCGTAAATACCGTGAAGCCGGTATAGCACACATTTCCGTAAATGTCGTTTATAACAAAGCTGTATCTGTAGTCGCCTGCAGGCAGATTGACAAACTCTATCATATTATCGCCGCTGTAGGTGCATTCATCGCCCTCCGCCTTGCCTGCAAAGTTGCCCTCGCTGTCGTAGGTGTTGAATATCGGCACTATGACATCTCCCTCTTTAAGCGGAACAACACTCCTTGCCGACTCGCCGTTTTCGTTTACGCCGTCCCATGTTCCAAGCGCCGTTATGTCATACGCATTGCCGTCCTGCGTCATAGCTATACGCAGATTTGTTTCCTTGCCGTTGAGCTTTACGGGTGATGTGTAGACCGAGCTGTTTCCGTTCTTCTCCACTATGAACATAGGGATAAGATTATTCTGGATCATATACCACTGCCCGCTGAAATTATCCTCAACCAGTCCCGATGAGAAATCGACCTTTGTACTCTGGTCAACGCCGAATTCGATAAGCTCACCCGTTTCCTCGTCAACACGGTAAACCGAGCAGTTTACGCTCGCAAGGTTGTTTATAGTATCGTCCGTAACATTGAAGTAGAACGTTCCCTCATCGTCAAGCACAGGTCCGACATCTATCTGCACACTGCTCTTATCACCGCAGAAGCCCATATTGTCGGTCTTGTTGTTGTAATGTTCCCAGTTGCTCTCGTAGTCGGAATAATCCCCGTCGCTCCAGTACACCGCACCGTCCGCAAGCCATGTTTTTTCACCGCTGTACCCGTCCGTACTGCCGTTTTGTGCGCCGTATGCGATTCTGTCAACAAACGTCATATAGTACGGACTTACGCACACCTTGCCGAATGTGGCAAGCTCGGCAGAGCCGGAAACGCCGAACGGATAGTAGGTCGAAAGCCCTGTTGAGCCGTCCTTGTCCTCACCGTAGATGTTATACACTACCGCCTTTTCAAGCGCCGACATGACCTTGTCCGCCTTGTCGCCCGATACCGTAGCTGCTATCATAGAGCCGAGATCCACCATGTTGGTATATCCCTCTGTATCGTTGTTACTGCCGTATGCTCTTACGGTATAGATGCTTCTTACCGCATTCGCAAGCAGTGCAGGGTCGGAAGAAATATCGTTCATTTCCTCGGCGGCATCATTCACCGCCTTTACAAGTTCGTCTATTCGGCTGAGATCCGTTATCGAAAGCGTAGCCTCGCCGCCTGCACCGATAGCCTCGCACGATGCCATAAAGCTGTCAGCGACCGTCTTTCCGAGTTCGGCTGTATCCGCTGTCGGATTACTTTCCATAAAGCCTGCTATCTCGGTATAATCCCAGCCGTATCCCGGCTCCGTTTCCTCAGACGCAAACATATAGTCAGCGTGCGGAACAAGCATATTCGCCGTTTCGACCGTTGCCATAAGGCAAGCGTCAAAGCCGATGAACGCAAACTTATCCGTCATCTTGTCATATACAGATGTAAGCGCAGTGTCTATTTCCTCAAGCGACAGCGAATCGTTCTCGTTAAGCTCGTCGAAGCACACGCCGCTTATACTTCCTCCGCCGTGATTCCAGAAGATAAGCCCCATTTTAGCCGCCGCATAGTTTTCTATACCCCAGCTTAAAAAATCGACAAGCACATCCTCCTTGCCCATATTGACAGACTCTTTTTCTTCGATAAGGCTTATTTCTCCGCCGGTTACAACATAACGCTGTGTCTTTTCGGCAGAGATGCCGTATGTATCCGCCCACGCTCCCGCGCCGCCCGTCTGAATGACGAATTTCACGTTCTCGCTTTGTGACCCTGCGATCATTTCCTCAATGTCGCCGCTCGCAAGCCCGTTCTCGCTTTCAAGGTCGCTTCCGCACATATAAACGAATACCGTCTGTGTGCCGTCCTCGCCCATAGGTTTTTCGGCTTCACGCTGTTTTCTTGCAATGCTTATCCCGTCCGAGCCGCTGAACGTCAGCTTTGACGCACGACTGCCCGTAACACTTCCGTCATATTTATTATCACTGCTTTCACTGCCTTCCGAATTACCGCCGTCACTCGTCTGCCTGTTGTCGCTTGCCGTGCCGTCGGAAATCTCCTCCTCATCGTCAAGGCAGCCGCTCGATAGCACAGCCGTTGTAAGCACCGATGCCGCAAGCAGTGTCCGTAATATCTTTTCGCTTGTTTTTCTCATAAGCTCTCCTTTTCTCTTAGCCGTAATTATAACCATATTCTCACATATTAATTATAATCGTTTTTCTCGGCAATTGCAACGAAAAAGGCACAAACGGCATTTAATCGGCTGAAAACGGTAATTCTCCTCCCAAGCCGCCCTAAACTTCCAAAACCGCACTATCCCTCTCACTTTTCGTAATGCTAACATCTGTATTCTCCGATATGATTCTGTATCCGCACTATCCCGCCCACTCCACTACGAATATTCCTACAATTCATCACAACCGCATATAAACTGCAAACACCAAACTTGGCTTATAAACACTTTGCCGGTTTCGCAAAATGTAGCAAATCGCTATCACCCTTGCCTCCCCTCGAAAAAGGGGAGGTGGCTTGACGGCAAGGCACAAGCCTAATTTTACAGCGTTTTTATGCGATATATCCGACTTTTATAATTACTAAGTCGGTCTGCCGTCAAGACGGTGGGGATTGAAGTTGATAGAACTTCTATCCCTAAAACTTCTAAGCGTTCACAATCACAACTCGCCCCACACCAACCCTTCCAAAACCTCGCCCTTTTTAGTAAGTCCCAACTAACCTAATTTTTACAAAAAAATTTTCAAAAACCTCTTGACAAACGCCGAAGTATCGGTTATAATAAAACCAACAAATCAGTAAACGTTACTGATTTCGCTAATAACAATAAGAAAATAATGATTTTATCACTATGAAAGGATAGGTAATTTACTATGAAAAAGTGGGTATGTCCGGTATGCGGTTACGTTCATGAGGGAGATACACCTCCCGAGTTCTGCCCCCAGTGCAAGGTTCCCGGCAGCAAGTTCACAGAGCTTAAGGAAAGCGAAAAGCTTGTATTTGCAGACGAGCACAAGGTAGGCATTGCAAAGGCAGTTGACGATGAAGAGATTCTTGCAGGTTTAAAGGCAAACTTCGAGGGCGAATGCACAGAGGTAGGTATGTATCTCGCTATGGCAAGAGCCGCTCACAGAGAAGGTTACCCCGAGGTAGGCCTTTACTACGAAAAGGCAGCTTGGGAAGAGGCTGAACACGCTGCAAAGTTCGCAGAGCTTTTAGGCGATGTTGTAAGCGCATCGACTAAGGAAAACCTCGAAAAGAGAGTTGCCGCAGAGCACGGCGCTACACAGGGCAAGCTCGACCTCGCAAAGAGAGCAAAGCAGTTGAATCTTGACGCTATCCACGACACAGTTCACGAGATGGCTAAGGACGAAGCAAGACACGGCAAGGCATTTGAAGGTCTTTTAAACCGTTATTTTAAGTAAGCGGCGGCCGTGAGCCGCACCGGATTCGCCTTTTCAAAATTCTGCTTACCGCAGGACAGCAAAACGGCGGCATCATAAAAAGCAATAAACAAACTACAGCCGTAAGCACTCTTGCTTACGGCTCAGTTTGTTCTTATAGTAAAAACGCATCTGATACACAAAAAAGAACACCGGTCGCCCGGTGTTCTCTTTTTTTGCTGTCAGCTTATTTGGCTGTATTCACATTCGCATAAGTATAAGTGCTTGTATTTGCACCCTTATAAGACGCAATCCTTACCTTATACACGCTTCCGGCCCTGAGTCCGTCAATAGTGACAGTAGCATTTGCACTGCCCTTTAACGTCTTTTTGACCCACTTGCCGCCTGTGTAGATTTCAACCTTATATCCGTCTGCACTGGCGTTTTTACCCCACTTAACGGTTATCGAGTTGCTTTTTGCCGATACAACCTTGATATCGGTTACCGGTGAAAGCACCGCACTAACAGTAGTATAGCTGTAATCGCCGTACAGATTGCCCTTATACGCTCTTACCCTTACTTTATATGTGCTGTAAGGTGTAAGTCCGCCAAGCACAGCCATTGCTGTCTTATTATCGGTTATGGTCTTTTCGACCCACTTACCGCCGATATAATATCCTACGTTATATCCGTCAGCGTTTGCATCCGCATTCCATATAACTACTGCCTTTGAGTCAACCGCACTCTTTACCTTAAGACCGCTGACCTTTGTCGGAGCGGTAGTGATATAAATATCGTCGAATGCACTCTGAAGCTCACCCTTATAAGCCTTTATTCTGACCTTGTAGGTTTTGTAGCCCTTAAGCGAGCCTATTGTAACGGTAGTTTTGTTATTGCCGGTCAGCGACTTTTCGTTCCACTTACCGTCTGCATAGTACTGAACGGTATAACCGTCCGCACTTTCGTTCTTATCCCATGTAAGCGTAAACGAAGAAGATGTTACTGTCTGCGTAATACCCGTAACTTTTGACGGGAGCGTATCAATATAGCCGTATGTATACGGGCTGTAAAGGTCTCCCTTATATGCGCTTACCCTTACTTTATATCGTGTTCCTGCACAAAGTCCGTCTATAACCGCCGCTATATTATTGTTGCCGGTAACAGTCTTTACGGACCACTGATTATCAATGTACCACTCTACCTTGTAGCCGTCCGCTCTGGTGTTTCTGCTCCAGCTTATTCTTACCGTTTCATCGGTAGCCTTCACCGTATTTATATTCCATACGGGAGAAGGAACGGTATCAACATAGAAACATCTGAACTTGCCGGTGAAGCTTCCTGCATAAGCCGCTATCCTTACCTTATATTTAAGGCCTGCAGAAAGACCGCTCAGCTTTGCCGCTACTCTGTCGCCGTCCGTGCTGAAGCCGATCTGCTTCCACTGATTGCCGACATAGCATTCGACATAATATCCGTCAACACCGCTTATATTCTTCCAGCTTATATCGACTTCATTGTATGTCGTCTTTTCAACCGCTATTTCTTCCACATCGGGAATAGGCTTTACGGGAACACGGTTTCCGATATATGAATCCTTACATCTTGTGCATTCAAATACGCTGTAGCCTTCGTTGCGATAGTCAGGCTCAACTACTTTGATTACAACATAGTCGTGACCGAGAGGTTCGCCATACTCCGCACCGCATATTTCACACTTTGCCTTTTTGGTGCAGGTAGCCTCTCCTCCGGAATGCTCACATTCGGTTATCGTAGCCGTTACAACGTCCGACTTCATCGAAACTCCCGCCGTTGCAGCATTGCTGTAGGTAAGACGGCAGTAGTACCTGCCCGTTGTGAGATTTTCGAGCGACAGCTTTCTGTCTGTAGCGCCCTCTATCACTGTTTCGTAGCCGTTTTCATCAATGGCGATCCACTGATAAGCAACTTTTGCGTCGACCTCGCCTGAATACCACGGCACTGCACTTATTTGAAGTGACGGTATACCGTCTGGATAATAGCCGTTGGTGTAATATACAGTATCAATCGGCTTGATTATCTGCATCGGACACAACCGTACCGTAAGTCCGTTTGTCGATGATGCCGTTGCCTTATTAAGACTGTATATATCTATCCACTCTTTTGTTCCTCTGTCCTGTACCCAGAAGCCGGGATCGATATAATCGGCTATCACCTTATTCGGGGCATTAGTTATGATTTCGGCAAACCCACCTGACGAAATGGATACATTACCGCCGTTTATAGTAAGGCAATTTATGTTGTTGGCAGTCATTGTAACATTTCCGCCGTTTATGGTCACATTGCTGCCTGTTGCAAGCCCGTCAAATGTGACATCACCGCCCCTCACTATGAATGCGTCTTGATTCTCAAACGCTGTCACCGCACAACGTCCCGTAACCGTCAGCTTTGCCTTGCCGTTTATGATGATCGGACGTGAGAACGCTGTACGAACTGCGTACTTGAGCGTGAAGTTACCTTCGGTTATGACTAACTGACCGCCGTATCCGTTCTTGTTATAAAGCGGATATAAGGTACAGCCCTCGTTTTCGCTCTTCTGAGCGTCTTTCGCAGCCTCGTCAAGATCGTTATAATACTTGACATCGTCGCCCTTTGTTATCTTTGCATTGAACTTGCTCTCGCATATCTCGCAATATGTCGGCTCGGTAATATTACCTGCGGTTTCCTTGTCCGCTGTAGGATCGACCACCTGAGAATGATCACAATCAACAAGGTCTATGCTTACAGTGTTCGACTTTATTTCATAGCCGTCATCGGTAATAACTACGAAGTATATCTTGGCAGCAACGCTGTTGCCCGCCTTATCAATTATTTCGTCTGCCGACAATTTAGCGTCCTTTACAAGTGCGCTTAAGCTGCTATAAATTATATCTCCGCTTACATAGGAGTTTATACCGTATCTCTTACTTACATACGAGTCGTTCAGGTTCGAGCCGTGAGCAAGAGCAAGGTTGAACTTCAGCGTGGGGTTTGCGTTGCTGTTGCGATACAGCTTGTTTATTTCTGTGCTAAGCGTTGCGCTCTTTATCGGCGCTTCTTCTACATTCACCGGTTTATTGTCGTTATTCACACTGCTATAAACGCTCTCTGCACGTTCTGCAATTGAAAGCCATGCACCGCCGTCCTTTTTATATGCATAACCGTCAGCCAGAACAGATTCAAGACTGCCGTTTGCTATCTCGATGTTGTAGAATTTACCGCCGCTGATTTTTGCTTTAGCGTTACCTATAATGGTCAGAGCGTCTATAACGCCGCCGCCTATTTCTGCGTCGCCGTCTATGTAAACCATCACCGATGTGAATTCACCGCCGTTGATGATTAACTTTGAGTTTGCGTAAGCTTTAATAGGCATCCGCATTTTGCCATCGCCGCCTACGGTAAACATACCGCCGTCGGATACTTCTACAGGTGCGTTGAAAGCAAAAGTGCCACCCAGTTTTTTACCGTTCAGTGCAAGCGTTACATTGCCGGTAATGGTAACGCCCTGTGTAAGTTCGCTGTTTTCAATATCCTTATACAGCGTTACAGTAGCCGTACCTGCCTCGTTAGCCTTGTCAAAAGCGTCATAAATATCGCTGAACAGATCTGTCATTTCGCCGCCGTCAGCCGTATAGCTTACAGTTGCGGCGATTTCCTCATTGCAGTAAGGACAAAGGTTTCCGTCAAGCGCATAACTGTCGTTTTCGTCCTTATGGTCGCACTTTATAACATTAAGATAATTGGCTTTGGTCATGCTCTGAATTTCAGCATATTTGAAACCTGAACCGACAATCGCATTTAAGCCTATAACTCTGCTTCCGCTCGCAATTGCCCTGCCTAAAGTATAATTGCTTTCATTTTCGCAAGTGAAGATGTTGAACGTACCGCTTACTATAGAGACATTATATCCGCTTCCACCGGTCGTGTCTGCTTTCATGCTTAAATAATCGGCATTAACATCATTGATGACCGTGTCTCCGCCGTTTATCGTTATTGCGCCGATATTAGCACCATCGGCACTAACCTTTCCGGAATTTACAACTAAATAATTCAATGTGGCTTTACTGTCAATTAAAACATTGGCATTCTCACCCGATACCGTTACACCGGTAAGTGAACTTGAGGCTGCTTGCGATGCCGTAAACGTTATATCTCCGCCCTTGACATCAAACGCAAATGTTGTGGTGCCGTCATTTTTATTTAAATCAACGGTAAATCTACCCTTGCTTATGTCAAATATTTCACCATCATTAACACCACTGTAGTCTAACAGCTTTAATGTACAGCCTTCGCTTTCCTCGGCAGCGCCGATAGCGTCATTCCAGTTTTCGTAATACGATAACGTGCCGTCAGACAGCTCTACCGAAGCCGTTAGTGCTCTGTTGCATATACCGCACACACAACCGTTATCGTCACATTTTACGCTTTCGCCGGGGTGCTGGCAGGTAGCTACTGTAAGCGTTACCACATTCGACTTATAATCATATCCGTCATAGGTAAATATGCAGTAATATTGGATTTCTCCGTCTTCTGCCACCACTTTATCAACTTGATCACCAAGTAAATAACTGTAACCGTTTAATAATTCTGTTTTTTCGCTTATTACCGTTCCGTCAATTAAGCATCCGGTAATATAGAGTGTTTTATCTCCCGAATATGTCACATCGGCCGCGAAAGTTACAGCCTTTTTACCGTTACGGTATATTATCGGTGACTCGTCATTAGCGGTAATTGTTGCGCTCTTTATCGGCGCTTCCTTTACTTCTACATTAGCTATATCCTGCTTTTCACGTTCTGCAACAGTAGACCAGAAGCCGTCGAAATTCTTATAGGCATGGCCATCCGCAAGAAGCTGTCCTACGTTTCTGCCTTCACCTGAAACCTTTATGCTGTTGAATTTGCCGCCATTAATTACAGCGTTACCGCCGTCTTCAATTCTGAAGTCAGAGAAAATACCACCGTTGATTTCCGCATCGCCGCCGTTGCGAACGACAACACATTTTATTGTACCACTGCCGTTAACGGTCAGCTTACCGCTCTTCACTTCTATGGCATAGTAGGGATCAAAACCGGAAGTTGAGAGCTTTTTACCGTTAAGTTCAAGCGTAACATTGCCTGTAACAGCTATCGTATCTGTAATATCGTCCGTGATATCCTTATACAGCGTTACAGTAGCCGTACCTATCTCATTAGCCTTGTCAAAAGCGTCACATATATCGCTGAACAGATCTGTCTCTTCGCTTCCGCCGGCAGTATAGCTTACAGTTGCAACAATTTCCTCACTGCAGTAAGGACAGGGATTACCGTCAAGCACATAACTGCCTTTTCCGTCCTTATGGACGCACTTATCAACAAAAATTCTATCGGTTTTGGTCATGGTCTGAATAGCATCGTATGTGTAAATAATAGCGCCATTCATATTACTGTCGTAAACTCTGCTTCCACTCGCAATTGCCATACCTAAGCCTGTTTTGCAAGTGGTGCTGTAGAACGTACCGGTTACGATAGAGATGCTACCGGACCCGTTGATATTAATGCTTAAAGAATTAGCTTCAACACAATTGATGACCGTGTCTCCGCCGTTAGTTTGCAGTGCACCGATTATTGCATTGTCTATAACAGCATTTCCGCCAATTATTGACAGTTCTTTAATATAACTCTCGGCACTGTTTACTGCAAGCGCACCGCTTGTTAATGTTACACTTCCCAGCTTGATTTTACCGTCAATTGTAACCTTAGCGTCAGTTCCGTTTACTTCGATTCCGCTTATCAGAGTTTCTACATCGGCTTGTTTTACCGAAGAAGTGAAAGTCACGTCACCGCCGTTGACATCGAACTGATAAAATACCTTCTTACCGTTAAAGTCAACAGTAAACCTGCCGCCTGTCACGGTAACGGACTCAGATACTCCTTCCGACATCAGCTTTACAGTGCTGCCCTCGTTCTCCTGTGCCAGCTTTATGGCACTCTCTATATCCGCATAGCCTAACGACTTGCCGTCAGCATCTACTACCTCGGCTTCTATCAATGCATCACATATACCGCAGATTACAAAACCGTCGTTTTCGTATGAAAAGCTATCCTTCGGGTGTGAGCAGGTCGCAAGTGTAAGCTTAAGCACATTCGACTTATATTCGTATCCGTTGCACTTAAGTACAATGTAATATTCAACCTCGCCGTCTTTAGCCGCAAGCTTACCGATTTCATAACAGTGTACCATATATTTATTGTACAAATTATAATCTTTAATGCGATTATTGCCGTTTACAAAATCCGAATAGGTTGCACCCCTTGAACCGACCGCCAATTCGTATGTAATATCGACGTATAAATATTTCTCTCCGTTACGGTATATAACAGGCGCTTCTTCGCCTACCCACGCAATACTTGCGCTCTTTATCGGCGCTTCTTCTACACTCAACGGTTTATCGTTGTTATTCAAACTGCTATAAACGCTCTCTGCACGTTCTGCAATTGAAAGCCATGCACCGCCGTCCACTTTATAAGCATAACCGTCAGCCAGAACAGATTCAAGATTGCCGTTAAATATCTCGATGTCGTTGAATTTACCGCCGCTGAGTTTTACGTTACCGCGAACGGACAGACCTTGTATAGTGCCGCCGCCTATTTCTGCGTTGCCTCCTTTTTTAACTGACACAGAATTGAAGTATCCACCGCCGTTAATGACTAATTTTGAGTTTTCATTAACGTAAATAGGTGTATCCATATCACCATCGCCGTTTACAGTAAGCGTGCCACCGTCAGATACCGATATACGCGCTATGCCATAACGACCACCCAGTGTTTTACCGTTCAGTTCAAGCGTTACATTGCCCATAACGGTAATCTCCTGTGTACATTTGTCTGTAATATCCTTATACAGCGTTACTGTAGCCGTACCTACCCCATTAGCCTTGTCAAAAGCGTCATAAATATCACCGAACAGTTCTGTCTTTTCGCCGCCGTCAGCTGTATAGCTTACGCTTGCGGCAAACTCAGAGTTACAGTATTTGCATATACCGCTGTCATTAAAGGCATAACTGCCGTCCTCATTCTTATGGTCGCACTTGACAAACCGATAGTCTTTGTCATCATCAACGCCCAAGGTGTTTTGTTCGGAAACAATGCTGTATAATAATTCATTAGTAGCTATTATCTCATCAGTCTCCTGCGAGTATTCAACGCTTATTAAGCGAGTGCCGCTTGCCAGTATATCCTTAAACGTATACTGTCCGAGTTTGATCTCACCGTAAATACCGCCGCCTATAGTCACCTTTGCGTCCGTTGCAGTGTCTGATATAGTAAATTTATTAGCACCGAAGTTTTCACTTACGCCGTCACTGATATTTAAAGTACCGCCAAATACACTAATACCGTTAATGCAAACGGAGGTCGAGCCTTCAGGGTATGTAAGAGAACCGCTATATAAACCTACAAAGCAATTAAAAGCGCAGTTCTCAACAGTAATTTCTGCACCCTTAATATTGATCTTCCGTGTATAAGCGTTGATATAATTGTCGTCGATCGCGGTAATAGTAAACTGACCGCTTGACAATGTAATATCGTTCTCAAGTCCACCGGTTGTTACAAGAGTGAAAACACAGCCCTTGTTTTCAGCCTTATCCGCATACCGTAAGCCCTCGGTTATGTCGTCGAAATACTTTACCTTTCCGTCGGCAGTAGTTACCTTTGCGTAAATTTTCGCACCGCACTCACTGCACACCTTGTTGGCGCTGTCTTCATTTACCTGACCCTCGCCGTCATGCAGACACTTATATCCGCAAGCGCAGTTGCCGTGATCATCGTATGTATGCTTCGGGTGAGCCGTAACAAATATATTATCGCCTGCTTTGTATATTTGTTGTACGCTTGCATTCAGTATTTCTCCGCTTTCACTTGCAAGCGCCTTACCGCTACCCAGTATTTCAATTACACTTCTTCCCTGAACATAAATGCTCTTGAATACTCCGGCATTGATCAAAGCGTCGCCGTCTTCAAATGTTGCAAAAGTATCGAATTCAATATCTCCGTTTACAGTTACCATTCCATAGGAATAAACGCCGGTGGCGTTTATAACTGCACGGCTGCTTCCGCTGTTTTCAAAGGTTACATTTCCGTAAACCGCTACTGCGCTTATTTCCTCGGTACCGACCGAAACATTCAGCGTATGACCGTTCATGTCGATCGTTTTATTGCCGTTTATTATTATGCCCTTAACAATACAATCTACATCGCCGGTCAGCTTTAATACACCGTCAGCCTCATTTTCCGCAATATTTTTAAACTGTGTTTCGCTTTCAATAAATGTATAAGTTTCAGAGCTTTGTGTTGTCTCGGTAAATATAGCAAGCGCACAAACGCCGCACGGACACTTGCCCGTTTCCACGTTGTATCTATGCTCATGCGCTACAACCATGACATTTGTAAGTCCGTCGCCGATCGTCTTCGCACTGCCGTCAACTATACTTTCGGGGAGAGTTGTGAATTCTTGTACGGTCGCAAATGCATAACCCTTTGCAAGCAGATCGTTTACAGGTGTGCTGTTGCTTTCCTCGCCGCAGATGGTGTTGTACCTTCCGCCGTATAAAGCTACACCGCTTGCGTGTGCAATATAAACATTCTCAAATATGCCGCCGTATATTTCGACACACTTAGCACTGTTAATGACTAAATTGAGTACATCTGCGGCTGAACTGCCGCCGTCTGCAGTACCGTTTATAAGCGTACCGCCGTTTACACTAAAAGGTGCGTCTATGCATCCGTAGTAGGTGCTTTTCCTGCTGTCCTTAAGGTACAGCACACCACCGTTATTTACACTTATATCTGCCTCTCCGCCGAGTGAACATCCGTTCACATCGACAGTAACCGTTGTATTGCCGATTTCTACGTTCTGTGTAATCTCACAGTTCTTATACAATGTCAGCGTACAGCCGTTGTTTTCCGCCGATAATGCCGCAGTAAAAGCGTTGTCTATATTATCGAAATACTTCGCTGTTCCCACGCCCGAAATGCCCGCAGTAAACTGATATTTGCAGATAGAGCATACACCCGTTTTGCTGTCAACATCGCTGTGGGGGCATACATATCCGCAGACGCACTTGCCCGTTGCTTTGTCGTAGCTGTGTTCGTAATGATCTACAACAGTAAACGAATCGTGTATAATCTTTGATGTAAACTTTTCATAAATATCAACATACTCACCGCTGTTGTCATATTGCAGTGCCTTACCTTCTCCAAGCAGAGAATAAAGCAGCAGGTTGCCGGAGCCGGAGTTGCGGTCGAGTTCATACATCAACGTACCTATTCTCATTCCCGTAGCAAGCCTTACAGATGTTGTTCTTCCGTAAAGCTTTAAAGATTCCTTCACGACCAAAGTATTTACAGTTACATTTGCACCGTAGCTTACTTCGAACCGCGCACCTGCCTCAACAAAAATTGTTTCGAAGTTTATATTTGCGTCGCTATCAATTTTAAATGTTCTACCTCCGCAAACATCAACTTGACTAATATAGCTGTCCTCTGAGCCGGTCAATGTAAGATTACCGGCACCATTGTCGTTGTTGACCTTGAGTTCGATATAATACAGCTTATGACTGTTAAGGTCAACAGTAACAGTATGATTTACATTTATAGTTGTTCTATCATCGATATTCTTATAAATCTTTACATAGTTTTCGCTGTCTTCTGAAGTCTTGCTAAGGCAATCGCTCAGTGAATCAAAGCCGGTTACCTTGTCGCCTACAGTCAGCGTAGCAACGAACTCATACTGACAGGTTTTGCACATACCCGTTTTGCTGTCAACATCCGTATGACCGCACCGCTTACCGCAAATCGTACACTTGCCCGTTGTGCTGTCGTAACTGTGACCTTCATGTGGTATTACAATAACAGTTGTTGCAAAACCGTCTTTCAACAGTGTTTTTGAGCCGTCTATCGGCCCACCGGAACGCCACATAAACATACGGTTCTCAGCCAACAAAGTCAGTATTTCTGCGTTTGCTCTGTCCCCGCCGCCGTTATAGCATATTTTTCTGAAAGCTCCGCCGTGAAGAATTACGTTACTGCTTGCATCGTTTATATTGAGTGTTGTGTCAAGTGAATAATAGCAGTCAAATGTACCTGCACCTACCGACACAGTTCCCATAGCGCCGCATTTTTCGTCAAATGTCAGCTTACCGCCGGCCGCTACATTGAAATCGCCATAAATACGATTATTTTTTCCCGATCCCGTAACGGTTATATCTCCCGAAACAGTCAACGTACCTACATTGGCTTTCTCAGCGATCCACAGCGTGAACTTACCGCTGAGTGTTGTATAGCTGCCTGTATAATTCTTGTATACTTTTAATGTACAGCCGGTGTTTGCGTCACTGTCAGCCGCTTCAAAAGCCGCTCCCATCTCATTTTCTTCATAAACGGAAGCTACAGCCCCGTCCTTTACGATAACAGCCGCATACTGATATTCACACTCTGTACACTTGCCCGTGTCAATGTCAACATCGCTGTGAGTGCATACATATCCGCAGCCGCACTCGCCGTCAACATAGGTATGGCTGTGGTCTTTGATTGTCAGCGTTTCACTGCTTGATATTTCCTTAACATTTGCATTGAAAAGAGTTCCGTCAGTCTTGAAGAAAGCCTTACCCTCTCCGAGCATATCGTATAATGTCTTGCTGTCCCTGGCGTAAAGTCCGGCTTGATATGCACCGGCTTTCAATATAACCGTACTCGAATCATATACATAGATCGAAGTGTCTAAAACTACATCGCCGTCTATTATAAGCGTACCGCCGGCGTATGAAGCGTCGTTTGTCGGATATACATTACAACCGAGCATAACCGGATTGCCGCTGTTTTTGATCGTAAGCTTTCCGCTTTTGCAAGGAGTAATACTCCGGATTTTAAATTGGCGTCCGTTTACGTCAATTGTAAGCTCTCCGTATAAGTCATACTGAGCGCTTGGTTTAGAATAATCCTTAAACAGCTTTATCGTACCGCTTCCGTTGTATTCATTCAGTAAAGAGTGAAGCTCATCGGTATCTACATACTTTAAGCTTCCGTTCTTGTCTGTATAGAGTGCGACAGACACAACCGCACCGCAGATTGAGCAGATGCCGGTGTCCGTGTTTATATCACCGCCATGCTCGCAGGGCTTTCCGCACTCCTCGCACTTGCCTGTTCCACTGCCGTATTTGTGGTCAGCGTCAGTATGCTCAACAACAGTAAGCGCAACGGAATAACCCATACTTCCATATTCTTTATAAAGATCAAGATAATTGCCGTTATCTTCACGTCGCAGTGCCTGCCGGGTAACATCAAGAAGATTGCCTAATTTCAGAGCGCCGGAATTGTTTTGGCGATGATATGTCAGCCCACCTAACTTCATTCCCGTAGCGAGCTTTACAGATGTCGTTGTAGTTCCGTCATCATTCACGGATGCTATCACAGTCAACTGTTCTGTAGTTACTTTTGCGCCATCGTTTACAGCAAGCCGTGCACTGTCCTCAACAAAAATTGTATTAAATTCTACATTTGCTTCGCTGTCAATTATGAATGATCCGCCGCCTTTGCGAACATACACCTGCGTAACATAACTGCCCGCTGTGCCGGTTAATGTAAGCGTGACGTCTTTGTTGACCCCAAGTTTGTTGACCCCAAGCTTGATATTGTTCAGCTTGTGACCGTTAAGGTCGATCATAACATTGTGTTTTACATCTATAGTATCTAAAGTTGCAGTTGCCGATGTATCGCCGATATCCTGATAGATCTTAACATAGTTTCCGGTATCGGCAGTAATGCTGTCAAGGCAGTCTGCGAGCGTGTCACAGCCTGTCGGCGCACTGCCGTCTGTGCTGATTGTAGCAACAAACTGACGCCCACACTCGTTACACTTACCCGTGTCAATATCAATATTGCTGTGATCACATAACGCTCCGCAGTTTGTGCATTTACCGTCGGAATAACCGTTTTCATGTGCACATTCTTTATATGTAAATGTAAATTTTTCTGTAACAGTTTCTGTGCTGTCACCGTCTGAATAGGTTATATCGCAATACAGAACATAATTTCCGGCAGGAATATTATCCGCAAGCTTGAATTCGCCGTTGCTTCCGGATACTGCCGCACCGAGCTCATCTGCACTGTATGCACTGTTCGTACTGTACCAGTTATAGCTTATGCTTTCACTGTCAACCGTATAGGTGCTTACAAGCTGTAATTGTCCTTCTCTTCCTGCGAAGTGTTTGTATAGAAAACCGTTCTGTTTGTGTTGTCACCCTGTGTAACCTTGTTGAAACGGTTTGCATTCGACTTTACCTGAACGGTATTGGATACAATATCTCCGCACTTTATTGTAAGAGTATTATCAGTGTCGTATGTAGTCGAAAACTCGGTATCGCAGACCATGCACACCCAGCCGTAATCGGTCTTGATTATGCTTGCTAATAAATCGGGTTCATCGCCGCCGAAATAGCCTCTTGCGTCTGCAAACTCTTCATCGCTCATATTCTTCAGAGTAATATCAAAGTAAACCGTACCCTTGAGCTTGGTATCAGTCATGTCCATGCCTTCAATTATTTCATACTCTTCCGTCTTGAATATTCCTGTCTGCTTTCCGAGTATTATACGGGGAGAAGTATCAGGCTTTATAACTACCGTCTTAGCGTCCGCTCCGTCAATCTCATAATAGCCGCCGTTAAGCTTGACCTCGCCTGTTACAGCGCTTTCTGAAGCCTTGGACTCGGTCGAACCCTTTACTACAAATTCGCCCTCGTCTATTGTCGGTACAGTTTGACCGATAGCGTATGAACCGCCCGTAGTATATACCGAGCCTGTACCGCTCATTATAAGGTTTACTTTGTAAATGCCATACTTAGCACCGTAAGCAGTGACCTTACCGCCGCTTATTTCGGCATCCATTCCGTCGCCGTTGTTTCCGCTGTAGTATATTCCGACTCTTGCTGCATTGCCTTCAGGCACAGTAATACTGCCGTTTTCGCTGACGGAAATTTTGTCGAAATTACTAGTAAGCAATATTGCACTGTTTAACGTAGATTCATTAGCACAACCTACTGCAGTAAGACTGCCGTTGCCGTCAACAGTAATGCCGCCGCTGACATTGACAGCCACACCCTCAAAAGATGCAGTTGTCGCATTTGTGTTCAGCACACCGTCATTATGTATTTCAAGCGAATTTGTCTTTACAGTACCTGTTGCGTTTACTGTACCGCCGTTCAGGATTATTGATCCGCCGAGAGAGCGTGCCATACTGTCTGTAGAGCGGTTCTCTGCATTCAGCACACCGTCGCCGCTGATTGTCATTGTGCCGTCACAATTGACCTCTTTATTATTTACGGCACTGAGAACATATGTATCACTTTTGCCGGTATCGGTCTGTACGATAGTATTGTTACCGTTCAGCACTATCTCCGTACCGTCGGGGACTGTTACGACGCTCATCATATTCTCTTCTGTTGTCGCCTGAATGTTCACTCCGTCAAGCGTCAGCGTCTTTGTGTCATAATCCCAGCTCCAGCCGTCACCGCTTTCGTCCGCCGTCTTTTCTCTGAAATCAAGCGGTGTCGTGATGACATTGCTCTCGCCGTCATGCGTATGCGCCTCGCCCTCGGCAAATGCCGATAACGGTACAGCCGTCAGCGTCATTGCCGCAGACAGCACCGCACTTATGAGCCGTACAAATTTTTTCTTCATGTTTTTCCTCCTGTAGATTTACCCGTGCTTATGCCATGCACCTGCACTTATGCAGTGCCTCCTTCAGCTTTTCAAGCGGTATCGGCTTCTTGTGGAAATAGGTACAGCCAAGCCTGTATGACTGCGCCCCGAATCCCTCATCGTCCGACAGCCATATTACAGGCGTATCCCTGTCGGCATTCTTCGCCGCAATAACGCCCTCCATACCGTCCGCTCCGTCGGCAAGCACGATTATAAGGTCAGCCGTCTTACACTCATTCACAAAGCTCTCATACCTCTGACATACCCTGTAGGCAATTCGTCGATATGCCGCCGTTGCGATTTGTGTTATTTTCGCTTTCAGTATCTCCGCCTCGTTTGCGGTATCGTAAACGCAGATGAGCATACTTCTCCCCCTTATAATTTTATAATTATATCATAACTCATTTGCTTTGCGATTTCAACTTTTTGGCACGAACGGTTGTTATAACGGCGCAAACGGTCATAAATGCGGCTCATAATACAAAAAACCTGCACCCTACACCCACCGGTCAGGTGAAATATATCACCAAGCACTACCCCACCGCTCCGCACCACCACCCTTGCCTATTAATGAACGCTCTGTTGGTTTCGCATCCGCATTATCCCACCCACTTTTTGTAGGGTGAGGGTCTGTGTGTGCTTAGTTGGCTTTGCGTCCATTGCAATCGTGGTCGTTTGCGGTCGGTGCGTCCTGCACCGACTTTTTGCGACCACTTGTAAGCATCCGTGCTTAAAGCCCTTGGGCACACACGCTAAGGCATCCTTGCCTTGCTCGCTCCTCCCGTTGCACCAATCCTTGTTGTTTACACTAATCTTTGCAAAAGAACACTTATCACTTGCCTCTTTATGAACGCTCTGCCGGTTTCACATCCGCACTATCCCACAAATAACACTATCGGTAGCCTGTTGTCATAGTCAAAGCCGAACGATATAACATAAGCACATTAAACAAAAAACTTTTTCTACAAACAGACTGACCGGTGCCCTACAGACACCGG
>UMGJ01022645.1_pt1 | contig 20102 bp, 19 predicted proteins | sample 1965221 | NCBI WGS metagenome assembly UMGJ01 (sample SAMEA4836067, study PRJEB28245) | human gut metagenome | biome: gut microbiome; material: fecal sample | place: Denmark | collected 2008
AAGAATTTATCTCAAAGAACTAGATAAAGCAGTTTGTAAAATATCCAAATTGTTATATAATAAATGAAGTTGAAAAAATAGAGAATTTATGAAGACTGGGGGAACTTTTTATGCCAAAGTGGCTTGATTTAAATGAAGTTGATGATGATGAGATTCTTTTGAAGAAGAATCGGATGAGCAGAAGTTTTGTTCTTGATACGCCGGAGGTTGCAGATGCGGCTGAGGAAGATTTCCTTGATACGATGGAGCCGGCGAAGAAGAGTATGACAATATTTTTTATGATTGATGTATCAGGCAGTATGAAAGGAACGAAAATCGGTTCGTTAAATAGTACGATGGAAGAATTACTGCCATCACTGATTGGTGTTGGAGAAGCTTCTACGGATGTGAAAATTGCGATTATGAAGTTTTCTACGGATGTAGAGTGGGTGACCCCGGAACCGGTAAAGATTGAGGAGTATCAGTACTGGAATCGTTTGGAGGCAGATGGCCTTACCTTTATGGGGGATGCGTTTATGGAGCTTTCTAAGAAGCTTTCTCGCAGCACATTTTTAAGTTCACCATCGCTTTCTTTTGCGCCGGTTATTTTCCTGTTATCAGATGGTTCTCCGAATGATGACTGGAAGAAGGGCCTGGATACATTAAAGCAGAATAAATGGTTCCAGCATGGGTTAAAGATTGCGCTTGGTATCGGTTCTAAGGTAAATATGGATGTGCTTCGTGCATTTACCGGGAATGATGAACTTGCAGTTCAGGCAAAGAATGCAGATCAGCTTAGAGAACTGATTAAGCTTCTTGCAGTGACTTCTTCCCAGATTGGAAGTCGTAGTCTTGCACTCGTAGATTCAAATGGCAGACAGCCAGCGGCCGAGACCGTGGCACAGGCAAAGCAGCAGGTACTTGTGGAGGAGATTCGCACAGGAGCGAAGGATATTCTTGGGGAAGCAGTTGACCTTGGTGCTGTGAATTACGATGAGGGATGGTAGAATATAAAGGATGGTAGAACATAGATGAGAGAGTTAAAGATTGGAGAGAGGATTCCAATAGAGGCAGGTGGCGAGGCGGTTGTCTCCAGAGAGCTTGGACGAGGTGGGCAGGGTATTGTTTATCTTGTCCGTTATAATGGCAGGGAGTATGCGCTTAAATGGTATTTTATTAGCCGTATTAAAAATCCGGAGGCATTTCGCAATAATCTTCGAAAGAATATTGAGGATGGTGCGCCGGAGGGTGGCAAGCAGTTTATCTGGCCGTTATTTTTAACAGAGACAAAGAAAAATGGTGCATTTGGTTATCTGATGCGGCTTGCCCCGTCAGGATATGAATCATTTACTGATATTTATAATGGATACCGCTGGGAGAAACCGAGAGTGAAGGGGCAGCCGGCGAGAAAGATTAAGGTGAAGTTTGCTTCTCTTGATGTGATGCTCACAGCGGCCATTAATATTGTTAAGGCCTTTCGTGCCCTGCATTTATCAGGAAAAAGTTATCAGGATTTAAATGATGGCGGTTTCTTTATTGATACGAGAAGCGGCGATGTGTTAGTTTGTGACTGTGATAATGTGGCAGCGGATGGTGATAACTTCGGAATCGGCGGCATGCCAGGTTTTATGGCGCCGGAAGTTGTTCGAGGTATCGCAAAGCCGGATGTGCTGACAGACAGATATTCACTGGCAGTTGTTTTATTTAAGCTGTTCTTCCGTGGGGACCCGTTAGAAGGAAGTAAGGTACTTCAGTGTGTCGTTATGACTGAGGAAAATGACCTGATTCATTATGGAAAAGATCCGGTATTTATTTATGATCCGAATAATGCATCAAACCGTCCGGTTAATGGGGTACACGATAATGTTATCAAACTGTGGAAGATTTACCCGGACTTTATCAGAGAGGCATTTACCCTTTCCTTTACTTATGGAATCCAGGAGCCAAATGCCCGGATTATCGAAAAGAGCTGGATTCAGATGCTCATTCAGCTAAAGCTGGATATTATTCACTGTAGCTGTGGAAAGACCGCATTTTCTTCTGCATTTGAAAAGACAGGAGAACATACATTACGTTGCCGTAATTGTGGAAGTACCATTTACACAATGGGTGTGAAAGACTATGAACTTCCGCTGAATCTTGGCGCAAAGTTATACAAATGCCTGACAAAGAAAAATAGTGATGATTTTGAATCTGTTACGGGAATGGTCATTGAAAACCGTTTAAAGAAAGGCTTATTTGGTATTAAAAATATGTCCGGTGATGTCTGGAAAGCGAAGTTCCCGGATAACTCTGTCAGAGAAGTTGGACCGGGAAAAGGTGTTCCAATCTGGAAAGGATTAGAGATTGACTTTGGAGATAATCTGATTGCAAAGATTCTCCTGTAGGTAGGAGGATAGAATGAGTAATTTTAATAAAAATGGCTGGGTTTCCCTCGCGCAGATCTGTGAAGAAAGGCAGCTTGTGATTGATGCGGAAACCGGGAAAAAGGTTTTAAGGCCAGCATATTTTTCTTCGATGAATGCCATGATAGAAGGTGCATTTCAGTTTGCGAGGTTTTTTGAGGAAATTCATCAAAAAGGGAAGGTGTATTGTAGCATTTCTCCAGATGTATTTTATTTTAACCTGAAAAATGGAGCGTTTCATTTTGAGGGGGAAGAATTTCTTGGAGAGGCATATGTGCAGGAACCAGATGCTGCTGAAATAGAATTTACAGAATTTCTTGCCCCAGAATTGGCAGAGGCATTAGCAGAAGAGCAGGAAAAATTATTATCTGAAACAGAAGAACAGGAAACACTCGAAACTTTTAAAGAATGCTATTCTTTAGAGACAGACCGCTATTTTATGGCAGTATATTTATTTGAATATTTCTTCCACACAGGTTCTCCATTTGAAGGGAAAAAGATGGTGAACCGCTGTTTTCTTTCCCCGGAGGAAAAAGAACTTTTCCGGGCGAGAGAAGGACGCTTCTGCATGGAGCCGGGCGAGGAAGAAAATATTCCAGTAAAAGGCATTCAGGACAAGCTGATTCAGTACTGGAACGAGTATCCGGAGATTTTGCAGAAAATGTTCCAGAAGGCATTTCTTGATGGGGGAAGGCTTAGAGAACTTCGTCCGACAGAGGTGGACTGGAAGCAGCTCCTTGTTCGTATGGCGATGGACTACAAGTCCTGTCACTGTGGTTTTCACGGATTTTCTTATCGATTGCTTCCGAAGGAAAATGGAACATTTGCCTGTCCAAAGTGTGGAAAGATTTACTACCCACTGACCAATGGAATGGACAGGATTCTTCTTGCAGAAGGAGAAAAGCTTTACGAATGCCAGACAGGAAGAAATCCGATGGATAAAGATACGGTTACAGGTCTGATCGTGGAGAATCGTCAGAAAAAGGGCTTGTATGGTATTAAAAATGTAAGTCAGGGTGTGTGGAGAGGATTTTATCCTGACGGAAAAATAAAGGATATTCCGAATGGACAGGGAATTCCTATCTGGAATGGAATGTCTGTCCGATTTGAATTGGGTGAAGAATGGAATCTCCGTCTGATGCAGCAGGTGGAGGAGAGAAAGGAAGATGAGGATGAGCAGACAGTTTGATGAAAATATAGAGGCAATTGACCCGTTAGAGACAATGCCGCCTGCCAAGAAAAGTATGGTCATTTTTTTTCTGGTAGATACTTCAAAAAGTATGGAAGGTTCAAAGCTTGAATCATTAAATCGTGTTATGGGAGACATTTTACCGGAATTAATCGGTGTTGGCGAGGCAGGAACCGATGTAAAAGTTGCCGTAATGTCATTTTCTTCTGGATGTGAGTGGATTACACCAGAACCAGTATTGATCGAAGAATATCAGAGATGGGAGAACTTAAGAGCAGATGGCGTAACAGATTTGGGAGATGCCTGTGAGGAACTTTGCCAGAAGCTTTCAAGAAACAGCTTTTTAAGAGCGCCATCCCTCTCTTATGCGCCAGTTATTTTCCTTATGACAGACGGTTATCCAACTGATAACTATAAAAAAGGTTTCGAGATGCTGAAGAAGAACCGCTGGTTTCAGTATGGCTTAAAAATCGCACTGGCAATCGGTTCTAACGTAGATTTAGATGTGCTTCGCGAATTTACCGATGATGAGGAACTGGTACTTCAGGCATGCGGTGCAGAAATGCTGAAAAAGCTTGTTCGTGAAATTGCGGTTACTTCTTCAAAAATCGGAAGCACGAGCATGACACTTACCGATGCAACTGGAGAACGTTCCCTTGCAGAAGTAGCAGGCGCTAAGAAAGAGCAGATGGTAGAGGCAGTTCAGGAAATGAAACAGGATATTTTAGGAATGGATGATCTCACTGACCTTGACGATATGGATATTGAATTTGATGAGGGATGGTAGAATGTTTCAGGGAGTACATTCTACAGTAATCGGAGACAGCCATATTAGAAAGGGTATTGTCTGTCAGGACAGTTCAGGAACGGTAGTCACTGACAAGTTTGCGATTGCTGTTGTGGCAGATGGACATGGCAGCGCCAAGCATTTCCGCAGCGATGTAGGTTCAAGGATTGCTGTAAAGATTACGACAAAGTTATTGAAAAATTATATGAACCGTCCAGACTTTAAGGAGCAGTTTTTTAAACATCCCGAATTTATTCTGGCACAGATGGAAAAGCAGATTCTTATGAAATGGAGAGAGGCCGTAGAGGAATATCATTTAGAAAATCCATTGACCGAGGAAGAAGAGAATAAGATTCCGGAAAAGGCAAAAGGAAAACTTAGAACTGCAGTCATTTACGGAAGTACCGTACTGGCAGCCGTTTTGACAAAAGATTTTTCCTATGGAATGATTCTTGGCGATGGTGGATTTGTTGTACTCGGAGGAGATAAGGAACTGTATATTCCGCTCGAGGACAAAAATTCCCATGCAAACTACACCTCTTCCCTCTGCAATACCGATGCGATTCATTTCTTTGAACACTGGTATACCACAGAAACAGTAAAAGCATTATTCGTATCCACAGACGGGTTATTCAAATCATTTGCAAGCGAAGAAGACTTTTTGAAATATCATGGATTGCTTTCTCACATGTTTCATGATACGGAAAAAATGCAAAAAAGTTTAAAGCGGAATTTTGAAAAAAGGACAAGAGAAGGCAGCGGTGACGATATATCCATTGCTTTCGTTTATCAGGAAGGAGAGGAAGCAGAATGAAAAAAGAAGCAAGCGTAATTCTGGCAAAATGTGCTCAGGATAAGCTTTACGGAATCCGAATTGAAAAAAGAGATAATGACTGGGTTCGTACCTGGGCATTTAAATTAAAAGAAGAAACAGCAGAAAAAGAAGGCTTCGATAAAATCAACTTTACCGGAAGTTTCTACACTGACGAAGAATATCCAGGCTGCCCTTACTGCGGCGCAAAGAAATGTTTTGTCTGCGGAAACTGCGGTAAGGTAAGCTGTTATGACGGCTCCGATAAGGTAGTTTGTAACTGGTGCGGTTCGAATGGAACTGCGGCAGATGATGATGGCAAACTCGATGTTTCTGGAGGCGGCTTCTAAAATAGGAATTTGCCGCAGGCAAAAGCAAAACAGACGCTCTCAAAGTGAGAAGATATCCTATATTTGTGACTCTATCACTGCGGGTTGAATATTCGCCTAAGGGCTCGCATTCAATCCTCGCTCTGAAAAAATAGTATTTGTTCTCTAATTCTTCTTTTTAAAGCTCGTCTTTATCAGACCAGAGAACTACCATTTGCCAAATACAACTTTTGAGTAAGCAGAATACGACAGTCTGAATGCCCTTTGTCTTTCTGAACTGTCAAAGACAGGAAACTAAGGAATATGCTATGCCAATCTGTGGCCTGGGAGCAAGTGTTGGATACGAGCGCGTAAGCGAGCATTCAACATGCCGCGACGAAAGTCACAGATTGGCATAGCATATTCCTTAGTTTCCGTCTGTTTTGCCAATTAGAAAGAAAGGAGATACAAATGTCATTATTCAAAAGAAAACCCTGGACTGGAAAGACCGAGCTTCTCTTTTCCGATAAAGCATTGACAGCGTTGATTCTGCCTTTGTTTCTGGAGCAGCTTCTAAGTGTCTTTGTCGGCCTTTCCGATTCAATTATGGTAGCGCAGGTTGGTGAAGCGGCGGTGTCCGCAGTTTCACTGGTTGATTCAATTGCCATCCTGCTTATCAATATTTTTAATGCACTGGCAACAGGAGGAGCTGTTGTTTCGGGACAATATCTTGGTGCCAAAGATAAGAAAAAGGCTGCCTATGCCGGAAGACAGATGATGCAGTTTATGGTGTGGATGTCTATAGCCATTATGTTACTTATCTATCTTGGTAAATATTTTATTTTACATACAGTTTTTGGCTCGATCGAGGCAGATGTTATGGCGAATTGTAATACATATTTGCTGATATCTGCAGCTTCGATTCCTTTTCTTGGAGTGTATTGCGGTGGAGCGGCTCTGTTTCGTGCAATGGGAAATTCAAAAACTTCGATGTATGTTTCCTGTATTATGAATGTGATTAACGTAAGTGGAAATGCTATCCTCGTATTTGGCTTTCATAGAGGGGTAGAAGGTGTTGCGATACCAACATTATTATCCCGTGTGGTAGCTGCATTTTTGATGGTATGGCTTTTACATGATGAGAAGCATATACTTACATTGAAGGGAATGAATCTGTTTAAATTTGACGGGAAAATGATTCGAAAAATCCTTCATATTGGCGTGCCAAATGGCATAGAAAATAGTATGTTTCAGCTTGGGAAAATCCTTCTTTTAAGCTTGATCTCCACGTTTGGAACGGCATCTATCGCAGCGAATGCCGTAAGTAATTCGCTGGCATATTTTGAAATCCTGCCAGGAATGGCATTGGGGCTTGCAACTGTGACAGTAATCAGCCGATGTGTCGGTGCGGGAGATTATCCACAGGCAGAATACTTTGCGAAACGTCTGTTAAAATTCACCTACACTTGTATGTGGATTACCTGCATCGTTATGATGCTCTTGTTACCATTTATGTTGAAAATCTATAATTTATCCCCCGAAACAAGCGGTTATGCAACGCAGATTATGATACTCCACAGTATCATGGCAATGATATTCTGGCCGGCTGCATTTGCCCTGCCAAATGTATTTCGTGCCGCAAATGATGTCCGTTTTACGATGGTTGTCGGCGTAACTTCTATGTGGCTGTTCCGTATTGCCTGTGCCTTTATTTTTGGAAAATATATGGGATTTGGCGTATTTGGCGCATGGATTGCGATGGTACTTGACTGGGTGGTCAGAGCGATATTCTATGTGATTCATTATCGATGTGGAAAATGGAAAGAAAAATCGTTATAGAAATGGCAAATGTGAAATTTTTATGTTAGAATTGTATTTCTAGGAGTTGTTTGGTATAATTTAGCATAAATAAAATAAGTGTAGTAATACATATTTTAGAAAGAGATTAAATCTTTTTCTGAAAAAATTGGGAGACTTAAGTTATGAAAGAGACAATGAAAGACATTATTTTAAACGCTTCCGCCGATATGACGGAAAGCTGCCATAAAACTGATTTTATCGTATCAAGAGGGGAGAGATGCCTTCCTGACCGTTCCTGTATTATTCGTATTTTAAAGGATTTAAAGAGAGTAATGTTTCCGGGATATTTTGGTGAGGAGAATATTGCACTCATTTCACCACAGTATTTTATCGGTGACCGTCTGACAGATATTTATGGTAAGTTAAAACCGCAGATTGAGATTTCTTTGTATTATAGAGATTATGAAAAGTATACAGAGGAAGAAATCAGTGAGCGGGCAGAAGAAGTCTGTGAGGAATTTTTTAAGAGGCTTCCATATGTACAGCAGATGCTTTTAAAAGATGTGCAGGCTGGATTTGACGGCGACCCTGCTGCAAAGAGCAGAGAGGATGTTGTTATTTCTTATCCGGGACTGTTTGCTATTTTTGTTTATAGAATCGCTCATGAGCTGTATACACAGGATGTGCCATTCCTTCCTCGAATTATGACGGAATATGCACATAGCCGTACAGGAATCGATATTAACTCTGGCGCAAAGATTGGGGAATATTTCTTTATTGACCATGGAACTGGTGTTGTAATTGGTGAGACAACAGAGATTGGTAATAATGTGAAGTTATATCAGGGAGTAACTTTAGGTGCGCTTTCTACAAGAAGTGGACAGAAGTTAAAGGGTAAGAAGAGACATCCGACGATCAAAGATAACGTTACGGTATATTCTGGAGCCAGTATTCTTGGTGGAGAGACAGAAATCGGTGAGGGTGTTATCGTAGCAGGTGGAGCATTTGTAACGAAGTCTGTTCCGGCACATACAAAGGTAATCGTAAAGAATCCGGAAATCAAGATTAAAGATTCTGATAAGAAGATTGAGCTTCAGACAACGGAGAACAAGGAAGGAATATGGGAGATTTAACAAAAGGGATTTCTTAACGAGAGTTTTGTTTCATTAGCATAACATAATCAGATATTTTATCTGCGGCGTTGCAATATGCCGCAGATTGCATTGCTAGAGCATTTTTCAAACACGCTCTAAAGTAGAGCATTATTATTAATGTTCAGATTTTAAATTGATAGATGAAAGGAGCATCATCATAATATGAATAAAAAGTTTGTCGTTCACGCAAGAGTATTAAAAGCAATGTCTGATGAGAACAGACTTCGTATTCTTGATTTACTTCGTGAAAGGGAATATAATGCCAGCGAACTTTTAGACGAAATGGACTTTGGACAGTCCACACTGTCACACCACATGAGAATTTTACTGCAGGCAGGAGCAGTAAAAGCACGAAAGAATGGAAAATGGACATATTATAGCCTGAATAAAGAGATATTTTCCACTGTTTCAGAATGGATTGCAGAATACGGAGAATAAATATTTTGCATTTTTTATGAATTTTTATTCATTTCATATTGACAAAAAGCACTTTATACAGTAAAATATTAGACGTTGTAGCAATACAACGAATGCCCAGATAGCTCAGTTGGTAGAGCAGAGGACTGAAAATCCTCGTGTCACTGGTTCGATTCCGGTTCTGGGCATTTTTTAATTGCCTTTTTTGAGAAAATAAACGAAGCTCGATAATAGATAATATATATAAGAACTGTTCCGTGTCACTGCACTCTTAATGCTCAGCCGCATTAAGAGCTTGCTCTAAAGTCACAGTTCTTATATATATTATCTATTATCGAGCTTCTGTTTTCTCAAAAAAGGCAATAAAGAATGCCAGAAGGAATCAAATTTAATAATATGAGTCATAGCAATTGAGGTTAATATTCACAGCATCTAGCTTGTGAAGTGGCAAACATGGAATGTTCAATACACAGAAAACCTGAAAATCCTCATATATCACAAATGCGCCTTAGAGCAAGTTCAAATTGCGGTTGAGCAGTTTGGACGCAGTGATACGAAGCATTTGTGATATATGAGGATTTTCAGGTTTTCGTCTGTCCCCAATGCCACATTTTTTCCCACTTCACAGACAAACATTTTGCTTTTTTTGTTCATAATATTAGGCTATAATGATTATGAGAAAGTTTGTCTATGTAATTAAATGATAATCGCAGATAGTTGCAGATAAATATAGAGTCGGATAGAAGATTATTGGGGGAATTATATGATTAAGATTACGAAGGAAAATATTATTCCATATTTAAAAGAGCATTTGCCGGATTTTGATGATTCTCTCCCTGTGAATATCAGTATGGTTGGAGAGGGAACAGAGGAAGAGGATGGAGACGGTTATGTGAATTATATTTACAGGGTGCAGACACCGAAGGAATCTCTGGTGCTGAAGCAGGGAACAGAAATCAGCAGGGTAAGCCAGCAGAAAATCGCAACATACCGCAATCGTCTTGAATACAATAGTATGCGTATTTTCTATGCGATTACACCGGAATATGTGCCATATCTTAAGTTTCAGGACAGGGAAAATAATATCTTTGTGATGGAAGATGTATCTGATTTAAAGGTAGTGCGTTTTCAGTTAAATAAGAATAAGATGTTCCCGGAACTTGGCCGTCAGTGTGGCGAATTTATGGCAAAGACGGAATTTTGCACATCAGAATATTATCTGTCCCGTGAACAGTATCGAGGATTGCAAAAGCATTTTGAAAATACGGAGCTTCGAAAGATTATGGAAGACCAGATGTTTTTAGACTGCTTTGGCTGCGATGTTGATTATTCGTTAGGGAAGAACTTTGCAGATTTTGCAGATCAGTTCAGTAAAGATTCCAGATACCGCACAGAGCTTTATAAGCTCCGCCGTAAGTTTATGAGCCATGCAGATGGATTGATTCATGCCGATTTGCACACATCAAATATTATGGCATCAAGAGATAAGATGAAAGTAATCGATATGGAATTTGCTTTCATGGGACCATTTGGTTATGACCTCGGTTATCTGGTTGGCAACCTCATTTCCCAGTACTGTGCAGCCTGCTTTAAACGCTTCCCGTCCGAGCAGAGCAGAAAGCAGTTTAAGGCATATTTGTTAGCAACGATTAAGTCATTAATCGAAACATATATGAAGACATTTACCTTATGTTGGGAAAAGAGTGTAAAAGAAAGGTACCGTGGACAGCAGGGACTTTTACAGAGCATCTTGCAGGAAGTCATGGAAGATGTACCAGGATACGCCAGCATGGTAAACTGGTTCCGCTCCGTAAGTGAGATACCATATCCAGACTTTGATATAATCGAAGATAAAGATGCCAAACGTAATGCAACGGTACTGTCACTCATGATAGATTGGGGAATTATGTTTGGAAGATATAAGTATCAAAGAGCAGACGATTTGATCGAGACAATTATAGGAATTGAAGAAGAGTTTAGAAAGTCATTGTAAGAGATAGATTGAATCAATTTTGAACAGAGAATTTTTTACACAGTTTAGAGCGTGTTTGAAAAATCATTCCTACAACCTGCACGCCTTAATTTACGGTATATTTTGCCTTCATTCAGTTGCCGTAGCCCGCTACGCCGCCTTCATTCAGGCGAAATCTCCCGCAAATTGCGACGCACATCTTGCAGAAAGCATTTTTCAAATACGTTCTAGAAGAAGTCGGTTATATAGCTGGCTTCTTTTTTTATTGGAAAAAATAATCATTAACCTGAAGTGATTTATATTGAAAACGTGGAAGAAGATATGTATTATAAAAAAGTAATATTACATTAAAGAAAGCAAAAAAGTAAAACGAAAAGAGGTCTATCATGAAAAAAATATTACTGGTTATGGCAGTGACAGTAGCTTTGTCATTAAATGCTTGTACTTTTACAGACCGGTCAGAAACAAGTAATATGGTTGATGAGTCTGTTTCTGTTGACCAGGGAGGACAGGTTATAAGAGTTGATATTCCTAATGGAGATGGTACATTCACTACGTTAGAAGGAGAAGAGGCACAAAAATGGTATGATAAAGCAGGTGAAGAAGATCAACAGGAAGCTGCCGAAGAAGCTTCAACGCAATCAATAGAAGATGTTAAATAATATACCTGAATTAAAGGAGCGAGGTAATGAAAAAGAAGACATTTTTAGTATTTATTTTATTTTTAATATGGCTTAATTACTTACTATCTTATGAATATGTAAAAATTATGATGGATACGTCGGATGCTTCTAAAGTTAGTAATACAATAGTGTTGTTAGTCTTTCCTATAATGTGGAATTATGGAGCAGCTATTATAAAAATTATTAGTTCCATTGTATTGCTCATCATCACCTTGATATATCAAACTAATGAATATGTTGATATAAGAAAAATTTGTTATTCGTCCGATGATTCGCCGATATGGAAGATTGTAAGTATTTTGTTTTATATTGCAATAGTATTGTTTGCTGCGTATATTCTATGGTCAAATGTTAAATATAGTTTCCTGGGCATAACGTGGTTCTTATCAAGTATCCTGTTGGCAAGTTCTTATTTTATATGGATTAAAAATTTATCATTTCGTTTACAAGATAGCTAATTATCGGTAAGTGAAAAAACGGAGATGTTGCAGTGGAATAGTAATGTAACATCTCCGTTTTTAATATTTTAATTTGGATATAAGTTAGATGTGTAAAAAGACAACAAAAAAAGCACGAGACGGGATTCGAACCCGCGACCCTCGCCTTGGCAAGGCGATACTCCACCACTGAGCCACTCGTGCATAAAACTTAAATGAATTATTTAACTGTATTTATTATATCATATATTTTCTAATTGTCAAGAACTTTTTGAAAAGTTTTAACAACTCTGAAAATAAGAGAGCGGGTGATGGGAATCGAACCCACGTATCTAGCTTGGAAGGCTAGTGTTCTACCATTGAACTACACCCGCATGTGATGTACTGTCTCACAACGAAATTTATTTTAGCACAGTTTTTTTGAAAATGCAAGGGGTTTTTTGAAATTGTTCAGAAGATTATAGCTTTATAGAAAACGAAAGTTCATTAATTCACTTTTCTAAGTTTTTAACAGACTTGCCAGATTGGGAGTTTGTAGTTAGGAGGTTTAAGAATGGACAGCCCTCTTATCCTTTGTAATATACAAAAATGCGCCTTAGAGCAAGTTCAAGCTGCGGTTGAGCAGTTTGGACGCAGTGATACGAAGCATTTTGTATATTACAAAGGATAAGGGGCGTCAGTTTAGCCATTTAAACAACATTCCCCTGTTAAAAACAACCATCTCATGTTATACTGAAAAGGTTCGAATTAAAAGCAGCCTGCGGAGTACATTTCCGTAGGTTTTTTATTCAGACAGAGCCGGGAAGTTCTGTTTGAATCCCGTATTGAATAAAAGAACCTGCCTGGCAGGATTTATTTTTGTTGGAAGGAGTATGTAATGCGCTTTTTATTATGCGGAATTAATGCGAAATATATCCACTCAAATCTGGCGATTTTCAGCCTGAAGGCATATGCAGACAGGAAGAAGATTCCAGAAGCGGAGATTATTTTAAAAGAATATACAATTAATAATTATGTAGAGGATATTTTACAGGATTTATATGAGGAAAAGGCTGATGTTGTTATTTTTTCCTGCTATATATGGAATATTTCTTTTGTGCGAGAACTGGCGGCGGAGCTCAAAAAAGTGAGTCCTGATGTGAAAATCTGGGCTGGTGGTCCGGAAGTTTCTTATGCAGCGAATAAATTTTTGATGGAGAATCCAGCATTTGACCTGATTATGCAGGGAGAGGGAGAGGAAGTTTTCTCTGAACTGATTCGCTTAACAGTGGAGAAAAAATGTCGGATTAAAGATGTATACAAACAATCAGAAAGTAAAAAAGTCTTATCGTGGATTGTGGAAAAGAGATATTCCATAGAAAGAAAACAAGCTGTAAAAGAAGAAAAAGATATAGAAGATAAATATTTCGCAGGAGAAGATAATGTCTATCCAACGAATTATATAGATATGTCAAAGCTCCAAAAGTTACAGGGAATTGCAGTACGGGATTTTTCAGGAGAAGTAGCTTTAGGAAATGCTGAGAGCAATATAGGAAATAAAACGAAAATTATCAATACAGGTTTTGCCACATTGATGGATATGGATACGATTCCATTTGTGTACGAGGATTTTCATCTTTTTGAACATAAGATTTTATATTATGAGACGAGCAGAGGATGTCCGTTCTGTTGTAGTTACTGCCTTTCTTCTGTGGATAAGACGGTAAGATTCCGTTCTTTGCCGATTGTGAAAAAAGAGCTGGATGCTTTTCTTGAAGCAAAAGTTCCACAGGTTAAGTTTGTTGACAGGACATTTAACTGCAACAGGCAGAGGGCAATTGATATCTGGAGTTATCTGGTGGAACATGATAACGGCATTACGAATTTTCATTTTGAGATTTCATCTGATTTGCTTGGTGAGGAAGAGTTAGAGCTTTTTGCAAAGATGCGTCCGGGTCTGATTCAGCTTGAAATTGGAGTGCAGTCCACAAATGGGGAGACGGTTGATGCGATTCATCGGCATATGGATTTAGATAAGCTTTTTCATTATGTGGACAGAGTACATGAACTGGGAAATATTCATCAGCATTTGGATTTAATTGCCGGGCTGCCATATGAGAATTATGAGAGATTTGGATGCTCATTTGATGATTTATATGCACATGAGCCAGACCAGCTTCAGCTTGGATTCCTTAAAGTGTTAAAGGGAACGATGATGGAGGAAGAAGTCAAAAAGTATAGCATTCTATATCGTAATCAGCCGCCATACGAAGTACTTGGAACAAAATGGCTCTCTTATGACGAGATTATTTTATTAAAAGGTGTGGAGGAGCTTGTAGAACTCTATTACAACAGTGGTCAGTATACATTAACTTTAAAATATGCTGTTCCATTTTTTGAGAGTCCATTCCGCTTCTATGAAATGTTTTCAGCATGGTACCGGGGAAAAGGCTATCATAAGCTGAATCACAACCGACTCGAAAAGTATAATATTCTTCGGGAGTTTTTAAGAGAACATATAGATGAAAATGAAAGGGATACTTTAGATGAGATTATGCTATATGATATGTATCTTCGAGAAAATGTAAAAGGAAGACCTGCATGGGCAAAAGATACCGCACAATACAAGAAAGAGTGGAAAGCATTATACAGAGAACAGGGAGAAAAACTTTTTCCAGAAGATGTGCAGGCAGGAATTTATGATTCAAAGAGGGCAGCCAACCAAAGTCATATCGAAGTATTTGAAATTAATATAAAGAAGTTTGAGCAGAGTGGGCAGGTGGAGAAAAAACAGGTGTTTTGCTTATTTGATTATAGCAGAAGGAATCCGCTAAATCGGGCGGCTAGAACTGTAGAGTGGGAAATATTATAATAAGTGAACAGCAGGTTACGATGTTGTTGATAATGATATAGGATAGTAAATCCTGATAAAATAGAGACTTGAATGTACGACAGAAATGACTTAAAATAAAAAAGAATGTTCAGGAGAACAAAAAAAGTCTGTATGTTTATAACAAAAAAAGTATTTTTCAAGTAAGCGCCATAGCAAGGTCAGAGTGAGAGATATAGTGATTTCTGTTCTGAAGTGCTGTATCTTTGAAAGATGCGAAATCACTATATGAAGTTAGAAAATGAAGACGGACGCATTTTATATAGTTTATTTTAGAAAGGAAGTTTTAGTATGAAGTCAGATGGCACAAAGAAAAGACAGAGAATTGCTACAGTTGTAGTTGTATTAGTAGTTATCGCGATGGTTATCACAACAGTCGTTCCAGCAATGATGATGTAGGATTCAAAAACACATCAGAGTTTTTGAATATGAATGAGAGAAATGAATTAAATAAATCATGATCTATAGGGTAGAATGATGTTTTATTTAATAGAATTTTAAGAAAGTAAAAGGGTGCAATATGAAAAAAAGAGTAGGGATTATCATACTTGTATTGCTTCTTCTTATTTTAGCAGGAGGCGGGGCGGCGTTTTATTATTATTATTCCAAGTATATTAATATTGACGCGATCTATCCGGGAATGACAATTCAGGGGATGTCTGTCGGCGGAATGACACAGGAAGAGGCAAAGGCAAAAGTACAGGAATATGTAGATAAGGTATCGCAGGAAACGGTTACATTGCAGGTGAAAAAGAAAGAGAGTACATTTGCTCTTTCCGATATTGGTCTGAAATGTACAAATATGGATGTGGTAGAGAAAGCATATGATTTTGGAAAGACAGGGAATGTCTTTAAGCGTGTCATTGAAGTAAGAAAGCTTGAAAAGGAAGGGATGGATTTTCCACTTACCTTTTCTGTAGATAAGGCAGAGACGAGGAAGGTTGTTAAGAAGAAGGCGAAGAAGTTCCTTGCAAAGAAAAAGGATGCCACTATTACAAGAAAAGATGGAAAGTTTGTTATCACAAAGCAGGTAGATGGTGTAGATATCGACTTTGAGGCAAATGCAGACAAGCTTGCAGAAGTCTTTAGCAAAAAAGACTGGAATCACAAGTCTGTTGTATTTCCGATGGATTATACGTTAGATAAAGCAAAGCATACGAAGAAGGAGCTTTCAGCAATTAAAGATGTGCTTGGAACATTTACAACATCTTATGCAGGCTCTGCTTCTGGAAGATGCGCTAATGTAGAGAATGGAGCAAGCCTGATTAACGGAACTTTACTGTATCCGGGAGATTCTTTCTCTGTTTATTCAAAAGTAGCACCATTTACAGCGGATAATGGATACCATCTTGCAGGTTCTTATTCGAATGGACAGACAGTGCAGACTTATGGTGGGGGAATCTGCCAGGTATCTACAACACTTTACAATGCGGTTTTAAGAGCAGAGTTAAATGTAACAGAGCGATCGAATCATTCAATGACGGTACATTATGTTTCATTATCTGCGGATGCGGCGATTTCCGGAACAGATAAGGATCTGAAGTTTACCAATAATCTTGATCATCCAGTATATATTCAGGGAGTAGCTGGAGGAAGCAGCATTACATTTACTATTTACGGTAAGGAATATCGTGCTTCAAACCGAAAGGTAGAGTATGTATCCGAGACTGTTTCTACAAGAGGTCCTTCCGAAAAAGTAATCAAGGATAACACGATGGAAGAGGGCAAGCGAGTTGTAGAATCCAATGGACGTACTGGTTACACAGCAAGACTGTGGAAGGTTGTATACATAGATGGAAAAGAGACGAAGAGAACGCAGGTGAATTCCAGTTCTTATATGTCCACTCCATCCGTTGTCCGTGTCGGAACAAAGAAAAAGGAAGTGCCAAAGCCAACGACGCAGAAGAAAGATGAGACAGCAAAAGCTGGTGAGAAGGCAGAAGGCAGCAAAGGTACGACAGGAAATAATAATCAGGGAGCAAATAAGGCGGAGTAGGCGGTGAGCCTGCTTCCGCTGTGGGAGTGTATATTATGCGGATAGGAAAGGTAAAAGAGAGTATTTTAAAACGCTCGGTACTAAGACAGTTGCATAACCACAGTGAAAAAGGCTCTCCGGCACCCGGTGAGGATGCCGGAGTTCTTTTTATGCCGGAATTTATGCCAGAGTTTACACAGGGATTTTCGGGAAAAAACGGTGTGGCAATGGCAGTAAATCCGGTGGAAGGCTGGACATTTGCAGCAAAAAGAGCAGTCTACGGTGCAGTAAATAGTATGCTGGCAGCGGGGGCAGCTCCAAAAGCGATTTCGCTCAGTATTCTTATGCCGGAAGAAGCAGAGGAAAAACAGTTAAAGGCATTGATAAAAGAAATCGACAGCCTTTGTATGCAGGAAAATATTTTAGTGCTTTCCGGGCATACAGCGGTGTCACCGTATGTTAGCACACTTATTTTATCGGTTACTGCAATGGGAAGTATTACGAGAAATAAGGAAAACATTGTAGTAAGCAAGGAGAGCATAGCGGATAGTAAGGGAAACACAAAGCAGGTAGCTGTAGTGAATGCGGATTTAGATTTAGTTGTTGCAGGAACGGTCGGCAGAGAAGGTGCGGCTATGCTTGCGGCCGAGTATGCGAAACGATTAAAAGAAAGATACGCACCGTCCTATGTTGAGGCGGCAAAGCATTTATTTGATGATGGCTCTATGACGGCAGTAGCGGACATTTTACAGGAAAAAGAAGTTGTTTCTGTACATGATGTGCGGGAAGGCGGTATTTTTGCCGCACTCTGGGAAATGGCAGCGGCAGCCAATGTCGGACTGTCTATTGATCTTAAAAATATACCGATCAAGCAGCATACGATAGAAGTATGCGAATATTTTAATTTAAATCCATATATGCTTCGGTCCGGCGGAACATTGCTTCTTGCCTGTGCAAATGGAGCCAGAATTGTCGAGCAGTTGAAAAATGCCGGAGTGCAGGCGGTAGTGATCGGACAGACGACTGCAGGAAATGACAGACTGATTCGCTATGATGATGAGGCTCGTTTCTTAGAGCCGCCGAAGATGGATGAGTATTATAAAGTAAATTAGATAAAGGAGAAAAATTATGCGTCATGAAATTTTACGAATGCTGGAAAATAACAGCAGAATAGATTTACACGACCTGGCAATTATGCTTGGAACCGATGAGAGTGTTGTATTAGAAGAAATCGAAAAAATGGAGAATGAGGGAATCATCTGCGGATATCCTACCCTTATTAACTGGGATAAAACAGACACAGAGAAAGTAACAGCATTTATCGAAGTGCGTGTTACCCCACAGAGAGGACAGGGATTTGAAAAGCTGGCAGAGAGAATCACAAACTACCCGGAAGTAAAGTCCATTTATCTGATGTCTGGAGCTTTTGATTTTGCTATCTTTTTAGAGGGTAAAACTTTAAAAGAAGTCTCCATGTTTGTCTCCACAAAGCTTTCTACATTAGAAGCAGTTGCCGGTACAGCAACACATTTCGTCCTGAAAAAATATAAAGATCACGGTATGATTCTTATAGATAAAGAGCCGGCAAACAGAATGAAGGTGACACCATGAGAAACCCTTTATCCGATAAAGTAGTACAGATGAAACCTTCAGGAATCCGTAAATTTTTTGATTTAGTACAGGAAATGCCAGATGCTATTTCCCTTGGTGTAGGTGAGCCGGACTTTGATACTCCGTGGCATATCCGTGAGGAAGGTATCTATTCCTTAGAAAAAGGACGTACTTTCTATACATCCAATGCCGGATTGTTAGAACTTCGAAAAGCAATCGCACACTACATGTATCGTAAATATGAACTTACTTACGATCCTGCCCACGAAATCGTTGTGACTGTCGGTGGAAGTGAGGGAATTGATCTTGCTCTTCGTGCGATGCTGAATCCGGGAGACGAAGTTATTTTGCCAGAGCCAGCTTTCGTCTCTTATCTCCCATGTGTGAAGTTAGCGGACGGTGTGCCTGTAACAATTGACTTAAAAGAAGAGAATCACTTTAAGTTAAAGCCAGAAGAATTACTTGCAGCAATTACCGATAAGACAAAGATTCTGATTTTATCTTATCCAAACAATCCGACAGGTGCGATTATGACCCGTGAAGACTTAGAGCCGATTGCCGAAATCGTAAAAGAAAAAGATCTGTATGTCATTTCTGATGAAATTTATGCAGAACTTACTTATGGACAGAATCACTGTTCTATCGCTTCTCTTCCAGGAATGAGAGACAGAACGATTATCATCAATGGATTCAGTAAATCTTTTGCCATGACCGGATGGAGAATGGGATTTGCCACGGGTCCGGAACTTATCATGCAGCAAATATTAAAGATTCATCAGTTTGCGATTATGGCAGCACCGACAACAAGCCAGTACGCAGCAATCGAAGCAATGACAAACGGGGAGGAAGACGTTCAGATTATGCGAAATGCATATAATCAGCGCCGTCGATTTGTCTTAGAACTCTTCTCCGAAATGGGATTGAAATGTTTCGAGCCAGAAGGCGCATTTTACATGTTCCCATGCATCAAAGAATTTGGCATGACCTCCGATGAATTTGCAAACCGCTTCTTACGCGAAGAAAAAGTAGCCATCATTCCGGGAACAGCATTTGGAGACTGCGGAGAAGGATTCCTTCGAGTATCCTATGCTTATTCTATCGAAGAATTAAAAGAGGCATTAGGTCGTCTGGCTAACTTTGTGGAAAGATTACGTAAAGAGAAAAATCTGTAATAGTAGTAAATAAGAAATATCGAGGAATAAATTATGGTAAACATCGTATTACATGAGCCGGAAATGCCGGCCAACACTGGAAATATCGGAAGAACCTGTGTAGCAACAGGGAGTGTTCTTCATTTAATCGAGCCACTTGGCTTCAAAATCAACGACAAAATGCTCAAACGTGCCGGACTTGACTACTGGGATAAATTAGATGTCCGTACTTATGTGAACTTCGAGGACTTCCTCGCCAAGAATCCGGGAGCAAAAATCTATATGGCAACCACAAAGTCAAAACAAACTTACACAGATGTAGAATACGAAGACGGCTGCTACATCATGTTCGGAAAAGAAAGCGCCGGAATCCCGGAAGAAATTCTTCTTGAACATAAAGAGACAGCAGTCCGTATCCCGATGCTCGAGCATATCCGTTCACTGAATCTTGGAAACTCTGTAGCAATCGTTCTGTATGAAGCATTAAGACAGCAGGGGTTCAAAGAATTAGAGCTTGAAGGACAACTCCACAAATACGAATGGTAAATCTGAGT
>UMGJ01069723.1_pt1 | contig 19713 bp, 30 predicted proteins | sample 1965221 | NCBI WGS metagenome assembly UMGJ01 (sample SAMEA4836067, study PRJEB28245) | human gut metagenome | biome: gut microbiome; material: fecal sample | place: Denmark | collected 2008
AGTGACACTTTCCGGAATGTTGATGCTGGTTAAGCCGGTACAATCAGCAAACGCACTCTCTCCGATGCTTGTGACATCTTTTGGAATGTTGATGCTTGTCAAGTTGGTGCAATCGAAAAACGCATAATCTCCGATGCTTGTGACATCTTCCGGAATTTGGATGCTGGTTAAGTCTGTACAATCAGCAAACGCACGATCTCCGATGCTTGTGACACCTTTTGGAATGTTGATGCTTGTCAAGTTGGTGCAATCGCAAAAGGCATAATTTCCGATGCTTGTGACACCAGCTTCAATCACAACTTTTTTTACGCTGTTTTTCTTTTGGGTTGCAGGGCTATCGGCATTCCAACTATAATCCATCATCGCCCCTTTGCCGCTGATGATCATTGTGCCGTTGTCATACAGTGTCCAAACCAGATTGTCACTTTCTGTTTTTGTCCATGTCACTGTGCCTGTTTCCTCCGCACTCGCCGTGATCCCCCACGAGATATTTTGCAGGGTATCGGTCGGGAAGTACAGCAGCGTTCCCACCGCCATGACTACTGCCGACGAAAGGGCAGCCAGCCGTTTCCATTGTTCCTTCATAATATGCCTCCTTTGTTTTCGAATATATTACATATTCTTGATAGATCTATTATAACATGATCGAATATTCTTTGTCAAGAAAAAGGACGGTTTTTTTGCCTGCATTGACATAAAATCCTTAAAATGGTATAATAACAACATAAGCTACTTTTGTAATAACAGTTCTCAGTCTTACTGGGAGCTTTGTCATAATGAAAGCGAGGTTTGAACTATGCGTGTCAGCAGAAATAATACTCCTGAGCTGAATCGTGATGAATATACCGAGTACATCTATGATGTGACCTGCTTCGGTGATCCTATCAATCCTGAAAATGCCGAAGATGTGGCTTCGGGTATCAATCGCGCTATGGCGCTTGAAGCTCATCCCGTATTCCTGGAGGGGATGTCCGCAAGACTTTCTCTGCTCGGCGTTACCTGTGCTGCCGAAGATACCGAGCTAATGCTTACGGAGGTAAAGCGTCGATATAAGAAGCTTTTAGGCTTTTCATGTCCTCGAACCGTGCAGGAATGGATAAAAGGAACTACGCCGGGTGTCACTAACCGCAAAAATAACTATGATCTCTGCTATGCTCTTGAAATGGACTTTCAGCAGACGGCTGTTTTCTTCCAGAAGCATTATCTTACAATGCCCTTCAATGTGAAAAGCAGCGTTGATGCTGTGTTTATGTATGCCCTCTATCATAAGAAGCCCTATTCTGAGGTGACTGAGTTGCTCAGAAAGTCAAAGTGCTTTGTTTCTCAGGAGAATGCCCATACTTCGACTTCGCAGATTTTGGCTATGATACTCGATATTGATGATGCCGAGAAGTTCCTGCGGTATCTCTCAGAGCATTGCTATGATAATGAGCAGCAGTTTCAGCTTGCAAGGAGCATTATCAGCGATGAGATAGAGCTTGTACACACTATCCTCCTGAGATATGAAGCTGACAGGGTTCTCTCTCCCGAAAGGCTAAACAGTATGACGATAGAAGCTCTGCTTGGCTACAAGTATCAGTCGGGCAGCAAGAAATCTAAGGACAGTAAGCTCCCGAAACGCTTTACGGAGTCGCTCCCGAATGATGTTACGCTTGGCAAGATAGTAAACGGCGATGTCGCTTCATACGATCTCCTGCGTAAAACGCTGATGCTTCTAAAATTCTATAATTTCTACTATGAAGTAGACAACTCCGATCCGAATACGATCGGTGGAAACCTTATGGACTTCTACGAAGAGTTGAATGGTGTTCTTATTTCCTGCGGCTTTGCCCAGCTCTATGTACGCCACCCGTTCGACTGTCTGCTTCTGTACTGCGCCAATTCCTACGATCCCATTGATACGCTGTACTGCGTTATTCAGAACGGGCGGAATTGATTTTTATAATCTCCCGTAACATTCATATATAATATAGGTGAAAGGAGGTCGGTGCTATGCTGAACAATGGCTACACCTTTAGTGCTGATGACAGACAGTACAAGGTGCTTGAAAAGCTCGGCAGCGGTGCGAATACAGTCGCTTACCTTGCGGAGTGCAGTCACGGAGAACTTGTGACTAAGTGTATTCTGAAAGAATACGTTCCCCATAGCAACGATGATTTTGAAATCGGAAAAGCACGTTTCCTTGCTTCGGGCAAGGCTCAGAACAGGATCAGGCAGTTTTCAGTTCTAAATAATCAGACTCCGCCAGTGAGTCATGTTTTTGAAGCAAACGGCACGGCTTATATGGATGTTGCCTGCTATAACGGCACAACGCTTGATAAGCTTGATACGCTCAATTTGCCGCAATATATGGAACTGTGCCTGACGATAGCGAAAATCGTTGGCTATTACCACAAGTCGGGCTATCTCTGCCTTGACCTGAAACCTGAAAACATCTTTATACTGCAAAACGCTACCGATGATACGGTTACGCAGCTTGTGGAGTTCATTGATTTTGATAGTATTCGTGATGTATCAGGAAATGCCGTGAATACGATCTTTTCCTATACAAGAGAATGGGCAGCACCCGAGCAGCTCAACCCCTATGCTACTGCGAAGATAAGTACATCTGCGGACATATATACTATCGGAGAGATCGTCTTTTATCTTCTTTTTGGCAGACATTCTACCGAAACGGAGCATAGGGGTTTCTCAAAATACTCATTTGACGAATGTAAGCGCGAATATCGCAGATATACGGAACGCCTCGATATTCAGGCACTTTTCATACGGTTGTTCAGAAATACGATACGCTCCTCCGCTTCAAACCGCTATAAAAACATTGATGAGGTCACAAAGCTCCTCAGTGAAATCGTGGAAGGGCTGAACCAGAAGGATTACGTTATCCCGATACTGCCGTCCGTCTCGCCCGATTTTGTTGGCAGAGATGCAGACATCAGGCAGATAGCGGAGAGCCTTCAAAAGAACAATACTCTCTATATCACGGGAATCGGAGGTATCGGCAAAAGTACGCTCGTCAAGAACTATATCGCAAGGTATCGGACGGAGTATGACGTGATCGCTTATCTTGAATATGATGGTGATATTCAGCATACCTTCTGTGATGATATGCAGTTGCAGATCAGCACGGTATCAATGCAGAACGGCGAACCGCTTGACGAATACTTTGCCCGTAAGATAAAGGCTTTCAAGCGTATCTGCGGTGACAGGCGTGTTCTCTTTGTACTGGACAACTACACGGACAGGCTCACCAAAGACCTGAGCCGTATCATTGACTGCGGATATGATACCATTATCACAACGAGAAATCAGCCGCCGAAGAACAGCTTTCCGTTTATGGAGGTTACAGCAATAGCCGATACTTCGGAGCTTTTCAGGCTTGTGGCGCTCAACCTTGATAGACAGCTTACAAAGGAAGAACAGTTCTTCTTTGAGGAGATCATCACGCTGATCCAGGGGCATACTCTTGTCTTGGAACTGATCGCCCGTCAGATCGCAGCAGGCAGGCTCGATATTCATACAGCCCTTGAACTTATCCGTGAGAACGGTTTTTCTCGCTTCTCAGGTGAAAAAGTCGGCAACATCAAGGACGGAGAGGAAGTCTACGATACACTGTCGGCTATCATCTCCGCTTTATTCAAGGCAAGTGCTGTGAGCGTCGATGCAAAACTCACGCTGAAAATACTTGCTCTGCTGAATGTGAGAGGTCTTGAAACAAGCCTTGTGCAGAAGTTCTTCCCCAATATTCAGCCCGACACGATATCGAAGCTGTCGGCAGACGGTTGGCTCTATGCGGACAGCAGAGTACGTCTGCACCCTGTTATAGCGGAAACGGTGCGTAACTGGTCATGGGCTGTAGATGATGTGACCGTCATGGACTGCCACAAAAAGATGATCGACATATACGTTGGTATGGCTAATGATGTGCACATCAAGGAGATACTGCGTGAAGCCGATATTTTCAGAGAACAGCACCCTCGGCACATTATCACGGGACTTTACTATGGTATGCTCGGCTTTTATTATGATACTCTGCTTGGCGGTGCTTACTATCCTGAAAATACCGAGGAAGCCAATCTGCTCGAAAAGCTGATAGATTCGGAAGAAAAGGCTATATCCGAAATGGAACAGGAGCCAGACAGACGAAGTATCAAGTATCTTACGCAGTATTATATCTCGCTGGCAAGCATTCTGATAAGGAGCGTTCCCGACTATTACGATGAAGCCGCCGATATTCTTGACAAGGTATATGAGCTTATTGAGGAAAATGAACCTGAGATAAGCGATAACCATTGCTATTATTGTATGGTGGCGGCTTGGTACAGTACACTTGCCCAGCCTGATACCCAGAAAACACGAGCATTGACTGAACAGGCTGAGGAGATCGCAAGGCAGGTATTTCCTACGGACTTGGAGCTTATCGACATTATCCATATCCCGACAGCAAACTGTTTCTACTATCATAACGACTTCCGCTTAGCAGCCGATAAGATAGAAGAAGCTATGGAGATATGCAGAAAGTATCCTGACACGATACCGTATATCGACAAGCAGGCAGAATTGCTCAACATTCTGCTTGACATCTATCTCGCTATGGACGATAAGGCAAGATGCAGAAAACTGATAGCAGAGATAGACCAGCTTAACGAAACATACAAAGAACAGGGCGTGTGCCGTGAGGTATCGCCTGACATACGAAATCGGCTATAAAGTGCAAAAGCAGGTTCTAAACGGACCTGCTTTTTTATTTTGGAATCCGTTTTTATATCCCTCGGAAAAGCTGTGATATACTATTAATCAGTAAGAAACACAAGACATACCGACACTACCAAAGGAGGTAATATCATGAGTGATGTTGGAAAAGGAATGCTTATTATCTTGGTGATCCTGTATATCGTATCACCTATCGACTTTGCCCCGGGTCCGGTTGACGATGCTATCGTGCTTCTGCTCGGACTGGCGGCAGCCAAAAAAGAGACAATGAGGGATAAAATCCCCAATGCACACCACAACAAGAACGGAGGTTTACTATGAACAAGCTGAATAACATCAAAAGAGGTCTGTTTGCACTGATCATGTGCCTGTCCATTTCGCTTTTCGGGTGCGGAAGTGACAAGCAGACAGAGGAAACTGGAACATCATTGGCTGAGACTCAGCAGAGCGAAGATATTTCCGCTGAAGAAGTCGTGATCGACTACGGTGATGCAGAATCGTTTGAAGCTGCACTGAACGAGGGCAAGAACCTTGAAAACAAGGTTGTTCGGTTTGTCGCAGGCGAATTTCACCCCGATTCTAAGCTCGGTTATAATGTATGGGCTGGGGAACATCTAAACTTCGTGTCCTCTCGCAATCCCGATCTTCAGGAGGGCGATATCGTAACCGTAAGAACCACAACGATTGAGAATGTGATCGGTTCGTGGGTTATCAACTATGAAAAGGTCGATAACGCTGTTGTGGGAGAAGATACGATAACTTACTCCAAGCCAAAGTAAACAACGGCAGCTACTACGGAAAAGCTGAAGGAAACCAAAAAGCAGAAACAAAGACAGAGATCAGCATACCTGCTGAGGAAAAGACCGCGAACACCTATGAACACAACGAATACTATGATATTGTCGAAACATCAAGCTTCCAGAACTCTATCGGCTATACTATCGTGATCTATAAGGTACTCGCAAAGAAAGTGATAGAACAGTTTCTGACATATGCAGTCATTATCACCTGCATTGGTGGTCTTGCAGCAGTTCTTGGTGCTAATTCTGGAATGTCATTACCCAATCTTAGTTCAGATGATACTGGCGATATGGATAATGATTACAATTATTATGCATAATTACAGAAAAGGATGGTTATTATGACAATTTACACAACACAGGAGTACAAGGGCTATGGTAAGCAGAACTACTACTGGTACAAATACCGCCTTGAAGGCGATACCGTAGTAAAGTACAAATGTCATAGACAGAAGTTCTTTGACGGACATGAAAACAATTGGGAAACTGATGAGAGCGAAGTTGAATCATGGAAAGTCGATGATCCTAATATGCCTGATTGGCTTCATCAGTACCTGTAATGAAAACGCAGCCCTCGGAATTTGATTCTGAGGGCTGCGTTTTTGGAATCCATTTTTATAACGATAGATTGTCAAGTCAAGTGCAACACAATCAGATCGTGTACGTCTTTGTATTTGCCAGATCGTATTTCTTTTGCAGTGTCATGCTGCACCTCCGAAAAAAGTATCTTGCCAAAAGCGGGAAAGTGTGGTATAATGAGATAACACAAAAAAGCGGTGGCAAGAACCGCTCTTTCGTGTTTCGATTGCGTAAGCCTATCGTTTATTCGGTGGGCTTATCTTTTTTTGCCATGTTCCGTACTTCCTGAACTGCCTTTTTGACTTCGTCCATGTCCTTGCAGGCTGCGAACTTGTCAGCCACAAGATTCAGAATCACTTCCATTTGAGCCTCCTTCCTATACCCGCTTGCCTCGGTATTGTACTCATCTCCCTGAGCACAATACTATTATAGCATACGTATTGTCAAGAGGTATGAGAAAAATAAGTTTGTAAATTGTTTGTGTACAACGCCCTGCCGGTTTCGGTAGGGCGTTTTTTTGTGTTATGCCGCCGGTTGATACTCCACAATGGCGACTTCGGTCATGGCTGCTTTGCATTTGTCCAGAATCTGTTCGATTTTTTGCAGCGTTGTACCGGTGTAGACCACCTCGCCGCACTGGGAGCATTTCAGGCAGGGGACGTGCTTGATAATGACGATGTAGTTTTCCAGTTCTGCCACGTGGGTGGTGAAGTCGGGAACCATGTCGCCTTTGCAGTAAAAACAATTCATGCCTTTTTCCTCCTTGTTTTGTAATCACTTTCCCATTTGTCTGTTGACGGATAGTATGCGGTGATGATCCACAGATATTCGCCATCTGTTCCGCAGGCCACGTGCAGATATTTCCCGGCAACGGAAAAGCCCAGTATCAGACAGCTGGGGTGTGGATAATCTGTTCGATGATCTTGCCGCCGGAAATTGCTGCGATCATATCTTCATAGCGTATCCGGCGTTCTAAGAGCCGGACAGCACTGTGCTGTGTAAGAATGACATGGTCATTGTCCTCAGCAATTTTCGGAGCGTTTCGATTTGTAGCAATGGGCGTTCCCTCCTGTTCTATATTGTGTTAGCCCTGCTGGTTTCGGCAGGGCGTTGTTTCTATATCACAACTCCCGCATCAGCGTTACCGCTTTTCCCAGAATGCGGATATAGTTGAGTTCCTCGTCCGTATACACCAGCGGTGTATACCTTGGGTTCTCTGCGATCAGCTGCAAGCGGTTGTTTTCACGGTCGTAGTAGACACGTTTCAGCGTAGCCTCATCTTCGATGATAACGGCAGCGATCTCACCGTATTGGAAGAAGGTGAGAAAATGGTAAATTCCGATAAGCTGAAAGGCATCATGCGTGAAAAGCGAATGACACAGGCAGATGCCGCAAAATTACTGGGACTTTCTGAATGCTCCGTCAATCAGAAAATCAACAATGTCCGCCCGTTTTTCTTGGATGAAGCAGAAAAGCTTGCGAATGCCCTGGAAATTGATTCCGGCGGTTTTTGCGTATATTTTTTTGCTTCGTAAGTTGCGAAATGCAACCAAACACAGCATGACACTTGAACGGCAGCTGTGACCGACTTCACAAGAAATCTTGTATCTCCCCTTAGGGGAAAACGAAACCGAGGAGGTGAAAAACAGTGAAAACCTATATCCTATACGACACCTACGAAACCGGTGTTGATCCCGGTGAAGAGATCGGTTGCTACAACAGCTATGAGGAAATGCGAAAAGCGGCAAGACAGTGGACAGAGGACACGGACGGCGAATGCAGGCTGCAATATGTTGTCCTTGGCAAATAAGCACGCCGTCCCGAGCATGACGCAAAACCACTCTCCAACATCTTCAACGCCATTCCGTGGCAAACCTCCTTTCTATTTATGCGGCAGTTTTGGCAGCTGCCGCAGATGGAGTGATGAGTACCAGCCGGGTGCAACTCCCGGACGCTCCGCAATTCCGCAAAGCGAGGTGAATCATATGAACAATACCGTGACGAAACAGGTGGACAGGACGGACAGAGAGCAGTATCTGGAAGCCTGCCGGAGCTATGCGGCGGCAACGTCGCCCATGGACGGTCTGGCACTGGCACAGCTGGCGATCGCTGTGATCTTCGCCGGAATGCAGATCGGCGAGCAGAACGCCATGACTGCCCAGATGTCCGTACAGGATTTGCAGGACGAATCCACTGCCGAGCTGGAAAAGAGCATTGCGGAGATCGATGCCATTAACATGAAGATCCGGGACAATCTGAACAAGGAACACGCCGAGGAAGAGGCAAAGAACTACCTGCAGGACTACGAAGCACTGACCGCACAGATCCACGCACCGCTGCTGAAAGAGTGGTCAGACATCACCCTGTTTCTGGCGTTCCAGACCCACGTCATCGCCACCGATGACAAGGGCAAAAAGCACAAGGCGACTGCCTGCAACCGTGTGATGTACACCACGAAAACGGCGTGGTGGGATGCGAAAAACCGGTTCGGGCTGCCGGAGATGCTGCCCCTGGAATATGCGTCCATTGCACCTGTCTTTGCTGCACCTGCGCCGGCTGCCGCACCTGTCCCGAAAGCACAGCAGCTTGTGGAAAAGGCGCAGGCTGCCGGGCTGCCTACAGAAAAGGATCTGGCAGAATCAGAGCTGCTGATCTCTTCCGGCGACCAGTTCCCTGAACCGCAGCAGACCCCCATTGAAGTGCAGACCCAGCACATTCTGGACGGCATCGCACCCCAGCTGGCACAGCTCATGGCAGCCGCACAGGTACAGCCGTCAGAATTACAGGCAGTGGTAGGCAGCAAGGGCTACTTCCCGGCAGATATGCCCGTGCAGAACTATCCGCAGGACTTCGTGGAGGGCTGGTGCATTCCGTGGTGGCAGAATATCCTGGAAATGATTCAGCAGAGCCGGAAATAACCGCAAAAAACACAACCTCAGAAAGGCAGGTCAAACATGAACGAATACAACAACACAACCGCAAATCCCCAGGGACACGAACTGGGCTGGAACGATGAAATCCAGCAGGAGAGCAGCTTTATTCTGCTGCCGGAGGGTGACTACCGCTTTACTGTGGAGAAGTTCGACCGTGCCAGACACGCCGGCTCGGCGAACATTCCGCCCTGCAACAAGGCAATCGTCTACTTCCGGGTGTTCAGCCCGGACGGCAGCAGCGTCCTCCTGCAGGAGAACCTGTTCCTGCATACGAAAATGGAATGGAAACTGTCCGAGTTTTTCGCCAGCATCGGCATGAAACAGAAAGGGCAGGCGGCACAGATGAACTGGTCACAGGTGTGCGGCAAGTCCGGCGTGTGCCATGTGAAAATCCGCACCTATGAAAAGCGGGACGGCGGCGGAACCGGACAGGCAAACCAGATCGACAAGCTGTATCCGTCCTACGATCAGCCCCAGACCGCTCAGAATGCCCCACAGCAGCCCTGCGCAGCGTTCCAGCCGTCTTATACGCAAAACAATCCACAGCCGTGGCAGCAACCACAGAACGCCCCTCAGGGCGGCTGGAACAGGGGACAGTTTTAAGGAGTGATGCAAAATGCAAATGCGACCCTATCAGCAGGCGGCGAGAGAAGCCGTGCACCGGGAGTGGGACGAGGGCAGAAACCGGACGCTGCTGGTGCTACCCACCGGGTGCGGCAAGACCATTGTCTTTGCCAAGATCACCGAGGATGAAGTCCGTAGCGGCAGCCGGGTGCTGATTCTGGCACACCGGGGCGAACTGCTCCAGCAGGCAGCGGACAAGCTGGAACGCACCAGCGGTCTGAAATGTGCCGGAAAAATAAAAAAGACAGACCGCTTTGTGCAGTCTGCCTGTGGTTATTTGTCAAAGAGTTCGCTGTGGCTGCCGGTACGAGTGAGATACAGGAACAACGTATCATCTGCGATCTCGTAGATCAGCAGCCAGTCCGGCTGAATGTGGCACTCCCGACAGCCGGTGTAGTTGCCAGTCAGAGCGTGATCACGATTCTTTTCCGGAAGTGTTTTTCCGTCTGCCAGCAGTTTCAGAATCTGGTTGAGCAACTCCAGATCTTTGTGCTGCTTTTGCATCTTTTTCAAATCTTTTTTGAATTGAGAGGTTGGTTTTACGGTGTACTTCATTGCAGCAGATCCTTCATCATTTCATCAATATCGGTATAACCGGGATACTGCTCTGGGTGTTTCTTCATTTCCTCCACTTCGTCCATGGCAGCCTGCGTTTCCGCATTCGGGATTTCTGCATAGCAGCCCTGAATAAACAGCAGCAATCCCTGCAATTGTTGTTCGTTCATTGCATCAATCTCATGAAGCAGCATTTCTTTGGTACTCATACGCATAACCTCCGTTTCAATTGGAAATGGCGTGCTTTTTCTGATTTTAGTATAGCATAACCTTATGATTTTGTCAATAGAAAGGGTGATTTTTTGGATACCTACAAAGACGACAACTTAGACGAACTGCTGGACTACATCGACCCGGCAGCCCTGACCTATCAGGAGTGGTGTGGGGTGGGCATGGCACTGAAAGATTCCGGCTATGACTGCTCCCTCTGGGACAGCTGGTCACAGCGTGACACAGCCCGGTATCACAGCGGCGAGTGCGAAAAGAAGTGGCGGTCTTTCGCCGGCTCAGAGCACCCGGTCACTGCCGGAACAATTGTACACATGGCACTGGAAAACGGCTATCGTCCCCAGAGTACGCAGAAAGAATCCAGAGCACTCAGCTGGGATGATTACATCGGGGAGGACTATGTGGTCACCAGCCGGAAAGAGGCACAGGATATTCCCGTTCCGGAGCCGCAGACGTGAAACCCGGCACAGGAGCTTTCCCGATACATCGAAACGCTGTTCGAATCAGATGATTTCGTGGGCTATGTGACGGAGACATGGAAGAACAAGGACAACAAGTATCTGCCCACATCGGGCTGCTGCGACCGTACCGCCGGGCAGCTGCTGGAGGCTCTGGGCAAGTGCGGCGGTGACATCGGGGCAGTGGTTGGAGACTATGCCGAAGAAGCCGGAGCATGGATTCGGTTTAATCCCCTGGACGGCAAGGGCGGCAAAAACGAGAACGTCACGGAATACCGCTATGCACTGGTGGAGTCAGACGTGGTGGACGTGGAGCGTCAGAACGGCATTCTCCACGAAATGCAGCTGCCCATTGTGCGTGTGGATGCTCCCAACTACGAAGAATATCGGAAACGGGTGGATTTCCTCTATGAAGTCTGCGACAAGAACGGCTTGAAGGTAGACCGCCAGAACCGGAATCCGTCCCGGTATCCTGTGCATGTGGAGGACACTGTGGGCGTGCTGAAAGACTTGCGGGTAGAGAGTGAGATGCCGCCGCATCAGCGTGGGAACAAGAAGCGCGGAGAGAAAACCAAGGAAACCTATGCGGCACAGAAAGCTGACAAGAAGGCAGCGCTGCTCAATGCGTTTCACGCCTGCAATATGGACGGGGCGGTAACGCTGAAAGACATGGCGGAGTATCTGGGTATCAGTGAAAAAACTGCCCGCCGCCGTGTCAAGGACTGCGGTGAACTGACTATTGCAGACAACAGCATCCAGCTGTCAAAAGTGGAAAATAATGGTGGGACAAAATGAGGGACAAGTATATATAAATATATACTTGTCCCTGTCCCTGTGTGACAGTCAATGACAACAAGTAACAAGAGTGCGAATGCACGGCACTCTTGTAGCACTTGTCGTCTGACATTGACAAAAGCGAACCTGAAAAAACCAGAAATGGAGGTACGAACATGACAAAATTTTTCATGCCAATGATACCACCGACCAGTACGCACCAGCAGGTGGGACATACCATCGACAGACAGGGAAGGCACCGGTTCTACCAGCGTGGAAACGGCGAGGCAGAGGAACATGAAACCAACTAGCATAGCCTACGCTGCAATCGGGCTGATCTGTTTTGTGGCAGGGTTCCTGGTTTGCGGAGTGGTGTGCAGATGAAACAGGAGGTACAGCCATGACCAAGATCAACACCACACAGATACTGCCAATCGCCATGATCCTGCTGGACGTTGGTGCGGCGGCAGTTTGCCTGTGGCACAGGGACTACAGACGGGCGGTGTATTGGATAGTAGCGGCAGTCCTGAATGCGACTGTGACATTTTAACGCACGCGAGCGTAAAACGTGCGTAAACCGAGCGTAAGAAAGGAAGATGACACCATGACCCTAGAAACCCTGAAACAATGCCGCAGTGCATCGTTAGCACGCACAGCCGTCAAGCGGCGCATTGCAGAGCTGCGGAAAGACCACCGTTGGTGCCGGTGTGAAGTTCATGTACATGGTTTCTGCCAGTTCGAAACGGCTGCACATTATCGCCGCCAAGACTACCGGCATCGCCGAGAAGAACATCATTCAGCAGGAAAACGGGATCCTCGACCTGCACCGGAACGCCGTCTACTGTGGCAACGGCGACCGGAACAACAAGCTGCCTCACATCAAGTTTGAGGGCAAGCTGATCTATGTGCTGGGCTATGACAACAAGGACAAGTGGGAAAACGTCCTCGGCTCCCAGTTTGGCTGCGTGTACATTGACGAGATCAACACCGCCGACATCGACTTTGTGCGGGAGATCTCCACCCGAAATGATTACCTGCTGGCAACGCTGAACCCTGACGATCCGTCTTTGCCGGTGTATCGGGAGTTCGTGAACCGTTCCCGTCCCTGTGCCAGGTACGCCGCCGATGTGCCGGAAGAGATTCTTCGGGAGCTGACAGAAGAACCTGTCCCAGGCTGGCGGTACTGGTTCTTCTCATTCCGGGACAACCTCAGTCTGACAGAGGCAGACATTCAGCGAAAAATGGACGCTGCTCCCAAAGGCACCAAGCTGTACAAGAACAAGATTCTGGGGCTGCGCGGACGTGCTACAGGGCTGGTGTTTGATTTGCAGCAGCGGCACATCATCACGGCAGCACAGGCGGCAGAGCACCGCTTTCTGTACTACTCCATCGGCTGTGATACGTCCTATTCCAGGCAGTCTCACGACCGCCTGACCTTTGAGGCAGTGGGCATTACAGCGGACAAGAAGTGCATCCTGCTCCTGGAAGAAACCCATAACAACCGGGACAAGACAAATCCATTTGCGCCGTCTGATGTGATACCGCTGCTGAACCGGTTCGCCGAACAGGTGAAATCCCGGTATGGTTTTGCACGGACGATCTACATTGATTCCGCAGATGCCGGGACCATACAAGAGGCACCGAAACCGAAAGCGGCTAAGGCAAAGGCACACGCGGAGGGTATTTCTGCTGAACACGCTGTGGAGGTTGCACCGCCTGCAACAAAGGACAACGTTGGGTATTCGTCGGAGAAAATCGGCGGGAAATCGTTGACTTCTGAGAATTCAGGTGGTATAATAAGAGAACAGGAACGCATGCAAAGTTCTTCTGATTATGCGGTTCCGAAAAACCTGACAGAATCCAGAGAGTTCAGAAGCAAATTTGATTCTATGGATTCTGATAAAAGAGTTCAACGGCAGTATTATCAGGTTGCTAAGGAAATGTTGCGGCATCGTTCCGGTACAAACGGTGAGGATTTGTATTTTTATAATACCAGAACAAAGAAATGGTATCGATCCATCACAGGAACACCGGACTATACGGAAGAAATTCGCAGAGCCTTGCAGGAATCCGAAAAAGGAGATATTGTTTCGTTTTATAACCACCCGTTGGGTATGCCGCCGAGTGCCGGAGACCTGAACGCTGCATTGAAAAACGGATATAAAAAGGGTTATACAATCGGGCATGATGGTTCAGTGTTCGAATATACTTCTCCGATATATATAATTGACGAAGCGGTATATAATAAAAGAATCAGTTTGCACCTCGAAAAAGGTGATAGCGAATTTCAAGCACAGATAAATGCGCTCCGAGATTTGCAAGAATTTTATAAATTCAGTTTTAAGGAGATGAAACCATATGGATGAGACTGACATCAAAGAAAGAGATGTAGATATGGAAGAAATCAGGCGGATATGTTCTGAAAAAACTATTGAGGAATTAGATGCAGAATTCGAAAAATTCAAAAAGGAATTTGCAGAAAAGCACAAAAATGATTAAAGCTGTCTCAAAATACCGCACATTTTGAGAAATAAAACCGAATACAATAAAAAGCATCTCAGCCGAGGTGCTTTTTTCATGCCCGAAAGGAGAAAGAACATGGGAACATACAGAGAAACGAAACTGAAAGACACAGTATCACTGATGTGCAGTGACGACTACAAGGAACGATTTAAAGCAGAGTATGCACAGGTAGCCATCCGGTACCAGAAGCTGAAAGCAATGCTCGACAAATGGGACACTGGAAAGCTGAATTTCACGCCGACCTGTCCGAGAGGTGTCTATAATTTCCAGATCAGAGCGATGGCAGATTATATCGCCAGTCTGGAAGCACGTGCAGCGATCGAAGACATCGAACTGTAATCACTGCCCCGACCACGGGCGAAAACTGGCGGAGGGCGGAAAACAAGAACAAGAAAAGCCTGTGGGTACGGCGTTCTTTTATCGAAAAATCAGCATCTGAGCAATCAGGTGCTATTTTTATACCCAAATTACGAAAGGACTGATTCAAATGGCAGACGAAACAGGCAGCCAGAACACGCCGCAGGGTGGCACACAGCCACCGTCTATTGACTACGGCAAGATCGAGGACATGATTCAAAAGGGCACCCAGCAACGGGAATCCACCATCCTGGAGGGCTATTTCAAGCAGCTGGGCATGAGCGGTGAGGAACTCCAGACCGCCGTGCAGGACTTCAAGACCAAGCGCGCCACACAGGCAAAGGAAAAGGAAACCAGCTACCAGAACGCCCAGCAGGAGATCATTTCAGAGTGCTGCTGTCAGCTGGCAGAGTTTGCCCACGAGAACGCCGATGTGCTGGAAAGCATTGTGTCCGGCTACTCTATCAACGGGGCAAGCCTGACTCTCAGCGGCAGCAGCACGGCAGTGGAAACTGTCAGCGGCATTTGCCTGCCACGGGCAGTATACCGGAATCTCTGCCAGACAGGGCTTTGCTGCCGGAGCGAAACGAGGTGGCGTGATGCGATACCCTAAACTGGTACGCTGTGCGAAGACGCCCATTCACGTGACCATAGAAGCCGAAGAGATCAATTCCTTCGGAGAGCGGGAAACCATTCTGGACGGAGATTTCCGATGCAACTGGCAGGACAAATCCCAGGTGAAGTACACCAGTAAGGACACCGCTGTCACAGTATCCGGCAGTGCTTACATTGACGGGGATATTCAGCCGGCAGCGGGGAATCTCACAGGCGGTACGGTGACGATATTCGGCGAACAGCGGAGCATCTACGCCGTCAGCAAGTGCCGGAATCCGGACGGTACGGTGAACTACACAAGGATTGATGTGCTGTAAAAAAGAGAAATCTGTAACTTGACAAATTCCTCCGGATGCGGTATAATAAAAGCAGAGAGAGCATACCAGTAGACGGTCTGCTCCCACGTTAAGACTGTTTTAGAAATAACCGCCTGTAGTTGGAAGCTGTGGGGCGGTTATTTCCGTTTATTGCTGTCCTGCATGATGCGAATGATCTGGCAGATAAGACTAAGTAAAGTTAGTACTTCAATTAGCGTCATAGCAATCACTCCCTTCCGGGAGCAGGAATCGACCGCCTACCGTTTCAGGTATGCTCTCAATGCATGAGTATAGCATATTTCCCGAAAAAAGTCAAATCAACAAAAAGCATCTCGAATGAGGTGCTTTTTTTGTACCCATTTTCAGGAGAAAGCACATGAACAAGATCAAAGTCAACTGGAATTTCGGGGCAGTACGGCAGGTGGAACAGGCAGTGGCAACAGCTCTGGAACAGACTGCACAGGCAGTGCTGGCAGATGTAGTGGATGCGCAGGTCATGCCGATGGACACCGGCACACTGCAAAATGCTTCCACCTTTGTGTATGATGCAGAAAGCAGAACTGGTGTGGTAGCAATTGTAAGTGATGCGCCGCAGGCACGCCGCCTGTACTATCACCCCGAATACAACTTCCGGACATCGGAGAACAAAAACGCCGGCGGCAAGTGGCTTCAGCCGTGGATTGACGGCGACAAGAAAGATTTTGCCGCCGATGCTTTCGCGAAGCTGCTCCGGCAGAATCTCAAATAGGAGGTGAAGCGGCATGATGACCAGTGAATCCGTTTTGGCGTGGCTGCAAACGCTGCCGGTCAGGGCAGACAACTACTACTGCGGCATCTTAGAACCTGTCTTCACAAGCGTATACAAGTGTCTTTTCGGCAAATTTTGCTGCATACTGCGTGAAAAACACTTGCCGGGCGACAGCCCGTCTGCGTATTTTTGCCTTGTCTGCAACAAAATTATGCTCGAAAATCCACACATATTTCTTGTGAAGACAGGTTCTTAGACCGAAAAAAGGAAAAATCCTTTGGTGTGTATCAGCTGTCACGCCGAAAGAATGAAACGGCCATCGGCGGACGGGATCCCACCAGAACCCGTACCCACGGCGTGTCCCTGCTGGTGCATTGGAACCACAGCACACGCCAGACACAGAACGCTGCCATTGCCCTGTATGAGGCGATCGCAGCGGCAGGAGCGGCACAGATCGGCAGCTGCCGTGCCGTGTATTTCCAGATGCAGCAGAACGAACCCATTGACGTGGGTGTGGATGACAACGGCATCTGCGAGTATGTGATTGAATTTGTGATTTACTATGAGGAGGAAACAGCATGGGAGCAGTAACAGGTGTATATCCCGTTTTCAACAACGTGTTTAAAATTGGTGCAGACAAGAACTCTGCGAAAACAGTAGCAGACATGGAGTCTTTCAGCGTTGCAATTGACGGCAATGTAGAAGAGTGGACACCTATGGAACAGGAAGGATGGGTGCGCCGCCTGAAAACCGGCTGCGGCTGGAAACAGAAATGTCCTGGTCAGAGTTTCTGACACTGCTGCAAGGGCTGAACGGTGACACACCCCTGGGGAATGTGGTGCGGATCCGCTCTGAGAAGGACCCGAAGCTGCTGAAATCCTTTACCCCGGAACAAAACCGCATCCGGGCAGATTGGCGGAGACGGCAGACAGCAGATGCCCTGCGGCATTTTGACCGGGAATCCTATGAACGGTCTATGCGGAATCTGTCGGCTATGTTTCGGACAATGACAAAGTTGGAGTGAGGTGAGAAAAAAGCGTGGAGACAAACAAAGAAGCAATTGTATTCAAGCTGGAAGCAGACAGCTCCGGGCTGAAAAAGCCATAATTGACGCTGAAACACTGGCAGAAAACGCGGCAGAATCTACGGAAAACAAGGTGAAAGGTGCTGCTGACAAGGCAAGCGAAGACGTCTCTGCGGCAACGGAAAAAATTCAGGCGGATGTTGCAAAAAGCAGCGCCAAGAGCGCCGCAAAAGCAATGCGGGATCTTATGGGCTTTGACGAAATCAACCGGCTCAGTGGTAATTCCGGCAGCACGGATTCCGGTAGCGCCGCATCCGCAGGACAGACACCAGCAAGCACGACCGACAATTCCACCGACAAGGACAAGACAAACGCTCTGGCGGATTCACTGCAACATATCAAAAAGCTGTGGGATGACCTGTACGGCAGTTTCAAGAAGGGATTGACCACACGGCTGGATGCAGGAAACGTGTTTGATAATTTGGGCAGCATCAAAAAACATCCAGTCTATTTTCTACGGTGTATGGGATAAGATCACAAGCGTATTTTCCAATGCAAAAGACGTATTCAAGGAAAAGTTTGATGCCGCAGTAACTGGTATCAAGGACGCTTTCTCCGGCATTAAGGTGAGCGTTAATCTGATAGAGTTTTATGGCTACCTCTCTTTCTGCGCTGGGAGCCTGTTTTGGATTCCGGGCAACACAAATTATCAAGGCACGAAAGGGATGACGGTAAATCCTGAATTTGCGCTTAATCTCTATGATCAAGCATTCGAATGAGAGCAGATTAAGTGGAAAGCTTGGGAAATAAAGTCTATACAGAGATTGAAAACATAGTCTTTATAGCTATTGACATTAGAAAGAAATGGTGGTAAAATAAAAAAAGTCTGATTTTTGGAATTTCTATGAAAAAGGAGAAGAATCATCATGCTTTGTAAAAACTGCGGAAAAGAACTCAGGGATGATGCGAAATTTTGCGATCAGTGCGGTGCAAAGGTAACAGAGTCTAATTCTCCGGAGCAAACGCCGGAAAACACTGAGAACACAGCGCCTGCCGAAGCAGAGGTAACGGCAGAAGAAATCGCTGCAGCGCCGACCGGTGCCAAAGCCAAAAACAAAAAGACTCTGCTGATCGTGGTGATCGCTGCCGTGCTGGTGGCAGCCGGAATCTTCACCGGCTTGTACATGACTCATGTGATCTGTTTCCACAAGTGGCAGGATGCCACCTGCACTGAGCCAAAGACGTGCACAGTTTGCGGAAAAATTGAGGGCGAAGCACTGGGACATGATGCATCAGAGGTGACCTGCACCGAAGATTCCGTGTGCCGGAGATGCGGTGAAGTTCTGGAAAAGGCGGCCGGACACCAGTGGGTTGCGGCAACTTGCCAGAAACCCAAGACTTGTTCTGTTTGCGGTGCAACCGAGGGGGGAGTGGCAGAGCACCAGTGGAAGAATGCCACCTGCACGGAACCCAAGACCTGTTCCGTCTGCGGCGCAACGGAAGGAAAACCCGCAGGGCACCAGTGGAAAGATGCTACCTGTACGGAACCGAAAACCTGCACCGTTTGCGGTGCTACCGATGGAGTGGCACTGGGACACGACTGGAAAGAAGCGACGCTGTCCGCACCGAAGACCTGTGCAAGATGCGGGGAGACTTCCGGCGAAAAGCTGAAGCTGACTTCGCTGGACACACCGTCGATTTATACAGTAGTCAAGGAAGTTCCGGTTGCCCTGAACGGAATGGGAAAAGAAATGTATTCCGGAACGCATAGCTGCGACGTGGTCTGCTGGGATGCAATTCCCAACGCCGATGGCTATGAGGTGTCCTATGTCAAACATTATGGATATGAGTCAGAGGGAACAGCGACAGTATCGAACGAAATGCAGACGGTCGGAACAAATACCTTTGTCTTTGGCAAGTTGACGGCACACAATGAGAATGAGTATAGTCCGACACAGCTGGAACATCTGGCAGTCAGAGCATATGCCAATACCGACGATGGTGTGATCTACAGCGAGTGGAGCAATGAGATCACAGCGGTATGGCAGTAAGATTCCGATTTCAAAAGCGTGAGAATTGAAAAGGAGCGTTGCAATGTTTTGCACAAATTGCGGAAAACAGATAGATGACACGGCGAAGTTCTGCGACTACTGTGGAACGCCAACTAGAAACACAGACGATGCCGCACCGGCGCAAAATTGCATCAGCACCAGCTTGGCTGCAACGCAGATCACTGCACCAGCCAGATAAATGTATTGACAACCAAACAGAACAGGAAGATGTCATCAGCCGCATCCTGTTCTTTGTGGAAAAGCATTGGAATGAACTCTTTACGTTCAGCCGCAGAAGCAGCTACAACATGAGTCGCTGGAGTGCAAGGCTTGGCTTTGAGAAAACCGGCAAACAAATCTTGGAGAAAGCGAAAAGCGGCTGCAACGGCAGATACGTTGCGGTCAATCTGAACA
>UMGJ01063918.1_pt1 | contig 19591 bp, 10 predicted proteins | sample 1965221 | NCBI WGS metagenome assembly UMGJ01 (sample SAMEA4836067, study PRJEB28245) | human gut metagenome | biome: gut microbiome; material: fecal sample | place: Denmark | collected 2008
TCACCGCGATCTCTTTCCCGGAATCCAATTCAAGAATGGCGAGATTTGCGCCCCGCCAGCTACCCGTGTTCTGGTGGCAGGAAGCCGGGGTGGGGAACTTTTCTTGTTTCATATTAAAGTTGAAATAACAAACACGTATCGAAAGGAGAGTGAGGATTTATGGGAGAAAAGAAACATGCGAGCACGCAGCACATGGCTATCTGACCATTTTCCCACTGTATTTTTTCGATTGCGGGTGTTATAATAAAATCAGATAAGGGATGGTCCCTGATTTGAAATAATCAGGGATGCCTAAGCTTTCCCTGATTAGAAACAAAAAATTTGCATAAACAGGGAAAGAGAGGAAAAAATATGGGTGAAAAAGATTTAACCGAAAAAATACTTGAGGATTACAATGATGTTTTTGCAGATATCATAAATGCTTTTGTATTTGAAGGGAAAGATGTAGTACATCCGGATTCGCTGAGAAACAGTTCTGTTCATTCTCAATACAAAGCAAGTGATCAAAAACTTCATGAATTGGAGCGTGATGTCGCAAAATATTGGATGGATGGAAATGTCCGGATCGCCTTATGTGGCATGGAAAATCAGACTAAAGTCGAAAAGTTTATGCCATTTCGAGTGTTCAGTTATGACGGAACTGCATACAGGAGCCAGTTGCTGGACCGGAAGAATAAAATCGTCCCAGTGATTACCATAGTGCTGTATTTTGGCAATGAACATTGGACAGCACCGAAAAGCATCAAGGAACTTTTGGATATTCCAGCGGGACTTGATGAATATGTGAGTGATTACAACATCCATGTATTCGAGATCGCATGGCTTACGGATGAGCAGATTGCTAGATTTAAAAGTGATTTTGGGATTGTTGCTCGATTCTTTTCTGAGAGAAGAAAAAATCCGGACTATGTACCGGACGATCAAACCGTCATCACGCATGTCGATGCCATGTTAAAACTCTTGGCAGTAATGGCTGGAGATCGAAGATACGAGGAAATTTTACAATCTGACAATAAAAAGGAGGTTGGTTGTATGTGCGATGTAGCAGAAAGATTGGAACGCAAAGGAATTGAAAAAGGTCTTGTAGAAGGCCGCGCAGAAGGCCAGAACCTGCTTGTGGCTGTGGTTAACCGTTTGAGGAATGGCGAAACGGCAGAGCAGATTATTGCAAGCGGTGTAGATGCTCAAACAGTAGCACTTGCACAGTCAATCAAATAAGCAGCAGAATTTAAGGATCATCCATAGCGGTGATCCTTTTTTTGTGTGTGGACATTGGAAAAGAAAGGGATAGGACTTCCAAATATTCATGTCGCAGTTCAAAGGAAGCCCCGCCCCGGTTTACCTTTTGTGGTGTTGGGGCGGGGCGGGCAATTCACCTGTGCAATATAAATTTCAATCCATGCACCCCGGAGGGCGCACCTGTGTAAATAGCTTATTTCCTGCATTCAATATATTTCAATCCACGCACCCCGGAGGGTGCAACTGTGTAAATAGTTTATTTCCTGTATTCGATATTCATATCAAACGAATATGCCTTCAGGTAGTTTCCACCAGAAAGACAGCTCTGATGATCGCTGCCGTGTGTAGTAAAGTAAGGCGGGACAGCTTTTTGCATTCCAATATTGTCGACAGAAAATACATAAGTCTGACCTTTTTTGAGTCGGGTGGTCAAATATTCATGTCGCAGAAGTAAGGGAAGCCCCGCTCCTCGGGTTTACCTTTTGTGGTTTGCGGGGCGGGGCGGTACTGCTTTGCGGGTATGCAATCGCATTTCAATCCATGCACCCCGGAGGGTGCAACTATGTAAATAGTTTATTTCTTGTATTCAATATTCATGTCGAATGAATATGCCTTCAGGTAGTTTCCACCCCACAGACAACTCTGTTCATCGCTGCCGTGTGTAGTAAAGTAAGGCGGAACAGCTTTGTCCATACCCCTATTGTCAATGATGAATACATAGGTATGACCCTTTTTTAAGCTTGGTTGTAAATTTATCTTTGTCAATAGGATATTTGTTTACAAAATCTGTTTTATATTCGTATGTTTCCTCAATGACATCTGCATATTCCGGATGCTCTGCCTTTTGACATACTCCCACGACTAAAGTCGTGGGATTCTTTGTATTAACCGAGCATCACCGTAGTCGTATAGGAAGGATATAGCCCGGGCTTTCAAGATTTGCCGCCTGTAGACTTTCGATGCGTCATCTACTCATCAGGCGGAAGGTTTATGTCTGAACCTTTTATTCGTGCTTAGAATCCAAAGCACTGTTTCCTTGTGATATTATTTTTCTTCATCTCACAGATCAGATTGTTCTGCAGCTTTAAAAAGTTTTCAAATCCATAGATACACTTTTCCCTGTCAGGTTTATCAAATTTCGTGTTGCTGTTTTTTAATAAATATGCACTGTATAAGTCTCTCTGGACTTTATATCCGCCGACATATTTACTTCTGTCTTTAAGTTCTGCTTTCTTATAGTTGTCCTCTACATGATCATACTGGCTCGCTTTAAAGTCCTTCGTTTGGACTTTATAGACTCCGCCACCATAAAGTGTGGCTTTTCTGTCAAGAATGGATACAAAACTTGCCGGTGCCCGGTCATTTAACGACCTGCCGAACCGTTTCTTCCTCTTGAACTTATGCACCTGCTTTATAGAACCATCCTTTTGAACAATGTCCGTTGTCTTATCCTGCCGTTCGGTAGTTTTTGCCCTCAGCTGCATACCTTTGAACGTCATATTTTCAACGATAAAGTTTACGGAATCGGACAGAAGTCCATTGATCATCTGCTCATGACACTGCTTGATATAGGCAGCTTTCTGCCGGTACAGTGATCTCAGCCTGTTGAGGTTTCTTAAATACGTTTTGGTATATATCCACCGGTCGCGGTTCGACTTGTTTATGGTCCCGTCCGGATTATATTTGCCGGGATTGGAAGCCCTCCTGGAAAGATCAAGATGCCTTAGCAGATGTTCAATACGTTTGTTGTATTTCTTACATTCCGGTGCAAGCTCCTTCAGTGTTACCATATGGTCTGACACTGTTGCAACAGTGGATGTACCGATATCCACCCCTGTGATGTTATCCATGCCGCCAATCTCGGACAACTTGTGTGGTGCATCACCTTTCAGATACGCAACGACATAGTAGTGCCATCCGTTTGGAAACATCATGCGTTTGATTTCACAGTAGGAGATATCCGAATCCAATGCTTCTATGATATAGAGGCTATCCTTTGGGATCCTGCACTTAAGTTCCAGACCAAGCCATCCAACAGTCATCGTGTCCTTATTAAATTTAGCCCCGTTTGTATTCGTCTTGCCACATATGGTAGTAAAGTCACGGTACTTCTTAAAATGGATATCTTTCCCGTCACCATAAAGGACATCTTCGACACCTTTCCATACGCGGGTGGCTTCTTTCTGTATCTGCTGGCTTGACAGACACTTGCGGAACTGTTTTGCACAGACTTTGATATAGGACTGGAAGTCATACTCGGACAGCCCGTGTTTCCGGATCTGTGTATTCATGGCAGCAGAGAGCTGCTTTTTCAGCGCCTTTTCATCTGCGGGAAGCCTGTTCTTTTTTAAAAGACTGCAATACTCTGACTTTGCAGAAAGATACTCACTGTCATGATTTAGGCTTACAAGGCACTTCTTTGCATGTTTTACCATTACGTTATGTACATGGCTGACCACATGAAAACGCTTTTCCAGAACCTGACGGTCATATGCGGTTGTTTTAAGTAGTAACTGTATTGTGTGCATCAATCCCTCGTTTTCTGTGTATTGATATACCATTCGATTGTTTCTGAGCTTACACTTCCTGCGGTGCTGACAAAATAGGAGCGGGTCCATAATGACGGCATGTTCTTAAGTTGTGGGAATTCTTCCCTGAGCTTATGTGATGTGGCTCCTTTTATCTGTTTCACTACATCCGGAATGCTTTGTTGTGGATATACGCTAACAAACATATGAACATGATCCACATGGCATTCCATGGCAAGGATATCTATCTCATGATTGAAGCATTCCGCCGATGTGAGTTCTTTAAATCTTTCTTCAACACCGGGAATGTTAAATATTTTTCTGCGGTACCGCGGGCAGAACACCAGATGGTAGTTTATCAAGGATACCGTTGTTTTTGTATGTTTATATTCGTTCTTCATGTGTATATAATAACATATTTTATACACAAAAACAAGAAAATATCAGCTTTATATGTATCCATTTAATTACCGGTTTATTACGCTTTCATCCCACGGTTAAAACCGTGGGCTTTCTCGCTTGGCTTTGTAAAGATCTCCGTAGTTACCAACGGCGTCTGGATAAAGGTATTCTAATTTATATTTTTTCCCCTCTTTCACGGGTTTATAAATACCTTCACTGAGGCATTTTAAAGATTTATCGTCTGTACCATGCAGGTTGTCGAGTGTGAATACGTATTTCCCCGTCTTTGGAGCTTTAAATTTTACAAAGGACTCGTACCGGGGTTCTCCTTTTTCTTTGGATACAGATTTTACTGAGGATGTTACTGCCGGAACGTTAATGGTTGTTTTCCCCATTTTGACAGATGGCAGGGAGTTTAAATCCTTATAAAATGACGCTTTAGAATAGCTGGCAGGGTATCCCTTTTTATCATACCCATCGATATGGTACCTGTACGCAGAAGTGACCTTCTTTGTGGCAGCTTCAGCGGTAATGACATCATCCGCCATTGCAGGTACAACAGCAGTAGCAACACATGCAGTGGCAAGGACTGCACACATCAGTTTTTTTAAAACATTTTTCTTCATGATAAAACCCTCCTTTGGATTTTGTAAATATATTTGAATAAGTAATTGAAGGTTTCTTTTGTTCCCTTCACCTTATATATTGCGCCATTTTGGGAAACGTCAAGGGAAAACGGAAAGTCGTTTCCCTACACATCTTTCCTCTATTTCCCACGTTTTCTCCTTTTTTGAAGGAGATAGGGACGATAGAAGATCGGTTTCCCTTTGTTTTTTATACCGTTGCGTAAGGAAGCCCCGCCCCTCGGGTTTACCTTTTGTGGTGTTGGGGCGGGGCATGCTTTGATTCGTGGTGTGATCTTCATGCCGCCCCTCCTTGGAGGGGCGGGGTGGTGTATGACCATCCAAGTGATATTAAGAAAATTATCGGATATAAATTTCAATCCATGCACCCCTCCGAAGAGGAATGTAACTGTAAGTATAAAATGGTATAAACCTTATTTCTTCAACTGGATGTCCAGATCGAAGGAATATGCTTCCATATAGTTCCAGTTACGTCTGCAGCTCATAGAACCGTCATAAAAACTGTCATTATAAGGGGTATCTGGAAAAACAGATCCGCTATTGTCAATAACAAATACATATGTCTGACCTTTCTTTAACTTGGTTGTAAATTTAATTTTATTGGCAGAATAAAGATTAACAAGATGTACTTCATCTTCATAAGTATCTTCAATAGCATCCTCATATTCTGGATGCTCGGTTTTATAATTATCTAAGATAGCGCGAAATTTTTCAAGATAATTATTTTCAAAAAGCTTATCGCAGTCGCCAACGGTGTCAAAATCAATGCCCTCTAAGTTATATTTTTTGCTAGTTTTAGAGAACTTGTAAAAACCACAATAATACATTGTTTTCACTGATTTTTCATCTGTTCCCCGTAAGTTTGTCAATGTAACGACATATTTTCCGGTTTTCGGTGCTTTAAATTTTACAAAAGATTCATAAGTTGGATCACTTTTCTTCTTTGATACCGATTTTACCGATGGTGTTACAGCTGGTACATTGATCGTGGTTTTTCCTGTTTTTACAGTTGGTAAAGCATTCAAATCTTTATAAAAGGAAGTCTTTGAAAAGCTAACAGGGTATCCTTTTTTGTCGTATCCTTCTAAATGATACTTGTAAGCAGAAGTAACGTTCTTCGTAGCAGCTTCTACAGTAACCATTCCATCATCTGCCATCACCGGAGCAACCGCTGATGCAACACATACGGCAGTTAATACTGCACACATCATTTTCTTTAATACATTTCTTTTCATAATGAAAACCCTCCTTTGGTTTTGTTAAAATTTATATGAATAAGTAGCTGAAGGTAATCTTTTAACCCCTTCACCTTATATATTGAGCCATTTTTCTTTTTTGGGGGGAGAACAGAGGCGGTGGAAGAACGGCTTTCCCACTGGCTTTATTGTTGCGCAAAGGAAGCCCCGCCCCGGTTTACCTTTTTGTGGTGTTGGGGCGGGGCGGGCAAGCTTCACCTGTACAATATAAATTTCAATCCATGCACCCCGGAGGGTGTACCTGCGCAAATAGCTTATTTCCTGCATTCAATATATTTCAATCCATGCACCCCGGAGGGTGCAACTGTGTAAATAGTTTATTTCCTGTATTCGATATTCATATCAAACGAATATGCCTTCAGGTAGTTTCCACCAGAAAGACAACTCTGTTCATCGCTGCCGTGTGTAGTAAAGTAAGGCGGGACAGCTTTTTGCATACCCCTATTGTCAATGACGAATACATAGGTCTGACCTTTTTTAAGCTTGGTTGTAAATTTATCTTTGGCAACAGGATATTTGTTTACAAAGTCCTTTTGATATTCGTACGTTTCCTCAATGACATCGGCGTATTCCGGATGTTCTTCTTTATAGTTGTCGAGGATTGTGCGGAGCCTTGCAAGGTAATTGTTTTCGTAAAGATCTCCGTAATTACCAACGGTGTCTGGGTAAAGATCATCTTCCAAAAAATATTTTTTCCCGTTTTTTGCAATTCGACAAATATAAATATTGAGGCATTTTAAAGATTTATCATCTGTACCCTGCAGGTTGTCAATCGTAAATACGTATTTCCCTGTCTTTTGGGCTTTGAATTTCACATAGGATTCATATTCAGGATTACCTTTTTCTTTTGATACCGACTTTACCGAGGATGTTACAGCCGGTACGTTAATGGTTGTTTTCCCTGTTTTAACAGCCGGCAGGGAGTTTAAATCCTTATAAAAAGAGGTCTTTGAAAACCCACTCACAGGATATCCATTTTTGTCGTAGCCTTCCAAGTGGTACTTGTATGCAGAAGTGACTTTCTTTGTAGCAGCTTCTGCGGTAATGACATCATCAGCCATTGCAGGTACAACAGCAGTGGCAACACATACAGCGGTAAGTACCGCACACATCAGTTTCTTTAACATAGTCTTTTTCATAATAAAACCCTCCTTTGGTCTTGTTAAAATTTATATGAATAAGCAGCTGAAAGGAAATCTTTTGTCCCTTTCACCTTATATATTGAGCCATTTTGGAAAACGTCAAGGAAAACGGAAAACTTTTTTACTATACACTTTTCCCTTTTTACGTTTTCACCTTTTCCCGTTTTTCGCTCCTCGCATAAAAATAAGGCTGCAAAAACAGCATTGCATACTAGATATTGTAACATGTGATTATAAAAAATGCTACCGCAGGAGCGGTTTTATAATAGACATTCTTTATTTAGGAGGAAAATCATGGAAGAAAAGAACAATGGTATTTCAGACAGCAGATACAAAAGCAGGTTTTTCAAAAAGCTTGCTGCGTGGATGGGAAAGCGCGGGGCAGCGCTGACAGCAGTGGTGCTGATTGCAGTTTCAGCCATCCTTGGGTGCGCCGAGGCCACAATCATTTATGCAGCAAAAGATAACATGGCATCGAATGATTACGGAACCAGGGGCAATACATCCAGCCCATCTTATATTGGCGGGAGTGGCAATAATCCAACCGTTTATGAACCCGGCGTCATCGGGGTATCGGTGGTTACCTATGACTTGAATGAGGTCAATAAGAAAGGGACACTGTATTATGGGGGAGACAAGGATAATCCAAAGAAGGGTTCTTCCCCAGTAGCGTCCACCAACGACCCGGAAGTCGTTAAAAAGGCAAAGGATGCATATGCAGACTCTGGCAAAGCCCCCAAAGACCAGCCGGATTATTACCCATACTGGATCGACAAAATGGGAACCACGGATAAGGGGAAAACAATTTACAAGTACAGCAATGCCCTGCATCATGCGATCACATCCAACATCCTCGCGATGCAGAACTCGTATGAATATGATGACAGCACCCTGGTATTCGTCCCGCGTGTCATCACGTCCAGCAAGCACCATTCCTGGATAATGAAGGAAAAGAGTTCCGTTGTAACCGGACGTGCGAAAGGGAATAAAAAGTCCATTTTTTATAACCTTGACCCGTGGTATGAGGAAAAGGATGCCGGAAGCTTCAAGAAAACTTCAAAGGACGTCACGGACGGCATTGCCGGCAGCAAGAAGAATAAGGCAGGCATTTATTATGCCGATTTAAAGAAATACATCAAGAACAAAGAGAAAAAATCATCAAAAAACAAGAAATCTTTTGTGGAAGTCACATCCAATGATTCCAAGGAAAAGTATGAAGTGTGCAACTATGCACATTTCTCGGAACTGAGTAAGGATGATATTAATAAGATCACCGGGTTTAACGGGAAAAGTTTTTCATCCAAGGGGAAGACAAACCTTGCCCGTGCCAGAAGACTGTATTCTTCCATTGCAAACGTAAATGAAACAAGTAAAGGACAGTATACGACAACACCGGAAATGGCAGATGTCTTCCTCCGGTATACGACAGCTGCCGGACTCAGCAGTAAATCCTATGGCACGGAAATGTTCTCCAAAAACGGAACAAAAGAGGGATTATATGGTACCCAGAAAGGGGTAAGGGATGCAGCAAACAAAAACATGGTCGGATCCCAGGTATTAAGAAGTATTTACCAGAGCAATTCCCGTTTTAAAAAGGTGCTTGCCCCGGGTGCCACCAGGGAAATGGACGAGGTAAAAAAACGTGTCCTGAATGATGAGTACAACACGCATTACCTGGACCTTTTGGTAAGCGGTTACGCCCTCGCCCAGTCAAGCGGTGACAAAAAAGCAGCAAACGAATGGCTGAAAGCTGTAACAACATATGCGAAAACAGCGGCAGATGGAAGTAATGGAAAGAGCGGAAGCAGCAGCCTGGAAAACGTTGTCATCCGTCTTGATATGGGAATGGCCTATGCCACGAGCAAAGAGGTCACCTATGCCTCCTGCGGCAGTGTCATTAATAAGCATTACAACTTTTCCGGCAAAGCAGACGCCTTTGCATCGTCAAAGGGTGTAAATGCCAAGAGCCTGAACAAGGGGTTTATTGGTTTTGCGGCATCTGATGATAAATCCGGACAGAATTATCAGGCGCACAATGGAGAGGTCGCGACGAAAAAAGGCGTTGTTAGCAAATCAAAGTATAAAGATGCTGGCTATGGCACGTATTATGACAGGCTTTCAAAGGCAGTGCAGAATACAAAATCCGTCACGGGCAGCGGCAAAGACTGGTACAGCCGCATGGTCATCATGCGTACGACAAAGGCTTATTACAGCATGCCCAATAAAAACGGGAAGCCGAATGCAAGGGTATACAACAGGCTGGCCACGGTCGAACTGCTTCAAACAGTCGGGTCCCAGCAGGGTATTAACGTGTTTAAGGGAACGGCAAAAAATATAGCATGGCAGTATGGTACTTACGCAGTTGACGGTTTTTACTGGACTTCCACACAGCCGGAAGAGACCCCGGATGTGAAATTGAACCTTACCATTTACAGCAAGGATGTGAACGGTAAGGAACCGGCCCAGAATGGAAAAGACATTAAGGATACCTTCCAGTCTTACAGCATGGTGGGGAAAACACAGACAACAACCATTAAGGACAACCTGTATGTAAAACTGTCGCCGGGGAAAGACAAGGAATCCAAGAAACTTTTCGATAAGGTGCTTGCATCGGATAAATACCATGTAAAGATTGTGTTTGAAAATGCAGACGGGACAACCGCTGCGAGCCTGCTCGATCCGAAAATTGTAAAAAGTGTCCAGCAGGTAACGGATCCGGAAACAGGAACCAAATATGATGCAAAAAAAGAAGTTACCTATTATAAGGCGCTCAACGCATACGATTCCACCAACAAGGGAAGTGAAAAGGGAGATGAACAGAATTACAACAAGCTTGTGTCTGCAAAACAGATTGGTGGTAAAGACCTGCAGGCAAACCGGAGCCTGATCTGGCGCATTTCCAATGCAGATGTGCGTACCAAAGGGTTTAAGATTTCCGGCACCGGCAGTTATTATGTGAACTGGAAAGCAAAAGTGTATATCATGCAGAAATCCGGCAGTGGTGCGAAGACAAAATGGACAAGCGTGATAAATGGAAGTTCGGTCACAAAGACAAAACCATCCATGTCTGACCTTAAGGCAGGTGGCTGTGCAACAACAAACAATGTCATTGCACAGTATATTTACCGTAAAGATGATACAGAGGACGTAAATCTTTCCAGCACCTATGAATCCATTCCGGAAGCATATGCAGAATTAAAGGAAGGGTCCATTTATAATGAGACATTTGAAGCAATGGCAGGTGTGCCGAGCACACGGTCCCTGTACTTTGCAACCGGCGGGTCAGAATTCATTGTCAACATGCAGGCAGTCTATGAAGATTACTACCTCAAGGAAATTTCAGGTGGAAGTAAAAACAGCTACCGTTCCACAAGACGATACAAGAGTGTTTTCAACAGCATGGACTGTGAGTACAAGAAAGGTGATACTTTAAAATCACTTACCGCAGGGAATACAAAAGAAGAGACTTTTGTTGCAGATGCCAATGATAAGAAACAGGAAAAAACGGTCACGGCGGAAAAGAACAGTGCCGTAAACCCGCAGGGCGCTGCCGGTTATAACACGACCGTAAACGGACACGACAGCACAACCAAATTCCATGCGACATGGACAGGGACGATCGGGAACAATACTTCCCGGTGGTCACAGAGCGGGTCGAATGTAAGCCCGTCCGGAAAACCATGTGAGGGCGGAAATGCCGGTGAAGTATACAGCATGTCCCCGACCCCGGCAAACTGGGATGTTTCTGCCTACAATACAGCATTGGGGCAGGCTGCAAACTGGGCGAAGAAGATGGAACAAATCGGTAAAAGTGCAGATGGCACGGTCTACCGTATTGATGACTCTGACGGATATAAAAGGGTATACCACGTAGGGACTGCCACGATCAATGTAACACTGACCGGAGGGGAAAAGAGCTATGATACCGGTTCCTCACGGTCTTATGGAGGTGGAACCTATACGTCATCAAACCTTGTATCAGGTGCAAAGAGGACAAATACGTCATCCGACCTTGGAACAGGATGGAGCTATACCAAAGGTAATATAGCCTCTGCTTCCGGCTCCCACACAACGGATGAACATGGAAAAGTAACCGGACACTCCAGCTGGAGCGGATACAAGGGATCCGTGGATGGGAAATCTTCCAGCATCCAGTACAAAATTGAAGTAACCTTCAGGGATGGAAGCATTACGGCAAAGAACTATGATGGCAATGCCGGGGAAAGCGGGCTGAAAGTAGAAAAGAAAAGCGGCCTGACCCAGTTTGGGGCACATGACCTCTGTGGCGCATGCTGCCAGCATGTACTCCCGGCAATCGAGGATACCTGGATCCAGAAGCTGCGTTTCGATACCATCCGTTTCACGAACCTTAAGGTATGGAAGCTGCAGGAAGGCTATGCCGAAGGCATGGGGGAGATCCGTAAGACAGACGATGGCAGCGGAAGCAGCATTGAAGGGGAAGCAGGAAAAGCAGAAGCAGATGCAGTAAAGAAAGAGAAGGAAGATAATAAGGATAATACCCAGGTTGTTGACCCGGACCTGTCCGGTGTGGAAGGCACGGAAGCTGCAAACGATAAAGAGTATGATGAAAACGGCGATCTTATTGTCCCGGACTATGAGACCGGGGATATAGGGGATGACCCGGATGCAGACGGGGAAGAAACCTGGACGGACACCTCAGAAAATGACCTTGATATTGTAAAATCGAAGATCGTAAGGTACGACCCGAATATTTTTTATAACATTGCGCAGGCAGATACTTCAAAAGCCGGACGTATCCGCTACAGCCTGCAGACCGGACAGGATGATGATGTCACATGGACAGAATTTAACAGTGATAAAAAGCTGACCCGTACAGATTCCTGTGACGGACAGACTGCATCCCATGGGGGAAGCCCGGTTGTAGTTACGGCAAACGGCCATAAAAAGAGCTGGTGCAGGGGATGCCTGTATACAAACAGTACATACAGCAACCTCCGCAACAGACACGATAATGCCAAGACAGGCGGGGAAGGAAAAGGGGAAGCCGGGGAAGCAGCAAGGACCAAGACCGGATATACCAATAACACAGCCGATGCAGTGGACAAGACAACGTTCGAGTGGAAACGCTTTGATAAGAGACGTAAGCTGAACTGTAAAGCAACTGTTATTTCAGATTTCCTGATTTTGCAGACCAGTTCAGGCAATGAAAGTATTGTCTACTACCAGGATACTGCAGAAACAAAACATCATGAGTGCCAGGAAAATTATGAGGATACCCTGTGGTATTCCAAGCCGGCAGATATGAACAATCTCAAAAAAGAGAATGTCAGCAAGGCAAACTGGATGTGGACCGATAAGATGTGGACGGATAACCCTCTGGTTAAGAAGACATCAAACCTTAATGCAGGAAGCTATAATGGCAATTACAGCAGTACATCCACGAAGTACCAGGGCACCGGAGGCAATGCAGTTGTAGAAACCGCATTTGATAAAGATGAAGAGAAGTATAACCATATCACAGATACCGATGAGAATGGAAATACCCTGGATCTTGCAAAAGTAACATCTGCAAGGACGATTGAAACAAAACAGAAGCAGATGGACGATGTAAAAACCATCATGCAGACAAAATCGGATTCGATTGATGGAAATATCTGTTCCCCTGGATGTGGAAACACTTATGGCGGAACAAACTATGATACTTATGGCAGCGGATCAGCGCGGATGGGAACAAATACTGCGGATGTTTATACTGCACCTACCAAGCAGGATGTATGGGGAAAATACAGCTGGATTAACCGGATTCTCCCTTCCTTGAACGGACAGACGGATGCACCGGAACCGGCGCAGTTTGGTAATGCCGGACTTGTGCTTATGCAGGACGGTATTGCACAGTGCCCGACGAACCCGAACCAGGAATATGTCACCGGGCAGTCCCGTGCATTCTTTATCCCGCTGGTTACATATACGAACTTTGGTGCTGATAAAAACGCCGAATCGCACGATATTACCAACTATACATTCAAGTATACAGACGAGAACGACAGCGTAGTCGGGAGAGTCGGTTATACCATGGATTCCATCTACACAAACGGACAGACGAAAGTCAACAACATCGTTGTCCATGACCCGGTTTCCGTACAGGGGGCAAATATCCTTACGGTAAACAAGGAAATGGACCAGCGTGTGCTCGGCGATGATAAAAGCGGGGCAGCGGAGATGAATAAGGAAGCTGATGATGCGACTTGTCCGGGAACAGCAGAAGAATGCCAGTACCGGCTGTTAAACTGCCAGTATGGAAAGCCGGTGCGCAGGGCGGCATTTAATGTTGACAATGCAAAACACAGTGATGTGGAAGATGATGACGGGGTGGTACACAGCTATGATTCCATTATCAGCAATATCCTTGCCCCGGGCGGCACTTACATGGATGTAAGTCTCGCAGACAGTGGCTTTGTCATCAAGCGTTATGACGGACTTGAGGCATTCGAAGGCACGTCCGAAGATGATGAGAACCAGCCGGACCGTTACCTCTCCGGAAACGGCAGCGCATCCCTTGCAATGTCATGGAGCGCAATGGGAGTGGATACAGAAGAAGCAAAGAGTGATACTTATGAACTCCAGGGAGTATTTAATTTCCACAATGCACTGGATTCAGAAAAGGCACTGTTTACTACCCGGGCAACAAAACTTCTTGCAGAGCCGGACGGTTCACTGAAGATCATGCTTGCAGATGGATCGGAATATACATCTACGACCTCTCCTCTGGTAAAGGATGGAAAGAACACTATTCAGTATCATTTCGGAATGGATTCTGTGGTGTTATCCCCTAAGAAGGTTGACTACAAAGACGGTTCTTATACCGTTGATGCCAATACAGGCGCAACCGTGGATGGAAAAGAAATTTCCTTTACCAAAACAAAGAATTCTTCTGGGGACATGACAAATTACATTGGTGACGGCATCTGGTTCGGTAACCAGGATGATTCAACTTCCAATGATACAGCTTATGATACCGTTTATGACTGCAGTTATTCATTGGATAATCTTGCAGTTACGAGACTTGCACCGGAAAAGGACGCAAACGGTATTTCATACAGGCATACCTTATCCTGCTTTGCAGGTGTAACAGAACACGCCAAAACAACACAGGATTATTACAATGGCATAAGTGATAAAAAGGTACAGTATACTTACAATTATACAGGTGATGTGCAGACATTCACTGCCCCGGCAGACGGAGTCTATACCCTTGAGGCATGGGGAGCTTCTGGCGGTGATGGATATGATGACAGCGTTGACAGGGGAAATACAAGTTCTGTCGCTGGAAATGGTGGATATTCCAAAGGAAATATCAGCTTAAAGAAAGGACAGAAAATTTATGTTTTTGTTGGCGGCGCTGGAAAATATGGAGCCGGGACAAACCGCTTTGGAGGACCAGCTGGTGGTTACAACGGCGGTGGTGACGGTGGTGTTGCTGACAGCGGTTCTGGTGGAGGAATGTCACATATTTCCACCACAAACAATCCCGCAACAACAAGCTGGAACCCTGATGGGACACTTCTGGCTGCCGGCGGCGGTGGCGGAGCAGACAACAGCGGGGGAAGCCGTGGATCTGATGATGGACGCGGTGGAAACGGCGGTGGAAAGAATGGTGAAAATGCATACATTGAAAATATAAAATCTACCGGAAATGCGACATGGACACCAACAAGTGGTTTATCACTGCGTACCGGGACAACACTTTCTGGTAACAGTGCAGTAACGAATGGAAGTGAACAGGGTGTATTTGGCCCATATAAAACCTATCTTCCGGGACAAAAGGTTACGATAACAGTAAAAGGTGATAATCTTACAAACGGATATCCGGTTGTATATACCAATTATGGAAGATACCAGACAAGAAATTATACGGTTGAAGCAGCAAACAGTAATGAATACAGATATTCATTTACCGTACCAAGTGGACTTACATCTACAACAAATACCGACGGAACTTCTGCAGATTCCGGACAGAATCCATATACTATCTGGGAATTCTGTTTCCATGCAAGGGGTTCTTCACGGATGAGGATAGACTCTGAAACTGCATCCTGTGACTATAACTCAGCCAACCAGAATATGGGTGGCTGCGGAATGGGAGGAACCCAGGGCAGCGGATACAAACAGGGTGTTGGGGAATCTGTAACATTTGGAACTGATTCTGGCGGTGCCGGAGGTGGCTGGTACGGTGGATATGTCACTAATGCAAATAATGGCGGCGGTGCCGGCGGTTCGGGATATACAGCATCCGGTCTTACAAACACAGAAATGAAGTCCGGGGTACGCCGCGGAAACGGTCTTGTAAAAATCACTGCAGCCGGAACGATTGACTGGACACGCAAGTTTGATGATGGCTACCAGAAACAGACATCAGAAAACAACAGACATGTGCATACAGAAGCATGCATGGACACGCCATCGGAAGGTTTTAAGATTGCAGTAGATGAAGCAAGCAACGGAAACACTGCAGACCTTGGAAAAATGCTTGGATCTGCGGTATGGGGTAAAATTAAGGACCAGCTGAAGAACTGCTATGGAAGTGGCAGCGGCGGATCTGCAGGCAGCGTAGCTGCAGGAAAGACCTATACCTATGACTATTCCGGATCCGTGAAAAGTGTTACCCTCCCGGCTGGTAAATATAAGCTGGAAGCATGGGGAGCATCCGGTGGAGGCAGAAACCCTGGAAAGGGTGGATATTCAGCCGGAACAGTAACATTTGCAAATGAAACTACCGTATACATTGTAGCTGGACAGTCTGCAGGTACATATAATGGTGGAGGTATCGGATGCCATGGATATGGCGGCGGTGCAACACATTTTGCAACAGCAAACGGTGAATTAGCTGCATTATCAAATAATAAGAACAGTGTCCTGCTTGTAGCAGGAGGCGGAGCCGGAGGAAGTTCCGGAGCTGGTGGAGCCGGAGGCGGCGCAAACCAGAGTGGTACAACCGGTGGAAACGGATGTGGCACGAAAGGGGAAGGCGCAACTGTCAGCGGACCTGGAAATGCTTATTTCAGCGGATCATTTGGAAAAGGAGGATCGAATTCCGGTTGGAATACCTGTGGCGGGGGCGGCGGTCTCTATGGAGGTGGCGGAAGCTACGAAAGCTATTCGCGGAATGATGATGACGACGCTGGTGCTGGCGGTGGTTCGGGATTTGCTTCCCCTTCTTTGACAGATGTATCCGGTATAACCGGAGAGCATAGCGGAAATGGGTACGCAAAGATCACTGTTATCGAAGCACACACTGACTATGATCCGGACAAAGTGTTTGACCTGGTTAAGAAAGCAACCGGAAATAATTATTCACTGATTCCGAACAGTGTCACTACAGATGGACATACCATCATAAACCCGTTTTGGAGCTGCCAGTGCATCTACGACAGCCATGTATGCACGAAGCACTGCAAGACCACTTATGTCCTGCAGTGCAAGGAACCGCATCATAAGGCAGTTAACGGAAAGATTGGACATTACGATGCTGGCAATGAGATCTGTTATGATGCATGTCATAATGATGAGCTGCATAAAAAGGGTGCAGAGCAGGCAAATGCAGGAAAACCGGGAACGTCCAAGCCGCTGAAATTTGGAGATTTCGTCCTGCTTGATAACTATTTTTATATTTACTTCCCAAACAGTGGCGATTTTTATGAGTCAGATGATTATGGAATCGCCCAGACCGAACAGCGGAAGGGAAAAGGATATGCGAATAATTATGACTGCACGGAGTGGACCAGAGAAAAATGGATCAAATTCCCATTTTCTGTTTTGTATAATCGGAACGGAACCTTTGAGGAGCACCCTGCGGGTCAATGGTTCCAGCTGGAAATTACGGACAAGGTGACGAACCGCAACGTTAAAAACAACTGTTACGATCTGACCAGCTTGTCGGAGCGTGATGATGGATTTACGTATCAGTTCTACGCCCAGCTTGACAACCATGAGATGAGTGGGGCTACCATTGAGTATGCCGTGGAAGCAATCAACAACCAGCCTTCCCCGAGCGGCAGTGAAAATCCGTACGACCGTGACGGAACGTTATCACTTGACTGCTCTCAGGATAACTCAAGCATTACAAATGCAGAACGTGCAATTGACCTGACGGCAAAACATTCAGCATATAAGCAAACGTTCGTCGATTTAATATCAAGGATTGGCAACCTCACGGTGCAGGATAGTACCGACCTCCGCTTTAGCAATTTGTTCAAACGTAAGACAAATGATGATAAATGGTATATAGATGGTATTGTTCATGCAGTCGATAAGAGTATACAGAACGCATACCTGTCATGGCATAAAAATAATGGAGATACCGCAACGGATATCCGGGGCGAAAAGGTATCCGCATATAACCAGTGGTACAATACATGGCATACAGCAAAGTGGTCTGATGTAGGAGAGGACTCCAGCAGGTGCGTATCAACCCCGCTTGAGTCAGCAAAGAATAACATCGCAGCACTGCGGGGAAAGAGTGAGCAGCTTCAGCTTGGATACAACCTCTTATGGGATATCCAGGTATTAAGCCGGGATTTCGCGGACGGAAACGTCCAGATCGAGCCGAAATATTACATCCTCGATACTAAGAAGGACAAGCTCATGGCAGTTGATGTGTGGGGCAGCCGGAATGAAGATGTAACGCTTGTTAATGAGTTTGGTCTTATGGATAAGTATGGAACAGACTACTTTAATCAGCAGAAAGACAAAATTTATGACCATGCTATGTTACTGAACTGGGATGACGAGAAGGCACGCCGGAACTACAGCGATGAAGAGAAGGCTGCGACCGAAACGGCATCGAAAGTGCTCGGCCGTACAATACTCGATGCAAATGGAATGCCGATGACCCAAAAAAATCCATTAACTGGTATGGAAGAAGAGGTTGTTGCACCGCTGTCTATCCCGATGGGGGATGGCTACCGCGAGGGTAACGCGCAGTTCCTGTACCTGAATGGACGTACCCGTACTTTTATTGGAAACAGTAAAGTTACAGCACTCCATAAAGATATTAATGGTGATGATGACCAGGAGCTCTTCAAGGAATTTGATGCTATTGGAAATGACCTTGGATCTAATGGGGTTTCAGAGGATGAGTACAGTTTCTGTGCATCCCGCTGGCACGTAACACTCGGGCTGCCGTCTTCTGCAAAATTTACGGATGTGACCGTGGATAAAGATGGTAAAGAGCAGCATATCAATCCTTACGATATGATTACCGACGAGGATACCGGGGATAAGATTTATGCGTACCAGAAATATGACCCAGATTACCTCAAAGAACATGGAGATGAGAACCGATACATGATCCTCGAAACAGCACGTATCACAGCATACGGAGCGGTCTACAACCTGAGATATTCACAGCTTATGGACAATGGATCGATTACTGCAGCCAACGGGAAAACGTATAATTTCGTCGACAGTGCGACATATCCAGGCAAGGCAAACTCGATACCGACATTGCTTGCGGTATATGGCATCACTAACTCAGGTAGGGACTATGATACACTCCAGACACATTAATTGTTTGGATAATAGCTGTTGATGTAATAATATATTGTAACACAAAAGAAAACTACTCAAGGGCTTAAGCCAAGAGTAGTTTTTCTTTGTTTTTTGAAATATGTTATTTCAATCCCTGCACCCCGCGCGGGGTGCAACATGCGAAACAAAATGCTATACCAATTACACTAGAAATTTCAACCCATACACCTCTTACGAGGTGCAAGGGGCTGTAAAATAAGTCCCTAATATAAGAAACGCCAATTCCGGCAAATGTCGGTTTTGGCGTTTCTTTGTATTAACTTTTCTATTTCTAAGCAAGTCTGCATCTTTGGGTATAAAAAATGGTGCATTTAATAAAGCTCGGCTAATCACGCCCGCTTAAGTTTTATGCAACTTTCGTCTGTCGTTGCTTTTTGTTGTGATATTTATAAAGATTGAATCCACATGAAATCAGTGTAAGCTCGAGAATTACATTTTTCTCGCCTCTTCGCAATAATCTTTTATACGCTTTATCCCACTTTAATACACCAAAAGTTCCCTCCGATTGAATACTTCGGTTCATTCTCAAGAGAGCACCATGTATGGATTCAAGATTTTGCAGCACTTCCTGATGGATAGCAGTTAATTCCTGATTCATTCGGATCGTTCGGTTTTTGTGTGCTCTCGGACAACATTCTTGTTTATGCTGACACCCTTCACAAGATTCACATTCGTATAATTCTTCCGTTCTTCCATATTTATTATATTTCACATGCTGTGTTCTCTTGAAGAGGAATTTTCGACCGTTTGGACATAAGAGATTTCCATCTGCATCTTTTGCAAAGTTTACAGCACGATACGGATTCTCATGA
>UMGJ01052645.1_pt1 | contig 18924 bp, 17 predicted proteins | sample 1965221 | NCBI WGS metagenome assembly UMGJ01 (sample SAMEA4836067, study PRJEB28245) | human gut metagenome | biome: gut microbiome; material: fecal sample | place: Denmark | collected 2008
CGAAAGCTCTCGAAGAAATGGGGTACGGCAAAGGTGCAAATGCGATCAACCGCTGGCGTTTAACAGAGTGGGAAATCCTGCACCAGATTTGCAAGGCTCACGGTGTTGAAATTGCAGAGCCGAAGAAGTCCAGAGGGTACAGCTATACGGTTGAGGAATACGGCAAGCATCAAGACGAAATTAGGCGGCTGAATGAAGAAAAGGAGCAGGCTCTTTCTGAGCGTGACGAAGCCCGTGCGGAGCTTGACAAGGCAGCAAAGAAGAAAATCAAGCTCGATGAGATCGAGGGCATTGAAGCCAAGGAGTCGATGTTTGGAAAGAAAGTCACTCTCTCTAAAGAGGATTATGACAAGCTCAGCGATACTGCTAAAAAGTATGTGGCAATGGTCAAGACCAGCAAGAAGCTCAAATCCGAGCATGACACGGCAGTGCAGGAGCGTGACAAGCTGAAAACGCAGTTGTCGGCTGTTTCCTCGGAGCTTGCTGCTTACAAGAAAGCTGAAAAGGAAAAAGCTCTTTTCACCCGTGAGAAGCTGAACAAGGAAGCAAAGCGTATCAGCCGTGAGGACGAGCTTTCACGCAAACTAAAAAAGGCTGAGGCTTTTATTTCTGCCTGCGGGTTGAGTTCCGATTTTCAGCAGTTTAGATACAACAGCACTTCAAGAAAGAACGTGCTGGAATAAAGGAGGGCTATATTATGATTATCAGAAGTAAAGATAAAATTTCGGTGAACGGCAAAAACAAGTCGGTCTGGGTACTGGATACCAATGCACTTACCGTTACACACGATGCAGCTGATGCTGAGCCAACAGTAACGGCATTCCATTCTGAGCATATCAAGTATCACCTGCACTATTCGGCGGAGTACCGCAAGGACAGACTGAGAAAACTTGTAAATAGCGGTGAGATCCTGAGCTATCTGACCGAACTGGATAAGTCTGTGGAAAATGCTCTGGAAAGACAGGTTGAAAAGTGGAAAGCTGACGATAAGGAATATCAGCAGGCACTTGCCGTTGGTGATGTTGGCAGGGCAGAGGGGCTGGAGAATATGATGAAGTTGTGTGCGAGGGAGGCGGTGTATGCGGATTTGGTGTATGTGTGAAAACAGTGACTGAGCAACTGCGCCTATCGGTGCAGTTGCTATTTCGTTATTATCCACTTGATTTTTTTCGATTAATGTGCTAAAATAATATGGGAAGTAGTGTATTATAAAAGGAGGATTACTATGCCTGAAAATCCAAGATTGTTTGGAATTGTGCATTCCAATCGAAACTATTCATTAAAGGATACATGGGGTAAGAACCAGTTCAATTCATCTTTTCCTGCTTCATTGGCTTGCTATCTTCATTCCAGAGGCTTGAAAGCGGTTTATTACACTACAGATAGCGCTATGAGAAAAGTTGTTTCTAAAATAGGAATAGATGAGTTATATGGTATCGATCCATTGTGTGATAATATATATTTTGCCTTTGAGCATCAATACACACCATTTCAGAAATATGTAACAGGAAGTATTCCAAGAAACGATTTAGTTATTATATCAAATAATCAATGCTTGACATCACTTGAAATCAAATTAGTAGCTCTGCCAGATAATCCGACCTGTGAATTGTCTGATGAATACTTTGGCTCAGAAATTGTTATAAGACCAGATACCATTATTTATCTTGCCTGTAGTTTTATCAATGCACTTGATGATGATATCGAAAGCTTAAAAGAGCTTATTGGTAATACTGGTGATAATATAACAGATTGGACTGAGGCAGAATGTGTCTTACCACATACATATGAAATATTTGGGTCAATTAAGAGAATAGTTGAAGCAAGTTATCACAAACAGATGCCTATTATTATGGAACCAGTATGGAAGACAGAGGGAAAATCTCCAAAACTTGCAGATAACTGCCTCGATGTTTTTGTTTGGAGCAACTGTGGAATGCTTCTATTATTTATGCCATCCGAACATGATTTTGATGCTCATTCAAATGGTATAAATGCACTTAGAAAAATCGGCAGACATGAGAGAACAATGATATGGCTGTTTAAAATGCTAAAGGACTATGCCAATAATGGACATTTCGATGGAAAAAGAATAATTGACGAGTTATCATATAACACAAAAAATGATAAAGCTTTTGCCTCAAATGGACTTCGTACACGTCCAATTATGACTTGTCCAGAATTGACAACTCCAAGAATCACAAAACAAGAAATAAAGAGAATTATATTGGGCGGCGGACAAAACCTTTTGAGTCCAGAAAGACGCTTTGATGCAATTATCTATAACTCACCTGATTTATTTGAGGAGGAATCATGATTAACGTAGTTGACATCTTTTGTGGATGTGGTGGTTTATCTCTTGGTTTTCAAAAAGCTGGATTTAATGTTGTAAGAGCTTTTGATAATTGGGATAAAGCAGTTGATATTTATAATAGAAATTTCGATCATGAAGCTGAACTGGTGGATGCATACAATTTAACAGCTGAGCATATTAAGAGTTTTTCTCCAGATGTTATCATTGGTGGACCTCCTTGTCAAGATTATTCTTCTGCTGGAAAGCAGGATGAAACACAGGGACGAGCAAATCTTACGCTTAGATATGCAGAATTGGTTTGCGAGGTTCAGCCTGAATGGTTTGTAATGGAAAATGTTGATAGAATCCTAAAATCACAAACATTACCAAAAGCAATTGATATTTTCAAATCATTAGGCTATGGACTTTCACAAGTTGTATTAGATGCTTCGCTTTGTGGTGTTCCACAGAAAAGAAAACGATTCTTTTTAATTGGGCACTTGGGCGGTAACGATGATTTTTTAACTGAAAGTCTATATTCTGACTTATCCTCAAAAAGCACAACTATTCGTGATTATCTCGGTGATGAATTTCATACAGAATACTATTATAGACATCCACGCTCGTATGCACGAAGGGGGATATTCAGTATTGATGAGCCGAGTCCAACTGTTCGTGGTGTAAACAGACCAATTCCACCAGGATATCCGATTCATGCTGGTGATGCTACAAATGATTTAAGTAAAGTAAGACCTCTTACTACACTCGAAAGGGCAAGGATTCAGACATTTCCTGCATCTTTTGAATTTTCAGGTAGCAAAACTGATTTAGAACAAATGATAGGGAATGCTGTTCCTGTGGATTTGGCAAAATATGTTGCCAAGCACTTAATGGAATATATTAGTACACCATTAAATGTACCTATGCAATTACAGTTCAATCTTGCTTGAATGTACAGCTAATTGATTTAAAAGGTGAATACTAAATGCAAAAGGCACTTCGATTTCGATGAGATGCACGCCAATCATATCACTCCTTGGCACGCAGGCGGAAATACCGTTCTGGAGAACTTGCAGGGATTGTAAAGGGATTGTAATTTGAAGAAGTCGAGGCAGGAATAATAAAATATATAAGTGAATTCCCTTGAAATAGTACGGTTATTGTGGTATAATGTAAATATACTGGATAATTGTGTTGTTTCAGGGGATTGTCTTTATTTTTATATAGATATGGAGGATATTATGCTATGTTTGAAAATGGTATTGAAACAATTAGAGCAGATTTTCACCTACACACACGAAAAGATAAAGAGTTTAAGTATAATGGAGAAGAAAATGATTATATAAAACTTTATGTAAAGGGTCTAGTTGATGCTGGAATTGGGATAGGTGTCATAACAAATCATAATAAATTTGATGAAAATGAATACAAAGCCATAAAGAGAGCTGCAAAAAAAGAAAACATACTAATTCTTCCGGGAGTTGAGCTGTCTGTTAAGGAAGGCGCAAATGGTATTCATACCTTGATAATTTTTAATCCTGATGAGTGGATTCAAAATGGAGATAACCATATACAGTCTTTTTTGGCATCCGCATTTGCAGGAATATCAAATCCTGAAAATAGAAATACAAGATGCAACTATGATTTGAGAACCATGTTTGAACGACTGGATGCCTATGGCAAAGATTATTTTATCGTATTCGCTCATGTGGATCAGGGTAACGGTCTGTTTGAAGAATGTAAAGGTGGTATGTTAGAATCAATCGCCGAAACAGCATCTTTCCAGAAAAGAGTGCTCGGTTTACAAAAATCCAGAACTTACTCCAACTTAGGCAAATTCAAAGAGTATTTTGATTATTCGCCTGCGCTTGTTGAAGGCTCAGACCCTAAGTCAATAGCACAAATAGGGAAAAGTGATAAATCATCATTTTTAAGAATAGGCGAGTTTTCATACTCGGCAGTAAAGTTTGCATTGCAAGACTATAGCAATCGAGTATTTGAAGATAAGCCGAGTAATAATCATGGGTTTATTGAATCCATTTCTTTTCAGGGCGGCAGATTTGATGGACAAACTATTCATTTTTCGCCATCATTAAACACATTGATAGGCATTCGAGGAAGTGGTAAATCTGCAATTCTCGAATCAATCAGATATATACTGGGAATAAATCCTCAAGCTGATAAATCTTATAAAACAGATTTAATAAAAAATATTTGGGGCTCTGGCGGTAAAGCAACATTGTTGATATATGATAAACATGGAAGAAAGTACTATATAAGCAGGATATTAAATGAACGTATAACTGTACTGGACGAAAATGGAGATGACTTAAATATAAGCCCATTAAGTCTTTTGGACGGTGTTCAATATTTTGGGCAAAAGGATTTATCAACTAGTGCAGACCAAGAGAAGGAGCTTTTATCCAAGCTTGTTGGAACTTCAATCGACAATGAAGATGTTATCAAACATATAAATGAGCTTATTGCTATGTACGAACACATGCAACAGTTTAGTCAAATTCCATCACAGTTATCTGAATTGTCAACTAAAATAGCTGAAACAAAACACAAGCTATCTATATGATAGATTGTCAAGTCAAGTGCAACACAATCAGAGAAAAAAATTTTGAAGCACCTCGAAGGGAGTCAGAAAATTAAGACGTTTGCGAGGACGATTGTTGATGAGATCGACAACGTGCTGTAAATCATCATCAGAAACGTTGGCGAATGAAGTACCTTTTGGAAAGAATTGACGAAGCAAGCCATTGGTATTTTCGTTTGTCCCACGCTGCCATGGAGAATAAGGATCACAGAAAAACACTTTCATGCCTGTAGCCTCAGCCAAAGCTTTGTGTGCCGCAAATTCTTTCCCGTTATCGACGGTAAAACTCTTTTTCAGCTTCTCCGGAATGGAAGAAAAAGCTTTGATCGTGGCGTGATTGAAAGCATTGTCCTGTCTGTCATCTATTCTGAATGCAACAAGATATCCTGATTTACGTTCCACATGCGTGCCAAAACAACCTGTTTTCCGCATACCAAGAACAGTATCGCTTTCCCAGTGACCATATCTTGAACGATTCTCAGCACCGGCAGAACGCTCGCTAATGGGCGTGGTATTAGGAATTTTTCCACGACGATCTGTTCCTTTGCATTTTTTATGCTTCCATTTGAAACGCATGATCTTCTTCAGCTGTGGCGGTAAAATGCCGGAATCGATCGCACGATAAATTGTCGGAAATGAAATACTGAACGTTTCTTTGTCACGTTTGGCACGTCCTGCGATCTGCTCTGGAGACCAGCGTAGATTCATCTTTTCCATGACATAATCACGTATTGTATCATCCAGCAGTTTTGCCTTTCTGCCGCAGTTTTCCCGCCGTTTCCGGTACAATTTATCTGCATGATGTGCTGCGTAGTTACCGTTGGCATAGCAGTTTCTTCGGAATTCACGGCTTACAGAAGAGGGTGATCTTCCAAGTTCTCTGGCAATTGCACGAATGCTCAGTCCCTGAGCTTTCCAAACTCTTGACTTTTCTCTCTCTTCTGTGGTAAAATGGGTGTAATGACACATATTGCTTCCTCCTGTTTTATGGTTGTGTGACTACTCCCATTATAACACGAGTGGCTTTATGTGTCATTCTTTTTTTGTGTTGCACTTATATTGTAAATCTATCATATAAAGAAAAAGGAATTGAAAGTAAGCTTAAAAAGCAAAGCGCTTTTGTATCAGATAAGGCTAAAATAACATCGGTGAAATCAGAAATTGAAAATGCGTTATCAAGTATAAAAAAAGTGGTAGACAATTATTCTCAAATAGCAACTAATTTACCAGAGTATAAGAGCGAATACAATAGCGATTTGTTTTTAAAACTAGTTCAAATCGTTTCAAGTATCAATGTATTACTCGAGAACATAAAAAAGAGTATTGTACAAATCAACAAACAAAAAGATGATGCTATAGATGTTCTAAATCAACTAGAGCAGAAAATTGAAAGCTTGGCGGAAGAATTTGCAGCTGTAAAACGAGAAATACAAGATACTTCAATAGATACCGATGCATTTTCTGAAATGAAGTTACAATTATTAGATGCAGAAGATAGACATACCAAGTTGTCTGAAACATTAAAACAAAAGAAAGATTTTGTACAATTGTTTTTATCTTCTGTCCGCCAAAGAAATGAAGACTTGAATAGTATTTTCAGGCAATATCAAGAAGAAGCAAGAAAGATTAACGAAGCACAAACCGAATTAAAAATTGACATAGAGTTTAAAGGAGATAAAGAAAACTTCAAAGCAAGAATAAAAGCAGATTTCAGAGGAACAAGTATTTCAGATGCCAAATACTCTATAATCAGTACAACATTCTCAGACTATGTCGATATAATATCAGAATTGGTCACAAATGATGGAAAGCGGTTACAAGATATTTTATCTTCAAATGAATATGTAAAGTTCTGTGAAAAGATGGCTGAGAAATATAAAGAGTTGATTCAATATCAAGTCCCAGATAAGGTTGAAATCTTCTATCATAATAAGTTATTACGCAAGCATTCGCTTGGTCAGAGAGCCTCTGCATTAATTTTGTTTATTCTTACGCAAAATAATAATGATATTATAATAATAGACCAGCCAGAAGATGATCTTGATAATAAAGTAATATATGATGAAGTAATATCAGCCATATCTAAAACCAAACCCAATGTGCAGTTCATTTTTGCAACGCATAATGCCAATATACCTGTTCTTGGAGATGCTGAAAGAGTGCTGGTAGTTGATTTCAATGAATCTGAAATCGAGGTATCTCAGGGCAATATAGATATGCTAGGTACTCAAAAGCAGATAATTGATATTATGGAAGGCGGACGTGAAGCATTTGACAAACGTAAAATGATATACACATCGTGGAGAGCTTAATTGTTTTTGGAAGGTGCTCTTTGATGGATATATTAGTCTTTGAAGATGATGAACTTGATACACTATATTCTGTTATAAATAAGCTGCAACTGATATTTCATCCTTATATTTGCCCGAACGGAGAACTTGATTTTCATAAAATCATGGAACTACAGTCTTCTGATAAAGATATTATTATTCTTGTTGACAATAATCTCGCTTCCCCCATCTGCGAAATAGCAAGGAATGGCTACTTGAAGAATAAGGATCGTATGTATAAAATGGCAGCTCTCATTTTATGGGCACAGTTTATAGGGGCTAAGCTTAGTTGCGGTTTCAGTTTATTTGAAACAGATAGTCAAAAGCTAAGTTGCTATACTGCTGAGTCTTCAAGATTGCAGTTTTTACACGCTGTTGACAACATTCCTGCACATATATGGAAAGCATTAGCGTTTGGAAACATCGATCACGTTCCTAGCCAATACCTATCAAGCGATTACAAAACTGATGAAAGAAACTTTGAGTATAATGAAGGTGTATTATATCTATCAACTGAGGCAGCTATCATCAAAATAGTAGAACTATTGAGAAAGGAATCTGTAACTGCTATAGAAAAATTTGTAGAGTTCACTAATTGGTATGCAGACAATTTGATGATTGCAGAAAGCATATTATTCTACGCAGCAGCAGTATTTGCAAATGTACCAAATGTGGCAATGCCTAAAAAATGCAAATCAAGTGATTTTTCCGAAGTAATTAAGGGAATAAAGAATCAGGCGTGGGATTTAACCTATATTGTCACTTGGAGTACTGTTTATTCAAATGAAACTATTGATAAGTGTTATATGTTTGCTACAGATGACATTACACAAAAAGTGATTATTGTAAATACTATACCCCCAGGGGAATGTTTGAAAGCTTTGTATTCTATTTTTACTACTAAAAAAGAAATAGAAATGCTTAATATACTGTTTGAATCCAAATTTGGTAAGTCACGTATTCAACCTATGAAAGAGTTGAATGACGATGAAAAGGTTAAAAACATAAAAGCTGTTATTTCAGAAGAATGTGCTTTGCTTCAAAAGATGATTCAAGAATAAAAAACCTCTTGACAAACCACCTCAACTGCGCTATAATACCAAGTAAGGAGCAAGCCACCAGGCACACATTGCCTCCACAAGTTGCACAGCTCATTATCAAACGTGCTAACAGAATGATAACGGAGCATTAGCAGCCAAGTACAATACAGAACAAAATGTATAATTGAGATACCACAGCTCAAATCTCCTAAACAAAATTATTTAACATGGAGGGCGATTTGAGGAGTGGGAATAATGCAAACGTTTCCTGAAAAGGCTTAATACCGTACTTTTTAAGATGCGGATAAGCTGAATGGCAACGTTTTGGCAACAATTCTCTATCATCGACAACAGTAACATAAATATTGTCTGAAAAGATAAGAGCTATCTGATTCGTATTTGAATCGGATAGCTCTTTTTGCTATTTGTTCAATTCTTTTATAGCTTTCAGTACTATGGGAAGAAAGTGCTGATAACTTGTTAGTATCATTTTAAACTGCTCAACTGTTATGTTATTACCTGTTGGGTGTCCACTATTATTTCTTGTTTGTCTGATGATGTCAAAGAAATTAAAATTCATATTAATATCTTCAAATCCAAGATTCATAAAGTGTTCTTTATCTGCATTGGCACGTTTTAGAAATTCTGTTAATCTATCATGAGCGCATCTTGCTTTTACAACTCTTTTTTCAAACGCATCTGCTTTTGTTGCATCGTCTTGCTTATCCAGGTAATTCTTGTATGCATCACATAAATCTAATAGTAACATTTCAGCAGAAGCACCCAACATTACTGTAGCTGAAAGCAAATTATTGTTTTCTCCGCATTCGCAAGCTTCAAATAAGTACTTCTTCTGTAGATCGTTTAATTCTTGATTATTGATAACAAATTTGATGAAATTGGAGAAGATACTGTCTTTCTCCATAACGAAGCGTTTGTTTTCATATTCTATATCCTCAGTTTGTATTGGAAGGATTCCAACATTGTTTATTCCTCTAAAGTAATAATCTTCATCATCAATATACAAATCACAGGCTATATTCGACAGCGTAGAAAGATTATCTTGAACTATTTTCCTACATTTTATTGGTACACGTAAACTTGCATATAGGTTATGCTGGTATGATATTATGCCTGAGAATTCATATTGAGGTTCGTATACAAACTTTGAAACTTGTAAAATAGCTGATAAATCGGTTTTATTATCATCTTCAAGAACAGCAATAATTGACATTAACATATCACGTTCGGAAACTGTATACATATATTTACTCTCCTCTATATTCTTTCAAGCATTTTTCGTTTCGCTCTGCTTCTGATCTCGGATACCTGTATCTCCACTGATCATACTCCTCACGGCTGATCTCCCCATTGCGGTACTTCTGAGCCATTTCCTCCCATGGTTCGAGCAGACCTGTCATTTTGGAAAATGTCGAGCCGTTCTGCCTGTTGATACGGATACAGATTTCTCCGTCCAGACGGTCGATCTTGAAGCCGTATAAATCCTCTAACGCAAACAGCGTGTGCATAAGCCCGGTGTAACTGTCGATGTTCGGCACGTTCAGAGCTTCGGTCGATACGTCAAGTGCATCAGCAAGCTGCTCTACAAGGTCAGCTTTGGGCGTTCTCGAACCTGATTCATACTGCGCCATACGAATATCGGCAGTCCGTTCCGAGAAGCCGACCTGCAAGCCTAAGAACTTCTGTGTCATACCTCTGAGGTTTCTGATAAACCTGATTCTTTCACCAATCGCCATATTGTTGCCCTCCATTTTCAATTGGCTGACGATCTGCGCCGCCATATTTCACAAATCAATTATAACATATATGCTTAGTGTTTGTCAAGATAGTAGAAATAAAAATGTTTAGTAATTTTATACTTGACATAACGGTATACGTTTAGTATAATAAAATCAGAACTTAACGATTTAGAGTTAAGTTAGAGAAAGGAGATACTCTAAATGACAGATAAAAATTTTATGAGAGTAGAAGATGTTGCCAGGGAACTTGATGTATCTAAATCCTATGCTTATAAGATAGTACAGAAGCTCAACAAGGAGCTTGAAGCCAAGGGATATATCACGATCTCAGGCAGAGTGAACAAACAATACTTCCTCGAAAGGACTTGCTACGGCGGTTCTGCCGAGGACAGCGAAAGGAAGTGATACGATGTCAGTCTATAAGGACGGCAGCAAGTGGCGTGTGATCTACCGCTACACCGACAGCCGTGGAGAACGCAAACAGACACAAAAGCGTGGTTTCTCCACAAAGAAAGAAGCTCAGGCGTGGGAGCGTGAGCAGATGAATAAGACGGAATCCAGCCTTGATATGACCTTTGAGAGCTTTTCGGAGATTTACTTTGAGGACATGAAGAAGCGTCTGAAAGACAACACTTGGCACACCAAGGAGCATATCCTCCGCACAAAGCTGATCCCGTTCTTCGGGAAAAGAAAGATGTGCGACATTCAGCCCAAAGATGTGATAGCGTGGCAGAATGAAATGCTCGAAGGTTCGACCAAGACAGGCAAGCCCTACTCACCTGTGTATCTGAAAACGCTCCACAATCAGCTCAGTGCTGTGTTCAATTATGCGGTCAAGTTTTACGGACTTCCGAGCAATCCTGCAGCCAAGGCAGGCAATATGGGAAAGGCTAAGAACCGTGAGATGCTCTTTTGGACGCAGGAGGAATACAAGCAGTTTGCAGAGGTCATGATGGACAAGCCTGTTTCATTCTATGCCTTTGAAATGCTCTATTGGTGTGGAATCCGTGAGGGTGAACTTCTCGCCCTCACGCCTGCCGATTTCGACTTTGAGAAGCAGACTGTTTCTATCACGAAGTCCTATCAGCGTATCAAGGGACAGGATATTATCACTGATCCAAAAACCGCCAGGAGCAACCGTGTTGTGAAGATGCCTGATTTTCTTTCTCAGGAGATGCAGGACTTCATCGGTCAGCTCTACGGTATCGGAGAACATGACCGTATGTTCATGATAACCAAGAGCTATCTGCATCATGAGATGGACAGAGGGGCAAAAGAATCAGGCGTGAAACGTATCCGTATTCATGACCTCAGACACTCGCACATCTCTCTGCTCATTGAAATGGGTTTTTCCGCAGTTGCAATTGCAGACAGAGTAGGTCATGAGAGCATTGATATCACCTATCGCTATGCTCACCTTTTCCCAAGCACACAAAATGAAATGGCGGACAGACTCAGTGACCTGAGAAGCGATGATGCGGAGGGAGGTGAAGATGATGTCAGCAAAAAATCTTGACAGCAAGGGCAGATTCAGGGCGAGGACAATCGGTTTCCGGGTATCTCCCGAAGAAGATCAGCTCATCAACTCGGCAGTCGCACTGTCGGGACTTACTAAGCAGGACTACATCGTAAAAAGGCTTCTCTGCCGTGATGTGGTGGTGCAGGGCAATCCGAGAGTGTACAAGGCTCTGAAAAATCAGCTTGCGGAAGTCCTCGGTGAGCTGCGAAGAATACAGAACGGCTCTGCTGTGGACGATGAGCTGCTGTCTACGATACAGCTTATCACAACAACTCTGAATGGTCTGAAAGGAGATAGAGAATGACCGAAGAAAGAGAAATGACCGCCCCTATGACCTCTGTTGGCGCAGAGGTCGGGCAGTCACCTGATTTAACACCTATTATTATACCAGATTACGGGGAGGATTTAAACCCATCAGCCGAGGAAATGTTTGAGGCGCAAATGCAGTATGAACAGGAAATGCAGGCACAGGCACAGGCGGAGCGTGAATCCGCACCCGGCTTTATGCAGACTGTTTCGATGCCAGAACTTTATGAGATGGTCTATCCTGGCAAACCGCCGATCATCGACCATTTCCTCTACCCAGGCACTTACCTGTTCGTGGGAGCGCCAAAGGTTGGCAAGAGCTTCATGATGGCTCAGATCGCCTATCATGTCAGCTCGGGAACGCCAATGTGGAACTATTTCGTCCGCAAGGGTACGGTGCTGTATCTCGCTCTCGAAGATGATTACCGCAGATTGCAGGAGCGTCTGTACCGAATGTTCGGCACGGAGACAACGTCCGATCTTTTCTTTTCAGTTGCTTCCAAGTCGCTGAATGAAGGGCTACTTGAACAGCTTGACAGCTTTATTCGAGAACATCATGATACCGGTTTGGTGATTATTGATACCTTACAGAAAGTGCGTGAAGCGGAGGGCGACACTTACAGCTATGCGAGAGACTACGATGTTATTGCAGGACTGAAAGCGTTTGCGGACAGAACGAGCATCTGCCTGATCCTCGTTCACCACACCCGCAAGCAGAAGTCCGATGATAATTTCGACCGCATCTCTGGCACAAACGGTCTGCTCGGTGCAGCAGACGGAGCTTTCATCATGTACAAGTCCAAACGTTCCGACGGTGATGCCACAATAGAGGTATCAGGCAGAGATCAGCCCGACAAGAAGTTCATGCTTACCCGAAACAAAGAAACGCTGTGCTGGGAACTGAGCGGAGAAAAGTCTCCCGAATACACGGAGCCGCCTGAGCCTGTGCTTGAAGCGATCGGCAATTTCATCAATGCAGACAATCCGACCTGGGATGGTACGGCTACCGAGCTGATTGAAAAGCTGGAGCTTGACATTAAGCCGAATGCCTTGTCGCTGAAACTGAATGTCAATGCCGGAAAGCTGTACAATTTGTACTTTGTGCAGTACAGCAATTCCAGAAGTCACAAGGGCAGGAAGATCACGCTCCGCTATGACGAGAATCACCCTATCATAGTTGAGCCTGAATCGGATACTGATGATACTGCTGAGGATGAGTTTCAGTATCAGCCCGTTGATAGCAATCCGAAAGCAACGGTGTGTTATGTCAGCGGTGATAGCGGAAACAAGTCTTTTCACGATATGACTGATGCAGAAAAGGAAAACTTTCTCGCTACAAGTTATTGAGCGTGACGATGTGTGACGGTCGTGACGATGTTTGTGAGTTCTCAAAAAGACCGTCACCATCGACACGCATCGTCACGGGTAGAGAAAAATATACGGGAAGGGGGTGTGAGATATGCCTGATATGGAAAAGGTCAAAATGCTGACTTCTATCCTTGAAGAAAGAAGCGGCCTTGATATTCGTGAAGCTGTTGCTCGCAACATTCATTACCTCGACGGTTATGAGAGTTATCTCTATCGTGATGAAGTAAAGTATCTGCTTGAAACTCTCGATGTCGAGGAGGAGCCGCCGTTCTGAGCCTTATGATCTCGGAGCGAGTATTTTCAGAATTTGAGCTGAGATTTTTGCAGAAAAATATCATTTCCGATATGATGTTTTTCAAAAAATATAGTGCAGATTTATGAATAAATGTACCCATATTTTCGGCTGCTCCGTCAGCCGTCAAAGCCTCGCAGAGCGACGTATGTACTTGTGATGTGGGTATTTCCCCGTCACAAGTACTACGGAGTTACAAGCGGCGCTCTGCACCGTTGTAATCGGCGCTCCGCGCCCCTCTCGCCCGTCAGGGCTTGGCGATAGCCATTCCGCATCAGCGGTCATGAAAGGAAGTGTTGCCCATGTAAATATGATTGGATTTAACAGAAAGAGATAACCAAATCCAATTAGAAACGAGGTCAATAAAATGAGAGAAAAACGAATCTCATTCGGTCAGGGAAAAGGTTCTCTGACTCACAATAACAGGGAGTTCGTTGCGGACAATGTTGACGTGTTCCGTACTCCCGATAATATCACTTTCGTGTGTCAGCCGATTGGCGAAGCATACGATCGGCTTTTCAAGGAATCAACCGAGCGTTATAATGCTAAACAGAAACGTAATGACCGCAAGGTTCACGGCAGCTACTATGAGCATCTTTTTGGAGTAAAACCTTGCAATACTGTCCGAACTGCCGCCGACAAACGAAAGAGCTTTTATGAGGACGTAGTTCAGATCGGCAAAAAAGAAGATTCGGGGTACGACGCCGAGGATTTTCAGCTCGTTGCCGACTGCCTGAAAGAGTATATGGAAGGTTTCCAAAGTCGTAACCCGAACTTTTACGTTTTTAACGCTGTCCTGCACATGGACGAGGTAACGCCCCATTTGCACATTGACTACATTCCTGTCGGTCACTACAAGCGAGGGCAGGACACGCAGAACGGTATCGCTCAGGCTCTCAAAGAAATGGGGTACGGCGAGGGTAAACAGGCAATTGCCCGTTGGCGAGCTGCCGAGGTCGAGGTGCTGAATAAAATCTGCTTTGAACATGGTATCAAGCCTCTTGCTCCAGAAAAGGCGAGAGGGACGTTAGAGATACCTGAATACAAGGAGAAGCGCAGACAGGCAGATAAACTTGCTTTGCAAAACGCTCAGGTAGAAGCGGAGCTTGGCGAGAAGCGTGAAATACTCAAAGTTGTCAAGGAGAAAACTGCTAAACTTACGGAGATAGACGGTATCGAAACAGGCAAGACCGTATTCGGCGGTAAGGTCACAGTGTCGCAGGAGGACTGGCAGAACGTCACTGATCTTGCAAAGAAAGAAGTTGCAACGCAGAAGCAGACCAAGAAGCTCCGCAAGGAACGTGATGAAGTTGTTCGAGAGCGTGACGAACTGAAAGCGAAGCTGTCGGCAGTTTCCTCGGAGCTTGCTACATATAAGAAGAAAGAGGAGGATGCTCGTTATTTCTCCCGTGAGAAGATGAAAAAAGAAGCAACCCGAATCAGCCGTGAGGACGAGCTATCACGTGAACTGAAAAAGGCTAAGGCTTTTATTTCTGCCTGCGGACTGAGTGTCGATTATCAGCAATTTAGGTATAACAGCACCACAAGAAAGAATGTGCTGGAATAAGGAGAAAAACACTATGATTATCAGAAGTAAAGACAAGGTTCAGGTAGGCGGCAAGAACAAGCCCGTATGGGTGCTCGACAACGATGCACTGACCGTCACCTACAACACACCAGATGCTGAGCCGAGCGTGACAACATTCAGCTCCGATCACATCAAGTATCATCTGCACTATTCGGCGGAGTACCGTCCTACAAGGCTGAAAAAGCTCGTCAACGACGGAACGATACTCAGCTACCTGACCGAGCTTGACCGTTCCGTAGCAGAAGCCATTGAGCGTCAGGTCGGAAAGATGCTCGAAAATGATGTGGAGTATATCAGAGCTGTGGCGGTCAGGGATCTTGCAAAGGCGAGAGGTCTGGCGAATATGGATCGCCTGATTGCCAGGGAGCCGATTTATGCGGCTATGGTGTATGTGTGATACCATGATTTCCCAACAAACAGAGAGCCGAAGGATTCTGCGTAAGTCCTTCGGCTTTATTTTGTCAGCTCGGCTGTTATTTTCCCCAGCACCGCAAACTGCTCCTGTGTGAGCTGCCTGCCGGACTGAGCGTTTTTAACACGGAAGGAATAATGCGGATGGTAGTTCACTTTATAAGCTACCCTCTTTTCAAAAGTTTGTAGAATAATTATTTTAAGTACTTGAACACAAGCCTAAGATGTGCTATAATAAAAGATGAAAACTTTGTTGATTGTAGCTTTAGGAGGTATTTCTATGGAATATAATGATTTGATTTTTAAAATCCCTGTTGAGTCTCAAACTTATGCAGAAGATTCCGCATTTGTAATCTCACAGATTACTGCTATATTAGACGAAAGAAAGCGTGTGGGGGATAATAAGATTATACTTAATACTAATCTCAAACTCGGATTACCGTTAGAAAACATAAATAAGATTGCAGGTCCGATGATTGAGGCGTGGGCTGGTGAAGTATTCTCAGGGATCCGTGATGATATGAACAATCGGTATCGCTTAATTAATGTTGAAGCACAAGAGCGATTAGGTATGTCAGATATAGTCCTGCAATTCAAAAAAGATGGTCGTGTACTTACGGGTAATGTAGATGTTAAAGCAACTGCAAATGATATTCCCAATAGTGGAAAAGGTCCGAACATCACTTCTTTTTCAAGAATAAGGACCGCATATGTAACCGATCCCGATTTCATGTTCATTATCCTTTCAATTAAGCATAAAGTATATTCTGAAAGAAATAAGAACACAAATTTAGTAGATGGTATTATGGAAATAGTAGATTACAATGCTTATGATTTGAAGTTTATTAGCGATGCAGATATTAACTACAATCCTGCACTTGGAACAGGACAGATCCAAATAAAAGATATTCATTATGTTACATATCAGTACCGTACAACATGGGAGATGTGTCAGTTACTTGATCAAAAGTATTTGCACAGTACACGAAGAACATTTGATGATTTTTATAGGGAGGCTAAAAAGAATAAATGGATAAAGAATTAACACTTATTTGTGGAGATGCTCTTGAGGAATTAAAGAAAATACCCAGTAAAAGTGTTAAACTGGTTGTTACTGATCCTCCCTACAATTTGAATAAAGACTATGGAAACAATCAAGACGATTTAGAATTTAACGATTACCTTGAGTTTTCAAGAGCTTGGATAAAAGAAGCTTCAAGAATACTGACAGATGATGGGGCTATCTTCATATTTATGGGAATGAGGTATATTTCCTATATTTATGAAATATTAGAAAAAGAATTTGGGTTTTACTTTAATTCATGGATTACTTGGTTTTATACGCAGGGAATAGGCAAAACGAAAGGGTTTTCACCACGTCATGATGATATCCTGTACTTCACTAAGCATCCTAAAAAATTCACCTTTAATCTTGATAGTATACGAGTTCCTCAAAAGTTTTATAGATCTGTCAATAATATGAGAGGTGCTAACCCAGGTAATGTTTGGGAGTTCTCTCATATGCATTATTGTAATAAAAACAGAACAAAACACCCAACGCAAAAGCCAGAAGGCGTTTTTGAAAGAATTATTCTTTCTGCTTCAAATGAAGGAGATACAGTTCTTGATCCTTTTGTTGGCAGTGGTACTTGTTTAAGAGTATGTCAACAGACAAATCGCAAAGGAATAGGTATTGATATAAATCCTGAGTATATTGCAATGTCTCAAGCTCGACTTGAGGAGGCATTTATGGGATTTGATAGCATAGACGAACGAATGAAAAGAGTCCCAAATGACCTAAATGATGCACAAATTCGTATTGAATACATAGAAAACCACATTAATTGGTTTTTGAACAATCATCCTGATGCCATAGCTGAATACCTTGACGAAGTGCGAGCGAAATACTATGATAAGATGGAACAGAGTGGACAACTATGGTTCTTTGATAAGTATACAGTATCAGTATAGTCTATTGGCATACTTGATTCCCATTCCACACGAGTTTATATCATGATTATGGCGCACTCAAATTAAACTATTCCTTGGCACGCAGGCGGCAAGACCGTTTTGGAGAACTTGCAGATGCTTTGCAGGGATTGTAATTTGAAGAAGTCAGGGCAAGAATAATAGAATATATAAGCGAATTCCCTTGAAATAATACGGGTATCGTGGTATAATGTAGATATACTGGATAACCATTTTTTTCAGGGGGATTTTTATGGTCCATCATTTAGAAGTGACCGCAATGCATAAATAATATGTTTGTATACTTCACAAGAATGTTTTATGGGAGGAAAACAATAATGAGTAATAATCGTGGCTCCGAGTGGAATAGATGGGATCTACAGTAACCGCCAACCAGACCAGCGGGCAAAAAAAATGAGCCGAGATCAACCTCGGCTCAAATCCCGTATTCGGTTCATCACAATGAATTGCAGTGAGTAACTGTGAATTACTGTGCGGTGAAATACTGTCAATTACTATGAAATACTGTGGATGAGAAGCTGTCACTTAACCTCAGCCATGTTTTCAACGATCTGATGATATGTTCTGTGGCAGGTTTCAGGCAGAGTAGCACTCCACGGCATGATGCTGTCAAGCTGTTCTTCTGAAGGTGTTTTGCCCCATGAAGGGAGAACAAGCATCAGATAGGAGAGATAACCAAACACATTCAGTCCGTTTCGCTTGGCTGTTTCGATCACGCTCATGAAGAGAGCACTCGCATCTGCACCCTTATCCGTCGCAGAAAAGAGAAAATTCTTACGGTCGATCACAAAAGGCTTAACGGTGCGTTCTGCAAGATTATTTGTCATTTCCACTTCGGGATGATCTAAAAACAAAAGGAGCTTGTCTTTCTGATTCAGGGCATAGGTGACCGCCGTGCCAAGGTGTGAACCTTTGCTCGGTCTGAGCGTTCCGATGAAGTTGTAGAATTCTTCTATGATCGGTCTTACCTCTTTCTGCCGCATCTCCAATATCTTTTCCGGCGGGACGTTTGCTTTTCTTGCTTCACGCTCCAAGGCAAATGCTCTGTCGATGATCTCGACAGCTTTTGCCGCTTTGCTGTTTTTATCATTTTCAGGTATGCTGTCCACAAACTTGCGGCGAGCGTGCGACCAGCAGCCTGCGTGCAGATATTCTCCCGAACCATAAGATCCCAGCCCATCGGTCTGCACGATACCGTCATAACTGCCGAGAAGTTCCTCCGCAGTCACCTTGGAACGGCTGTCCCGATAGGTATAGATCGCGATCAGAAGCTTTGCTGACGCTCCTGTGCAGACCACCCACATCTGTCCCAGCTTTTTCACAGGCTTTTCCTGTATTTTCAGGACACGCAGCGTAGTCTCATCAGCGTTCAGGACGGGTTCGAGGTAAGCATACTTCCAGAAGTGCTTCACAACAGGTATAAGCC
>UMGJ01020730.1_pt1 | contig 18687 bp, 24 predicted proteins | sample 1965221 | NCBI WGS metagenome assembly UMGJ01 (sample SAMEA4836067, study PRJEB28245) | human gut metagenome | biome: gut microbiome; material: fecal sample | place: Denmark | collected 2008
AACTTGCGGATGAGGATAATTTGATATTGAACATTTGATTCCATTGTGTCCCTAAATGGGGCGAAGGAGCTGCTTGAGAAAGTAGCTCCTTTTTCTTTTTTCAAGTATTACAGAAAATAAAACATCATATTATGGTAACGAAAGAACAAGCAGCCGAGTTCATAAGGCTTATGAAACAAGCTATATTTTCAGCAGACAGTCAGGTTGATAATTTCTCCGAGCCGATTGCCAATGCTATGAATGTAATGTTGGGCGAAATTGACCCCAATCAAGATTTACTTTTAGATTGTGGAAATGCTGAAGAAACAAGTGATAATAGTTAAAATTTTGCCCAAAATAGTTAAAAAGCGAATTTTCTCCAAAGATTTTTCGCTTTTTATTTTGCCGTTTGCGATAAAAGTCGTACCTTCGCTTCAGAATTGAAAATAACATTGTAAATTAAATTGTAAAAATTATGGAATTGGACAGCGTATTAAAGAAACTGAGAAAACTTCAGAAGTTGTATGAAGGTTCTAAGAAGATAAATTCAGAGGGTGAAGCCAATGCAGCCGCAGCGGCAATCCAAAGACTTCTTACTATGTACAATTTGTCAATGGATGAAATTGGCAAGGAAGAAGAACGAAAAGATGAAATCTTGGAAGAGAAGATGAGCGGATACACTTACAAGAGTATCGGTGGTGAGTGGGAGTTCCGTTTGTTGTACGTTCTTTGCAAGTGGAATTTCTGTAAGTGCTTCCAAATGGGAGGTTCATACAAGAAACTGATAATCTTCGGAAAGAAAGAGAACATGGAAACCGTTAAGTGGTTGCGTGATATGCTTGCTGAGAGATTTGTAGAATTTTCCAAGAAGCGTTTCAAGGAGTACAAGGAAACCATGGAGTATGCTATGAAGCCTATCAGCTTGGATAAGTATCAGAGAAGTTACCTCATGGGCTGCGCAGCTGGGCTGGATGCTAAGCTGAAAGAAGAAAGTGACCGAGATAAGAAAGCGGACGCTGATTTCAGCGCAAAGGTTACTGCGCTTGTAGTGCGTAATGATACGGCTGTCACGGAGTATATTCATAATAAATATCACGTAGGTAAGGGAAGGAGAAGACAAGAGAATTTTGATTCAGCAAGAGCTTATGGATACAAAGACGGTAAGAGTACCAGTATCAACAGACCGATTTCAGGCGGTCAAGCTCAAGCAAGTAAAGTTGGGCTGCTCAAGTAAATTTCCATATGTTTGATTCTATGGGGGGTTGTCCTTCGGGGCAGTCCCCATAGTTTATATAAAGAAAACAGAAAATCATATGAACATATTATTTGACGGTAATTATTTGTACCATAAAACATTCTCCGTTTTTTCTACATATTACAAGGGACAGGATATGTCCGAAGTCCTACAAGATAAGGAGAAACAGCAAGTGTTGATACGCAAGTGTATAATTGATATGTGCTATGCGTTATCGAAGTTCAAGGACGTAAAGCGTGTTGCTTTCGTTATTGACTCATCCAGTTGGCGTTACAATTTCTACGATGATTACAAGTACGCACTTACAAGAGTCAGAGACCCATATTACAAGCATTTCCTGACTGTTTTAGATATGTTTGAAGCCCTACTAAGGAAGAAGGGTTTGATAGTCAGTAGAGTCATGGGAGCAGAGGGTGATGATTTGCTTTATGTTTGGGCATTGTACTTCGGTTATTGTTTAGATGAAGAGTTGGTCATCATTACGGGTGATTCAGATATTCGTCAAATCATGACTAAGAACGTAGCGTTGTTTAACAACAACTCAAAGAATTTGAAGATGTATTGCACTCCTGAAAGGGAAGTATTTTGGAATGAATATCTTGAAACCGATGTTCAGGTAATAGCTACGAAACCATTTGAGGTATTGTTATACAAAGTCATCATGGGTGATACGTCTGATAACATACCGAAGTTGAAGTCAGGTTTTGGACCAAAGGCATTTGAGAAATTCATTGATTTCATTTCTCCTTATGACGAGCCGAAGAATGTTGAGCTTGTAGAAATGGCTCAATGGATTGCTTCACGTTTCTCCGACTTTACAAAGATGAAGTATGAGGATGTTTTGGGAAAGGTTTTATTCAACCTGAAGATGACTTGGCTCAACCTTTCAGTGTATAACAATACCGATTATCGGACTAAGAACGGCAAGAGCCTTCTTGAGAATATGCTTGACGATGTTAACAACCAAAAGGATAATTACAGTTATAAAGGTGAATATACATTGGAAAGTTTTTACGGCATGATAATTAAATAGAATAAATTATGAAAAGAAAGATTATCTTTATTGCAATCATTGTTGTGATAGTCATAGCAATATTGCTGTTTGCTCACTACGCTCCAGTTTGGGTTTCAATAACTAATTTGGTAGCGTTGGCTGTCGGTGTTGTTTTAGGTTGGATTGCTAATGTAGCATACAACAAGTTCGTAAAAGGAAAAACGGAGGAATGAGTATGAACGACATTGAGAAAGCAATTAAGGATGCCCGAGCAGCTCAGGTAGGTCGCATCTACGGAACATTTCAGAATGCCAAGGAAGTAACTGTTGATGAGAATGGAATTCAAAAAGCTGATGATGGAGAGGTTGAAAAATCCGACATCATGAACGCTTTGTCTTATCAGGGTGAAATCAAGGTATCGAAAACTGGTAAGGAAATCAAACAGCAAGTTGACGATGTTCTTTTGCCTGACCTGAATGCTAAGTTGGCTGTTAAAGAGGAAGAAGCAACGAAGAAATTAGCCGATTGCGGTGACGCTCCTACACGTGATGTTGACCCTTGGTGGACAGGCGATGTCAAAATGGACGTTGGTTATAAGGTTTACAGTTGGGATGAAACCTATTACAATGAAGAAAAGGCAAATGATAGCGTTGCTGGTTCTTTATCGGGAGAGGAAAAGAAGAAAGAGTTCAATTGTCCTGAATCCAAAGAGGAAGCAGACTGCCGCAGATGCTACAATGATATTGTAAGAGCTATATGCAATATCAAAGTTGATATCAAGGCTTGCGAGATTTTGAAGGAGCTGAAGGACGGTACGACTTATGACCTCACACCACGTCAGGTTTTGGCTTTAAGGTTTTGATTAGGTTTAGTCATATTAAGGTAAAAAGATGTTTGAACGGGAGAGCTTGTGAAAGTTCTCCTTTTCATTTTTCCATAGTTTATTAGATAAATAAACATTCAAATGGGAATAATAAATACTGACCCCAAAGTTTGGAAATACTTCAAACATGGGGATATTGTAAGATGCGAGTACATATGGGACAAAAAGTTATTTGAAGTTCATGGTTTTCACGGCAATTGGTATTGTCCTTTGATGACTGTGTATATGGTTGGAAAACCTAAGAATAATGCTAATATGTGCAACTTTGATGTAAGGGAAACAAAGTTAATTACATCACCGCATAGACCGTTTAGAAAACTTCCTAAGAAGAATTTGCTGAAGCTAATGTCTAAGGGTAATGTGGAAGCAAAAAGAGAATTCATGATGAGATTAAATTCAAAAAGTTTATAATATGTTTGAACATGCAGCATGGTACGACAAACTGCCCGATGAAAGTTTGTCGTTATTTGAGCCTCATTTGAGGTTGTTCTTTGAAACAATGTATGAGCGTCAGCTTATATGGAAACGGAGATTTATTGACAAAAAGGAAAGACCTTGGACAAGTAATAAGATTTTCCAAGAGTCAAAGTTCACCAATGTTTATCGTGAGTTGGATAGGAACAGCCAATGGCAAATCAAGAACATTCTTCTTGATGATAAATTGTCGTTGAAAAATCTTATTTGGAAGATGATGGTTTTCCGTTTCTTCAACAATCCTGAAACATTTACATTTGAGCCGAAAGGAAAGAGCGTTCAACCCAGTCTTTTTGGAGCTCAAACAAAATCAGGACTTAAACAAGCTCAATCAACTTCTGAATTGATTAGTGCAAAGAAATGGCGAAACGGCATACCTGATTATGATGAATATGATGAAGAAGAATTTAGCCGTTTTATTGCCGGCATTCGCAGTTCAGGACAAAATCCTTACACAACGGCATATCTTATAAACTCTCAAGCAACACCTGGCATGCCGAGAGATTATTGCTACACGAGGGTAGTTGTACCTACACTTCATAAGAATATGAATAAGCTCATTTCTACGGTTATGTCTGCTAAAACACCAGAGGATATTATCAGCTATCTTAAAACATTGCCTGCAGTGGCAGATTTTATTGCTCATGAGTTTTATCAGGACTTCACTTATATTCCGAGATACACGCATAGAAAATTTATGAAGTTTGACCAAAATGATTTCACCAATGTGGGGCCAGGTGCCAGTATCGGCATACGCCTTATTTATCCTAATTTGAAAACCATTAAAGAGCAAAAACAAGCTATATACTGGTTGAGAAATTTAGCTCATGAATGGTTGAACAAGATAAGTCTTGAAAAGGGTGAAGAAATGCCTTATTTGTATTGGGATAAAGCAGGGGGTCATTATTTAGTAAAAAATAAATGCAATATCACTCTTCATCAGATAGAAATGTGGCTTTGTGAATTTCAGAAATACTGGAAGATGATAATCGGTGAAGGCAAACAGCGTTCTAAATTTAGTCCAAGAAGTAAAACAATATTAAAAAGATGAACAAGGAATTAAAAGAGTTTTTTGAGAAAAAAGGATTTGAAGTTGTAGAAAAGAAAACAACAACGCAAATTCTTTTACAAAATCTTCTCGCTTTCAGTGTAAGAGAGAAGAAGGGAGAGTTGTTTGATGTTTCAATCAATCTTGTAAAGGAGCCTGAAGAAAGAGAAAAACTGAGAAAGCGTATCAACCGTGATGGCTCTTGCGAGAACGAAGGTTGGAACATCGATTTAGAGAAAACTCCAATACTTCATAATGTAACGATAAGGCAGTTTGAAGACTTCTGTAAGCAAACTAAACTCATTGCTCAGGTGAAACGTCTTTCGGAGTTCCGAGAGGTACAGAGTGAATTTACACTTGCAGTAGCTGAAAAAGACGGAAAGACTTTGAAGTGGCGTTCCAATCTACCTACGGAAAAGCATATTGTCGATTCAGTGTTCCGTGGTAGTGAATACACTCACCGCTCAGTTGGATTGGGAGGTTTGAAACTTACCAAGAAAGATGTTGTATTGGATTTAGGAGGTAATATTGGAGCTTTTACTTGCGATGTTTTTGATAAGGTCAAAAAGGTCATTGTATTTGAACCTGAAGATGTGAACTATGAATTTCTATCTACTAATATAGAAGATAACGGAGCAAGCAATGTAATTGCCCATAAGAAGGCAGTAGTTGGTAATGACGATAAAGTTCGTGACTTCTATCTTGGCAAAGCACCATATTACTATTCATTCTTGGTTAAGCACAACCGCAAAAGAGTTCCTGTTGAGTGCGTCAATATCAATGATGTGATGAGGAAATACAAACCTACTAAGATGAAAGTTGATATTGAAGGTTCAGAATGGGAAGTGCTCATAAATTGTACGGACTTCGGAAATGTTGACCAAATTATATTTGAATATAACTTCGATATGAACATGGACTTGAAAGAGGATTTCAAGCGTTTTAAGGCTTTGAGAAAGCATCTCAAAAAGCATGGGTTTGACGTTCAGGAAATGGAACGTGATATGAAACAGAATTGGAATTTGGTATTTATGGTTCAAAGAACATTGTAGCCTTATGCCTATTTCTAAGAAAATAAAAGACCTGAAAGAGCCGTTGGATGTAGATTTACAGCTGATAGCTACGGAGCTTGATACTTCGGTTAAGAGCATGAAATATCTTTGTGCAGAGCAAATGACGGATGCTAACACTTTGGATGCTTTTAACAGGTTGGTAGAGGATATAACTCAAATAAACGGAGTAGAAGTGACTTCATTCGATGATAATACGATTTTGTATGAATACTTGGATGAAGCCATTGTTATACATTCAGTTTTGGGAGTCATATATATATTGTTTGATAGCATGGTCACTCAGAAGTTGGAAAACAAATTGGACAGTTATAGATAAACCGTTAATAAAACTTTGAATTTATGAAAGATATAGTCATTAAGAAGACATCTGATGAAAGTCAGAGGATAGTTTTACAAACTGACTCTGAAACATTGGATTATCAGAGCCGTTTCACTGTGATGACGGTTACTGGTAATATTGACGGTTTGGTTAATCCTTTCCGTGTAGGAAGTGTTACCAGCTTGTATGAAATTTCTCAATTCTTGGCTGATAATTCTTCTGCTTCAATTGATGTTAACATTCTTTCTCAGGATGTAGAAGTAGAGGAAATGGAAGCGGCAGTACCGAGAATTTTGGAAGCTGAACTTCACGCTATTGTTGATGAAAGCTCATACAAGAATTACACTGGCGATGGATATGCTAAGGAATATCCGTATGAAGAGTCAAAACAGTATTTGCCTTGGTTACGTTTCAGTGTCAAGAAGTCTGTTAAAGCAACTCCTTTTGATATTGAGATAAGTCATAATGGTGAGGCTTGTACGTTTGGAGGTAACACTTCTGATTTTGGAACGGTATCGGGAACGAAGATGACGCTAAAAGATTATGATAGCCTTATGTTTGCTTGTAAGGAAGATTTGGGCGTCACAAATTCTAAGGGCACTTGGACTATGAAGTTCACTATGAACAATGTCTCCATTACACGTGAAGTAGTAATATCTTAAAACTACCAATATGATTGATTTTTTATTTGTTAGCAAAACAGACGCATCCAAGAAAGCTACGCTGAGAGTAGATATGGTTGACGGTAATATTGAAAGGTTTACCGTTATGTGGTGCGATGGTGTACGTGGTACTGAATTTGAGAAAAACTTGCCTTGGAAATGCGGCTCAGTTCTTTCTAAGACGGAAATAACTACTTGGGCTGAGAAAAACAAAGCATCATACCAAGTTTATGAGTACGCTGGTGAGGAAGTTACGTTGCTTGTTGAAGATGAGGAAGAGGAAGAAACGGATGACGATGAAGGTGGATAAGTTTTCACATTGACCATTGGAAAGGAGAGCATTGAAAAGTGTTCTCCTTTTCTTTTGTTTACACATTTATCAGTTATTAGATATTTCAAAGTAAAAATTTGATAAAAATCGTATGAGTTCGTATGCTAAACAATTAGATGCCATTTCACTTGCGGAAGCGAAACTGAAGGCAAAGAAGTTTAGGACACTTGAGAAAGCATTACGTTCAGAGTCACCTGATGACATGGTAAGAGCCTCTCAAGTGCTCCAACAAATACAGCCCAAAGTTGACCAAAATACAAAGTCGTTTTTCATTGACCCATTGGAATTCAATGCCAATTTGGGATACAAGGATAAGCCATTCTCATTGACGTATGTAACATTGAAGAGGATGTCTAAAACTCCTATTATAAATTCAATTATCAAAACAAGGAAAAACCAAGTAGCAGATTTTGCAGAGCCGCAAGAAAACAAATACTCCACTGGATTTGTTATCCGAAAGAAACCGAAAGGTGGAGTGGAGCAGAAGATGGACAATAAGGATAAGAAAATTGCTTTTGCTATCACTGATTTCATATTGAAAGGCGGTAACACGAGCCAGTGGGGTTATGATGACTTTGATACTTTTATAAGAAAGATTGTTGAAGACTCATTGGTTTATGACCAAATGACATTTGAATGTGTACGCAATCGCAGAGGACAGCTTGAGAGTTTTATTGCTACGGATGCTGCTACTTTCCGCATGGCTGATTCATTTTTTGATAAGGACTATGATAACGTGTTCTTTCAAAGACATGGCGCTAATGTTTGGAAAGATAGAAGCGATTTTGGACCAAAGGTTCATGGATATTATCCTGCTTATGTTCAGGTTTATCAAAACATGAAAGTAAATGAGTTTTATCCATGGGAACTTTGTTTTGGTATTCGCAATCCGTCCACTTCAATATGGGCTAATGGTTACGGATGTTCGGAACTTGAAGAGCTTATCAATGTTGTAACATCAATGCTTTGGAGTGACGAGTACAATAGACGTTTCTTCAGTCAGGGTTCAGCTCCAAAAGGTTTTTTTCGAGTAAAGGGAACGAACAATGAAGCAGCATTGCAACAATTTAAGCAGCAATGGCAATCAATGATTACTGGAGTTATGCAGTCTTGGAAAACTCCTGTGATTGAAGCCGATGTTGATTGGATTGACCTTCAGAAGAACAACCGAGATATGGAATACAGTTCTTGGATAGAATATCTGATAAAGATAGCTTGCGCTGTTTATTCTATTGACCCGTCAGAGATAGGTTGGGACATAAGTCGTTCTAATGGTAACGGAGGTTTGTTTGAAGGAAGCCAGGAGCAACGGCTCAAGCACTCCAAAGATAAGGGTTTATATCCTTTGTTGAAATTCTTACAGAGAAAGTTAAACAAATACATTGTTGAGCAAATCAATCCTGATTTTGAATTGGTATTCGTAGGATTGAATGGTTTGACTATCGAAGAAGAATTGAAGATGGACATTGATAAGGTCAACAGCTTTATGACTGTCAATGAGGCACGTGAGAAGTATGAAATGAAACCGTTGGAAGGCGGTGACGCTCCTAACAATTCAGCTTTCTTGCAGAACAAAAATGCTCAAGCTATGGCTCAACAGCAGGCTGCTATGGGAAGTGCTCCTAATGGAGAAGAAGGAAATGTTGAAGAGCAAAATCCTTTTGACTTGTACGCTGAGGAAGTTGATGAAGAGGACACTAATAAGGGTGGACTCAGAGAAGAATTTGTAAAAGCATTTGATAACTTTCTAAAACAAGAAGAAGTATGAATTCAAAGAAAACTGACGCACCAGTAGTGCGTACTTTTAGCGAGTATTTGCCTGAGCCTTACATTGATGAGGTTTCAGATAGTGTGAAATACTACGGATGGGCACCCATGGGTACTTCGGAAGATGAAGATGGGTGGAGAATTATGAGAGAAACAAAAGACGGTACGGTGACAAAACGTGAATATGCTCAAGGCACTATGGATTTTGTTTCTTCTTGGAGTAAAAGAACGTCTTATGTATATTCAAGATAATTTATGGCAACAAAGAATTTAGGACAGGTGTCGGGTGTTCATATAGGTAGCACCCCACCGTCAAATACGATATTGATTTGGTACGACAGCACACCGAGTCAGTTGAGGCATAAGGTATATGACCCAACGCTGAAACAGTGGGTTGTTCTTGACCAAAACATTATTTCTGCAATCACATATTCCGAGCTTACCAATATGGCTAAAAATTCGGGATTGTCGGTTGGAGAGTATTTCCAAATTACAGACCGAAGTAATGCCCTTGCATTAGCAATTACTTCTACGAAAGTACAGTATTGCGACGCTTTGGGTAACATTCTGATTGATGACCTTGGAACGAACATACAATATCACGTAACATCTTCCAACTTACAGATTGACGATGTTGTCGGGGTATTCGATGAAACCAACCGAAAGCTGGTATTCCAGTTCAACGAGCAAACGCCAGATTTCACCGCTGACGACTATGTTCTTGGTAAGGTTCAACGTAACAACATATGGAGCCTTGCTAAGTACAAACTTTCGTCTTTCTTGTCGAAAGTAACGGGCAATAGCATAACGTGGAACGGTGGATTTTTCTTCAGCTTTTCGGATGCTTTGAAGAATGTACTTGATAAGGCTGGTGGGGTAGTTAGCAAAACAACTTATGATAGGGATAAGGAACAACTGACCACTTCTATCAACAACGTAGGAAAGGAAAATCAGAACATCATACAGAATGCTCATAATGAGCTGACTGAAGCTACCAAGCCTGATTCATTCTATGGTACCAAGCTGCCATCTATTTCTACTGGCGGTGAAGCTACGGACATAGCAAAAGGAGATACGTTGCTGAATATTGTATCAAAAATACAAAGATATATCAACAAGTTCAAGTATGCTACTGGTATCCGTATTTCTCAAGATTTCACTGATAGGGTGAGTCCGCAATATGTTAATAACAACGACACCGTTGATTCAGCCATAAGAAAAATTCAATATTGGTTGAAAAATATGGGTAAGGGAGGAAAGCTATCTGACGATTGGGAGCCGAAAGACTATACCACTACTGTTGAAGATGTAGCGGCAGGAGATACGTTTGATGATGCATTTGCTAAGGCAGTTGCTAAGTTGAATCAGATTGGAGATATTACCAACGGTAGAATTCAATCGAAAGCTACTGTTAATGGTAGCGAATATACAAGGTGTACCGATTTCAACTTGGCTAATGGTTCTTTGACATTTAATCGTGACGTTTCAGGAGGTTCTAATCAACAGACTGTTCAACTGAATAGAAGTAGCGGTTTGTATATCAACAATGCTTCAGGTAAATCAGTTAGAATTTCTGGCGAAGGAGTAAGTGTCAATGCTAACACTAATCAAGGGTTTCAATTGCCAAACTATGAGGATAGCTTTGGGTTGGGAATTTTTTATGGAGCGGCAGCTGCTTTATTCACAGGTACTGGAGCTTCACTTGGTGGTTATACTTCGGTTAAGTATGCGGCTGGCATTTCTGCTCTTTGTAGTCGTGGAACATTGGGAAGTGGTGTTGATATTTTTGATGCTTATTTCTCACGTTTAAAAGCTGGTAGTATTTCTTATGGTAGAGCAAACGTACAAGATAGCGATTATTACATTACAAATGACAATACATTCGTTACTTGTACTAATACAGAAGACAGAAATGTATATTTGCCTACAACTCCATTTGACGGTTTAATGATCATTGTCAATCAGGTTAATACCGCTAATGTAGCGGTTCAAGGTAATGGACATAAGATTGTCGATAATACAGATGTTGACTATATCAATATTGGAGGAGCAAGAAGAATTGCCGTATTTCTTTATCATGCTAATCTTTCTTCTCCTGATGGAGTTGGAGCTTGGTTGTTTACACGTTGGTCAAGATAAAAATTGTAAGGTATGAAAGCAAAAATAGTTAGCAAATATGCAGTATCAGTTATTGACTATGACACTGAAATAAAGAAGATTGATACCATCTTCAATAGCGAGGTTGTGAAGTATGTAGTAAATGACGACATAATCAACTCCATTCTTGCTAAGAAAGACGATGAAAGGACTATCGAAGAACTTCAGGCTATTGTAAAACGCAAGGAATTGAACGATTGGAAAGATAATCAGCTCAAGGAGTTGGATGGATATTTGGAATTTGTTCCTTCGGAGTTCAATGGTTATTTGGGCGAATATGAAGCAGCAAAACCTTATTATGTCGAAGAGAATGAAAAGGTGGTTCAAAAATGGGAAGTCGTTGAAAACGACAAAACAAAAATTTTAGCCAAAATTGACGTATTAAAAGGTGAGCTTGAACAAACGGACTATAAGGTGATAAAATGCTATGAGGCTGCTCTGTCCAGTAGTAGCGAAATGCCTTATGACGTTAATACTTTGATTTCTGAACGTCAGGCAAAACGTGATGAAATAAATAGTTTGCAAGAGTTGATAACCGAAGAAGTGGTTGAAAAACGCTCAAAATAAATCGTTGTTATGTGTAAGATAGTTTATTTAACATCTAAGCGTTTCGATAAGCCGTCAAGCGAGTTCAAGAAAGCACTTGCGGATGAGCTACGCAAGAGAAATGTAGAAGTGGTAACAGATTATTCGTATGACTGGTTAAACCACTTCAGGAAGCATAAGACTTATGGAATTGCCATAGCCTTTGACTTCTATCGGGATGGAAAGGAAGGATGCGGATTGACGTTGAATAAAAACTGTTCTTACATAAGCAGAGATTTTGCTTACAATCTTTCCAATGTATATGACCTTTTAACACCGTCTTTACATTGGAGAGATTTTCAGTTTGTCGATTCATACAATAAGGAATGGTACAAATTCTTCAATAGGATAAGTTCTTCAACCAAAGCAATATTCTATTTATGCACTTATAACAATCCCAGTGATTTGGAAAATTATTTAGTAGCATTTGAACGGATAGTTCAGTTATTTGCTGATGAGATAGTTCGTTGCTTACGTTCCAACTACGATACAGAAGATTATCGAAAGAGAGTGAAAATTGCTAAGTTAAAAGTAAACAAAGTTGAAGGGAGGAAATAAGCTATGGGCTGGTTAGCGGATAACGGACTTGAAATAATTTCACTTGTATTCGGTACAAGTGGGATAGGATATGCGCTCATTACAAGAGCCATGAACAAGAAGAAGTATGAGCAAGAGTTGAAGCAATCTCAGACTGAGATAGATGCTAAGGAAGATGATTTTTGGAAAAAGAGGTATGACGTTTTACAAGCTGAAGTTGACAATAAGGACAGTTGGTGGAAAGAACGCTATGACGCTTTGTATGCCGAATATCAGAATGAGCGGAAACTAAGTAATGAGATTGTCAAATCATTCCGTACAGAGTTAAATGAAATGAGAACAGACTACGAGAAGCAACGTGAGCTGGAGAAAATGAAATATGACAAGCTCATGGAACAATATCGTAGTTTTGAGGAAGAGAGCAAGAAACGTGAAACTGAATATAAACAGCGTATTTCTCAACTGGAGAAACTGGTTGAAAGTTACGAAAAAAGATTGAACAAAGACGATGACAACGCAGAGTAAAAACATATTGATAGCCGTACTGATTTTAGCAATTTGTCTTTCGGTGGGGTTTTTTATAGGTTACTTGGTTTTTGGTAAAACTGAGCCTGTGGTTAATCGTATTGTTGAAATCAAATGGCAAAAAGGTGAAACGGTAAGAGATACGGTTGACCGCCCAGTTCCTGTTGAAACCATAATTCGTGACAGCATACCAGTTCCCGTTCCTACGGATACAACGGCATTGTTTGCTGTATGGAAAGATTATTACTTGGAGAGAAAATACGCTTTGGATTTTTCCAATGATAGCATAGGAACATTCCGAGTAGATGCTATTGTTAATCAAAACAATCTCATTTCCGCCACTTCTTTAATTCAGCCTAATATCCGTACAGTTTACGAAAAAGAAGTGATTTACAAGAAAGAAAAATGGGTTCCATGGGCAATGATTGGTACTTCGGTAGATTTGAAAACCAATAAAGTTCAATTTGGTGTAGATTTGAATCAAAAATACGTTATCGGAGTTTCAGGTATACGCATGGATGACAGATATGGTTATACATTAGATTTTGGAATTAAATTCAAATAATATGGGACAGTTAGAAGACATTTTGAAACATCAAAACATGGTGCGCAATAACATCATGAAATCATTTGGCGCAGAAACTTCAGAAGATAGTTTGGAAAAGTCTTTTGAAGATGAGGTTAATCCTTTTGAAATGGAAGCATATAAATCCGAGCTCACCAAAGCGGAGCTTGATGAGTTTGAAAAAGCCAAACATCAGGACGGAGATATACACCCCAATGGAAAATGGGTTTGGCGACAGAGTGCTAACGGAGGAAAGGGAGATTGGCGTGTAGCGAAGCCGAGCCGTGGCGGTGGTTCATCAAAAACTACTTCTTCATCTTCAAGTAGCGATTCAAAAACAACTAAAGTTCCTGCTATAAAACATCAAGTGGATAACTTTATGTACACTATACAAACTGTAAATAGTAATTTTACAGATGAAAGCAAAGTAACCGTTGTTAAGACAGACAAGGGAAATTGGGACACTTATTATGACGGTAAAAGAGTAGGAATTGTTAATTCAAGCGTTTTGAGTGAGAAGGTTGCTAAGGAAAAGGGATGGTTGAAAGAAGATGATAAAGATACAAAGAAATCGTCTAATACTGTTACTCACGACATAAACGGTACAAAAGTAACCGTGACGAAAAATAGCGACGGTAGTTATACGCTTGAAGCCAATGGAAAGAAGGTAAAGAGCGATGACCCAAGTTTCTTTGTAAACGGTACTAATCTGAAGCCGAGAGTTAAGGCTGCTTTGGCAAAAGAAGTGGGATTGGAAACGAAAAAGAAATAATTATGGCAAAGAAGGAACATAAACATATACATTTCATTCCTTCTCCATTTCCTGCTGTAACGGAGTACGAAAATGCTTTTGTAAAAGAATGGAATAAAAACACTGCCAAAGCGGTTGCTGAAGTCTTACAATATATGGCCAAAGCAACCGCTGCGGCTATTAAAGAAAATCGGGAGGAAAAGAAATGATATTCACTCAGGGTCAAATACAAGATATGTTATCAATTCTTCGGAAATACGAATTGATATTCATTGCTGGACAACTTGGTTTAGATTTTCTTTCTGCTTCTGATAAGGCGATACTTTTAGCAGCAGGAATTGATGTTGACCAATTTAAGAATAAGCAGGGCATTATAGAGCATGCTTTCCTTTTCGGTATATTAGCGGAAGTCATAGGTGATGCAAGGGCAAAGAATATGACTTACAAGCAGTTTCAGAAGTTCCTGAAGAGCAAGAATTTCATACCGCTAACAGAAGAGGAAGAGCTGGCATTGCAAAATGTTAAGCAAAGAGCGTACACCGATATAACAAATTTGAGCAACCGTATGGCGGGGGCTTTCCGAAACGTAGTATTGAAAAACAATCAAGAGCAACTTCTACTGGCTCAGAAGATAGTGCGTGATAAAGCTGTAACGGCAATTGAGCTGCGTCAAGGAGCTACGAAGTTAGCACAAGAACTTGCTGATGCTGCTCAGAGTTGGGACACAGATTGGTTGCGTGTTGCTTATTACATATTACATGAAGCATACAACACAGGACGTTCTCAGAGTATTTTGAAAAATAACGGAGCGGATGCCGAAGTATATTTTGATGTTTTTAATGAGGCGTGTCCTTCTTGTAGGAAATTATATCTTGAAGACCCAGATGATGAAAATAGTCGTCCAAAGATTTTCAAATTGAAAGATATTATTTCCAATGGAAATAATATAGGTAGAAAACAATCAGAATGGTTACCTGTAATTCCTCCAGTTCATCCATATTGCCGTTGTCAAATAAATGTGGTACCGTATGGATTTGAATGGGATAATAATGTAAGAGCATTCACTAAACCAATCAAGAAAATATCGAAAAATCCTAAATTGCGCAATGTTAAACTGAATATAAAAGTATCGAAATAATATGTATATAATATACAAAACAACTTGTGTAGTTAATGGTAAGATTTATATAGGGCAACATAAAATTAAAGACAGTAAAACTCTTGAAGCAAATTTTAAGGGTTGCAAGCATTCTGAAGAAACGAGGAATAAGATGCGAGAAAAAAGAAGAATGAGAGGAGGTACAAAAGGATGGAAGATGACAGAAGAACAAAGAAGGCGTTTATCAGAAGCTCACATTGGTAAACAGTCAAAAGATAAACATCCACTTTGGGGTAAGATATTTATAAACAATGGCGTAAGAAATAAGACTATAAGAAAGGGTGAAGAAATACCTAATGGTTGGTTTGTAGGAATGATACGTCACAGAGTTACTAAGTAAAAAGAATTGTAATGAAAACTGAAAAATGTTTAATTGTTTCACCACATTCAGATGACGCTCTGTTTTGTTGTTCTCATATACTATTTCAGCCTCAATACGAAGTTCAAGTGCTGACCGTAGAGAATGACCCAAAGCGTATTGCGGAAGATGAAAAATTGTATGATTTTCTCAATATTCCTTTCTTTCATCTTACAGCCGATTTTCACGATGAGAGCTATTATGGTTTCAATAAGGAATACAAAGAAGTAACTGTGGAAGCAACGTATAAATATCTACGTGGGTACTTCGGTAGCGATACGCTAAATGAAATTGAGGAAATGCTTGTAAACTGGTTGAGGAAGTTCTTGAAAAATAATAAGGGGTACAAAGTGATTGCTCCTTGGGGTGTAGGACATCCATTCCATTTGTTTGTTCGTGAAACTATTCAGAGCGCAATAAGCTACATGGAGTATTATCGTGAATTTCCGCATTCGTATAAAAGACGTTCTCAAACGCAAGTCAATAAACAATTGGAAGAATATACGTTGAAACGGTCAGTACCAGTTGATGAGTTTAGCGATGTTAAATGGAAATTGGCTTCCAAGTTCTATCGTAGTCAGTCAGGGTTATTATTCTATGAGCAGAATTACATTAAGAAGAATTTGCCCGAAGAAATTTATGTTAAAAATGACGAAGAATTGCCGTTTTGATTTATGAAGATATTCATTGCAGATTTTCAGATAGCAAAATATGGAGGAATAGTGAGCTATGTTGCTGATATGCTTAAAGCATTCCGAGATTTAGGACATGAAGTGGATGTAGCTCAAATGACTCCTGCATCTACTACTCAGAGTGCTTATAACAAGAAAGTAAAAGAGTTTGAGAGCGGAGAGCATCAACAAAAGATAAAGTTCCATTCTCAGGCTGGAGGTTATGAGAAAGATGAGGTAACAGGTTATTGGCGCAATAACTATTATGGGTATTTCTTGCCTCCAAGTAACCGTATCGGAGTATATGAAAAGAACGCTGTGGAGAGGTGGAAAGAATTGGTAAAGGATGCTGATATCATTCTTTGGAATTTCATGCCAACTAAAAGTTCCTCTTGGAATAAGAAAGGGGTTGAATTTGACTTTTGGTGGAAGTTCTTTGATTTACCTTCTTCCATTAAACAGGTTTTCTTGGTGCACGATGCCTATTTTGATGTTAGAGCTTGTAATGTTTCTGCGTTGAAAGATAAGATATTGTTTATGGCTTGCGCTCATCTTGCTGCATACCAGTGTTGCTCCCATATAGGGATACCAAGAACGTTGTTATTGAATCCACGTTATTTGCCCGATGGGGCACGTATGCCAATAAGACCCATGCAAAAGAGAACGGATGACTTTTTTGCTGCACATATGTTTAAGTCTATGAAACATATGGAAGAGCTGATTGCTGCTGTTCCGTATATTCAAAAGGGGAGTGAAGAAAGGTATTCGGTTAAGATTGCTGGAACTGGTATCGAATATAATTACATGACCAGTGAGACAAAGACAAAGAGTAATTACATGTGCACTCTGAAGCGTGACCCTAACTTGCCTAAGAAGATGGATGGTAAAATTTCTCTTTGGGATAGAGCCGTTAAGTTTGGTATGGAGTATATGGGTCAGATGTCGGGTGGTGATGTCATTAAGACTTTGAAAAATACGAAGTTTGCTATTGACCCATCTTGGGCTGAACATTATGCTAATTATTGTCGCACTCACATAAACGGTTTTATTATCGAAGCTATGCTGAGCGGTGCTTATCCAGTTTTGCGTGATTATAGGGGATTGGTTAAGAACGGAGATAAGGAAATATATGACCCGTTATTTGAAAACGTCAGAGCAATCATTATTCCATGGAACACGACTCCGAAAGAATTTGCTGAATCATTGAAGAAAGCTATGCAGATGTCACCTGCTAAATTTCTCCGAGATACAAAAGCTAATTTTGAGCTTGTTTATGAATTATTCAACGCTAAGAAGAATGCTGAAGAAATAGTAAGGCTTTGCCGTGGTGGTAAAAAGTTAATCAAAAAAGAGCTTGAAAAAGGCAAAGATTCAGAAAATGTTAAGAAAATAACAAAAGACATTATGGAGGACTTCTATCATATAGAGCTTCCAATTGAGTGGGAAACAGAATAAAGCAGTTATTATTCTACCATAATATGATTGTGAATAAATTAAACATAACGTGTTATGGTAAAAAATAACGATGTAATTGAAAAGGCGGTGCAGCGTAAAGTAGGCGATATGCACCCCAACGGCAAGTGGGTATGGACAGAATACAAGCCAGGAAAATTCGACTGGCGTCCACCTAAGAAAAACGCTGCTGGTGCGGCAGGCGGTAGTTCTTCGGGGAGTTCTGATACTGGTAAAAAAACAACCGCTACAACGTCAAAGACGACATCTGCTAAAAGCGGTGCGAAGCCTATGGACTCACAGAAGTTGGTTCAATGGGCTGCTACTACTTCGGATGACAATCTGTTAAAAGTTGCTAATAGCAAGAATGGTAATGCGCAGATGCGTATGATTGCTTACAAACAACTTGAAAGCAGAGGGTTTGATATGTCAAAGGTTGATACTTCAGGAACGCTGGGTCAGCTTATGAAGATGACTAAGCAAGGAAGTTCAAAGCAAACATCCACTTCTTCAGGTGATGACGATACGGTAAGTGGAGCAGCCGCAGGAGCATCTGTCGATATAGACGATGATTCAGATGAAGGCGGAGTTAATGGCAGTCAAATCACTGAGAAGTGGTATCTCAACAAGAACGATGACCGTGTTAAGAAACGCTTCAATCTCAAAACTAAGGAAGGTCGTATCAAGTATGACCAATTTGTTTACAAGGAGAAAAAGAAAGAGCCTGATTACAAAGACCCAGTTGAAGTTATTCAGGACTTGAATGAACAATACTTGGAGTTTTTGGACAATCCTGAACAGCGTTTCATGATTTCCGCAGGTGGAGCTGGTATCGGTAAGTCATATGGCTTTAACAAGATTGCCGAGCTTTTGAACATGAAACCTTTTGAAGAGGGTGACCAGCCAGGTGATGATGACTACGATATTTTTGAAGCTCCTGACGTAAATTCAGGCAAGCAATTACTTGGTATTCTCAAGGCTCACAACGGTAAGATTATCGTGTTCGATGACAACGACAAGGTATTGCGTAGAGCGGATTGCGCATCAGTAATGAAGAAAGCAACTGCTACTACTGGTAAGCGTATTGTCGGTGACCCTGATGACATTAAGAGCAACTTTGAGTTCACAGGTCGTATTATGAT
>UMGJ01039745.1_pt1 | contig 18372 bp, 21 predicted proteins | sample 1965221 | NCBI WGS metagenome assembly UMGJ01 (sample SAMEA4836067, study PRJEB28245) | human gut metagenome | biome: gut microbiome; material: fecal sample | place: Denmark | collected 2008
GTGTCAAAACACCAAGCTGGCGAATTTTGGGCACTAAAAAATGCTCTCCAAAATTCGTGACAAATAAATCTTTTCTAAAATTATATGTTATATTTTTTCTGTTAAATTTTGTATTTAAAATTTGTAGATATGTAAAATGAAAAATGGTATAATCATTTTGAACTGCATTAATATTACAATTAGCTTTTAGGACTATTAGTAATATTACGTACAAGGAATATAAAGAAAAAAATTAAGGAGGAATTGTTTATGGAAAGAAAATTTAATAAAGGAGATATTGTTCAACATTTTAAGAGAGAAAAAATGACAGAGGAACAATTAAAAGAAGAACCAAATTTATATTTATATGAAATTATTGGTACTGCAAGACACACTGAAAATAAAGAAGAATTAATGATTTATAAACCTTTATATACAACTGAATGTACAAATGGAGTTGATTTTGCTGCAAGACCATTAGAGATGTTTATGTCAGAAGTAGATCATGAAAAGTATCCAGAGATTAATCAGAAATATCGTTTTGAATTGAAGAAATAAGTTATATAGTAAAAAAATTATTTTATTGGAGAAAGGTTAGTATAATATATTAAATTTTAAACTCTATTATATTATACAAGGTATTAAGTAAATGAAAAATTATATAGATACATTAAATGAAACAATAAAATCATATTATAAGATTTTATCAGAAGATTTTCCAAAATTTTTAAATGAGTATATTAATACTCCAGAAATGTTAAAACAATCTAAAATAAGTGTAAGTTGTGGTACAATATATTCAAAAATGTATAAACAAATGTGGTATTCAAGTTTAGACCATAGTATTGCAGTAGCTTTAATAATATGGCATTTTACAAAAGATAGGAAGCAAACTTTATCAGGATTGTTCCATGATATTGCAACTCCAGTATTTAAGCATTCTATTGATTTTATGAATAAAGACTATGAAAAACAAGAATCTACTGAAGAATTAACTACAAAAATAATTAGTGAATCAAAAGAGATAATGGAGTTACTAAATAGAGATGGTATAAAAGTTGAAGAAGTAGCAGATTACCATATATATCCTATTGCAGATAATGATACGCCATGTCTTTCAAGTGATAGATTAGAATATACTTTATCTAATGGATTAGGAGCAACAGAAAAGATTTGGACTTTAGATGATGTAAAAGAAATTTATGATAATATAGAAATTCAAGAAGATGAAAATGGTATAGAAGAATTAGGCTTCAAAGATATTGCTATTGCAGAAAAATTTGTACATACAATGAGCATTTTATCAAGATTATATTGTAGAGAAAAAACACTTTTTACAATGCAAATGCTTGCTGATATTATGAGAATAATGTCCGATAATAATTTAATCAATATATCAGAAATGTATAATCTATCTGAAAAAGAAGTGATTGAAAAAATAGAAAAATGTAATGTAAAAAATATATCTAATGGTTTTGAAATATGGAAACATGCTACAGATATTTTAACAAGTGAAAAAATGCCTGAAGGAAAATACTTTGTAAATATTGAAAAAGTTAAAAAGAGATATATAAATCCGTTAGTTAGATATAACAATGAATATAAAAGAATAAAAGATATTTCAGAAAAAGCAACAAATGATATTAATGAAGCTCTTGAATATAAAACTGCTAAATATGTATTTTTAGATTTTGATTTTAAATAATGGAATATAAAGGGAATGTTCAAATGTAATATGCAGAAGATTTTGATATTTCGTACAAGTATTAGATTAATAAATTACAATTAATAATTTTTTTATAAAAAGAGCTGACAAATAAAATGGAGCACGTTATACTACTAGTAAATTTATATATGGAGGTAGTAGAAGTGGAAGAAAAACCTAGTGTTTTAAACGATTTATTTGTTAGTAGAGAGGAAAATATATGTGCTTTAACTGAATTTGATAAGAAAAGGATTAAAGAATTAACAAAGGATAATAATACTTATCAAATGCTCTTAGATAAGCTAGAAGATTTATCTAGTGATGATATATCAAAAGCTAAAGTTAAAGATAGTTTAGAAAGTTATATTGATAAGGTAAACGTAATAGGTTCTTATGAAAATGAAAAGTTTTATAAGATTGGATTTACAGATGCAATGAATTTAGTGTTTGAATGTATTAAACGAGAAATATAATATAAAGTAATTTTTATTGGATAAGCATATGGGAATAACCATATGTTTATTTTTTTTGTAAGAAATTTAAAATTTTTTGTTTTACCCGTCACATTTTTGATTTTGAATCGCTATTAAGGTTAAGAAGAAAATTTCAAATTGCCAATAACCTTTTTAAAATTTAATCGCTGTTAATAGTAGAAGGAAAAATAAAAAAAATTAGAATTGCCCGTAAGATTTTTGATTTTGAATTGCTGTTTATGTTAGGAAGAAAAAATTTTAATATTGCCCATAAAGTTTTTAGATTTCAGTTGTTGTTAATATTAGGAACAAAAAATTTAAAATTTACCCGTAAGATTTTTAAAGTTGAATCGCTGTTAAGGTTAGAAATAAAAAAATTAAAATTTTTTCATTTACCCGTAACGTTTTGGATTTTCAATTGCTGTTAATAGTAGAGAGATAAAAATTATTAAAAAATTTGGACAATTTAAAATTTTCTCGCCTATGTAATTAGATGGGCAAAATTGCACATTGACAAATACACTTGATTTAAGTGTCATAAAGAGCCATTTTCTTTAATATTCTGTATTAGCAAGAAAGGATTTGAATAAGTATGAATGAGGATAATAATAATACAAAAGAAAATAAATTAGAGTTCAATACATATTGCATTTTTACAGAAGAAAAACAAGATATTAGAGATACGATAGGATTAGTTTTTAAGGATTATTTAGAAAGTATAAAAGTAAAGAATAAGTAATTATATTAAAACAATTGCAAAATTTAATTGAGCACGTTACAATTTAAGCATAGATGATTACGGATAGGAGGTTAAATGCTGGATTTAAGAAGTCAAAATTTTAAAGTACGGAATGTATATCAGACTATCTAGAGAAGATGGCGACAAGCAAGAAAGCGAAAGTATCGGTAATCAAAGAAAAATTTTGCAAAGATATGTAAAGGAGAATAATTTATGTTTAGTTAAAGAATATGTTGATGATGGCATAAGTGGTACAACTTTTGATAGACCTTCATTTAATGAATTATTGCAAGATATTGAAAATAAAACAATTGATATGGTAATTACAAAAGACTTATCAAGACTTGGTAGGGATTACATTAAAACTGGTTTTTATTTGGAAGACTATTTTCCTAAAAATAATATTAGATATGTTGCAATAACAGATGGAATAGATACATATATAGATAGCACAAATAACGATATAACGCCTTTTAAAGCAATAATGAATGATATGTATGCTAAAGATATTTCCAAGAAAATTAGAAGTGTTTTGAAGGAAAAGCAAAAGCAAGGAGAATATATGTGTAGTATTTCAGCTTATGGTTACAAAAAGCATCCTACAATAAAAAATAAATTGATTGTAGATGAGCAGGTAAGGGATATTGTAGAAAAGATTTTTGATATGTATTCAAATGGACATGGTAGTGTAGAAATTGTAAATTATCTAAACTCAAATAAATTTCTATCTCCAACAGGTTATAGGAAAACAGGACTAGTGCAAGATAATACGTGGTCGAAATCTTCGATTTCGTGTCCACGGCTATATGCAAGCGAAGTCGCATGAAAACAAAACTAGCTATAATTGGAATGAAGTAACCTTATGCAATATGCTAAAAAATGAAGTCTATATAGGCAATACTGTTCAAAATAAAAGGTCTATAATATCATATAAAGTCAAGAAATTTAGAACTGTTGATAAAGAAGAACATATAAGAGTTGAAAATACCCATGAAGCTATTATTGACAAAGATACATTTGAAAAAGTGCAACGTATCATAGAAAAAAGAGGAACAAACACAAAACTTAAATATGATTATTTATTAAGAGGATTACTTTACTGTTATCATTGCAAAAGAAAGTTGCAAATAGTTCTAAAGAAGAACTCTAAAAGAAATGCAAAATCACATCCATATATAACTTGTAGTGATGCAAAAGAACGTGGATGTTATTCATTAAATATGAACTACGAGAAATTTGAAAAAAATATTATTTATGTTGTAAAAAAGATATGTCAAATATATGCTGACAAAGAAATTTTTTATTCAATTTATGAAAAATATCAAAATAAAACATCAGATATTCGAGAAAGATATAGGAAAAAAATAGAACAAATTGATAAAGCAATATTAGATATAAATAACAATTTAGACAAGATGTATATGGATAAATTAAGAGGTATTTTACAAGAAGAAGACTACGTTAGAGTATCACAAAAATTAAGTTTAGAAAGAACAAAATTAAATGAACAAAAGCAAGAATTAGAACAGAAATTAATTGGAACAAAAGACAAAATTGAAAACAAAAATCAAACAAAAGAAGAAAAAGAATTAGATGAATTAATAGAAAATTTTTTGAAATTAGAAAAAATTGATAAGATATATTTGTATCGATTAATTAATAAAATTGAGATTGATAAAGACAAAAATATTTACATATATTTTAATTTTTCAAAACTAAATTCTATTAATGAAAATCTAGATGAATTTATCAAAATTGAAGAATTAATTAATGAAAATCAAAAATGCAAAGTCGTGTAATATAAACAGTTACAAGACTTTGCAAAACGGTTGGAAGTTTTTAAAATCCACACCATTGATATTTGCTTTCCAACCATTTGGAAAGGATATTTTTGAATAATTATTGGCTATTTTTTTTGCACTTTCATATTCTTTTGTGTTACTTTTTATTGCTCCTGTTACTAAATCTACTCCATCCGGGTTTACCATTGGAACTACATATATTGAAACTTGATTAAATATATGTCTTGCACTTTGTCCATATATATTAAAGTTATTTACAACTGATTTGCAAAAATTCTCTACAAATTTCATCATTAATAATGATGTAATCCACTCACTTGCATGTATTCCACCTGAATACATAACTTCTTTATTCCCATTTCCTATTTTTACATACGGGATATCTTTTCCCAATACGCTTTTCCCCATATTTCCAATATTCAAAAATGAATATCTTTTTCTTAAAGCTTTAATATTTGTTTGCATTAGCTCATATGTATAATTTAAATTTGTCGGCACAATATCTTTTGTATTTACTCGTCTTAACATTCTCATATATAACCACCTAATTATATATATTAAAAAAATAGAATTTTTGTTACTAATGAAACAGTAAAGTCTTGTAAGGTACTAATATTTCAGCACTTACAAGACTTTTCAACTTTGGTGTGCTTGAAGGGAATCGAACCCCCGACCTCTCCCTTAGGAGGGGAGCGCTCTATCCAACTGAGCTACAAACACATATATTTTTATTTTACACCATTAATTGTGTTTTGGCAAGGTATAACATTTACTTTTTATGTGTTTTTGTGCTATAATTTTATAGGTGATTTTTATGCAAAAAATGTTAAGTTATATGAGAAAAGCAATCGAAAATTATAATATGATAAATGAAGGAGATAAAATTGCTGTTGGTCTTTCTGGCGGAAAAGACTCTATTACCTTACTTATGGGTTTAAAGGCTTTGCAAAGATTCTATCCTAAGAAGTTCGAAGTAGTTGCAATAAGTGTTAATCCTGGATTTGAATTTTTTAATTCAGAATTTTTGAAAAGTGTTTGTGATAAAATCGGTGTAGAGTTTATTGAGGAAAAAAGCTATATAAAAGAAATTGTTTTTGATATAAGGAAGGAAAAAAATCCTTGTTCTTTATGTGCCAACTTGCGTAGAGGAATTTTAAATTCTTCTGCAATCGCTCATGATTGTAACAAAATTGCTTTTGGGCATAATGAAGATGATGTTTTAGAAACATTTTTTTTGAATCTTTTATATGCTGGAAATTTGTCAACTTTTGCTCCAATTAGCTATATGGATAGGTCTAAAATAACTTTAATTAGACCTATGGTTTACATACCTGAAAAAGAAGTACGTAAATTTGTTAGGAGGCAAGGAATAGAAGTAATGCCTAAAGTATGCCCTATGGATGGGGTTTCTAAAAGGGAATCTATAAAAGAGTTAATCTCTAAATTAGTTATAGAAATTCCAACCGTTAGAGCAAATATTATGGGTGCTATTAGAAGATCTAATATTAACGGTTGGAAAGAATTTTAAATTATTATTTTTACTGTAAACAAATCACCTTCTATTTTTATTTGCATTTTTCCTCCTTGCAAACTCACTAAATCTTTAGCTATTGAAAGACCGTAATCCATTGCCACCACTTGTTCTAGATTTATCTCCTCTAACAAATCGTTCCATTAGCTCTTCTGGTGTTATGTTTAACTCTTCTTTTGATATGTTTTTCATTGTAAATACTATTTTATCATTTTGCTCAACATTTACATATATTCTTGTCCCTTCTAAAGAATGTTTATATGCATTATTGTATATATTTTCTAATACTCTCCACATTTTTTTGCTATCTAATTGTGCAAAGATCTCCTCTTTTTCTATTTTGCTAATTAATTTTAAATCTTTACTCTCATACTTTTCTGCAAATTCTCCATTTGCTTGTAATATCATTTCTGTGAAATTCAATTTTTGTAAATTTACCGTTTCATTTCCAGAGCTTATTTTAGACGCTTCTATTAAATCTTCTGTTAAATTTTTTAATTTTTTTGATTTATTTTCTAGAATCTCTATATATTTTTGCGCATTTTCATTTTCTATATTTTCTTTTTTTAGAAGATTAGCATAATTTATTATTGAAGTAAGTGGAGTTTTTAAGTCATGTGATACATTTGTTATTAAGTCTGTTTTTAATCTTTCTGATTTAACCTTTTCATTTACTGCATTTTCTATGCCTTTTTTTATATTGTTTATGTCTTGGACCATATTTTTTAGGTATTTATTGTCTGTTTTTATTTCTGATTGATATTCTCCTGACACTATATTTCTTATTTTCTTTTCTATTTTATTATATTCTGAGACATTTTTTAAGAAAATAATTACTATTGCCACATATATCAAAATCACCAATGCTTTAATTTTAACATCATATATTACAATACCATAGTGTAATGTAGTTGCTGAAATTATTCCCATAGCTATTATTGTTACTACCACCACTATTATTATTAATTTATAATTTTCTTTTATTTTTTCTATAAAATTGGTTACTACTTTTTCATTTTGTGCTTTAGCTTGCTTTATATTTTTTACACTATTAAAAAATATTTCTGCTAAAATAGCATATAAAATAAGGCAAATTAATTCTATACTAATTTTTTCAAATATTGCTTCCATTCCTAATATCGTTAGTATTTTAACATCAAAAAAATCCGTGTAAATACCGCTTTTTATTGCTTTATATAAAAGTACTATAGATAATATTGAAAATATAACTACTCCGATTATATTTATCTTTACATTATGATTTGCTTTATAATAATTTTGTTGTATTGTTTTCATATAGCCATTATTATCTAAATTTACTTTTACATATATATCCAATACTTCAAATCTGGATTGGTCTGCTTTAAATCCATATTTCTGCAATACATCTATATTTGTATCTGGTGCAGAATTTAAACTACAAATATAATATTGTAAACTTTCTTTAAATTCTGATTTTATATGTTCTTTATCCTGTATTACTGTTTTTAAATTGCTAAGTATTATATGTTTTCCCGTGTTTGTTGTAATATCTGCTATGTACTCTATATTTGAATTTTCTCTATTTATATATTCAAGTCCTGGGTAGCTTTCTAGCTCATCATTCCATATGCTCCAGTAAATAGCATCTTCCAAAGTTTCTATTTCATGCGTTATTGCACTTTTATATGATTCTGTTTGTAAAAAATTTGCTTTAGCAATTTCAGCCCAAGAAAATCGTCTTACATTTGAATATATATTGTTTCCTAAAATCCATAATATGATTACCGATATGAATAATAATAGTCTCTCTATATTTATTTTTGACTTTTTTCTGCTTTTTTTCATGCTTTATTTTCCCTTTCCTAAGATATAATAATATTTTTATATATTTTCTATCTTGTACCCTAGTCCCCACACAGCTTTTAGATATTTTGGTTCTTTAGGATTTATTTCTATTTTATCTCTTATATGGCTTATATGCACTACTACTTTTTTTTCATATCCGTCAAATGGCTCTTTCCAAACATTTTCATATATTTGCTTTATTGAAAATACTTGTCCTTTATTGCTTGCCAAAAAAAGTAATAATTTATATTCTATAGATGTAAGCTTTATTTTTTCTCCATCAACCATTACTTCTTTTGTTTTATCATTAATTTCTAGTCCGTCTATTATTATGTTATCATTTTCTATAAGATTTCCAAGCTTAGTATATCTTCTTATATTTGACTTAACTCTTGCTATTAATTCTAGCGGTTCAAATGGCTTAGTAATATAGTCATCCGCTCCTGCATTTAACCCGATTATTTTATCTATACTTTGTGACTTTGCAGATATAAATATTATTGGAACTGAATTTGTTTTTCTTATTTCTCGTGCCACTGCAATTCCATCTATTTTTGGCATCATTATATCTAACAATACTAAATGTATATCTTTTTTCTTTAAGATTTCAATAGCTTTTTCTCCATCATAACATTCAAATACATTATAACCCTCTTCTTCTAGATAAATTTTAATTGAGTCCGCTATTTCCTTATCATCATCCACTACTAATATATTATACATCCATTTTCACCTCATATATATTGCATGCATTCATTCTTTGCACATATTCAATTTTTCCGTTTATTGTTGACTTTATTTTTTCTTCGTTTACCCCATTATTACAAATTAAAATGAAGTTACTTTCTGTTTTTTCTATTTTATCATAATTTTCAACATCTATTATAATTGATTTATCCACTAATGTGAATAAATATAGGTCATCTAGTATTCTATTTTCCTTTGTATTAAAAACATAAATTATTGGCAAGTTTTTTTCTGCTATTTTTTCTGCTATATTATTATATTGTGAATATATATATTCTATTTTTGTATTTTTCACAAATGGACTGTATATTATTGTGAAAAATATTATTGATATTATAAATAATGTATGTTTGCAACTTGCACGTTTTCTTACAAATTCTCTTAAACAATATGCTATTGCAATTATCATTGATGAATATATTGGAATTATATATCTTGTTTCAATATACGGAGCTTTTAATACTATTGTTAATAAATAAATCAAAATTGGAGTTACCAGTAAAACCATTTCTCCATTCATTTTAATATCACTCTTTTTAGGTTTTATTGCTATAATTCCTGTTAAAATTATTATAAATGGCAATAACCCATTAAAGAATTCTTTATTTATCTTTTTGCAGTATCCTACTATATTTTTTATTATATCCACTTCTACAGTTACCCCTCTGTAGCCGAAAAATATATGTGATATTGCATATGGAAATATGAGTATATAAATAACTGATGATATAAATATTCCAATATTATATATCATCAGGTTTTTGTAATTCTTTTGCTTTATGCATTTTACTGTATATATTAAATATAATACAAATGCGTAAATAAAAAAGTAATAATGTGTTAGCCCTCCAAAAATCATAAATGTAGAAATCAAAAATATATTTATTGGTCTTATTTTTTCTTTATTATATATTTTCATATGTAAGAATGTAATTATTAATATATTTAAATTACATAGTTCATACATTCTTATATATAATGTACTATTTAAGCTAATTAGTGTAAGTCCATTAATTAATGTTGTCAATACTGCATATATTTTATTTTTAAATAATTCTTTTGATATTAGATATACCATTATACTTGATATTATAAATATTGTTATATTTAATAAAATTCCAGTCCATTTTGTAAATTTGTTTATGGTAAAAGTTGCAGATATTCTTAATAGTAAATAATACAGTGGAGGATGTACATCATTTTTTTGATTTTCATATATAGGTTTTATATTATAAATTTCATTGTCGTTAACTTCTAAATAATCTTCAAAATATTCTTTATTATGCCATTTATTTAAAAAATCCTCATTATCTGCAATATTTAGTTTATTATAATTCATTAGGCCATATGAGTACATTTCATCCATATGAAAGTATTGTTTTTGATACCCAAAATAAATTCTAATTAATATCTGAACTAATATAATTATTATTAAAATGATTGTTGTCTTTTTCCTCATCTTTATTCTCCCAATATTTTTCTCCATTTATCTCATCAATTAAATATAGCGGTCTATTTTTTGTTTGATTAAATGTTCTTCCTATATATTCACCTAATATTCCAATTAATGCAAATTGTATGCCCATAAAGAAGAGTATTAATGAAATAATTATTTGATATGGTTCTATTGTTTGTTTAATAATAACATATATTAGATTAATTAGCCAAGATGCAAATGTAATAAATGATATATATATTGGCCATCTTAATGGTGAAATAGAAAGTGATGTTATTCCATCTATTGCTAGGTCTATTAATTTTTTATAGTTCCATTTTGTTACTCCTGCTATTCTTTTGTCTCTATCAAAATATATTGCCTTTTTGTTATATCCTATCCAACTAAAAATACTTTTTGAGCATCTTCCTGTTTCTCTTAATTTGCACATTGCTTGTACACATCTTTTATCTAATAATCTAAAGTCTCCTGTATCCTTTTGTATTGGTATTTTAGTAAACTTTTGTAATGTTTTATAGTACATAGTTGATGTGAATTTTTTTAGCCATGTTTCTCCATCTCTTGTTTTTCTTGTTGCATACACATCGTCATATCCTTTTTCCCATTCTTGTATCATTTCTGGTATAAGTTCTGGTGGATCTTGCAAATCCGCATCCATTATTATTACTGCATCGCTTTTCCTAGAATAGTCTAATCCTGCTATTATAGCTATTTCCTTTCCAAAGTTTCTTGAAAACGATATATATTCAAATCTATTATCTTTTTTTCTTATTCCTTCTATTATTTTTAAACTATTATCTTTGCTTCCATCATTTATGAACAGTACTTCAATTCTATAATTTGTTAGCTTGTTTATTATAGATGTTAGTCTATTTCTTAAAAATAGAAGTGATTCTTCCTCATTATATATTGGAATTAATATTTTAATTGTTTTCATTTTTTCCCTACCTTTATTTTTTCTATATTAATATTATATTCTTTATATCACTTAAATATTAAATTTAAAGGCTAGAAAAAGTTAAAATTTAGTAAATTTTATTCAAATATTCTCTAATTGGCAAAACAGACCTCATTACGAGATCTGTTTTTTCTATGCCCATGGATTTGCAGATTCTGGATCTTTTATACCTACCATTAATCCTACAATTGTATCACTCCATATTATTTAATTTCTGTAGACCATAGTCCATGTTTGTTGCAATAAGCATATATTTTTGAACCTGGTATATATTTAAATCTACATTCTGCATTTTGTTCTGGATATAGTTTTATTTTGCATATTTTCTCACCGGCAATCATTGCCAACCACTCTATATAATGCTCTTTATCCATTACATGATTTACTTTTACAAATATTTCATCTTCGACTTTTTCATACGTTGGTATATGTTTTTCGGCTACAGCATCCATGCTATTTGGAATAATTTCTTCCATTTTTTCTCCACAGCAAACTATACCACAATTATCGCAACTACAGTCCTTTAAAACTTCGACCATCGCTCCACATTTAGAACATTTTTTTATAATTAATTTTTCCATAATATTTTTCCTCCTACTCTTTTAAGTTATTACAATAATATCATAATCACTATAAAAAATCTAGATATATTATATTATTTATCTTTTATTAATTTGTAAATATCTTTAAGTTGCAAGTGCTAGTTAATTTCTTTTAATTTAGCCGTCATGTCAAAATTATAAATATACTTACCATCAATTTTTTCATAAACTTCTCCAACTTTTGCATTTTTAGGTAAATCTATCTCAAATATAGAACACGGTCCACCATCACCATTTTCTGATATACAAACCGAATTCTCATCCATTACCCAAGCATAGCCATTTCCTTTCCAGCTTTTGTTATCTAAAAAAATCTTTCTTCTCTCATATAAGTTATATTCTTCTAATACTTTGTCATTTTCATTCATACCTTTACCTTCATCCATCATATTTTTTAATGCATTTTTTAAATCTCTAATAAATTCCTTTATGAAACCATTACTATTATTATTGTTTCTTTCAAATATATTTAAGTCCAATATTTCACCTCCTATTTTTCTAATTTACTTTCTCCTGTTGCATAATTAATAATAATTCCATTTTGCACATTATATACATATACATTAAATTGTAATTTTCCATTGTCTTCAATAGAATATGCTTCAATATTTACACCATTTGCTAATTTATTTTCGCCCTCAAAATATGGAGTAACTCTATATAGGACATGGTTAGTTTGATTTTCCTTCAAATAATTATAAACCTGATCTTCAAATTGTTTCATTCCATTTATATTAAAGCTTTGTGTCCCTGTCATTATGTTTCTTTTATCCACATCTATTCCACCTAATTTCCACGCAATTATATGACATCTATGATATAGATATCCTCCTGGAATAGTGTTTGTGTTATATTTTTTTTGTTTAAATCCTGTTGGTGTAATTGAAGAATAATCATCTTTTTCGTCATCTTCATTAGCCTTTTTCCAACTAGTTTTTATCATTGCCCTTCCGCACTCTGCCATTTTCTAAATCAGAATAATAATCTTTCTGTATACTTATGTCTTGCGCAGTAAATTGAGGCACATTGTTGTTTATTTCAATAAATATTTCTCCACTGTATTTTGGAATGTTTGATATAGCGTAAGAAATTTTGTCGTTTTCTATAATATTGCTTGTTTGATTTTCCTTTCCAATGTTAAAATTTACGCTTACAGCAGTTATTATAATATATAACAATATTATTGCAATACGCTTTAATTTTTTTGTATTTTTATTCATACATTTCACCCATATATTTAATATCATAATATATGATTTTTTTCAATATTTGTATAGCTTGATTTTATTATATTTCGCTCAGCATACCTCACTCCCACATATCCCATATACACTGCCAAATCAGTTCATTCTGATAAGTTTCTTTTATATTAGTTTTGGAAAATCTAGAAGTACTATTTTTATCTGCTCCATTATTTATTAATAATCTCAAAATCTTCCTATATTGCTCTATGCCAACCTGTACACAGTGATACTTGGAATGGAGACATTCCTCAACCTTTCTCCTTCCTCTTTTATTTTTTCTATAAAAATATCCTATCAAATCGGTATCTTTTATTCATTTTTTTTAATTACCCTACTAAAAGTTTATACAAATTTATATCAATTTTAAATATTCTTCAATATTTTGAACATATTTTTTTAGAAAACCTTTTTTATATTTGGTAGTATATGCAAAAAAAAACACTTTTCTACGAAACCTTTATTGTACCCAATTGTAAAAAAGAGACTCAAACTTACGACCTTCGGGTTATGAGAATAGGTTGACAGGCTTTTGTATTTTAGTGAAATCAATGGTTTTAGCTGATTTATCAATAAAAATTGGGGAAATGGTTTTTCGAACATTTGTGTATTTTTTGGCGCTTTTTTGAGAAGTTTTTCCCCAACTTTTCCCCAAGTGGTTTATACATATGTTCGTATTAAAATTGAATATTAATGGGAAACCTAAAAATTTATTTTGGAGGTTTTAGAAATGAATAAAATTACTTATCACAGAGAAGGAGATTATTTAGTTCCTGATTTATATTTGCCTAAGCAAGCTAAAAGAAATATTGGAAAATATGGAAGATTAAGATTAAATTATTTAAAAAATTTCAAGAAAGGCTTATATACTGAATTACTTATAGATGGTACTTTGAAACAACATTTGTTAGATATAGATGAAAGTGCTACTAATAAAGTAAAACAACTTATAAAACAATTTTCTGAAGTTGAACATATTGATGAGAATTTAAAAGAGCATCATCAAATGGAATGGGTTCAAGCTATGAATAATATTAAAAATAGAGTTGAAGAAATTGTTTTTAATGAGATTATATATGTGTAGGAGGATTTAGATATGATTAATTTTAGAGAAGTAAATGAAAATGATATATTAAAAGAATGGTTTGATTTTAGAGAAGAAACTTATTTGTGCTATGTAGGTAAACAAGATAGAGAAAATGAATTTAAATTTGATGATTTTAGAGAGAATATTTTAAAAAATATTCCTAAGCAGAATAGAACTTATGTAGAAAAACAACTTGATCTTCTTTATGACGATTTTATGAGGTATTTGACTTATATTACTGAGAAGTATTATAGAAATGGATTTGTAGATGGTTCTCAGTTAGTTATGGGATGTTTTGAGGAATAGGTATAGTTACAATATAAAAAATCTTAAAGTGCAAAATTTGCACTTTAGGATTTTTAAATTGCACTTTAAAAATTTTTATTATTTAAAAAGTATTCTTTTGGATTTTCTAATCAAATAAGATTTATCAGTATTACCAATGGTTTTCGGCTTTTATTGTTTTTTTTGGAATTCTGGATCAAATAAAAATTATGCCCAATATGGTATATATTTTTTGAATTTTTTTGTTGTTCCATCAGGATCAAAATCTTTTATAACATTTTTTTCAATCGCTAAAGATATTAATCTAGAAACCGTTGAAGAATTATTCTTATCTATTCTAAATCTTTCTCGTAATGTTGTATTTGTCATATATTCTTTATTTACATATTTTAGACAACAGTGTTGATATGTTGCTCTTACTCTTTCTTCTTCTGTCATTTTGGCGTATTCTTTATGTGCATAAATAATAACTCTTATACTATCCTCATATTCTTCATATTCTGGTGCTGGTAAATTTTTCTCTTCTATTGATGTTATAACCTTATCTACGCCACTTCCTTTTTCTTCACAAATCCTTAATAGTCTCATTATATTTGCCAATTTTTCATTTCTTGATTTTGGCGTATGGTCTATAAACCTTTTTGTATCAATTAAAGGTTTTCCTGAATTAGTAATTTCTATTCTATCGCTATATATTTCTATTAATGGACCTTTATTTCCTTCCATAAAATCTTGATGTACTAGTGCATTAGCTACAGTTTCCCTTATAGCAATTTTAGGATATTGATATTCAGTCTTTCTAAGCGCGTCTCCTATTACTTCTTTATTTAAAGCTTTATCATTAATATAATCAATTAAATTTTCGAAAGCGACAGCATAACCTTTATTCCCTGTTATATCTGATAATGTATTAAATTTGTTGTTTCCATTATACACAACAACTCTTGGTGCTCTCGATTTAATTCCTTTAAATTTATTTAAATCCTTGGCAAGCACAATTGCTCCTAAATATGTAATATTATATGTTCCTCTTTTATATACAACGAAATCTTCTTCAATTAGTTTCTCTAATATATATTCTTTGTTTAAATTATGTTTTATATTCATTAAATTAAAATAAGTATCATAATCTAATAAATCATAAATATCTTCTTTTGCTACATTACTCATAATTATTTGAGTCTCAAAAATTTTTGATTCAAAACATTTCCATAATTTTCTTTCTTTTTCTGGAAAATCTTTCAATTTTTGTTTAGTTGAATTTACTCTAATGTACTCTACATCTTTATATTTGACAGGTACATTAACATTTGTTGTTTCTATTTCTATTATTTGTACTCTAATATCATCTTCAAAATTCAAATCATGTATACTGAATGTTATTCGTGGAGATAATAAAGTTTGAATATAATTTTCCAACTCTTGTTGCTTATATTTTGCTTTTTTAAAATCAAACTTAGTACCCACTATTTGTTTATCATCACTTATTCCATAAATTAAATATGCTTTATCTTGTCCTTCTAAAATAGCTGAGTTACACAAAGCTGACATATATTCTCCTATTAAATTAGGATCAGAATTATTTTCTTTATATTCTAACCATTCATTTTCTGTTTTTAAAGATAATAAATATTTTAAAGTTACATTATAATCTTCCATATATTACTCCTAATTCTTTATTACAATTTTTTATGATTTTTTGATCAAATAAAAAAATAGCGATATTTAAGTGTTTCTACTTATTTTATATCATAAAAATACTTTTAAATCAAATAAATATATTATTCAAAAATGCTTTTAAATTCTAAAGGAATTATGTCTTCATATAATAAAGCATATTTATCATTCACCTGTCTATTATTGTGATAATGTCCAAAATACCATTTCTTAAATTCTAATTTTTCAGATATTTTTTGTAAATAATCAGTCAAATAATCTTTTTTATACGTTCCGCCTCCAAGCAATGCTTGTATATTTGTTGGACAACAATGAGATATAACATAATCAACTTTATAATTTACCTTTTCTAAATTTTTTATTCCATTATTCATTTCTTCTTCAGTTGGTAATTCTAAATCCCACCATGAAAAATCTCTAATTCTAAAATAAGCTCATCTTTTTCTCATTTGATATATTTTTTCTTCTTTATCTAAATCAAGTATTCCATCTTGAATATCATGTGAACTAGCTCCACCAGATGCAAAGATTTTCTTATTATCTATATCAAATACTTAACCTCTTATTAAATGAAGTACTGAATCTCTAATTTTATGTACTTTTCCACCATGCCATTCTTCTATAGGATAATTATTGTATAATCTTGTAAAGTTTTCATTATTTCCATCTACAAATAAAGTTGTAAAGTTTACTTGACACAAACTTATGCCTAAACTTCTTGCTGTCTCTGGCTTTCATTAACTTTCTATCTCTACCTTCAAGAATATACTTTATTATAAAACACCCTAACTTACATACAAATTTATAAATTTTTTTATCCAAATCATTGAATTTTAATCCATCTTTTGTTACAATTTCTTCAAACATAGATGTTTTCCTTTCTTTTGTGTTTTCGTGCAACCACATGGTATTGGATTATCTATGTTTTTTCAATATATTTATTAAAAAATTTAAGCAGACAAAATTTTATGTTCATTTTGCCTACTTTAATTTTACACTAACTTTAAATAATAGAAATTTGCTTGATAAAATAAAAAACTATATGTATAATAAGCAAATGAAAAAGGAGAAATAAGTCATGAAATTTCTAAAGAAATTATGGAAAAAATTCCAACACAAAATAATAGTTTGGTGGATGGAAGAAAACGTGTAGAATCTGAAAATAGTTCAGGTTCTTTTAATTTTCTCATCAAGATAGCCAAGGAAGAAGCTAACAAAGCAACAGTAAGAGCTTTATTACTATCTAAAATAACACAATTCTAAAACGCGGCAACAGGTATGACTGCTGTTATAACTGTTTTATTACTATCTAAAATAACACAATTCTAAAACCCCGTTACTTTTTTTAACGTTTTATTTCTCGTTTTATTACTATCTAAAATAACACAATTCTAAAACAACTTTGTTTTTCATCGCTTGTACTATTTTGTTTTATTACTATCTAAAATAACACAATTCTAAAACGAAGAAGTTCCGTCTAACTGTATATACGGAGTTTTATTACTATCTAAAATAACACAATTCTAAAACAGTCAAAGTAAGATACCAGAATATAATGAAGTTTTATTACTATCTAAAATAACACAATTCTAAAACAAGCTCTTGTTTCTTCAATATCTTCTTGAAGTTTTATTACTATCTAAAATAACACAATTCTAAAACAAACAGGCTTTTCTTTTAAATACTGTATGCGTTTTATTACTATCTAAAATAACACAATTCTAAAACACACAAAGGCATATTCCAACAACTACTATAGTTTTATTACTATCTAAAATAACACAATTCTAAAACAATATGGCTTTACTATTTAAATATGATGCAGTTTTATTACTATCTAAAATAACACAATTCTAAAACGTACATAGAAAAGATATACCAATCGGAACAGTTTTATTACTATCTAAAATAACACAATTCTAAAACACAACTCGAGAAGTATTCGATAGACCGGATGTTTTATTACTATCTAAAATAACACAATTCTAAAACAATTGCTAAAATTTTCATATTCCTTTTTAAGTTTTATTACTATCTAAAATAACACAATTCTAAAACAATATAAAAGGTGTATTACCACTATATTGCGTTTTATTACTATCTAAAATAACACAATTCTAAAACAATAGATAATCTGTTGAAACATTAAAAAGAGTTTTATTACTATCTAAAATAACACAATTCTAAAACGATTTCGTAAATATTTTATCTTGTGTATTTGTTTTATTACTATCTAAAATAACACAATTCTAAAACCCATTGT
>UMGJ01074712.1_pt1 | contig 18332 bp, 17 predicted proteins | sample 1965221 | NCBI WGS metagenome assembly UMGJ01 (sample SAMEA4836067, study PRJEB28245) | human gut metagenome | biome: gut microbiome; material: fecal sample | place: Denmark | collected 2008
TTGCCATACCTCTATCTGTTATAAATAAAAGCGTGAAACTCACGCTGTTTCGGACGGAGGCTCTGACAAAGCCCAATACAGAAACTTGCATGAGCTCACGCTATTTTTAGGCATAGCATAAGCTACACGCAAAAGTCTCTGTATTTTCGAATTTGTCAGATTCCCGTCCGAGACGTCTTGCGACTTATGTATAATAGGCGACAGCCGCTTTGCGGCGTCGTCATATTTTATTTCAAAATACAGACATGGCCAATAGACCAGTCTGTTACAAAATTAGTCATTTTGCCGGAATTACAGGCAATTCACTGCAAAAAATATTCATTTCAGCCCATATTTGTTCATCTTACGATACAGTGTAGCCGGATTGATGCCGAGCAGTTCTGCCGCTTTTTTCCGGTGACCGCCACTGGCATGTAATGCACGTATCAGGCAGTCCTTTTCAGAAGATTTATCATAATCTTGTTTTATGTTTGTATATTTTTTGTCCTCCAACCGTATCCCAAGATCTTCTGCATTGATTGTTGACGATTCAGAAACGAGTACCGCTCTCTTTATTCTGTTTCTTAGTTCCCGTATATTTCCGGTCCAACTGTATGAAAGCAAAAGTTGTTCTGCTTCCAGCGTGAACCCATCCGTTTTTCTCTTCAATTCCGTTGAGAAGATATTTCTGAAGAAATTGGCAAGTGGGAGTATATCTTCTGGACAGTCATGCAATGATGGTTGGGTTATTTCAAATTCACAGATTCGATGATATAGATCCTCCCGAAATCTTTTTTCAGAAATGGCATTCTTCAAATCTTCATTTGTTGCCGCAATAATACGTACATCTGTATGTTTTTCTTTAGTATCTCCAACTTGTGAGAAAGTTCCCTCTTGCAATACCCTCAATAGTAAAGCTTGTACAGAATAAGGAAGCGTTCCTATTTCGTCAAGAAATAGTGTACCGCCATCAGCTACATAGAAAAAGCCTTGAGTTGACTTTTCTGCTCCAGTAAATGCTCCTTTTACATGTCCGAAAAGTAATGATGCCGCAAGATCTGGAGGTAGTGCCCCGCAATTGACAGCTACAAACGGTGCATTACAGCGATCGCTGAATTCATGAATTATTCTTGCAGTCGACTCTTTTCCGGTGCCGTTTTCACCAAATATAAGGACTGACATATCAGATGGCGCAACTAATTTTGCCAACCTTTCTGTTTCTATTGCAAGTTTACTGGTACGTTTATATAACCTTTTCCCTTTATTCCATATTGTAGATATTTGTTTCAAAAAAATATCTGTCAGCTCTAATAATTGTTCCCGATATACAGGTTTCGTTAAATAGTCGCAAGCTCCGAGTTTGATGGCTCGTACAGCATCCGTACATGAAGCGTATTCTGTCATAACAATAAAAGGAGTACGGATATGCATATTATTCATCCATTCCAAAAGTGTGATACCATTTCCGGACGGCAAACGCACATCGGATAACACAAGATTAAAGGTATCTTTCTGAAGTAAATTCCTTGCTCCAGATTCGTCAATAACAGTTATGACCGCATAGCCACTATTTTCAAGCCAGTCTTTCAGAATACGTGAAAGAGTCAGATTATCTTCTACTATCAGAATTTTCTGTTTCATCATTGATTTTTATTTTTCGGAGCAAATCTCCGGCCTTCTTTATAAGATTGTCAATATCTCGTATAAAATTCGTTATATATTCTGTACGAACCTCTTGGTTGCATTTTTTTATGGCTTCACGATAATGTTGTAACTTTTTGTCTGCTCCTATCATCTTGAATGTAGGAGATATTCTGTGAAGGAGCTCTGATATTGTAGACCATTCATTCATTTTTAAGGCATGATGCAGCTCTTGCTGGGTCTTGTGAGTTTCGTTTATGAATATTTCCAATACGGACTTTTTGTCTGAAACATTTTCTATAAGGGCAGAGAAATCTATTGTTTCCTTGCCATTTCCTGTGTCTTCATATATGGCAGACAGGAAGGAAAGTAATTCATGCATGGAAAATGGTTTGTGAATACAACCTACAAAACCAGATTTTACAGTTGCTTCATCGTCACTATAATCTCTTGCTGTCATAGCTGCAATTGGAATTTCACGTGAATTACCTATGTTTGCACTTCTGAGAAGAGTAAGCAGATCTTTCCCACTTGTACCAGGCATCTGAATATCTGTAAGAAGTATATCCGAATCCCCAGTTCTCAAGATAGTGACAACTTCTTTAGGATTTTTACACGTAATACATTCCACGCCATTCCGTTCGAGCATTTCTTTCATTACTGCAAGTTGTAAAGGATCATCATCAATGGCGATTACCCGTTTTGGAAGTATCCCTGAAAATTCCTTGACTGTTACCTGTTCCTTTTTGTCCAAAACTGTTTCATTCATCGGAATTGAAATTTCAAAAGAACTGCCTTCACCCTGTATACTTGAAACTGAAATCTTTCCTCCAAGTAAATTTATCAAACCTTTGGTAATAGAAAGTCCAAGTCCGAATCCTTCAGCAGAAATCTCTGTTGCAGACCTTTCAAAAGGAGTGAACATCCGTTCCATTGTCTTTTTACTCATACCTATACCGGTATCTTGAACCTGGACAAAAAAGACTCCATTATTGTATGATGATTTCAAGTCTATAGAACCATTTAGTGTGAATTTGATTGCGTTTGATACCAGATTGTCAAGAATCTGCTCTATTCTATCCGGATCATTCAATACCGCTACAGAAAGTCCGTTGAATGTATATCTAAACATAAGTCCCTTTTCATTAGCCTTATGTGAATATGTGGAAACGATACGTTTCATCAGTTCGTCAAGACGGAAAGGAACTATATTGGGAGTTTCTTTTGATTGATTAAGTCTTGACAGATCAAGAAGATTGTTCACAAGTTTAAGTATATGGTGAGAGGAGTCAAGTATGTTGCCAAGATATGAGTTCCGTTTTTTTCTGTCACGTGTATTAAGAGCTAATTCGGCACTTCCTGTGATTGTATTGAGAGGACCTCTTATATCGTGGGATACAGTGAGAAGAACTTTCTCTCTCATGTCAAGTAGTGTTTTGTTCTGTCTCAAACTTTCTTCAAGTTGTTTTCGGATTTCTATCCTTTGTATAACATCTCGTCGAATTAGAAGATATGCAAAGATTAGTAATATACATGTTATAACGATTATTCCAGATATCAGATTCAGGGATGTACGCCTCATTTCATTAAGATCACATTCTTTCTCCTGAAAAATTTTTCGTACTTGTGTGTCAAGCTTTGCTATAAGATTGATAAGACGCGTATTTATAAGAGTATTATCTTCTCTTATACGTCTTGAAATGTCTTCAAAATCATACATTCTTGCTTCCTGTGTACGGATTAAATCTTCGTTTAGGTCTTTAAGTTCCATAAGTTGGGGCATGGAGAACATACAGGGTTTGACATTTTTTGAAAAGCCGTTAATGGTATGACTGTTCATTGTATGTAAGCCTGTTATCAACAAACTATCAGATTTAGCTTGTCTATGAAAGGTTTTCATGAGTAGAAATAGATGGCGTTCTTTGCTATGGAGCAATTTCCGCAGTGTATCTATATGTTCTGAAGATACGCAGGGAGGATTGCTCTTGCCAATTCCCTGCAAAATACTGTCAACCATAAGATTGGTTCTGTGATAATCTTCAAAGTCAGAACAATTCCAACTAACGACACTTTCACCTAACATGGCAAGGCGCGTTATATATTGGTGTGCATAATAAATATCCCAATGAGTTTTGCGAGCATTTGATGTATTTTTTTCAATTTCCACCAAACGTTTCCGTTCTATGATTACGATTCCAGCCATACTGACTATCACAAACATAAAGAAAACGAAAGAAAATGCTATCTTTATATGTAAAGTTTTGTTTGATTTGCTATGTTCTACTGCTGGCATAATTCCTGTTTTTGAAACTGACAGTCACAAATTTAGCGAACATCATACATGGTGTATTTATGAATTCTGACAATTTATACGGATTTATGGTCATAAAAAATCTTCCTCATTATATAATCATTAAATGAACATATAATGAGGAAGATTTATTAACTTATTTCTGTCACTGTTTACCAAGTATTGATATCTTCCATTCTGTCCTGTTCCGCTTCCTGTTTGTCATTGTTCCTGTATTTTTCAAACTCCGGTATATTCTGCAATTCTTCTTCCTCCATATATAGTTGTATGAAGCGTGCGAATTGTCTGGCGGCGTTTATACCGCCTGTAATACCCAAAGATATTCTGCCTAATGTACGTTGAGGGTAGGCTATTACTATTTCTTCTTCTCCTTTTCCGCTGAAAGTCTTCGCATAATAGTTCCCACAGAGTGTGACAACAAGCTGATTATATGGATATATTTTCTTCTTTTGAAATATGAATTTACTGGATATAGTGACTGTTTTAGTTTCGCGATTAAAAACAATTCGTTGCCAAGGCTGTAAAATGGCATTTACTCCTACTGTTATTAAAATTATCTCAAATTCAATAAGTAATAATGCAATTACATAATTTTCGGTTAAAACTTTTGAAGGAGTAATATCCCCTCCCCAAATAAGTATTAATAATATAAAGAGAGAGATTATTAAGGAAAAAACTCTCTCTAATATATGATCATTGTCAATTATAATTTGCTTATCATCAATTTTGTCAAATTTAAATTTATTACCTGTTAAATCTTTCCAATAATCTGGTATAGTTATATATTTAAGTTCTATGTTATTTTTCAATGAAATCTTAGGATATAGATTCCAAACAGCTCTTGAAATCATATATACACAAAAGCAAAACACCATATTAATGGCTAACAATCCGACTGCAAGATTAATAAAAGTAACCTTTTGATGATAATTAAAGAATGCTATAAGAAAAGTAATTAAAGGCCATGAGAAAGCTGATGCAAATAGAACACTCTGCCACTTTCTTTTATGCCATTTCTCTTTTCTCATTTCAGCTTCCTGACACTCGGCATCTCCTATGATATTCTTGCGATGTTGCCAGTTTTTATTATTTTCGGATTTCATGATTGTGCCTGTTTTAGTTCGTTTTATTTTCTGAGAAAATTTCAAGATATATCAGTATTAATGAATCTCCTTTTATCATATCATTAATTCACTGGATATATTTTACTTCATCCGTTTCACTGTCGCATAGAAAACAGTCGGTCAATACCGTATCGTCCGGGATTACGATGTATTCTACGTTTTCCGGAGCGAAGAGTTTGAACACAAACTGTTTTTTCCAAAGACCGATTAATACTAAATCGTTGTCATTCGGTATTTCAATTCCATGCTCCTGACAATACCATGATACTCTGTCGTAGAAATGTACTATCCTGTGTTTTATTTTGGAGAGCCTTTGCTTGAACTCATCCGTACCGTATATATATCCCATATATGCGTCGGTAACGAGGATGGTATTGGGATATATCGGTTTTGGGAAACCTGCCGCCTTTCTGCGCAGGAAGTCTTTCTCGCGGTAGGGGTCGAACACTTCGCCTTGTGGTAGCGGGCGATTCTTGTCCATATAGAGTACATAGAATGGCCACCAATCGGAATCATATTCTGCAAGAACAGGTATGGCTGCTTTAGTTCGCGGATGTAAAAAACAAAACCTAAATGCAAGGTTCATAGTACCTTTTGAATATCCCGGAATGACCTCCGAGAAAGGAACAGTACAACGAGGAAAGAACAGATGGCGTGGAAATGTTACAGTACCGTTCATCCTGTCCAGTACAAACCTACGCTTATGTGCAAATACTTGGCTGACCAGCAGAATAAATGGAGCTAAAATAAATGTTGCACTTGAAACAGGCAAATAAATTTTACTGTACGGGTTGTCTATTTCTTTGCAGAACAAGAATATCCCAGCGCATAAAATAGCTACTCCGATACCTATCAGAAATCCGCGTATTTGAGAAGGTGTAGTGAAAATAAGGAATTGGTCATCTGCCCTTTCCACCTTGTAGAAATCGGCAATTTCAGTTGTCAATACGGCTGGGAACGGGTATATGATATGTCCCGGCTTTTCTCTTTTTCTACTCCATATTTTCAATGCTATTAATAAGAATATAGTCATGACTCCTAATAGTGTCAGGTAGATTGTTCCTGATACTAATATGACTAACAGTTTACCCCATATATGCTCAAAAAAACTCATTTTTTTATAAGGAAACTGCATAAGTTCATGAATACCAAAGTTGCCGTACACGAATATTGGAAATGTGCATAATAGAACTAAGATTCCGGCTATTATTCTGATTGTAGAGGGTCTGTTACTGTCTGTTTTTGGTTCCATATCTCATTCTGTTTTGTAGTTAAGACAATTATTCTAATTGTGTCTCTGCATTCATTTCCTGCTCTTTGCTTTCTCTTATCCCATCTATCTCTTTATAGGTGTCGTCCACAATTTGATGGGATTCTGTATTGAGTTTCTTTGCATATCCCTGCACAAGAGAATTTATTTCATGATAAATCCATGCAGCTACAATTAGAATCGCAAAGACAGCCAATATTTTCTTTATCGGTTTGAAGCGGAGCAGATAGCCCAAGAAGGCAAACAGGATATAAGCGATATATATACACCCGGTATTGAGAGTCCTGCCAAAATATTCTTGTTTATGACGTTGCAGCTCGTTTGATGTTTCCCATGCACCGAATGCGTGCTGGTACAATTCTGTATGTGCTATGTACATCAGACTGTCTTCGCTGGCAGCAGGATGAACGGTGTATTGATACACAACTCCTATTCTTTTCAACCGATAGCGGTCATAGGCTTTCGATGCCAGGGTGTCCGGTAGTATGGAGAGCAGTAGTCCGCATGTGTCAATATCAGCCAGAAAAGATGTTTCAAGAGAATCTATCTGGGTTGTCAGCTTTGTCTTGGACATAGACATAGGCTTTTTGTTCAATATCTGCTCTATGCTTATACCGTACTTGTCAGCCAGTGACTGGGGATAGGTCTGCTTCATTTCAACTATTTTTCCGACAGATACGACCATCATTTGTGGACGCACAAACCAGTCATAATAATAGGTCATTGCCGACAAAGGCAGGACAAGAACCAGCCCGATTGCCAATGTACGGAAAAAGCCGATCCACTTTTCTCTGTCCATAGCCCAGAAGACCAGGAAGGTTGCAACACTCAGACTGTATGGAATCAGAGATGTAAATGCTGTCAGTCCCAACTGCACACAAAAGCCAAGTGCTTCTTTTGTGGCCAGATCATAGAACGTACCTTTATCCACTTCCTTGATGACAAGTCCCGTAAAGCCACATACCACAGCGATGGTAAAAATCGCAATAAAATATATGCAAAACTTCTTCAAATGTTTCATATTCATTTTACTGATAATGTATAAATAAGAATAGCCATTGTATAATCTTCTATACCACCTGTTAGATTACCTTGTTTTGTTTTCTTATTTCCTCTAATCTTTAGCTCAAATTTATCTGGTTTTCCTCCCGATTCCTTATAAGCCAGCACAGTATCAGGTATAGATACTTGCTTGTCGCCGTCAGTTCCAGAAGAAGCCTTTCCCTGACAGGACAACAGCAAAACACTCATAAACGATAGTATGAACCATTTCATAATACCTGATATTTAGTGATTCTTATTCTCTGAAATCGTCTCAGTACATGACGTGTTAAAAAACAATTTCCAATTTATCACTACCTTTACGCATTCCTAAAAAGAATGGTAATGGCCATATATCATCACCTCCATCATCTAATCTAAATGCATATGTACAATCAATTTTACTATATAAAAGGATTAATTTTTTATCGCCATAAAATTTTATTTCATAATCTTGTATTGGTGCTACATGTTCATATAATTTTTTCATTGTGTTGATTTGATCTTCCATTTCTCTGTCACACTCTCCATCTTTGTAATAATTTGAAAGACCAATCCTTTCATTTCGAATGAAAAATTCTTCTTTGAATGAAGAAAAATCTTTTCTTTCATACATACTTTTTAATTCATTATATTTTTTTACTGCCATTTCTTCTATGTTGCTTATAGAATCTAATCTGATGCAATCATCTAAAATAGATATGTTATAAGGAACTTCAGCTTCAAATGTACATTCATACTCATAATATGGTATGCCTTGCTGAACTTTAGGTATTGGGTTTGTCAATACCGCTACATAATCATCCAATGTCTGTCCGTCAAGACGCTTTTTTATTTCAATATACAACGGTTCTTCACTGTTTATACCTAAATCCTCGTGCTGATAAGCCGGGTAAATCTCAACTTTTAGTTTTTGAGTTCCGCTTTTCTGTATGAAGTGGTTTATTGGATACGAACCCGAATATGTTCCAGAATCCCAATAACCAAATACAGGAATATCATTCACAATAACTCTGAAGTTACATCCATTACTTGACATCGTAAGTAGATAGTAGTTCTTTGGTGCACTTTCATCCATAGTATAGCTCAACTCCTGTTTTGCTGTATTATCTTTTTGCTGGGCATTACTGCTACCCAAGCCAAACATACTCAATAGTCCCATAATGATAAATGTTTTAAGTTTCATATTCAGATTAATTCTTATTGTTTCATTTCAATTTTTGTTTCTCCGGATATTTACCGGTGTATCACCGAGATTTCGCTTGCAGAAATCAGACAGGTAAGACTGGTTTGCAAAACCGCATTGCTCGGCAATTTCCTGCAAGGGAAGCTGTGTAGTCCTTAACAGTTTCAACACTTGCTCGGCCCGTTTCTGCCGGAGCCACTGGGCAACCGGACAGTTGAACAGTCTTAAAAATGTCCGCCGGAAGGTGACAATGCTGTTTGCGCCACACAGTTCCGCCAGATCTTCGGCTGTCCTCGCTTTGGTATAGCATCCCAATACTTTCTCCACAAAGGAATGGTCTGTATGGACACCCAGCAGTTCCTCAGCCTGAAGCACGATATTTCGGGTTATACGGTCATAGGTGGCATCCAGCAGACGTATTGAAACTTCGATCCCCTCTGCCGGGCGGGAGAGGGATGGCATTCCGCAAAGCTGCCGTGCCTCGCGGAAGTAATGAATCATCCGGTTCTGTACAGGATCCAGATGCTCAAGCCGGAGTTGCTGCAGCAGTCTGCACATTGTCAGCAGTTCTTCCACGCAACAGAAATGAATATACCATGCCTGCAGTCGGATTACATAACGTGTGGATTCCGCTTCTGCCGACATCATGAAGAGTTCCAGCCAGTCCGCAAATTCATGCTGTACGCAGGTGATGGCTTCCGGCAGTTCGTTCATCCATCCCGCAATTCTGTTCATGAACTCCATATCAGTGAAAAACGGGCGGATGCGTCGTTTGCGTTTCTCATCCGGTACATCTTTTGCCATAGCCACACAAAGCATCCTCAGACGGGCTTCCATCTGTTCGTCATTTTCTGTCTTCGACAGGAGATACTTGCATATTGAAAAATCCTTGTCCATATATCAATTTATCCTTTCTCGAATTTGATAGTGATACTATTCGGGTTGCGCATGGCCAGAACCGAGAAAAAGGCTTAAGAATCCCATAATCAGTATTATTATCCAATTCATGATTAATAAATAATTGTCATCAGAACCGGCTTGAGGAACCGCCCCCTCCGGAAGAGCCGCCGCCGAAACTGCCGCCACCCGAACCTCCAGAACCTCCAGATCTTCTGGAGGAAGGACTGATCTTGGGTATTTTGTATCCTACAATATATCTGGCTCCGCAATACAGACACTTGTGACTTGCTTCCAAAAGTCCTTCGGATGAAGTGGTGGCATTTTTTACGGCCCTGAACTCCTCTTCTTTATGCAGTGTCATGTTCCTGCAGTCAGGGCAACATTCATAGCCTGCTCTTTCAAGAGGTATCCGCACCTTTACAGTCTTGCCGCATGCGGTACATCTGAATATACGGATGTATGCCGTCTTCAGATTCGATTCCATACGTTCGCTGTCAGAAAACAGATCCTGATGTTTTTTTGTTTCTTCTACGGGAACCGGCTTCAGACAAATTCTGCCGCAATGTGGACATGTACGGCTTTTCCGTTTCAGTCTGTTACGCTGCCAGCCCCAATACCATAAAGCGATACCAAGCAATGCAGGCCAGACAGGTACCAGCCAGATGACACCGAGCAGTGTCTTTATACCAAGAGGTTTTTTGGTTGCAAGAACAGTTATTGCGGCTTGTGTACTGTCGCTTTCCGGAGTCAGCTGGTGTACAATACTTCTCCAAACGAGCCAGTTTATGAGAACAATCATTATTCCGAAAACGATCAGTACAAGCGGAGGGGCTGTCCGGCTGAATTTCTTCATCCATGCTTCCGGCGGTGCTGCCTGATAGTCACTTCCGTACAAGGTGGCAACTACGGCTTTCACGCCTTCCGTCATTCCCGTATCCCAGTCATTGTCCCGGAGGTATGGAACCATATTCTCCATTTGGATACGTTTGCAGAGGATGTCCGGCAGTACACCTTCGAGTCCATAACCGGTCTTGAAGGTGATGTCCCTTATGTCGAGTGTAAGGAGTATCAGCAATCCGTTGTCATCTTCCGACTTGCCTATCCCCCATCTGTTGAAAAGGGAAAGGGCAAACTCATGCGGTTCCTGATTTCCGATACTGTTGAGTGCTACCACAGCAACCTCTATACTCAATGAATCTTCCAGTTGCTGTAATATTCCGTTGATCTCATCTTCTGCACTGCCGCTCAATATATCGTCCGGATCACTTATCCAGTTATCGGCATCATGGGTCTTGGGATTAGGAACATCCTCCACTTTCCAACCCGGGTGTCCTTCATAATCTTCCTGAACCTGACCGGCAACATTTACGGACCATGCCAGTAAAATGAAAACAAGCAGAAATTCCCGCCAAGTCACTTTTACTGACAAACTGAAAAAGTTTATATATCTATTCATTTTTCGCCTCCTTTCTCTCCGTTGTCAGTAATCCTGCGGAATGTACGTTCCCTGTTTTCAATATCATATTGCTTTATATCATTCCTGTTCATATTCATCAGCAAGGTCACAAAGCCGGAAAAGCCGAAAAGACACATGATACCCATCAGAACCAGCATGATCATCCACCCCCAGCCAATGTAATCGAACATGGGTGAGGCGATACGCATACAGACCACAAACGCAGTCGCGAAAGAAATACCGAGCAGGGCCATGGCTATTATCGGGAGAAGGAGGATACCCGCCAGAGTCTTCCATACCATCTTGCAGAAATGAGGATGATGACCTGTAATGGCGAAACCTGTCATTGAGCAGACGGTTGCCACAATAAGAATGATCATCAGCAGCAGGAATCCGGCCATCAGCCATTCTGCCGGTGACGCTGCGGCAAGAGAGCCCCTGCTGTCTGCAAACACATCCGAAAGCAAGCCGTCAAAGACAATGGACTTCCCCAGGAAATACATAGAAGTGGTCAGTGCGAATACGACAGCAATTGTCATGAATACAGCAAAGCATCCTGTTTTTCCATGGTTCTGTTGTCTTATTCTCCAGATAATCAGTCCGGAAAGCAAAACCTGCAATACAATCAGAATATATCCTTCCATAGGCTCGGTCAGTTAAAAATGAAGGGGACCAAGACAACATCGGAGACTGTTTTTCCCTTCCACTTTGCCGGAACGAACTTTATGCCGTATAGGCAGTCGCAGACCGCTTTTTCCAATAAAGGATGAGAATCACCGTTTATTTTCACATTAGCAACAATGCCGTCAGCATCAATCGTTACTTCAGCCGTCATTCTTCCTGTAATTCCTTGCTCGGCTGCCTCTTCAGGCTTCCTGAGCAATTGTGCCAGAACCGTGTTCCATTCGTCCGGCATTCCTGTCTGCGGGTTGATGGGCTTAGCGTGCTGAAAGTCCGGGCTGAAATAATCCACTTCCTCCATCACTTCAGGTTCAGTATGCTTTTTATTGTCCGGTGATTTTTCTGTGCTCAACCATTGCATCAGTTCGACACATCGAACGTGGTTGATTTCCGACTTTGACTCTTTTCCTTCCGATGGGGCAAATACGGTTATCTCGGCAATTTTCCGTTGCTTTTCAACCGGCATGTAGAGCAACAGACTATCCCCCGGCAAGGCAATCCTGTAGTGTTTTCCCATCACTCCGGCAGCATCTGTACCGTCATTTTCCTCTGAAGCTTCATCTTCCTTAAAGTGTTTCAAGGTCTCTTCCAGGTTGTTCGGGTCGATGCCTTTTCTTTTCAACCACTCTTCAAACGTTATTTTCCCTGTACTATTCTTCAGAATCTTGGCTAAATCTCCTGTTGTGGCTGTTGAAGAGGACGGCTCGTACCAGTCCCCGTCCCTGTGATAAAGGCAATTCATGCCTCTAAGTTTGTCAAGAGTCTCTGTATCTGCAGAAATGATGAAGCCGTTGCTGTCAACCTTTTCTATGGAAAAAGTCTTGCTGCCCCAAGTCACCTGTACAGGTTTGTTTCCAAATTCCTTAATGGGTACTGTGATGCGGTCATATTCCTGAGGCATATAGAAAGACAAGGAGATGTGTCCTCCTGCAATTTCCTTATAAGGAACAGTCAGTGGTATCTGCAATCCATACCATATATTCAACGTGTCGTTGTTCTGGGCTTTGTCTCCGCCTTCAAGCAGATAGAGATTTTCATCCGGGTGTATATAGATCGGTTTACCCTGTTTATCCGTCAGATGAATTTGTAAATCAGTCTCCAGGTCGAAGAAAAGGAATTTGTGGAATCCCGTGAAGTTCCCGTTCTCATCCTGATGGTGAAACATCCACAGTTCGGATTTTTTCCGACTGTCGAAATTTGAAGATAAATCTTCAAATTTGCCTCTTAGCATTAGGTTACAGAAGATAGGAGAATCCTTGTTAGGCTCTATGAATGCCTTGTTAAAGCACCTTAAAAATACTGGCAGACCCTCTTTCGCGTATTTGAATTTGCCCGCCCATTCTTCCCAAGGGAGTCTATACTGTCTGAACTCTTGGTTTTCTGACAATGAATCAAGATCGCCGAATACCGTTCCTGTCTCCATCTGGTAGAGCGCTTCAAGTCCTTCCATGGTCTTTTTTACCTCTTCTTCTGTCATTTTCGTTTTGTTTTGTGCCCATGCTCCAAATACCATAAAGGCAAGCAGGACGGTTGATAATAATCTTTTCATACTACTATTATTAAGAAGCAATTGTAAAACAGTTGTTTCTGAACTAATTTCCGTAAAGATAGAGATTTAAGTGTGTATATACTTATTTTTTCTGTTAAAAATTACGGATTTCTGGTCATATGACGGAATCACCCATACTATAATAGCTATATTTAAGCAGGTTTATAGGCTTTAGTAAAATCTGAGAGAAAACTATTTATTAAATCATACACCGATCGGATTCACTTTCATGGTGGAGAGGTTCAGGTATAGCCCATGATGCTCGATCATACCGTTGCGGAACATTTTCCACAGGATGTTGCAGCCGAGCTGTGCCAGTGTGGAGTTGATAAACAGGTCCTGCTTCTCCAGGGCCTCCGCCAGCGAGCAGCTCGGTCCGGAATCCTTTTCCTTAACTCTCGCGTATTTGACATATCGTGTGATCACCTTCAGCGATTCTACCGTTTCGTACAACTTGGATGCCGGTTGTCTGATTTTCTTCGGTACGGTTCCGAGAATGACCTGTCCCGTATCCTGCGTGTTGCCGAAGTCCATCCAGTACAGGGGTGTCTCGTGGCTTCTGTATTCCGAAACCGGCACGGCTTTCAGTATGTTCCACAGATCGAGACGGGACTTTATGTTGTCCGTGCAGGTAATCGTTATGTTGGCCAGATTATCCCGTCTGGCGTCCTTCAGAGCTGCCGGATAGATGTCCGGTACCGCCTTCCAGTCGTTGCCGAAGAAGTTGTTCATGCGTGTGACAAGACATTGTGCCTTGTTCAGGCCGATGTCCGAGGGGCTGAAGAGCTGCCGCCCGATATTGGCCTCCGTTACGATGTCGGAATCATACACGGTTATAAACAGCCCGGGGTGTCCGAGTCCCCTCAGTGCCGTGTCAAGTCTGGCCAGGCAGGTAAGCACCTGCGAGCCTGTTCCTCCCGCTCCGATAAGGTTTACCGTTACCGGATGCTGCGGGTTTATGAGATAGTTGTCGATGTAGTGTACTCTTTTCATTTCAGTATGTCTTTAAGTTTCATGTTGTTCAGTTGCTTCAGTTCGTCGAGGTTGAAGTCCCTGTCCCGTGCCGCCTTTGTCACCAGCACGAGGTTTGATTTTGTCGGGTTCCCGTTCCCTCCTAGGTGGGAGAATTCCGTAAGCCAGAATTTCCTTTCCCAGTACTGCAGCAGCTTCTCATAGGTCAGGTCCTTCGGCAGATCTATCCTGGCGTTTCCCAGACATACGCTGGAACCTGTCACGTTGAAGAAGGGCGCGGCGTACAGCACGGTATCCGGTCCGGGAATATTTTCCTTGTAGGCATAGATTCTCATTCCGTGTTCTCCGGCCTCATAGATCACTCCCGGCAGGTAATATTCCGCGTTTTCTATTTTGAGCGCGGGGCTGAAGAACATCATCCTTTTGTGCGGAGGGTTGTACCACACGTATCTCTCGCTGCCCTTGCGCGGGTCGCAATACAACAGGTTGTCGGGTATCTTCCCGTATGGAGTGGTGCCGTGTCTTTCCGAATATCCTTTCACGAGCGCGTTCATGAATTCCACGGTCACAGGTCTTCCCTCCGTCATGTTTCCCCGGTCGTCAATTTCACGGATTTCAAGGAAAAAGTTCCTGTCATCCTCCGAGGCATAGGCAATCAGCGCCGCCTTTGGGTTGAGCGGTGTCTTGATCTTTCTGGTCAGTTCGTTACTTTCTATCATATGCTTTCAGATTGGTTTATACTGTGATGTTGATGAATTTTTCCGCCCATTTGAAGAAACGTTCCGGATAGTCGTCCATGCGGAACAGTTCCTCCGTTTCCGGAGACAGGTCACAGGTGGTGACCGGAATGATGTCGTATGTCTCCTGGCTGTAGGAGTTGTAATAGTCGGTGAGATATTCCGTTATCATGTCGGTGCAGTCATAGATGACCCGGATCTGCTTGCTGAGATACATGGGCAGAAAGTCCGGTTCTTCCTCGTAGAATGGATCGTAGCCGTATTCCATGATGCCGTGTTCAGGTGTAAGGAACTCCAGTCCCTCCTTCATGACAGAGAGCAGTGACTGTTCGTACCCGTCCTTCGGATTATATCGGTCGATTGCCTTCGGCAGATTCTTGTAATAGGATTTGCGTTCCACCCGGCGTAACAGGGCATGTATCCTGCCTTCCTCATAGGAGTGCAGGAGCCGCCGCCTCTTTTTCCGGTCAGATGCCGTTTCACCTGAGTCATCCTCAGACATCAGTGTCAGGGCATAGTCCATGTCGTCCTCGTCCAGTATGGTGTTTATTCCGTTCGCCTGCATCAGGTTGTGGATGAAGGTGACGGATATGCGTCTCATTTCCGGTCCGAGCCTTTCCATGAATTTCGTCGGGAAGTAATACAACGTGAGTTCTCCCCATTCATGACATTTCCAGAGACGGAACAGGAGTCTTTCTTCGTCCTGCTCAATGTTGACATTCATGTCATTGCCTACAAGGTTACACATCTCTTCGTGCAGTCTGGCAATGCTTTCACCGGGCGTTCGTCCCGGTGTATGTACCGCCTCCTTCTTCATGAGGAGTGCATATCTGAAAAAGGAATCACGCAGGTACTCATAATTTTCCTGCGTGATAAGATTGTGCGGCTTCCCGTCAGTACCGTCCGTGAACAGTTCCGATGGGGATATCGGCAAGAACGTAGCGTTCAGAAAAGAATTACGGCACCGCTGGGTGCCGCAATCCGTTTCTTTCTTTCCGTGCCGTAATGCACCTTCCTTTCTGTTTCCGCAATGATAAGTCTCGCGAGCTGTTCCGCCTGATATCCGTCCAATGGTACACATGATTTCTTCTTTTTTCTGTTGTCCTTTGCCATATCCTTTATCCTTTTGTTCCGATAGTTGTCTTGAACTCATATTCTGTCATGTCCTCCCTGATGACCGGTCCGTGAACGGTAGCCGTCGTCAGTTCCGGGTACATGTTCGAATAGTAGCTCATGACCATGTCCGGCGAGATGTTCGGATCCGGGTCATGAAGGGTTATATACTCCGTTCCTTTCTTGAATTTGAATGAGCGTGTCATTCCTTTGATTTCGAGTGCCATGTCTTAAACTGTCTGATAAGGTGAATACTTGGGTTCCAGCATGGACTGCGGGAAATCAATGTATTCCTCGTAGTCCTTCTCACTGTATGCGGGGTGTTCCTGATCGGAGAGGTACGGTTGCTGTTCGTCCTCCTGCATGAACCGTTCTTCCTGCCAGTCCTGTATTTCAGGCTGCGGCGGATATTGAGTTTGGGAAGGCTGCTGTCCGCCTGTCCGCTGTACGTATTGCGCGTGCGGCTGTATCTGCGGTCTTGCCTGCGGTTGTGGCGGCTGTTGTTGCGATGGCCATATTCCCGGTTGTTGCGGATGCTGCGTGTATGCCTGTTGTGGTCTCTGCGATGCCGGCTGTGCCTGTCCCGGCATCGGTTGTGACGGTCTCCGCGTGTATGCCTGCTGCGGTGCCGGCTGTTGCGGACGTTGCGGTTGCGGATTTCTCTGTTCCGGTGCCTGCGTGTATGCCGGCTGTTGGGAGTGTGGCTGTTGCTGCTGTACAGAAGATTCCGGCTGTGCTTCCTGTTCCATCAGGTCGAAGAGGCTTCCCCGGTTCATTTCCGTGTCGGCCGCCTTTATCTTCTCCTCGATTTCCTTCAACTGGGCGGCATTTGCATGTGCTTTCGCCTGTGTAAGCACGCTGACGGCTTCCCGGTGGTTTCTGGCCGCTGTCAGTTCTTCCGCCTTCTTCATCAGTTTCTCGTACTTTTCCCGTTTCTCGCGTTCTTCCTTCGTCTCCTTGGATTTCGCTTCCTTGGCAGCCTTGCTGCTGGCGGCTGCCTTGTCCGCCTGAGCCTCGAACTGTGCCATGTTGGAGATCAGCCCGCACGTTTTCTGTATAGGTCTTGTGACTGCCTGCAGGAATCCCGTATCAAGTTCCTGCGGTGTGCCCGTGACAGTCAGCGGCACGATGTGGTTCTGGGCCTCGTCCTTGAGTCCGTTCGATTTGGGCAATGTGGAAACGGTCAGTTGTCCGTTTGTCTTGCGGATGACGATCGTGAGGTCCACGCTTTCCGTCATCATCTGGTGGATTGCTGTAAAAAACATAATTTCAGATATTAAATGATTAGACGATGTGTTTCAATATTCGCTGAAGAATTCTGCCAGCAGCCTGTTCCTGTCCGGATGTCTGCAAATTTCCAGAACGGGGTTCAGCAGCTTTGAGATGTGAACGGGACCTGTGGTTCCCCTTGGTGGCAGCTTGATTGCCGGTTGCGGGACGTGTACTTTCGGTCTTCTTGTCACGGGCATCCCTATCGGAGCTGGTGACTGTCTTGTGATGATCGCTTGTTGCATATTCTTTAATTTTTAACTGTGAATACCCGGGCTTTGGCAGCCCGTTGAACTACAAGGGCCCAACGGCAAATGCTTCCGGAAAGGCAGGGTTTTCGGGAAAAATACCGGAGCCTCCGGCGAGGATGATTTTTTCCGAAACCGCTTGCGGCCTGACCTTGCCGTCCGACAAGAAGCGTTTGCCAACTTTGCCCTGTAGTTCTCGGTTTGCCAATGTCTGTGTTTTTAGTCCTTTCCCTTTTCTTCCCATGTCATTTCCGGTTGTGACGGATACAAAAAGAGCCGCCCGCTCCCGGACAGCTCCCTTATGCTGCAATGATAAATTCCGTGCATGTTCCATATCGTCAGATTTCAGAAGACCAGAAAACTCAGTATGCACAGAATGATGGCCAGTGCCACGAGAAAACAGGCTATACGGTAGAGGAACCTGAAGAGTCCCCTGAAACAGATGATGGCCACGGCGGTCCATACAGGCGATATACCGTGGGAATAGAGCCAGCTGAATATGATGGCTGCTGTTACGGCCAGCGCGAGTGTCCTTGCCCATCTGCTGTCCGCAATCTTTCTGATACGTTCTTTTGTTTTCATAATCTTCATGTGTTTGGCGGGAATGCCATTCCCGGTTTCAGGGGCTTTCTTGCAGTCCGCCTCCACAGGCAAGGTTTTCGGGAAAAATACCGGAGCCTCGGGCGAGGATGATTTTTCCCAGAAACCGTAAGGCCAGACCTTGCCGGTGGAAACGGGCGGGCTGCGACCTTTGCCCCGCGAATCGGGATGGCTTCATCATTTCCTTTTCCTGCCGTTCCCGTTTTTGGGGAACGAGAGTGTCAGGGGGAACCCGGCGTCAAAGGTGACCGAAGC
>UMGJ01011636.1_pt1 | contig 17893 bp, 22 predicted proteins | sample 1965221 | NCBI WGS metagenome assembly UMGJ01 (sample SAMEA4836067, study PRJEB28245) | human gut metagenome | biome: gut microbiome; material: fecal sample | place: Denmark | collected 2008
TTCTTTGAGGTTGGGGTGTCAAGTTTTATTATACAGGATCAGTTTGATGAGATGGTGAATTACGATAATATCGTAAAGATCGGCATCAAGACAAATTGGGAGGACGCTGATATTTCCGATGACGGCACTATCGATCCCGATTTTGAAATGGTCGGCAGAGATATTACGGGGCTTGAGATCCCTATCGGCATCTACAAGACCTATGAGGAAGCGTAGGAAGCTGTTAAGGCACTCCATGAGTGGTTCAAGAATCAGGCGTATGCCGTTTACGAAGTCCCCAAGCCGGAGGGAGCTGATACCTGATGGCTAACGGCTACGAAAACGGCACAAAGAAAACGATAGACCTGACGATCAAGGCGGAGAAGATCAGTTCGGATATTCTCAAAGAAGCCTTGCAGGAGTTTATGTCAGGCAAGGCTGAGAAGAAAGGGCGAATGTCCTATCGTCAGCTGGAAAAGAAGTCTGACAGCAAGCTCGACAGCATTGAGGTCAGTGAGGACAATATCGGTGATTTCCTCAAAACGGCGAGAAAATACGATGTTGACTTTGCCCTGAAAGCGGACAAGTCCACCCAGCCGGCTACCTATCATGTTTTCTTTTCAGCAAGCAAGACTGAGAACTTCAAGAAAGCGTTTACCGAATACGTCGGGAAAAACGCTAAGACAAACCAGCGTGGGGTGTTCACGAGGGAGCAGTTAAAGAGAGAAGCTGCCCGTGTTGCACAGTCACCGCACAGGAAACACAGATCGAAAGAGAGAAAAAGGGAGACACACAGATGATCGAACATACCTATCCCCCGACACCAAGGGCAAGGGGCGATGATGTTTTTACGGCGCACTTTTATGCCGATAACATGAGAAAGGCTTTGTCTGCCGAGTGCAGATCAACACCCGAAAGCTAAAAAAGGTCATTCTGAAAGCCTTACCCTATGCGATCTTTGCGTATGCAGGAAACCTTATCGGCTATGCGTACCGAACAGCGGAGGGTACAGGATTTCAGGAAAAGATACTCCCTTTTATGAGCAATCTCGGGGGCGCTTTTGCTAAGGTCTTTTCCAGTTTTCACCCGTTGGATATTTTGTTCGGTTTGGTACTGGCGGGTGTTATGAGACTTGTTCTCTATATCAAATCGAAAAACAAAAAGAAATTCCGTCAGGGTGAAGAGTACGGCTCTGCCGTATGGGGTACTGAAAAGGATATTGAGCCTTATATGGACTTATCCGATCCCGACAATAATGTCATTCTCACTAAAACGGAATCTCTGACGATGGGCAAGCCCTCAGCTCCGAAATATGCACGAAACAAGAATATCCTTATAATCGGAGGATCAGGATCAGGCAAAACACGATTTTTCGTGAAACCAAACCTGATGCAAATGCACAGCTCTTACGTTGTGACCGACCCAAAAGGCACGGTGCTTGTGGAGTGCGGTGAGCTTCTGAGAAGGGGCAGACCTCTGAGAGATGGTGCGGGCAAAATAGTGTATCAAAAAGATAAAAACGGCAAGTTGAAAAAAGACAAAAAAGGCAGATATGAGCCTGTCTATGAGCCGTACAAGATCAAGGTATTCAATACCATTGATTTTGCTAAGTCGATGCACTACAATCCGTTTGCTTATATCTCAAAGAAAAACCGTGAAAAGGACATTCTCAAATTTGTGGAAGTCCTTATCAAAAATACTTCTTCCTCGCAGTAACCCAGCGGTGATGATTTTTGGATCAAAGCCGAAAAGCTCCTATATACGTCCTACATCGCCCTAATATTCACGCTTTACGGCGAGGACGAGCGAAATTTCGAGACACTTATTGAGATGATAAACGCTTCCGAGTGCCGTGAGGACGATGAAACTTTCAAGAATGCTATGGACATTCAGTTCGGTATGCTTGAAACGTGGCTTGACGGTAAATTTCCTTCTGAGGAAGAAATTGATGAAGCCTTAGAAAACGAGGGCGGCAATTCGGGGGAATCTGATGAGAACTCCGGAGAAGCCGAAGAAAGCGAGAGCAAGTTCAAATTTGAAGCAAAAGCCTATGATGAATACCGCAGGTTCTGTCATTTGACACCCAAGAGCGATCAGGTCAGACTCGGTGCATTTGCTCTCAAACAATACAAGGCGTACAAACTTGCCGCAGGCAAAACGGCTAAGTCTATCTTAATTAGCTGTTCGACACGTTTAGCGCCTTTTGCCATAGATGAAGTTCTGGAGATAACTTCGTATGACGAACTGCACCTTGATATGCTCGGTGACGAGCTGTCAGCGCTGTTTGTAATAATCTCCGATACTGACGCAACGTTTAACTTCCTCGTTGCGATCATGTATTCACAACTTTTCAATCTGCTGTGTACCAAAGCTGACAACAGCGATGGCGGCAGATTACAGTACCATGTGCGGTGTCTCTTAGACGAGTTTGCGAATATTGGCGAAATACCGCAGTTTGAAAAACTTATAGCGACTATCCGAAGCCGTGAAATATCGGCAAGTATCATCTTGCAAGCTAAGAGCCAGCTAAAGGCTATCTACAAAGACAATGCAGACACAATTGAAGGCAACTGTGATACGATGCTGTTTTTGGGCGGTAAAGAGAAGTCAACATTAAAGGAGATCAGCGAAAGTCTCGGCAAAGAGACAATCGACTCCTTTAATACCTCTACGAACAGAGGTCAGAATGAAAGCTACGGCATGAACTATCAGAAACTCGGAAAGGAGTTGAAGTCTCAGGACGAATTAGCCGTAATGGACGGCGGAAAATGTATCTTACAGCTTAGAGGAGTGCGTCCGTTCTTCTCTGATAAATACGATATAACAAGACACAAGAATTACTCTGAACTTCTTGATGCAAACCCGGAGAAAAAGTTTGACATTCAAAGTTTTGTTAGTGACCGAAGTGGGATGGTTTCAAACATTTCTCCGAAAGATCAAATAAGTCAATGGGTGATCGACAAGTCAAGTTCCGCCTTAAAGGAAGTTACCTATCCTGCTGATGCGACAGAAAAAGTAGAAGCAGAAGCTGTTTACGATGCCGACTCCGAAACAGATATAGACGGAGATACGGCAGACAGCTAAGAACCCGAAAAATAAAAAAAGAGATAATCGGGTGACGCTGAATGGACGAGTTTATTTTATTTGAGGGAGACTTTTTACCTATGGAAACTATGAATATTTCTGCGGTGGAGAATACCGCAATGGAGACAGCAACCGCCTCTGCACCTAAGCACAAGTGGCTCTCTAAGGGTGCTAAGTTTGCTAAGAAGGCAACTATGTTCGCAACTATCGCCGGAGTAATGGCATCTACCTGTGCAACTCAGGCTTTTGCGGCTGGTACCGGTGAAGTTGATACTTCCAGCTTTATTACTACCGCCTGCACCGTTCTCAAGTCCGTCATCTGTCTGATCGGCGGCGGTGTTGGTGTATGGGGTATCGTAAACCTCCTGGAAGGATATGGTAATGATAACCCCGGTGCGAAAGCACAGTAGTGATATAGAAGTTTTTTCTCCCTTAGTGTAGTCGCATAACACCGTCGGTTATGCGACCTTTTTTCCATATTTACCTGTTTCAACTGAAATCGTGGACACCGCCACATCAAAGCGGAAGTGTATCTCAATATCCTGCACACGCTTTCCGCTGGACTTGTCGGGTTCGTGGACGATGATCTTGTCAACCAGTTCGTGCATGATCTCAGGCGTGAGCTTTTCGATATGCTCATACTTGTGTACGACTTTCAGAAAAGCGGTAACATCGGAGGACTTCTGTTCCGCACCGTCAATCAGGGTTGTAAGTTCCGCAACAGTGGCTTTCAGCTTTGCCTGTTCGTCCTCATATCCTGCCGACATCATTGTGAAACGCTCATCGGAGAGCCTGCCGAGGACATTATCCTCATAGAGCCTTGTGAACAGCTTGTCCAGTTCAGCGATACGCTTTTCAGCCTGTTTCAGCGTTTTCTTTGCTTTTGTAAGTTCCGAGGATTTCCGCTGAACGGAATTGCTCATAGCGGTCTGGATAAACTCGTCTTCATTAGCCTTGACCATTGCAAGGAGCTTGTTCAGTTCACCGAGGACTATCTCGGTGAGGACACAAGTGCGGATATAATGCACAGTGCATTTGTTCTGTTCCTTTGCGTAGGTGGAGCATCTCATGTGTTCCTGTTCAGGGCGCTCATTCTTGCGACGGCTCAGGTACATCTTCTCTCCGCAGTCGGCACAGTACACCATTCCTGCAAAGGGATTGACCGTCTGCATTTTCTGCGGTCTGCGCTTGTGCTTGCGAAGCTCCTGCACCAAGTCAAAGGTTTGCTGGCTGATGATAGGCTCTTGCGTATTCTCGAAGATCTGCCACTCGTCCTGCGGATTATAGACTATCTTGTGAACCTTGTAGGACTTCATCTTTGTACGGAAGTTGACCGTGTGACCGCAGTATTCAAGCCTTTCGAGGATATGGGTGATTGTATTCGCTCCCCAACGATAAGTCTTTGCGTTGTGTCTGCCGTTATCCCTGCCTTGCGAGAGAGCGTAGGCAGTCGGCGTAGGGATACCCTGTTCGGTCAAGATACGGGCTATCTGCACCGGACCATAGCCGTCAATGCAGAGCTTGAATATCTTGCGTACCACCTCAGCAGCAGGCTCGTCAATTACCCACAGGTTTTTATCCGTTTCGGACTTCTTGTAGCCGTACACGGGCGGACACAGGTGCTTGCCCGACTGTCCCTTTGCCCTGAACACAGCACGAATTTTCTTTGAGCAGTCACGGGCGTACCAGTCATTGAAGATATTTTTGAAAGCAAGCAGTTCATTCTCGGACTTCGCCGTATCGACATTATCGTTGACGGCAATGTAGCGGACATCATAATCAGGGAAAACCATTTCGATCAGCTCACCCGTTTTCAGGTAGTCACGACCGAGCCTTGAAAGGTCTTTGGTGATAACCGTTGCGACCTTGCCGTCCTCAATGTCAGCCATCATCGCTTTGAAGCCCTCACGCTCCCAAGTTGTACCGCTCACTCCATCATCGACATAGAAAGTCGGATTGGGAAAGCCGTTGTCCTCAGCGAATTTCTGTAAAATTGCTTTCTGGTTGGTGATACTGTTGCTCTCGCCGTCCAACATATCATCTTGCGAAAGACGGCAGTATAAAGCTGTAATCTTGTCTGTCATTTTAACCTCACTTTCCGACAGGATACAGCAAGCTATTATCATTATAGCGCACCATATTTCTTTTTTCAATGCGCCGATATTCCAAAATCAAACAGCTTGCTGTACGGGTTCTTGGCTGGTTTCACCGAGCATTTTTTCACAGTCAGCCGTGATGAGCCTTGCGAGAATGTCGCTCAGGCTTTGCCGAAAAGCTGGGTTAAAGACGGTTTTCACTCTGTAAATCGTATGCCCGATATGGTACTCGGACACAGTTTCCGATACCGCAACGGCGGCAGTTGTTGTTTCATTCATAGCGAATTTATCTCCTTAGCTTCTCTATATCTACGCTTATAGGTCTGAGGGCATCGCTTTTTTCTCTTACCCTCATGGTTGTTGGTTGTGATTATAGCCGTGAGGAACGGCAGAGCCGTCCCTCTCACAGCTATCGTTTTGTTGTCGGTTATATTAAACCGCATACGGATTTTCGTTTTCAAAGAAGGAAGTCTGTCCGTCAGCAACATCACTGTCCGAGCTGTTGCCCGACTTGCTGTCTGCACCGTCAGAGCTATCGACAAGCCCCTCAATGTCAGCGTAGGACATTCCGCTGTCGGTCAACTTGCCGATGAGCGTATGCTCCGCAGTCACAGCATTGAGAAGTGCCTGCCTCTCAGCACCACCGTAAAGTTTGGATAGCTTATCGTAGGTGTAGAGTTTGCTTTCGATGATGACCTTGCGCCTGCGTTCCTGCGCCGCCTTGATAGACTTTTCGTAGCTGTCGAGCTTTGCCTGATTCTCGGCAAGCACGGCATCCGTAATGATAACGGCGGACTCGTCAGCAATCTCAGATTTTGCTTTCTTACTCATTCACATCACCTCTTTTCGGTTTTGAGTATCGCAGGATTTGATTTAACCCCACGATAATATTATAGCAAATTTCGGAGCTATCTGTCTATTCGCAGGGCGCATGAACTTTGTGCGCCATTAGAGTTTTCGAGTTCGTCAAGTTGTTATGGGGAAAATTTTAACGGCAAACTTTTCACCAGATTGCCGCCCTCATTGCGCTGAAACTGCGCCGAGCCAGTTTAGAATATTGACACCGATGATAATTGAGGGCATCACGCAGGAGCGTGAGCGAGAATGACCGCCGACCTAAGCGGCGGAGATTGAAGTCGCATAGCTCCAAATTCGCTGACGGAGCATCGAAAGCCTGAGCGGAAAGAAACGCTCAGGCGAGAAAAAATGCGCCATAGCGCAACAAAAATAACAAGCATAGTGGAATGCGCCGCACAGCGAGCGAAATTCCACCAATGCTTGTTGGGGACACCCCAAGCCCCGAAATGATCGCACAGCGGTCAGAAAATAATCGGCTTACGCCGAAATAAAACAAAGGAGACACCACTATGGAAAATGCAAAACGCAAGAGAGGCAGACCACCCAAGCATAAGGCTATGGAGTTCGAGGGAATGACTTATGAGGGAGCAATCAACCACGCACTTGACCAAGAGGTTAAGTCCGAACTTGACAAGAGCCTTGCCGACAAAGACGAGAGCCAGCTCACCGATGACGAACGAAAGTACCTGAAACGCAAGAGAGAGATGAAATCCTACACGCTGAATGTACGCTTTACAGAATCCGAAATGCAGGATATTCTTTCCAAGTGTGAGCAGTACGGTTACAAGAACAAAACGGAGTATATCCGTGACTGCGTTCGTGCAAGGGTTGATCTCACACCCGACCACACCGAGATTGCTGAAACCAACAGGCTTATGAAGCGTATCGGAGCGAACATCAATCAGATACTTGTCCGACTTTACAGCACAGGTCACATCTATGCCGAGGACATTTCCGAAATCAAGAAAGGAGTTAGCGAAATTTGGCATACACTTCTATCCATACGATCAGGGCAACAGTCAGCGCAGCGATCGCTTACATCACAAGAGATGATAAGACCATCGACGGTTTATATGTCAACTCTTATGCTTGCCGAGCCGACAGCGCAGGAGCAAGCGAGGACTTCCGAACAGTCCGACAGCAAGGCACAGGGCGAACACAGATCCTTGCCTATCACATGATTCAGAGCTTTGCCCCCAGTGAAGTTACTCCCGAACAGGCTATTCAGATCGGAGAGGAGCTTTGCGACCGTTATCTCAAGGGCGATTATCAGTATGTTATCGCTGTCCACAACGATAAAGACCACCTGCATTGCCATATCATTTTTAACAACACCAATCTGTATAACGGACTGAGCTTCACCACGGAGCATAATCAGGGCAGAAAGTCGGAAAGAGCGTGGGCAGAGCTACGTGAGATTTCGGACGAGATATGTGCGGAACACGGATTATCCCTTATCGACCCGAAGGGCAAGGGCGTTTCGTATCTTGAACTATTGAAGCAACAGGAGGGCAAGTCATGGAAAGAAAAGCTCCGTGTCCGTATTGCAGAGGTTATGCTTTACAGCCGTGACTTTGCGGACTTCCTCAACAATTGCACTTCCGCCGGAATTGAGTATGTGTATACTCCGCAGAACAAGTACAAGCTGAAATTCAAGCTGTCTGATGACGGTCAGCAACGCTATACAAGAGCCGAAACGCTGGGCGAGGGATTCACCGTCGAAAGCATCACCGAGCAGATTGCGGAGATACAGGAAAAGCTGTCAGCGGCGAATGTCACTCCAGATATGCTTATTGAACCGCCGAAGCCTGTTGTTCCAAAGAACGAGCCGAAGCAGACAGTCACCGCACCGACAACACTGAAACAATCTGCCGAGCCTAAAACTACCACAGAAGCGACTGAAATCGCAAAGAGAAAAGCTGCGGCGGAACAGGTTGAGAAGTTCTTTGCAGCCCGACGGGCAAGACGGCAGGCACAGCTTGATATGCTTAACGCATCTGCTGCCAAGCCCACCGAGCCGAAGCCTGAACCGTCTGCCCCGACACCACAGCCTACACCTACGGAGAATAAAGCACCTGAAAAGGAAGAAGATCCGTGGAAGGCTATCAGAGGTATGGGCAGAGCCGATGAGATTATCGCTGACCTTGAATCGGGCGGCGTTATGTCATTCAGCGAGCTGTCAGGATTTTTCTTCAATACACCTCACTCCGATGACCACACAACTGAGCTTGCCGATCTGAGAAAGAAGTTTACGGCTATCGACACGCTCATTGATAAGATGAAGCACCGTGACGAGCTGGAGCCTGTTTACAAGGAGTATCAGGGCAAATCGGGCTGGTCGCAGAGCCGTTTCAAGAAGAAAAATGCCGCCACAATCGAGGACTATGAAGCAACAGTCAAATACATCAAGGAGCATATCAAGAGGTATGCTGTCGACGGCAAACCTCCGACAATGCTTGACCTTTTGGAGAAGTCCAACAAGCTGAAATCGAAGTGGAACAGGCTTAATGTCGAGCATACCGCATTCCTCACCAAGCGTGAAACGGCGAAGAAATACACCCGTCAGGTGCGCCAGTACATCAACGAACAGCAGATGAAGCGTGAGCGTGAAAAGTACAGACAGAAGAGGCTCACTCAGCAGAGAAAGAAAGATACACTTGAATAAAGAAAGGATACGATAACATGAGCAAAATAGGATATATCCGTGTTTCTACGGAGCATCAGGAAGCAGCGAGACAGCAGGAGATTATGTGCAGTTATCAGGTTGACCGCATCTTCTCCGAGAAGATTTCGGGAGCGAATAAAGACCGCCCACAGCTCAGGGCTATGCTTGACTATGTGCGTGAGGGCGATACGCTTTACATCGAGAGTATCAGCCGTTTAGGACGCTCCACGAAGGACTTGCTGAACATCATTGACACTCTCACCGAAAAGGGTGTTACCCTCATCAGCCACAAGGAGAAAATCGACACCGACACGCCTGCGGGCAAATTCATGTTGACCGTATTTGCAGCACTCTCTCAGCTTGAAAGAGAGCAACTCAAACAGCGTCAGCGTGAGGGCATCGAGATTGCTAAGGCACAGGGCAAGTATACGGGGCGGAAGCCTATCCCCACCGACTGGACAAGGTTCGGTCAGCTTTATGGGGAATGGAAGTCGAAGAATATCACTGGCAGGGACTTTATGCGGAGAATGGGTATGTCGGCAAATACCTTTTACCGTCGTGTGCGTGAGTATGAAATCACTCACGGTATCACCGAGCAAACCTCAGCTTGACCGTCTGGCGAACGGAAATATCCCTCAGAGACGTCCACCATTGCGGAGCGGAAAACTAACCGCTGAAAAGAAAAAGCTCTCAGAAACGCTTACAGAGCGTTTCCGAGAGCTTGTGGTTATTCAGTTTCAATAGGGTTTGTGCCTGTTGTGGTATGCTCCACAATTCTGATTATGACTTATGCGGAACGGAAAACGGGTGCACCAGTAGGCTATGGCTTTTGAAGTATCACCCTTATCATTACGATTATAAAGGTTATGGTTATTTGTAAAGCCCATTGCAAAACTCCTTCATATCCTTGCTTGTGTGTTCATATTATACAAGATCATCAAGCCAATCCTTTATCATCTTTATAAGTTCAGCATTGATTGGCTCTTTCACAAGTCTGCGATATAGTTTATTTACATTCAGAATACTGTTATCGCCATCATTTACCCTCAGAATATGTGTAAGACCTTCGGGAGCAAAGCAGCTTATGTGGCATTCTGCCCGAATTGCGTCAAGCTTGCGGTAGTCTGCCTGAAAATCTGCCTTGCCCGTTATCGCAAGTACAGGCTTGTCGTATCTTTTCAAAATCTCGGCAAAATCCTCCGAAGTATATGAGCCGTGTTCTCTCAGCCACTTTGCGGGCATAGCTGCACCCTTGACGTACACCCTTTCTTTAGCTGTCTCCTTGCTTTTTCTGAACGTATCATCTATCATCTCAAGCTGTTTATGTAGATCAAAGGATCTTCGCATGATCGCTCCTGCCACACCTTTCATATCGGGAAGTTCCTCAGCCATGAGCCTGTTCTGATAGTATAGTGCGTCCTTTAAACACATTCCAGCACCGCCAAGCAGGATTAATCCTGCCGTATCTTCCTTTTCTGAAGTAAGCGTTGCTATCATAGCACCCTCACTGTGTCCACAGATGAGTATTCTGTTTTCATCGACATAAGGCAGGCTTTTCAGATACCGAATAACGGAGATCGCATCATTTGTCAGGTCTGAAAGTCCTGCACTGTTGAAACTACCACCTGAAGCGTGTGTTCCGCGCTTGTCATAACGGGCGGATATATAGCCACATTCCGCAAATGCCTGAGCCAGACTTTTGTATATATCGGAATGGAATCCGAAACCATTTCCGTCACGGTCAAGCTTTCCTGTTCCCATGATGATGACAACAGCAGGAGATTTTTTCTTCTCGTCATCATAAGTGATCGTTGTACCGATAGGATATTCGCCCTGTATCGTGATATTCTTTTCTTTGATATCCATAGGTTCACCTCATAGAATGATAAGCCAAATCGTTCTGCTGACGATATGCGCCAGCATATGTACAAGCATCGCATACTGTATGCCGTATTTTCGGTAGAATCTGCCGAATAAGATACCAAATGCACCATTCATCAGAAAACTTCTGAAAATGAGCATAGGAGTTAGGTGCCCTATGATTTGCGCTGTTGAGGGGAGGTGTGCTGCAGCAAACAATGCAGCAGCGGTGATATTCGAGACAACAAGTATCTTTTCAGGAACAGCATCCTCTTTTTTACAAAACAGTTTCCAACCAATTAATGCGATCAGGCTCATAAAGAACAGTCGCATCATAACTTCCTCAATGACACCGCCATACAGGATAGATGCGATCCATGTGGGAGTATCAAAGCTCTTAGAGTTCTCATAGCTGTCTGCCAGCTCGGGTATCCAATTTGCAAAGGTAAAGGCATCGGCACTCACGATAATTCCGCATATCGCTCCTGCAAGCAGTGTGATAAGCGTATCCTTTTTGGCAAGCTGAAAGGGTCGGATAAGACCGATTTTATCTGCAACAATATATCCTAAAAAGCCACAAATAACGGCATAAATAACCGTCTGTAGCGTCGTTAAGAGCATGACCATTTCCTTGCTTCCTACCTGCTGTATTGCATTTGCAAGCGCTTCTTCGTCTACACTTGCTATGGACATTTGAGCCGTGAACCAACCGCCGACAGCTGCAAACGGTATCAGGCATAATGTGAATAATAACGCCTTTCTGAATTTTGTCATTTCTTTTCCTCCTTTGCAACGGGTGCTGAGATGACCGAAAAGCTCCTGCTTTTTCCGCCTTCCTCCGGCTCTGAATATTTACCTATTATTTCTCTTATCTCCTTAAAGAGATTTTCATAGCTTTCATCGGTCAGAGTAAGCATATAGGTACGCAAGGACAACATATCAGCAAACGGATCTGCATTTTCTTTATCGCTGTATCTTTGGAAACTGCCATACAGTGCCATGAGAAACTGATAGGCACTGTCAGCTATATCTATATTTTCAGTAAATTTAGCTTCGTTAAGTGCTAAAAGCCTTTCCAAGCTTCCCCGCACCTTTCGTTCTTCCTTGACGATCAAAACTTCTTCTTTCAGAAGATAATTGATATGACGATAAAGCGTAGGCTGTGGAACATCGTGCAATTCCTCGCATATCTGCTTGGTCGTTGCTTCGCTCTTGATCTGGAGAAACTGCATGATTTTCATCCTTATGGGGTTTGTAATAACATCGGATAGTTTCATTGCATGACCACCTTTCTCAATGTATATTATATTCTTAAAAATGATAATAGACAATAATGTTCACAGAAAGTTTACAATTGTACTCTACAAATTATTTGTAGAAGCCTATTGAAATGAAAAAGTCTTATCCCCGTATCACAGGGATAAGACAATTTCCATAGTAGGTATATGTGATTACTCCTGAACCTCTCTCATCAAAGCCACGCTGTCCTTGAAGCCGACCTTGTAAGCAGCCCTCATTTCAGCGGCAGATGTATCGCTCACGCAGTCGAGGATTTTGTGGAATACATCAATCTGCTCCTATCCCAGAGAATCCTCAAAGGGAATACAGAACTTGTTGAACTCGTCAGAGAACTCGGCGGAGTGAATATCACCCACACGGAGGTTGTAAATTATATCAATCATTGTAAGCACCCTTTTGGTAATTATTTAGCTTGCTGTACCTGTCTTACAATGTTTTCTTGAAAACTTCTTTACCGCTACTGTCCTAAGAGCCAGGGCATGAAGCAGCTTATGGCTGGTCTTGGTCTGATCCTGCTCGCTATCATTCTCGTTCCTGTTCTCGAATCCATGATGACAGGTGCTATCTGATAAAGAAAACTCAGAGAAAGAGACAAGCGTAAACTAACGGCTGAACGCTATACAAATAACGCTGACATATAGAATTATGAAAGGTCGCTCATGCGGTGGGCTGTGGTGGGTAATGAGCGATGTGACACAATGGCAATCAACATAGGATACTTAACTGCCAACAGGACAAGTGCAGGAGATGAGGTCTATACACCCTACTATGCGGTAGAGCCTTTGATAGAGTTCCTGCCGAAAGACAAGGTTATCTGGTGTCCGTTCGATGAAGAATGGAGCGCCTACTATAACTGCCTTGCGGAAAAAGGATATAAGGTTGTGCGGAGCAGTCTGAGCGAAGGCAGGGATTTCTTTAAGTATGAGCCTGATAATTGGGACATACTTGTGAGCAATCCCCCATTCTCAAAGAAAGATGAAGTTCTGAAAAGGGCTTTTTCTTTTGAGAAGCCTTTCGCCTTGCTTCTGCCCGTAAACAGCATACAAGGCAAAAAGCGGTATAAGATATTCAGAAATCAGATACAGCTCCTTGCCTTTGATGCAAGGGTGGACTACCATACCCGAAAAAATATGAAATTTACCACCAAAGGCAATCATTTCGGCTCGGCATACTTTTGCCGTGACCTACTCCCCACAAAACTTGAACTGCGGCAGCTTAACAAATATGACAGACCATTACAACCCCCAGCAGGAGGTGATGAAAAATGGGAGTGATCAGTGATGCGATAGATGCACTTGAAGATTGGTGCTGTGACTTGTTTAAGGACGGCATTAAAAGCCAGTTTGACGGAATTTCCGATCTGCTGACCGATACTTTTTCACAGACAACAGGCAGTGACGGACTTGTTTCCACATATCTGACCTCGCACCCTGCGAATTTCACGGGCGGCGGAACCGGCGGCACTTCGGTGTGGACAACTATCGAAACGCTATGTAATAACGTTGTCGTCCCGATTGCGGGCTTTGTTTTGACGATCATTCTTCTGAATGACCTGATACAGACCGTACTGAGGGGCAACAACTTTAAGGACTTTGATGATTCTATCATCATAAAATGGATAATCAAAGCCCTGTGCGGTGTAATATTGGTGTCGAATACATATTATATCGCTTCTGCATTGTTCGGCTTCGGAACTAATGTTTGTTCCAATGGTCTGACAACTCTATTCGGCACAGGCGATTATCTGGATACGGCGCTTGCTTTGAAAAAGTCGGCACTAAGCGGACTTTCCCTCGGTGAGCTTATGACCGTGTGGTTTATCTCCCTGATAGTACATCTCGGAGTGATGATACTGATAGTCGCTATCGTAATCACACTTGCAAGCCGTATCATTGAGGTATTTATGTATCTCTCTGTTGCTCCTATCCCTATGGCTACGATGATGGACTCGGGAGAATGGGCTTCAATCGGCAAAAACTGGATCAAACAGCTTTTAGCACTGTCTTTTCAGGGATTTTTTATCATTGTCGCACTCGGTATCTTCAAGACACTGTTTGCAAATATGATAACAACACTGAATTCAGGCACAGGAAGCGTCATCATGCAAATGGCGATGCTTTTGGGCTACACGGCTGCACTGATCTTTACGATCCTGCGTACAGGCGCTATATCTAAGTCAGTCTTTTCGGCCCACTAAAATGCTGAAAAGCGGCTAATTACGGAGGTTTTATGGCACATTACGTTCCTATCCCGAAAGACCTTAATGAGATTAAGGAGAAGTTTATTGCGGGATTTACAAAAAGACAAGTAGTTTGCTTCGGTATCGGTCTTGTGATCGGAGCGCCTGTTTTCTTCTTGACAAGAGCCACTATCGGAATGTCGGGAGCGATATTCGCAATGGGTGCTTGTGCCGCCCCTGCGATACTCTGTGGACTTTACAAGAAAAATGGTGTGTTTCTGGAGAAGCAGGTGCGCTATATGAAGGAATACTTCGCAAGACCGAGAAAGCGATATTACAAGACAACCAATATATTCGAGAGCTTTGACAGGCATATCGAATATATCAAGATCAAAAAGAAGCTGAGAGATGCCGAAAGAAAAGGCTGATTAGGCTTTATATATAATAGTATAACTTTCGGTGTCCTCACGCTTTGTATATAAACGGAGGTTTACCAATGGGCTTTAGAAAGAAAAATGCCAAGAGAGAGGGAGAAACAAAGGCTCACGCTGATGTTATCCTGGGCAAGCCTGCCTCACAGCTTACCAAAGAGGACAAAAAACTTTTATCCGCAAGAATGGCTGAGATAAAGAAAGAAAACGGCAGCAATGCCACGGTGCAGAATACGATCCCTTTCCTATGTATGTTCCGTGACGGAGTTTGTCAGGTGTCGGAGAATTTTTATTCTTTGACAGTTCAGTTTTACGATGCCAATTACAGTATTGCGGAGTTCGATGAACAGAACAACATTTTTTCAAAATACTGCGATATTATCAACCTTTTCGATAATACGATCAAGTTTCAGCTGACCTTTGAGAATCAGAATCGCTCAAAGGACAAGCTGATAAAAACAATTCAGATACCCGAACAGGACGATGACTTCAACGATATTCGTTCGGAGTACAGCAAGATGCTGACCGACAAGCTCATGACTGGCTCAAACGGTCAGTCTGCCCGTAAATTCCTGACATTCGGAATTGAGAGTACAAGCTATAAGTCGGCAAGGTCTAAGCTGATGAGCATTAAGAATGACGTTATCAAGGGCTTTAAGGCTTTTGGCGTGGAATCGGAAATGCTCGACGGCAAGGCAAGGCTTGAAGCGATGTACTACGCTCTCAACCCGTACAGAAGTCAGCATTTTATCTTTGATTGGGACAGTATGCTCCATGCAGGCATGGATACAAAGGACTTTATCGCCCCACCGTCCTTGAAATTCAACAAGGCTGACTTTGAGATCGGCAATGCTTACGGCGCTGTATGGGGACTGAATATCCTTGCAGGCGAACTGTCGGACGAAATACTGAAAGACTTTCTGGAAATGCAGAACTTATTCTGTATCAATCTTCACGTTGAGCCGTTAGATCAGATCGACGCACTCAAATTCGTCAAGAAGAAGCTGACGGCGGTTGAAGCTATGAAGGTCGATGAGCAGAAAAAAGCAAGTCAGGCAGGATATGACACGGATATTCTTCCGCCTGCTATCAAGATGTACATTGAGGACATCGACAAACTGCTTGCGGACTTAAACAGCAAGAACGAGCGTCTTTTCCATATCTCGATCAGTATCAGGGCTTACGCAAAGAGCAAGAAGTCGCTGAAACTGCAAGCAGAAATGCTCAAGCGCATCTGTCAGAAAAACAACTGCACCATGTTCCCCTATGACTATCGGCAGGAGCAGACACTGGTATCCACGCTCCCCATTTGCTATAACGCTGTACCCGTGTCAAGGGAAATGCACACAAGCGGTATCGCTATTTTTGTGCCTTTCACTACAAAGGAACTGTTTCAGGACGGTCAGGCGACATATTACGGAGTAAACACGCTTTCGGGCAATATGATTCGTGCCAACAGGTCACGGCTCAAAAACCCCAACGGACTTATTCTCGGCACACCGGGCGCTGGCAAGTCCTTCTCTGTAAAAAGAGAGATTTTAGACTGCTTTCTGACCACCACGGACGATATTATCATCTGTGATCCCGAGGGAGAATATTTTCCTCTTGTGTCAGCGCTCCACGGACAGCTTATCCGTATTGCTTCAAACAGCGAACAGCATATCAACCCTATGGACGTTACCATTGACGATTACCTTATGAGCAATCCAATGGAGGTCATCGCTGACAAGTCTGATTTTCTTATCAGCCTGTGCGAGATCATCGTGGGCGGAAGATACGGTCTGACCGCTGAGGAAAGGTCTGTTATCGACAAGTGCGTTCAGCGTATATACAAGAATTTCATCGAAAATCAGCCGTCTGTGGAGAAAATGCCTTTGCTCTCCGACTTACAGCATGAGCTGAAAGCTGAGGGCGATGTGGCTCTGAGAGTGGCGAACAGCCTTGAAATGTTTGTAAACGGTTCGCAGAACTTGTTCAACCACCGCACAAACATTGATATGACAAACCGTATCATTTGCTTTGACATCAAGGAACTCGGCAATCAGCTGAAAAAGGTCGGAATGCTTATCGTTCAGGATACCGTGTGGAACAGAGTTTCTGCAAACCGTGAGAAAAAGAAGATAACCCGATACTATATCGACGAATTCCACCTTTTGCTGAAAGAGGAACAGACGGCGAAGTATTCCGCTGAGATATGGAAGCGTTTCAGAAAATGGGGCGGAGTTCCTACGGGTATCACGCAAAATGTAAAAGACCTGTTGCAGTCGCAGGAAGTTGAGAATATCTTTGATAACTCGGACTTCGTCTATATGCTGAATCAGGCATCGGGTGACAGAGATATTCTTGCAGAAAAACTGCACATTTCAAAAGAACAGATGAAGTTTGTGACAAACTCAGGTCCGGGCGAAGGACTTATCCGCTATGATAAGGTGCTTTTGCCGTTTACGGATAAGTTTCCGGCAGATACGCAGATGTTCCGCTTGATGACAACTCGTCCTCAAGACCAGACATAAACGGCTTGAAATGGAGGAATTATGGGATTACAGAGAAAACAGAATAACCTCCGTAAAGCTCAGGCTCGTTTCGATAAGGTCAGCAGTCGGTCAAAGCAGTTTCAGATAGAATTTGTCCGTGGGCAGAACAGCAGGGGCAAATTCAAGACCAAAGCGAATATCGTCCGTGGCGAAAAGCAGTTCCACGGCAATAACCGTGGTCTGATACATAAGGCGGTCAATGCAAAATACCGTATCAAGGGTGATGTTCCCTCGGTCACACGGACGATAAACGCCTGGAAGCCGAAGTCCAAAAAGGGCAAGGTTTTCAAGGGTACGGCAAAGTTCACAAATTTTGCTGTACACGATGTAACGCAGACGGCTGTTGATACTGCACTTGCAGCGGAGACTGTCGGGCTGAAAGGTACTGACGTTGCCCAGCGTGAAGTCAGAAACATATTAAAGCAAAAATATACCCGTGAAGCGGTAGACGATTATCACCGTGGAGTTTTCTTAGTTGGAAGAACGGCGGTCGAAGCCGTCAGGGGTACGCACTGTCACCTGAAACAGAAGAAACAGCAGAAACTTGAAAAGGCGAAGTACAAGCTCCAAAAGGCTGAATACAAGGTTTTCAAGGTCGATTCCTACAAGCCGAAACTCAGTGCTTCAAAGGCGGATATAAAGTCGGCTAAGGCTTTTTACAAGTCAAGAAAGGTCAGAGACAGGGGCAATCCTTACCGCAGGGCGATGAACAAGCGCCGTAAACAGGCGTATTTGCAGTCAAAGCGTGAACTGAAATTTGAGCAGAAACAGCTTAAAACAGACAAGAAGTTCAAGAAAAAGGAACTTCGCAATCAGCGGAAGATCAAGCGTGATGCAAGTGCAGGGCTTCTTGTCTTAAAGCCTGTTTTGATCCTGTATAATAAAACTTGACACCCCAACCTCAAAGA
>UMGJ01108316.1_pt1 | contig 17838 bp, 16 predicted proteins | sample 1965221 | NCBI WGS metagenome assembly UMGJ01 (sample SAMEA4836067, study PRJEB28245) | human gut metagenome | biome: gut microbiome; material: fecal sample | place: Denmark | collected 2008
TTTTTCTCGCGGAGTTTTGCAAGTGCCCGGCTTTTGATGGAACGGATGGAGCCTTCCCGTTTTTTTAGGATGCCCGCGATTTCTCTGCTGGTATAGCCGCCAAACACGGATAAGGTGATGACGCGCCGTTCCGGCTCACTAAGCTGCGAAAGTTCGTCCTGAATTTCCGGTGTCAGGTAGCCATCTTCGGCGGCAGCCGGTTCCTGCCATGATGCATCGCTCAAATAAATGGATTTTTGTTTTAATAATTTTTTACATTCGTTTGCCGTAATCTGGAACAGCCAGCTCTTGAACGCGTCGTTTTTCCGCAGTTTATGTAATTGCTCAAATGCTTTTAAAACGGCTGAACTGACGGCGTCCTCGGCGGTTATACTGTCCTTCGTATAATAAAGGGCAAAATGGTATAAGTCTTTGTAATAGATTTCGTAAAGTCTGGCAAAAGCATGGGAATCGCCCTTTTTTGCCTGCTGTACGAAAATCCAGTCTGTCTTTGTCACGGGTGCCTCCAATCTGCACATTTGTGCGAATATACTGTATACAGTTCTCTGTGAAATACCTCACAGCTAATAATTAGATTGATTTTGGTGTCAAAGTGTTGCATTTATTTCAATTTTTTATACTGGTTTTATTATGGGCTTAAGAAATGGTCTGCGTCAAGAAAAAAATCTTGACAGAGGCACTTTGGTATCGTATACTATACGAGTATGGCGTGTTTTGTCGTTCCATGCCCCGGTAACGAGAATACGCATGTAACAAGGAAAACAGCCGAACCAGTTTTGTTTTGCAAAACCTAGTAAGCAAGAACTAAATAAGGAGGATTCCAAGGATGAAAAGTTTTATGGCAAGTCCATCCACAGTGGAAAGAAAATGGTATGTTGTAGACGCTGAAGGAAAAACTTTGGGACGTCTCGCATCAGAAGTTGCGAATGTATTAAGAGGTAAAAACAAACCAACTTACACACCGCACATTGACACAGGCGATTATGTAATCGTAGTAAATGCAGAGAAGATTCAGGTTACAGGTAAGAAACTGGATCAGAAGATTTACTATCATCACTCTGAATATGTAGGCGGAATGAAAGAAGCTACATTGAGAGAAATGATGCAGAAGAAACCGGAATTTGTAATTACTCACGCTGTAAAGGGTATGCTTCCAAAGGGATCTTTGGGACGCCAGATGCTTAAGAAACTGCACGTATATGCAGGACCGGAGCACAACCATGCAGCACAGAAACCGGAAACATTGGACATTTAATGAGGTATAGAAAGGAGAGATAACATTGGCTAGTTCAACATTTTACGGAACAGGAAGAAGAAAATCCAGTATCGCTCGTGTATACCTTACACCAGGTACCGGTAAAGTGACAATTAATAAAAAAGATATTGACGATTATTTTGGTCTTGAGACTTTGAAAATCATCGCTCGTCAGCCTTTGGAAGCTACAAACACTGCTGACAAATACGATGTAAAAGTTACTGTTAAAGGTGGCGGTTTCACAGGTCAGGCAGGCGCTATCCGTCATGGTATCGCTCGTGCTTTGAATGAAGCAGATGCTGATTTCAGACCGATTCTTAAAAAGGCCGGATTCCTTACTCGTGATTCACGTATGAAGGAAAGAAAGAAATACGGCTTGAAGAAAGCTCGTCGTGCACCACAGTTCTCAAAACGTTAGTTTTTGGAAACAGGATTATTACAACATCGGGAACAGAATTGTTCCCGGTGTTTTTCTATATTTTGGTCTTAGGTGACTTAGATTCTAATTTTCTGTATTACGGTCAACCATTTTGGATGGATGGGGTGACTTAAATTTGCATATTTGCGATGGCGGTCAACCATTTTGGATGGATGGGGTGACTTAAATTTGCATATTTGCGATAGCAGTCAACCATTTTGGGTGGATGGGGTGACTGGAATTTGAGTATTTGCGATGGCGGTCAACCATTTTTGGGGGAGTGGGTGACTTAAATTTGAGTATTTGCGATAGCGGTCAACTTTTGAATGTAAAATGGTTGACTGGAATCATATTTTTTCCCAAACAAGTCATTTTAGTTAACAAAATAGTTGACTAAAATAATAGAAAAGCGAAAAAAGGTCAACAAAAATAGATATATGAGTTGACAATACTTATCGTCTTTCTGCTCCCACATCCGTTCAATTTCTTACTTCCCCAATTTGCTTCGGCCTGCTTATTTGGATTCCGGTCCTTATACTGAACAACATCTATAGAAGTGGAATAATCGTTATTGCAAATATCATTTTTTGATAACAAAATCATAAAGTTGGTCAAACAGTACCTTCATTTTTCTTAAGGCAGGATAATTCTTATCACAGGTATCAATGACTGTCTGGGAATCTACAAGCTTTAAATCCTTGAACATCTTATGATATAGATTGCTACATATCTTATAAGTGACTGTGTAGCCTTTTACATGGGGTTCTGATACGATAGGATATTTACGTTTTGACCATTCCTTATGTATATCATCAAAGGTTATTTTTACAGTGTTCATATCAGAGGGATTCTTATTAACGTCTGTCAGCATCTGAAAGTCATCTGCTTTGGTGGGAGTATATTCTATAATGGTAAAATCCTGAATTTTTTATCCTTTTTTGAAGTGCCAGCCATTGGTATTTCGTACTAGATAAGTATATGACATGGTTTGCGGCTCCAGGAACATTGATACCAAGAGAGAAAAACTTATAGATAGTATTGTATGTGGGGCAATCTTTGAATTGTTTCACATTTGTAAAAATATATGAAATGTAAGGAATTTTGTAATGGAAATATGAGCTAGATTATGATAAAATAACTTACATTAAAGGAAAATACAACTTGAAAAATCGGAACATATGTTCTATAATAAGATAAATAGTGATTCATAGGAATAGAGTGTACAAGGAGATTGTGTAATAATGAAAAAAGCTAATGTTGAAAAGGTTGATATGAGTAATGTTATAAATAGATTGTTTGAGGGAGATTGTCTACAGTATATGGAGGAAATACCAGATGGTAGTGTAGATATGATTTTGTGTGATTTACCATATGGTATGACACAGAATCAGTGGGATTGTTATATTCCACTGGATAAACTCTGGGAACAATATAATAGAATTATTAAACCGAACGGAGCTATTGTACTTACCTCTAATGGAATATTCACAGCAAAACTGATACTGAGTCAGCCGGATATATATAAGTATAAGTGGGTTTGGGAAAAGTCAAAACCGACAAATTTTTTAAATGCTAAAAAACAACCTTTGAGAAAGCATGAAGATGTATGCGTATTTTATAAAAAGCAGCCTGTTTATCATCCACAGATGACACAGGGAGAGCCTTATGATAAGGGGACTCGAAAGAATCAATTATGTGGCAATTACGGGGATTTTGAGCCAGTGCATGTTGCGAGTGAAGGTGAAAGGTATCCTACTGATATTATTTATGTAAAGACTGCAGAGTGTGAAGGTGCAGTTTTGCATCCAACACAGAAACCGATAGAGTTGGGAAGATATATGATACGAACATATTCAAATCCTGGGGAGGTTGTATTAGATAATACATTTGGAAGTGGTTCTTTTTTGGTAGCTGCTTTAATGGAAGGACGTAATTTTATTGGTATTGAGAAGAACGAAAATGTAGCATTATTTAAGAGAGAAGAGATTGACTACATTGATGTGGCAAAAAGACGCTTGTTTTTGGCATGGGAAGGACTTGATAAGAAGACGAAGAAGCATATAACTATTCAGAATCTTATCGCAGAATTTGAAGAAAGGTAGGAACTATATGGGGACAATAGTAAGAAAAAATGAAAGAAGCTGGGCGATTGTAATTATATCAGAGATTAGAGTTATGCTTAATTCTTTAAATCTGAAGATTAAGAGTGCTGGTGGGGAAAGCACTTTATCTGTAAATAAAAAGAGTATGTTTCCTGACGTTTTATTATATGAGGACGAAGCACAAACAAAAATTTTGCAAGGTTGGGAATTAAAAATGCCTGATGTACTAATTACAGATGAGACATTAATTGCTGATGCTACAAGGAAAGCAAAAGCATTAGGTTTAAATAGCTTTGTTATATGGAATTTTACATACGGAAAACTTTATGTGGAAACTAATGAAGGCGCTTTTGAAGAGGTAAAAGTATGGACAGGTACAAGCCATATAAAGAGTAGAGAAGATGTAAAGACATATAAAAGTGATTGGCTTCCGATTGTGAAAGAAATTGTATTGACGGTAAATGAATATTTAGTTAATGGAAAGATTAAAACAGCACCTATTGAAATGACGATATCTGAAGGGTTAATGACGGAAGTAATTCAGCGAAATAAAGATATGGTAGCAGAATTATTGAACATTGAAGCAGGTAAAAACATGCAAATGGAACGTCGGCTTAGTGTTTGGTGGAAAGCATATTGTGAGAACTATGAAAAGGATAAAGAAGGTGCTTATTTGGAATATGCTAAAAATATTTTATTAAATTGGACAAATAGGATTACATTTGCCAATATAATAAAAAAGTATCACAATTGCGCATATGATATACAAAAAATAGATAGTACGATTAGTGCGACGGAAGGAAATATAGTAATTGAAAACATCATTAAACAAGGGGATTATTTTAATATTTTAAACAAAATTGATTATAATGAGTGTATTCCGGAAGATACATGGATAGATATTGTGGATTATAATCAATTTTTGATTTCAAATAATATTGAGCATATTGATCAGAGTATTTTACAAGATATATTGGAAAAAACAGTATCGGTAGCTAAAAGAGAAATAAGAGGTCAATATGCTACGCCATACAAATTGGCTGATATTCTATGTCAGTTAACAATAAATGATTGGAATGGAAATTGTGCCGATTTTTGTGCGGGAACAGGAACCATTGCAAAAGCTGTTTTGAAGAATAAGGAATTACGTTTAAAAAATAAAGTTGTAGAATATAGTACGACGTGGATAGCAGATAAATATTCATATCCATTACAAATTGCAAATATAGCGTTGGCGAGTATTGATTCGATAAATATTCCTATTTATTCGTTTACAAGTGATATATTTGAACTAAATGTAGGTGATAAAGTAACATTAAGAAGTCCTGTTGATGGAAAAGAGTTTGAAGTAGAAATACCACAGATGGATGCAGTGGTTTCAAATTTGCCATTTGTAAAATATAATAACAATCCAGATGAAACTAAACAATTCATGGAACAATATTGCTCGAAGATATTTGAAAATACTGGTATATTATACAAAAATGGAAAAACAGATATTTATAATTATTTGCCATTTAAGATTCATGAACTTTTAAGTACAGCTGGAAGATTGGGAATTATTGTATCTAATTCATGGCTTGGATCGGAAGTGGGAAGTCAGTTTTTTGATGCCTTACAATATTATTATCATATAAATTCTGTTGTTATAAGTGGAAGTGGAAAATGGTTTGATAATGCTGATGTAATTGCTACAATGCTTATTTTAGAAAAGAAAGATATTAGTGAACCGAATCCGGAAAGCGAAATTTGTTTTTATAGAATTGATAAGAATATTATAGATTTGACTACAGAAGAAACAGAAGATTTGATAAATTCTATTGTATTAAAAGAAGTTCAAAATACAGAATTTATTATAATGCAAAAGTATTCTAGAGAACAGCTGAAAAAAATAGAGGAGAAGGGGATTTGTTTAAATGCCGTTGTTCACAATATTGAATGGCTTAAAGATATACAAGATTTTCTTGAACCAATAACAAATGAATTAAGCATGGTTAGAGGAGAACGCACTGGAAAAAATGAGATGTTCTATATAAAGGATGATACAACAATATCAGAACAATATTTGTATCCGATGTTAAAAACATCGCAAAAAATAAAAGGACTTACTGCGAATGCGGATATGAAAGCATTTTGTTGTAATAAGACTATTCAGGAGTTGAAGGACGAGAATGATGAGGGTACTTTGCGGTGGATTCGCAAATTTTCTGATGAAAACTACAATCCTATTCCGACGAGTATTAATTATTCACCGTGGTATCAGATGCCGTCATCTAATAGAGCGGATTTAATAACTTCAGAAAATCCAGATAAAAGACTTTTTATTGCGGAATTAAAAGAAAGTGTTCTTGTAGATCAAAGGTTAATAGCAATGAAATTTAAGGAAACGACTTGTAATAAGGAGTTGATTTTTGCATTGCTTAATTCAATATATGGAATGTTTGCAATAGAGGCAAACGGCTTTGGAAGGGGACAAGGTGTATTGGATATAAGTAAGACAAGATTTGAAAAAGTTTATATGATTAATCCAAACATCATTTCAGAAGAAGATGCTAATGAAATAATAGAGCTATTTCAAAAGTTAAAATCAAGAAATGTTTTGAATGTTCAAGAAGAACTTGAGATGAAAGACAGAGAGGAGTTTGATAGAAAGGTTTTACATTCAATTGGATGTGAGCATTTACATGAAAAAATTAAAGAGTCTATAATATCAATGCAGAGCACAAGGCATAGATTATCAAATACATCACCCTGAGAACCATTTAAATGTAAGGTATACGTTGACAGAATTGTAGCAATCTATTGAAGAGATGCGTCAATTTATATCTGGTGCGGAGACTACACAACATGTGGAAGAGCCTTAAATCCAAGAGAGAGGGAGTTTCTAATTAAAACTCCCCTATCGCCTCAACATACCCTTGCAGTCCACCATCTTTGGAAAACAATTTGGTATACAACTCAGGTTCTTCTCTAGTAAACATTGTAAGATATGCAGTATCATAAGGCTCATTTAGATGAACAGAAGCATTGCATTTTCGTATTTAAAAGAAATATGGATTTTATTGTTGAGACAAACTTCAGCGCAGTCGTTTTCAGGCTTATACATAGCAAAGATTATTTTAATCATAAGTAGCACCTTTCGATTAACGCGATATACGGATTTTAAGTACAGAGAAGTCGTGGGACGCCCGGAGTAGTCTACTGTGTAAAACACGTATAAAACATTTGATGTAACGAATACCTTGTTTTCGGTCTTTTCAAGCTATCCCAATGTTAGTTTTTGGAAACAGGATTATTACAACACTGGGAATAGAATTGTTCTTGGTGTTTTTCTATATTTTGGTCTTAGGTGACCTGAGTTTTATTTTCCTATATTATGGTTAACCATTTTGAACGGATTGGTTGACTGGATTTAAGTATTTTGTAAATAAAGTCATATGAAAGAGGTGGATAAATGTAAGGATTGAAAAAATTGTTATTAAAGGAGCAAAAAAATTAGAAATGATTTGCAGCAAGGTAGAGAACGAATTGAAATCTGTACCGAAAGGAAATCTGCGGATATCGAAAGACAAAAATAAGATTCGATATTACCATTGTGTAGAAGATAATGAAGGAACTTATATTTCAAAAATAGATTCCGAACTGCCAAAGCTGCTTGCTCAAAAGAAGTATAATCAGAGTGTGCTGAAAAAAGCTAAAGCAAGACTTTGGCAGATAGAAAGGATAACGAGGGACTATTCCGATGATGAGATCGAAAAGATTTATACATCGATGCATACACAAAGGCAGTTGTTAGTCACACCGGTTGAGCCAATATGGGAGAAAGAACTTGCTAAGTGGTATGACAGCGAATATCATGGCAAAGAATTTTACGAGGGAACCGCTGAAATTGTGACAGAAAAAGGTGAGCGTGTCAGGTCAAAGTCAGAGAAGATTCTTGCGGATTATTTCTACAGAAACAACATTTTATATCAGTATGAAAAACCCCTATATTTGAAAGGATATGGTACGGTATACCCGGATTTTACATTTTTATCGAAAAAAACGCGGAAAGAAATTTACTGGGAGCATGAAGGTATGATGGATAAACCGGAGTATGCCAAATCTGCAGTGAAGAAAATAGAATCATATCAGAGAAATGGAATCCATTTGGGAGAACGTTTGATACTCACTTTTGAAACAGAATTGACAGTTTTGAATTCCCAGATTGTTGAAGAACTGGTGGAAAAATATTTGGTGTAGAGGTAGTTACCCCCCCCCTCACTCCCCTATCTGGCACAGCACAGAAGCGAAAAACATCCCATTCCTTACCTCGAACCGGCATATGCCGCCATGCTGATTCACAATATTTTTCACGGAGCGGGTTCCAAGCCCAAGCCCTTTATGTTTGGTGGAAACAAGATTCCCATCTGGGGTATGTGCAAGCGTTCCGGTGAAAGTGTTATCTACGGTGATACAGAGTGAGCCGCCGTCAGTATTTGCGCGGACGATGATTTTTGTGTCCGGTGTTTGTTCCGATTTGCAGGCATCTACAGCGTTTTCCAATAGGTTGCCGAGGAGAACCGAAATGTCGGTCTCCGGAATGTTGATTTTTTCCGGAATTTCTGTTTTTACGAGATAGGTAATACCCTGCTCTTTGGCCTGTTGTGCAAAATATACAAGTACGGCATTGGCGGCAGGATTTGCGCAGAACTGTACCGGCGTATCGTCTGGTAAACTCATTCTGTACTGTTTTAGATACTCACTTAGAGCAGTATAGTTTCTCGTATTCAAGTATTCCTGCATAAGTGTGATATGGTGGCGGACATCGTGCTTGGCTCGGCGCACCTCTGTGATTTTCTCCTGCAAATTTTCGTATTGTACCGTCTGCATGGTCAATTCATGGTTGCGTTCAGTCAGCAGGAGGGTTTTGGTCTGCTCCAAAATCAGGCGTGTAACGACATAGTAAATGAAAATGGCACCGACATTGATAATAAATAAAAACAGCGTATTTTTCGGACGCAGGGCAATTTCAAGACTTGATTTGGAAGCATTTCCGTAGAACGCATAATACCACATTACATAAAAGGTGGCAGGAATTACCCACAAATACCGCCACTCAAAGCCGGATGGCTCCTTTTCTACTGCCGGTGTATACACTTTTTTCATATAGAAAAACAGAGGAATAGCAAGAATTATTTCTACCACAGCAAGCATGAGAGAAAAAGACCAGCGGTAACTTTGTACGGCGAGGTCAGGGAAGAAAAGATTTTCTATGGTCTTTGATGAAATTACAGCGAGGTTCGCAAGATTTGAAATCATTAAAAGTGTAAAAAACGTTTTGCCAAAGTGTTTTTTTATGGCAAGAAAATAAAAAGCAGCATACAGGATGGTGCTTACTGCACTGATGCTTCCGGTGTTGTTTCCGGGAGCAAAGGCAGCCCATGCACCGAGAAAAAGTTGCAAAATTGTCACAAGAACAATCAAAAAAAATGTTGTTTTTATCGAAAAACGAAGACTGTGCCGGAACGGATAAAGTGCTAGGGCAAGAAAAGGAAGAAAATTCAGCAGGGAATAAATGGCGACTTCCGCCAATCGATAAAAAGACAGCATCATTTGCCACCTCCATTTCGTAACATTTCAAACCGGAACGTAAAATAGGCATCTAAAACTTCTTTGGATTTACGTCTGCTAATTGGGATATTTTTTCCGTCGCTCATGATAAAAACATCATTGGTCTGGGAAGCAACTTCATAAAAATTAATCAACATACCTTTTGTCGGGCTAGAAAAATACGGATAGGCACATAAGAGCGATTCAATTTCGGAAAAAGAAGTCCGCACAATTGTGTCAACGTCGTATTTGCAGTGAAGGGTGACCCGGTGTGAAGAAAAATCAACATAAATAATATTGCGCAGGATGGCACTGGTGCCATCGGGAAGTTTTACCGTACGCATCTTCTCAATTTCTGCGAGGTTAAGCCGGTCTAACATAACCTTTACTTTGTCGCGCCCAAATGGTTTGCGCAGATAATAGCAGGCATTTACCTCATAACTTTCACTGGCAAATTCATTGCTCGTTGTACTGAAAACAATTTTTACGTTGCTGTCTCGTTCCCTGATTTTACGGGCAACATCCACGCCGGTCAGTTTGTCCATAAAAATATCTAAAATAATAAGGTCAAAATCCGCAGTCTCCCAAGCGGTCAGAAACTCTTCGCCACTTCGATAATCCGATATTTCTGAAGAATCTCCGAGAAATTCATTTAACAAAGTGCTCAGTTGTTCACACATTTGTATATCATCATCCACAATCGCAATTCTCAAAGTTAATCTCCTTATAATTCAAAAGTTTTACAAATTTTCCTTATTGTAGCATATTTTGACACAAAAACAAAGAAGCATAAAAGAATATTTTTACCGTTTGTGTAATTTTTTTACCGCTTGTGCCAAAGTGGTTGTTATTTGTAAAGAGTTCGGGTAAGATTTGTGTTACGGCTAAAGACATAATAGGAGGATATGTGAACACAAGGGTAAACACGAAAGGGAAAGACGAAGGCAAACAGAGAGGGAAAGCAAACGGCAGTCTGTAATGGGCTGCCGTTTGGCATGCAAAGAATACTTGACCTTGACGTCACGCACATAACATTCTATGATAAAAGAAGAAATATTAATAGAAAAAGGAGAGTGCTTGACTTATGAAAAAAATAATCACATATGTTATGATATTTACGATGTTAATTACAACGGCTGCAGTTTCTATGGCGGTTCCTGCATCGGCGGCGGTGAAAAAGCAGAGCAAAAGACAGGTGACATTGATTCGAAGCTACAATAAAATATACCGCAAATGCAAAAAGAACTTTAAGTATGATGGTCCGCAGCTTGAAATGAATCAAGATTCTTACAAAGAATTCAAAATCTGGGACAAAGAACTCAATCGTGTATACAAACTGCTTTATAAAGGGTTGTCGGCAAAGCAGAAAAAAGTGTTAAAGAAAAAACAGATTCGCTGGATAAAGAAAAAAGAAAAGGAAGCAGCCAAGGAAGCGGCACAATGGGCTGGCGGAAGCGGACAGCCGTTGGCACGTAATATGGTGTTGATTACAGAGACCAAGAAGCGTTTACGTTGGCTGATTCGAATTTACGCATAAGAAGGAGCACATAGAAACGATGGCAAACATAATTAAGATTGCGGATTTTTCAGATGAGGCACTTGATTTTTATGCGCGTGAAAAAGAGGCGCAGTTAAAACACCGCCCGGCGCATGGCAGGGGGATGTTTATTGCGGAGAGTCCGATTGTCATTGAGAGAGCACTGGCAGCGGGGTATGAGCCGGTATCATTTCTCATGGAAGAGGCGCACATTGAAAAGCAGGGGCGGAAATTTATTGCAAAATACCCGGAGATTCCAATTTTTACAGCACCGTTTGATGTGTTGACAAAAATCACAGGATTCAAACTCACGAGAGGGATGCTTTGTGCGATGTACCGCAGGGAACTTCCGTCGATTGAACATGTGTGTAAAAATGCAAGCCGGATAGCGGTTTTGGAAAACGTGGTGAATCCAATCAATGTAGGTGCGATTTTCCGTTCGGCAGCAGCACTTTCAATGGATGCTGTCCTGCTTACCCCGGATTGCAGCGACCCCTTATACCGCCGTGCGGTGCGGGTAAGTATGGGAACCGTGTTTCAGGTTCCGTGGAGTTTTCTGCCGGATGATGAAACCTATGTGAGCAGGCTGCACAAACTTGGCTATAAAACGGCGGCAATGGCACTGTGTGAGGATACGGTTTCAATTGCGGATGAGAAACTGAAAGAAGAAGAAAAACTTGCCATCATTTTAGGAACCGAAGGAGAAGGTCTCATGCCGCAGACAATAAAACAAAGTGATTACACTATCAAAATACCGATGGCACATGGCGTTGATTCGCTGAATGTAGCGGCGGCGAGTGCAGTCGCTTTTTGGGAGTTAGGAAATAAGGAGGCAGAACGATGATAAGGCATATTTTATTTTGGAATTACACGGAGAAAGTGAAAGAGGAGCATACACAGGAGGAATCCCTTCGTTTTATGCAGCAGTCAGTGGCTACGATGAATGGAAATATAGAGGGACTTTTGCATGCAGAGATAAACCGCAATTTTGCCGGTGGCTATGACCTTGTTTTTTATGCAGAATTTGCAGATGAGGAATCGTTAAAGAAGTTTATGAACCACCCACTTCATGTGGCACATAGAGAGAAATGCAAGGAAATTGTGACTGACCGGTTATGTGGCGATATCGTCAGTGAATAGAGAAGACGACACGTAAGATGGAAAAGCAAAAGAACATAACATGCTTTTCCGAACTTGCATAAAAGGTATCGATTCGCTATAATGGGGACAATGACGTTTGAAAGGAGAATTTAGTAACATGAAAAAGAAATTTAGTTTTCTGCTTGTATTGGCAGTTCTTGTAATGGGGCTTAGTGCGTGTGGAAGTTCAAAATCCGATACGACGAGCGAGACAAAGGCGACAAAGGCCCCAAAAGCTACGGAGACAGCCGAGGTAACAAAAGAGCCGGAATCAAAAACAACCGATACAAAAGGAAAGCATCACGCAAAAATTAAAGTGAAAGATTATGGCACGATTGAGGTGGAGTTAGACGGTGATACGGCACCGATTACGGTTGCAAACTTTATCAAATTGGTGAATGAAAAGTTTTATGATGGTTTGACATTTCACCGCATTATGTCCGGCTTTATGATTCAGGGCGGTGATCCGTTAGGAAACGGAACCGGTGGTTCAGATGAGACGATTAAAGGTGAATTTTCTTCCAATGGAGTAGAGAATAACATATCTCATAAAAGAGGTGTGATTTCCATGGCGCGTTCGTCAGACCCGGACAGCGCAAGTTCCCAGTTCTTCATTATGCATCAGGATTCAACCTATTTGGATGGTGAGTATGCTGCTTTTGGAAAAGTGACAAAGGGAATGAAAGTTGTCGATAAGATTTGTGAAGATGCCACTCCGACTGACGGTAACGGAACGATTGAAAAAGCAGACCAGCCGGTCATTGAAAGTATTCGTATGGTGGATTAAATAAAATCGTGTCTATTGAATAACGATGGAAGCACAGGTTAAGTCTTCCGAAAGATTGTAAACAATGCCGCTCTTTAGTCCTACGACGGTGGGACGAAGGACGGCATTTGGTTTATTTTCGACAACGCGGGCTTGTTCGCCATTGCTCAGTGAAACCGTTGTATCAACCGGATAGAGAATGACGCTCTCCATGAAACTGCGCATGGCAGTGATATCTAACTCGGCGGTCATTGACATAATCATTTCCACGGCGGTGCGCTGGGAAAATGATTTTTTGTAAGGACGCTCGGTTACTAGAGCGTCGTAAACGTCCGCAATGGACAGAATTTTTGCATAAGGTACAATTTTATCGGAAGCGTATCCAAATGGATATCCGGTTCCGTTCATTTTTTCATGATGCTGCAGCACGGCAAGCGAAATGGCACCGTGAAATTCTTTTTTCTCTTTTAATATGTTATAGCCAAGCTCGGAGTGCTGTTTCATAATAGCAAATTCTTCATCGGTTAAGCGAGCCGGCTTGTTTAAAATTTCGGATGGGATTTTTGATTTTCCCATATCGTGTAAAAGTCCGGCGATACCGATATTATAAACATCTTTGCTTGACATGCCCAAGTTTCTGGCAATAATCATGGAGATGGTAGCGACATCCACACTGTGCTTAAACGTATATTCATCGCTTGTTTTGAGCGCACTGATATCAACCGCCAAAGCGTCGTTGTGGTCAATGGCGTGAATCAAGTCATTTGTGATTTTTGCGGAGGTGTTTGTGAATTCCGGTGAGTCTGAATTGTTATATAAATACTGGATTCCCTCGGATACGCGTTTTTTTACACTCTCTGATAAATGAACTTTTCTTGGGTCTTCTGTGCGGTATTTTTCGATTTTATTGCGTACAAAAGGGGTGAGTGTTTCTTCCTTCGGTTTTTCCTCCGGGTCTTCCTCACCTGTCTTTATGTATACTCCGTGTACGCCTCGTTTTTTCAGGCCTTCAATCAAATAAGCATCCAAAGCAGAGCCACGGGCAATGAGTGTACGGTCCAGTCTGTCTTTGATAACCTGGTCAATCTGCATGCCCTCTTCTAGTTTGGAAGTTGGTACATAAAATCGCTTAATCAATGAAATCCAATCTCCTTTAATGTTTCTGTTAGTAGTATAACATAAATGGGGGCTTGTTCCAACTGTTTGCCCGGAGAAAGTTGAAAAAAACAGATAATGAAAATAATTCACTTCAAAAGTGAACAAAATTAAACATTTTCGCTTTACATTTGTTTTTCCTACGATATAATAGGATATGCTGGGTCAAAACGTTATTGAGAAAATTTTGCACCCAATGGATGAAGGATAGAAGGAGATTTGAGAACGATGAAGAACGGTATCGAAATCAGATGGCACGGCCGCGGCGGCCAAGGTGCCAAGACGGCAGCACTTTTGCTTGCGGATGTAGCGTTCAAAACGGGTCAGAACGTGCAGGGATTTCCGGAATATGGTCCGGAGCGTATGGGAGCACCGATTACGGCGTACAACCGCATCAGTTCCGATGTGATTCGCGTACATTCAAACATTTACCACCCGGATTATGTGGTAGTTGTAGATGAGACGCTTTTGGATTCGGTTGATGTGACAGCCGGTTTGAAGGAAACCGGTGCAATTATTATTAATACACCGAAAAAGAGAGAGGACATGATTCCGAAACTCAATGGCTACAAAGGTCGTGTTTATGCGATTGATGCCAGACATATTTCCGTGGAGACATTAGGAAAGAATTTTCCGAATTCACCGATGTTAGCAGCTACGGTAGCGGTCAGTGAAGTAATGGAAAAAGAGACTTTTATTCATGAAATGAGAGCTTCTTATGAGCATAAATTTGCAAAGAAACCGGAAGTAATTGACGGTAATATGGAAGCGTTGGAGCGTGCCTTTGACGTTGTTTCCATCGATATTCAGAAAGATAAGGAGGCAATGGCGTGAGAACAGATGTTACAAAAATCAACGAAAAAACACCACATCAGGATTTGACAGAAGGCTTGATGGTTTTTGCGGGTGGCACTTCAAAACTTTTTAATACCGGTGAGTGGCGCACGAATACCCCGATTTATGTTGCAGATAAATGTAAACAATGCCTGCTCTGCACCCCGGTTTGCCCGGACTGCAGTATTCCGGTTAAAGATGGAAAGCGTGGCGAATTTGACTATGACCATTGTAAGGGCTGCGGCATTTGTGCTAAAGTATGCCCATTTGGCGCAATTGAGATGAAGGAGGGAAATATCTAATGGCAATTAAAGAACGTATGTCAGGAAATGAAGCGGTATCGTATGCAATCCGCCAGATTAATCCGGATGTCATGCCGGCATTTCCAATTACTCCTTCGACGGAGATTCCACAGATGGTTTCTACCTATATTGCAAATGGTGAGATGGATACCGAGTTTATCCCGGTGGAGAGTGAACATTCTTCCATGAGTGCAACGATTGGTGCCGAGGCAGCAGGTGCGAGAAGTTTGACGGCTACTTCTTCTGCAGGACTCGCACTTATGTGGGAAGAACTTCTTCTTGCCGCATCGAATCGTCTGCCACTTGTTATGGCGTTGGTAAACCGTACATTATCCGGTCCGATTAACATTAACTGCGACCACTCCGATGGTATGGGCGCAAGAGATACCGGCTGGATTCAGATTTACGCAGAAAATAATCAGGAAGCGTATGACAACTTTATTCAGGCATATCCGATTGCGGAAGACACGAGAGTGCATCTTCCGGTTATGATTTGCCAGGATGGATTTATTACAAGCCACGCTGTGGAAAATATTACGCTTTTGGAAGATGAAGCGGTCAAAGATTTTGTTGGTGAGTATCATCCGGAAGAATTTTTGTTAAATCCCGGCAAACCAATTGCGGTAGGACCGTATTCTGTTTCCAATTATGCAATGGAGGCAAAGAAAAATCAGGAAGTGGCTCTTGAAAATTCAAAAGAAGTTATTAAGGAAGTTGCAAAAAAATACAAAGAGCTGACCGGACGTGGTTTTGAGCTTTTTGAGGAATATAAAACGAAAGATGCCGATTACATTATGTTGATTATGGGTTCGGCAGCAGGAACTGCGAAAGAGGCTGTGGATGAACTTCGGGCAGAAGGCAAAAAAGTCGGTGTACTCAAACTTCGTGTATTCCGTCCATTCCCTTCAGAGGAAATTGCAAAAGCTTTAGCAAATTGCAAAGCAGTTGCTGTTATGGACCGTTGTGAGAGCTACAATGGCAATGGCGGACCGCTTGGCAGTGAGGTGCCGGCAGCCTTGTTCAAAAATAAAGTTATGATTGAAGCAGTAAATTACATATACGGTCTGGCCGGACGTGATTTTACCATCAAAGATGTAAAAGATGTATTCGCGGAATTAGAGGATATGATTGAAAATGGCAAGACAGTAGAACAGTACCAGTATATCAGACTGAGAGGATAAACGGAGGATAGTATGAGTGATTATCGTTTAAAAACTATGATGGAAAAACCAGAGAGATTGGCTCCGGGACATCGTATGTGTGCCGGCTGTGGTGCAACAATCGCTGTACGTGCCGTACTTCGTGCTCTGCATGAGGGAGACCACGCAGTCATTGGTAATGCGACCGGATGTCTGGAAGTTTCTTCTTTTATGTATCCATACACCGCATGGGAGGACAGTTACATACATAATGCATTTGAAAATGCAGGTGCCACATTGAGTGGTGTTGAGACTGCTTACCGTGCCTTGAAAAAACGCGGCAGACTGCCGGAAGACGAAACATTTAAATTTATTACATTTGGTGGAGACGGCGGAACTTACGACATCGGTTTCCAGTCCTTGTCCGGTGCGATGGAGCGTGGACATGACATGGTTTATGTCTGCTATGACAATGGTGCCTATATGAACACCGGTATCCAGCGTTCTTCGGCAACTCCGATGTATGCGGACACAACGACAACGCCGGTTGGCAAGCAGTCCGTAGGTAAAATGCAGAACCGCAAAGACTTGGCAAGCATCATTGCAGACCACGACGTTGCTTATGTTGCACAGACAACAATGACAACGGATTTTAAAGATTTGCATCGAAAATCCGAAAAAGCCATCTACACAGAAGGCGCAAGCTTTCTGAATGTAATGACACCATGCCCACGTGGCTGGCGTTACGACACAGCAGATATCATGAACATCTGTAAACTTGCCGTAGAAACCTGCTACTGGCCGCTCTTTGAGGTAGACCATGGCAAATGGATTCTTTCCTATGAGCCAAAGAAGAAACTTCCAATCGAAGACTTTCTTCGAGTTCAGGGACGTTTCAAACACCTCTTCAAAAAAGGCAACGAACACCTAATCGAACAATTCCAGGCAGAAGTAGACCGCCGCTGGGAAGACCTACAGTATAAATGTGCACGTTAGGCTTAAGCCGTGCAATAAGGAAAATACCGTCACCTGCATACTTGTGCTTGCACAAAAGTGTGTAGGTGTCGGTATTTTTATTATTATAGGGCGCAGCCCGTGAGCGCCTATCGCGAAGAGATAGGTGCTGCACGGCTTAGGAAGGATTCTGGCGGTCATTACAAGGCATGTTCGCCGGAAGAAGGGCTGGCAACTTGCTAAAACAACGCTAACTTGCTCCAAAGCCCAAAAACGTTGCATATTCACCCCCATTTTGTCGGATTTATCTCAATTTTTCTGAGAAAAACAACGCTTTTTTCTGGATTTTTAAGAAAGAGTTGCATGAAATAGAAAAATAGTTGTAAGCAAAGCAACCATAAGGCAGAAAGTTTGGGAAAAGCGTTGCTTTGGGGGGAGAATTGTCTTGCAGGAATGTTTGACATAAATATAATTTGATGCTAATATAGTGATAGAAAATGTGCTACCGCATATAGACGGTTAGCCTGATTTTTTGGTTACAAGAGTAACTGCCAAAGTTTGCAGACCAGGCGGTTACTCTTGTGTTTTATTATTGCTCTTGGAACCAACGGTATAACCAAGAGCAAAGCAAGTAATACATAAGC